>Ga0210405_10000859_pt1 | contig 37682 bp, 29 predicted proteins | sample IncBWH11MmetaG_FD_155492 | JGI IMG/M metagenome (GOLD analysis project Ga0210405, IMG submission 155492) | Forest soil microbial communities from Barre Woods Harvard Forest LTER site, Petersham, Massachusetts, United States - Inc-BW-H-11-M | ecosystem: Environmental > Terrestrial > Soil >... | reverse complement strand
ATTTTTTCAAAATCTTGAAAGGGCAAGGCCCTTCAGCTCCATTGGGAAATCAGAATTTTGTTGTGGAAGGGGCAATGATCGGGGGCTTTGCTCTCGCCGCGGCTCCGGCACATTATCGCGTCACCGGGGTTAAAACCTTCGTAGTCGGTTATCGGGGGATTGTCTATGAGAAGGATCTGGGACCGGATACGTTAATCAAGTTCAAGGAAATGGAGCTTTACGACCCAGACAAATCCTGGAAACCAACAGATGACAATTGGCCTGCCGATGTATCCGACGCAACTGCGTCGGCGGCGAAAAACTGAATCGGCAATTGCCTGTATTCCTGCTACTGCCAGTCCGTAGTTGAAATTTCAAGAAGGGTTAGCTGGGCGGAGTGTGACCCTAGCCGCTCCACTTTGCGGACGACCCTGCGCTCGGAGACGAATCGGCGTGTTCCCCTAGGGATTCTCCTAGGTGTCACTGCTGCCCTTTCGATGCTAGGTTCTCCAGGTTCGGTGAGTCGTTGAGATGCCATTGGAGCCCGACTTTTGGGCGCCCGGTTCACGGTGGCAGCTGCAGTCCGGAGGCGAATCGAATGACTACGAAATCCAAATACTGCGACCGACGGTGGTCCGTCCGCAGAACAACCTCAAACGCGAACGGAGTGTCCTCGAACAAGCGAGTGATTTGCCGCTCTTCACTTCGCCCATCACAAATTCTCTGCGCATCACTGCTCCTTCTTGCCACGCTTGGCGGATGTTCTTTGAAGGAAGAAAAACCGGCTCCACCGCCTCCTGGAGTTACGGTCACCCACGTCGTGAAAAAAGATGTCGAGATTCAGCAGGAGTGGGTGGGCTCAATGCTCGGCAATGTTGACGCGGATATCCGTCCGAAAGTGGACGGCTTTTTGCTGAAACAGCTCTACGCCGAAGGTTCCTATGTCAACAAGGGGCAGCCGCTGTTCGAGCTTGACTCGCGTCAGGCACAAGCAAGCGTGGAGCAAGCGAAAGGGAAGCTGGAGCGCGCGCGGGCTTCCTTGACGCAGGCGCAGATTGACGTACAAAGATACACACCGCTCGTGGCGCAGAGGGCGATCAGCCAGGCCGAACTCGATAAGGCCATGAGCATGGAACGGGCGGCAAAGGCGGAAGTGGATGCGGATCAAGCAGTCCTCGACAACGCTAACCTGAACCTAGGTTGGACAACCGTAGCGTCTCCGATCTCCGGAATTGCCGGAATTTCCAAGGTAGGTGTCGGAGATCTTATGACTCCGATATCGGTGATGACGACGATTTCGAATGTGGACCCAATCAACGTTGACTTTAGCATTGCGGAGCAGGACTACATGCGATTTCAGCGTGAAAAGTTAGGACGGGCCGCAGGGCGATCGCTGCAATTGATCCTCGGTGACGGGACGGTATATCCCCAGCTTGGCCGCGCCCTCCTCGTTAACCGTGAGGTGGACTCACGCACCGGAACCATTCAGGTGCGTGCAGAGTTCCCGAATCCTGGCAATGTTCTGCGGCCGGGGCAATACGCCCGCATTCGGGCGGTAACGGAGGTCCGCAAGGGCGCACTCCTGATCCCGCAGCGTGCCGTCGCCGAATTACAAGGAGTTTATCAGGTCGGAGTGGTCGGCGCGGACAACAAAGTCACGGTCAAGGCCGTAAACCTCGGACCGCAAGTCGCCGACGCATGGATAGTCGAATCCGGATTACAAGCGGGCGATATCGTCATCGTGGATGGATTGCAGCGACTCAGGAATGGCATGACCGTGGCACCGGCGCCCTTTAAAGATACGCAAGCCAACGCGCTGATTGGTGAGAAGTAGCCATGGCAAAATTCTTCATCGGCCGGCCCATAGTCGCGATTGTAATTTCAATCGTTACGGTAATCGCTGGTCTTGTGGCTATGGCAAAACTGCCAGTTGCCCAGCTTCCCGACATTGTCCCTCCCCAAATCAACGTATCCGCCACCTACACCGGGGCGGACGCGGTAACGATCGAACAATCTGTTGCCACGCCGTTGGAGCAGCAAATGAACGGTGTGGACAACATGCTCTATATGATGTCCACGAACGCGAACGACGGCACCATGACACTTAAGGTGACCTACGACGTGGGGACAAATGTGGACATCGATCAGGTGAACACCCAGAACCGCGTCTCTCAAGCCAGCCCGAATCTCCCCACCTCGGTCAACCAGTACGGCGTGACCGTGAAGAAATTGATGGGCCTCCCGCTTCTCGTACTCTCCGTCTATTCGCCAAATGGTTCGTACAATGGCCAATTCCTCGGGAACTACGGAACGATCAACATTAACGACGCCCTTCTTCGTGTTCCCGGAGTCGGCCAAGTCACGAATTTTGGTGCGGCCGATTATGCGATGCGCATTTGGGTGAAGCCGGATCAGCTGACGAAGCTCGGATTGACCGTCACAGATTTGAGTAATGCTGTTCAACAACAGAGTGCTGTGAATCCCGCAGGTCAGATTGGCGCCGAACCGGCCCCCAAGGGCCAGCAGTTTACTTACGCCGTTCGCGCGCCCGGTCGGCTTGCCAATCCGGAAGACTTTGGAAAAATCATTGTTCGGCAGAATTCCGATGGCTCCACGGTGCGGCTTAAGGACGTCTCCCGAATCGAACTTGGGTCTTTGATTTATCAGCAAATTGGGCGCTACAACGGGAAACCGGCGGTGATCATTTGCGTGTATCAGGCCCCGGGCTCCAACGCGCTGGCAGTGGCCAAACAAGTAAAGCTGCAAATGGAGGATTTGAAGACCCGTTTTCCGAATGATCTGGAGTACACAGTTTCGATGGACACCACGCTTCCAATCACGGAAGGGATGAAGGAAATCGTCTCCACCCTGCTTGAGGCTCTTGTCCTGGTTATTATCGTCGTGTTCCTGTTCCTGCAGAATTGGCGAGCAACCCTGATTCCTTTGCTTGCAGTCCCCGTTTCGCTGATCGGTACATTCGCGATTTTCCCCATGTTGGGTTTTTCCATTAACACGTTGTCCCTCTTTGGATTAATTCTTGCCATCGGGCTCGTCGTGGATGATGCAATCGTGGTGGTCGAGGCTGTGGAACATCATATTGAGCACGGACTCTCGCCCAAAGAGGCAACTCATAAAGCGATGGAAGAAGTGTCCGGTCCCGTGGTTGGAATCGCCCTGGTGCTATCTGCCGTATTCGTGCCCATGGCGGCCATGGGCGGTATTAAAGGACTGCTGAATCAGCAGTTCGCAGTCACCATCGCCATCTCCGTGCTCATTTCCGCGTTCAACGCTTTGACACTTTCCCCTGCGCTGTCTGCGCTCTTGCTCCGTCCACGCAAGAAATCGAAGGGGCCACTGGGCAAATTCTTCGAACTGTTCAATCGTGGGTTCGAAAAGATGACCGGCGGATACGTGAGCTGGAGCCACGTTCTCATTCGCCGGTGGGTGCTGTCCATGCTGTTGCTCGCCGGCATCGCCGTGGTTGCCGTAAGGATGGGCAAGAGCCTCCCTACGAGCTTCATCCCGGAGGAGGATCAAGGTTACGCGTTTCTCCAAATACAACTGCCGGACGCCGCTTCTCTCCAGCGCACCGACGCAGTCATGCGCAAAATTGACGACATGCTTGGGCACCTGCACGGAGTAAAAAGTTTTAGTGGAATTTCAGGTTTCAGTCTTTTGTCCAACACGTCTGCAAGCTACACGGGATTCTACTTTCTTCAGCTTGAGCCATGGGAAGAACGCAAGACCGAGGAACTGTCCGCCAATGGGCTCATGCAAAGTCTCAACAGGAAGTTGAGGGCAGAAATTCCGGAAGCCATTGCGTTCGCTTTCGGTCCTCCTGCCATTCCGGGCCTGGGAACAGCTGGTGGATTCACCTTGATGTTACAGGACCGGAGCGGTGGAGACGTGCAACAGTTGTCGGACACGCTTGACAAGTATGTTCAAGCAGCGCGGAAGCGGCCCGAAATTGCCTCTCTGGTAAGCACGTTCCGCCCCACGGTGCCCCAACTTTTTGTGGATATTGACCAGGACCGGGTGCTAAAGCAAGGGCTGCAATTTGGCGAAGTTTATCAGACATTACAGGCCTTTCTGGGCGGCGCATATGTTAACCAGTTCAATCGCTTCGGCCGCCAATGGAAGGTTTATCTACAGGCAGAGCCGGAATACCGCACGAACATCGATAAGGTCAACAGTTTCTACGTCCGAAACTCCAAGGGCGAGATGACTCCGCTGGCATCGTTGATCAACATCAAACGGGTCTCAGGGCCGGAGTACACCAACCGATTCAATCTTTTCCGAAGCATCCAGATTAACGGTTCACCTGCACCCGGATTCAGTTCCGGACAGGCCATGGCCGCTATGGAACAAGTCGCCGACGAAGTTCTGCCCGCCGGGTTCGGCTATGCGTGGAGCGACATGTCCTATCAGGAAAAAAAAGCTGAAGGCGGGCAAGCGATGGTGTTTGGAATGTCTTTTCTGTTTGTGTTTCTGATTCTGGCTGCGCTGTACGAGAGCTGGTCGCTTCCCTTCAGCGTGCTTCTGTCAGTTCCCGTAGCCGTTCTCGGGGCCTATGGCGGGCTGCTGCTGCGGCATTTTGACAACAATGTGTTCGCACAGATCGGCCTGGTCATGTTGATTGGCCTCACTGCCAAGAATGCGATTTTGATTGTGGAGTTCGCGATATTGGAACACTCAAAAGGGAAGGAATTAATAGCAGCGGCGCTCGAAGGAGCCCGGCTGCGCTTGCGGCCCATCTTGATGACCTCCTTCGCATTCATTCTTGGGTGTGTCCCTCTTTGGACGGCGAAAGGCGCCGGAGCGATTGGTCGAAAGGTGTTGGGAAGTTCAGTAATCACCGGCATGAGCGCGGCCACCGTTTTGGGAGTTTTCCTTGTGCCCGTTTTATTTGTGGTGGTTGAGCGCACCGCTAAAAAGAAACCACAAGTCGCAGTGGGCCAAGCTGCGGCGCTCGAAGGAGGGCATGACTGATGCCAAAAATCAGCACTGGCGTCCTCCTATCCCTGCTCGTGGCCGGCTGCAATCTCGGTCCCAAATACAACCGCCCTGCAATCCAACCTCCTGCGAATTTCTATGCGGAACGACAGTCAACCGAGAGCTCGCAGGCCGATGCGGCGTGGTGGGAGCTGTTCAAAGATTCGGTCCTGCAATCGCTCATCCGAGAAGCGCTTCAGAACAACTATGATCTGCGGGTGGCCTTTGCCCGCGTTGAGCAGGAGCGGGCTCTCGCCGGTGTGACTCGTTCGCAGTATTTCCCCCAAGTGGGATACGGCGCAGGCATTTCTGGACAGCAGGCTCCCTTTCCCTTTCTCGCGAGCCACACCTATTATGCGTATAACTTCAACACCATCTGGGAAATTGACCTGTTTGGCCGCATTCGCAAGCTGAATGAGGCGCAACGTGCCGTCTATTTTGCCAGCGAAGAGGCGAGGCGTGACATTCGCCTTCTGGTGCTCGCGGAGGTTGCTCAGGGCTATTTTCAATTGCGCGCATTGGACGCCAATCTCGAAATAGCGCACCGAACGGTCAAGAGTTTTCAGGACACCTTAGACCTCTTTCAGCGTAAGTTTGAAGGAGGTGCTTCTTCCGGCCTCGAGGTCTCTCGAGCACAAGCAGCTCTCACGAATGTCGCCGCAACCATCCCGGATCTTCAGCGACAGATCGTTGCCCAAGAAGTGGCGTTGAATTTCCTCTTGGGACGCAATCCGGGCCCGATTGTGCGCGGTAGCGCCCTGGCAGAGCAGTACGACCCACCCGAGGTACCCACCGGATTGCCAGCTCAATTGCTGGAGCGTCGGCCTGATCTGCGAGAGGCCGAGGAGAACCTGATTGCCGCGAACGCCAACGTCGGCGTAGCCAAAGCTAATTTTTTCCCCACGATTTCGCTAACCGGCGCGTTTGGTGGAGTGAGCCCGCAACTTTCGGAACTCACGGGGGCTGGAAAAGCGTGGAGCCTTGCCGGTAATTTGGCGGGTCCTCTCTTTACGGCTGGCCGCTTAAAGAATGAATATCGGGCCGCGCTTGCGCAACGCGATCAGGCAAGGATTACCTTTGAAAAGGCAGTTACACAAGCATTCGGCGAAGTTTCCACATCGCTCTCAGCCCATCAGCAGTTGGCCAAGGCTTACCAAGAGCAGCTCAACTCTGTTGCGGCTTACCGCGAGTCGGTGCGGCTTTCCGATATTCGGTATGACAGCGGGTTCGCGAGCTATTTCGAGATCATTGATGCTCAACTCCAGATGTATCCGGCAGAGCAGTCCGCCGTTGATTATGATCTCGGACGCAAGGTGGCCCTGGTAAATCTCTACCGTGCGTTGGGCGGCGGATGGAGTCTGAGCGATTCCCAGTGGATTAGCACGAGCGGGACGCCGGCGCCCGCGAAGTCTCCGGCTCCCTAGAGCCTGTCTGCAACTGCTTATGGGGAGAGGAAGAGGCCTTTCGCGAGCGAGGAGTCAATTGCAATGGCCAAACAAGAGGTGGCGCAAGAAGAAAAATCCCTGAAGCGAAAGAAATACGACAAACAGCTCAGGAGGCTCCAGGCGGAACTATGTAAATTGCAGGACTGGGTAAAGTACAAGGGTCTGCGTGTGATTGTTGTCTTTGAGGGACGCGACGCCGCCGGAAAAGGTGGAACGATTCGCGCTATCACGGAACGCGTTAGCCCCCGTGTATTCCGACTGGTGGCCCTGCCCGCACCTTCTGATCGGGAAAAATCCCAGATGTATGTCCAGCGCTACATGCAGTATTTTCCGGCAGCAGGCGAGATCGTCATTTTCGATCGCAGTTGGTACAACCGCGCGGGGGTTGAGCACGTCATGGGATTTTGTACGAAAGAACAATATCGGCAATTTCTGCAGATCTGCCCCGAGTTTGAAAAATACATCGTGGATGCCGGAATTATCCTGATCAAGTATTGGCTGGAGGTAGGTAAGAAAGAACAGCTGCGACGATTCGAAGCACGGATTAAAGATCCCCTGCGCCAGTGGAAGTTGAGCCCGATGGATCTGGAATCTTTTCGACGGTGGTATGAATTTTCGCGTGCCAGGGACGCGATGCTCGAAGCTACCGATACGAAACACGCACCGTGGCGCCTGGTTCGTTCCGACGACAAGCGCAAAGCTCGGCTGAATTGCATATCTCACTTGCTAAGCACGATTCCTTACAGGAAAGCACCACGTGAGAAAATTAAATTGCCCAAGCGTTCAGAGAAGCAGCGTTACGACGACGGCGCGTCGCTCAAACGGCGCCGTTTTGTGCAAGAAGTCTATTGAGGTCCACTTCCTTGGACACAGCGAAGAAATCCGAGTCGCAGAACTGGTTTGCCAGAATTTCACAGGTTGCGCCCGGCTTGGGAAGCCTATTTCGGTATGAACGAAGCAGTGCCCCTCATGATTTTGTTGCGGGCTTATCGGTGGCGGCCGTTGCTTTGCCCGTGGGCGTGGCATACGCTCAGTTGGCCGGTTTCAATCCCGCTGTAGGTCTCTATTCGAGCATTTTGCCGCTACTCGCGTATGCGGTCTTTGGAACATCCCGGCAGTTGATTATTGGACCTGACGCAGCAACCTGCGCATTGATCACTGCTGCCGTGACGCCGCTCGCAGCAGGGAATCAAGAAACATACGAATCTTTGTCCGTCGCCCTCGCGTTCCTCGCTGGCCTTTTCTGCATTGGAGCGAGCTTTTTCAAATTGGGGGCTCTTGCAGACTTTCTTTCCAAACCCATCCTCGTTGGCTTTCTCAACGGGATTGCTCTGAGCATTATTCTCGGACAGATTGGAAAGGTTTTCGGTTATCCGATTTCCGCCGGTGGAATCATTCCCCGGTTAATCGAGTTCGTGTCGAAACTGGGTCTGACACACGTTCCTACACTTGCCGTTGGAGTGGGCGCCTTCATCATGCTTCTAGTCACGCCTCGAATATTCAGACAGGTCCCCGCTGCGCTGGTCGCCATGATTCTTGCTGCCATTGCCGTCCGGTTCCTCGATCTGGAGCAGCACGGTGTAAAAATCGTTGGAGAAGTCCCCGCCGGGCTACCCCCGATTCACTTCCCGCGGTTTTCCCTGGACTTAATTCCAACGATGTTGGGAGATGCCGCTGGTCTTGCTTTGGTCAGCTTTTCGAGCATGATGCTCACCTCGCGAAGCTTCGCCTCGAAAAACAAGTACGACGTGGATGCTGACCAGGACTTCGCAGCTTTGGGCGCCGCCAACATCGCATCCGCAATTTCTCAAGGATTTGCAGTCAGCGGGGCGGATTCACGAACTGCCATCAGTGATGCCACAGGAGGGCGAACGCAAGTCACGGGAATAGTCGCCGCGGGAACCATCGCCGCCGTTCTCCTTTTTCTCACCGGTCCACTCCGTTATGTTCCCATTCCCGCGCTCGGAGCGGTGCTTGTCAAGGCAGGTCTGTCTCTCGTCGATCTGGAAGGTCTAAAGACAATTTACAGAATTGAGCGACGTGAATTTGTGCTCTCCATCATTGCGACACTAGGTGTCGTTGCAGTTGGTGCCATCCATGCCATCCTGTTTGTCGTCGTGCTTGCCACTCTTCGCTTTGTACGCTTGGTGGCGCGCCCGAAAATTGAGATCCTCGGTCGAGTCGAGGGCCTGCCGGGCTTTCATTCTATTGAGCGCCACCCAGGGGCCGCGACAATTCCAGGTCTTCTCGTACTGCGATTTAACGCACCGATCGTTTTCTTCAACGCCCCTTATTTCAAGCGTGAACTTCTCGCGGCCGTCCGCGCCGCTAGCCCAGTGTTGCAATGGGTCGTATTGGACATGCTCCCCATTACTATGATCGATGCAACAGGCCTTCAGGTGATCCAGGAAATAGCCGAGGCACTGGATGAACGTGGCGCATTGCTAGTCGCCGCCGGCCGGCAGACCGAGTGGCGGCTCTGGGCTGAAACGCGGCGATTCGAAGTACCGTTTCACAGAACGAAAACTTACCCGACGCTAAGGGCTGCCATAAAGACATTTCTTGCCACTACAGTCGTCGGTACTGCCGCTCAGAGAGATTGCGGCCCGGTATGACTGAGGCAGGACAGAAGTGCACAAGTTGCTTGGGATTCGAGATTTAGGGAACCGCTTGCGTGAGCTTACACCTAGAAAAGAGTTAGCCATGAACACATCGGAACAGAAGTCTGTACGTGTGCCGCTTATGGAATGGTGAAATCAGTGAAGGGGAAATTGTCTGTCGTCGATAAGATCGCAAACCTCCCGATCCTGATTCTGTTAATCGAAATGATGCTGACAACGGAACCTGGCATGTCCGAGTGGCCTCGCGGAGCAGAAATGTCCTCAACTCGAGTACAGTAGTTCAGCGAATTCAGCTGCATCGCGACTATCCTAGGGATTCCCCTAGTTGCGACTCACGGTTTCATCCTCTAAAACAATTCAGAATTCAATCCTGTGGTCGTAATGCACTCACCACGCATTGGCGTACGGGCAGGTTGTTGGCTGTCACGTGCGGTGGGAGCTTGCTTGACGCTGATTACGTAAGGAGCGAAGCGCCGATGGTCCTCAGTCACTTTCGCGTCTCTTATCGCGACCTGTTCCCTTTGATGCTGGCCTTGCTTCTCAGTGTGGTCGGGCGAGTACCTGCTTCTGCGCAAGAGCAAGCTTCGCAGACACCAGATCTACAACAGATGCAAAAGAGGTTGGAACAGCTTGAAAAAGAGTTGCGGGAGTTAAAGCAGCAGATGGGAGCTGCCGCGGAGATTTCGAAGGAAGCCGTACCAGGCCCAAGCATTGCGGTGACTACTGATACTCGCCAGGCAGAGGAGCGTGGGGAGCAACCCAAGCCGTCAAGTTCGATAAATTTTTACGGCTACGCAATGCTGGACAGTGGCTACAATTTTAAATCCATCAACTCAAACTGGTTTGATGTGGAGCGCCCCACTCAATTGCCGTCCTTTAGAGGAGAGTTTGGCCCGGACGGCAGCACATTCTTCGGCGTTCGACAGACCCGCTTCGGCGTGAAGTCCTTTACTCCGACCCCCCTTGGAGATCTCAAAACCATCTTCGAATTTGAGCTTTTCGGCACCGGTGTCGACGCGGGACAGACTACTTTTCGCCTACGTCATGCTTGGGGCGAACTCGGCCATTTCGGCGCCGGACAGACCTGGAGTCCTTTCATGGATATTGATGTCTTTCCAAACTCACTCGAGTACTGGGGACCCAACGGCATGGTGTTCTTTCGGAATGTGCAGGTACGCTGGACGCCAATCCAAGGCGCGAGCAATGTCGTGATCGCTCTGGAACGCCCCGGCGCCAGCGCGGACGGCGGAATTTACTCCGATCGTATCGAACTCCAGAACATCGTTCCTCAGTTCAAGTGGCCTGACCTCAGCGGCCATGCCCGCCTTGCCAGGGAGTGGGGATACGTTCAAGTGGGCGCGATCCTTAGAAAGGTAGCCTGGGTCGACACTAATACGGCAAGCCCGTTTAACTTGAGCGGGACTGCCATAGGCTGGGGCGTGAACGTAAGCTCAAATCTCAACTTCACCAAAAAGGACGTCGGCCGGCTTCAGGTCGTATACGGTGAAGGCATCGAGAACTACATGAACGATGCGCCTGTGGACATCGGCATCAAAAACAACTTTGCGAACCCGATAAGGCCGATCAAAGGTGTGCCTCTGCCCGTGCTCGGTGTAGTGGCCTTCCTGGACCACAACTGGAGCGACAAGTTCAGCACCTCGGCCGGCTATTCAATGGTGAATATCGACAACTCCAACGCTATGACGCCGGCTTCCTACCACCAGGGACATTATGCCTTGGGAAATCTTCTCTACCATCCCGTAAAACAGGTGACGATGGGCGGCGAATTTCAGTTTGGAAGGCGAGTGAATTTCTCCGATGGCTTCAATACAAACGATTACAAGATGCAGTTCTCCTTCCGCTACGACTGGAGCAAAGGCTTTGAGTTCTAACCGAGGATCAACTCTCAGTGACGAACGTCCATAGCTTAGTTCAAGGAAAGCAAAAATCGACTGATCGCAGTTCCGGAGGAAGCAAATGTTCAGAATGAGTTCTCGGTTCGGAACGTTGGTCCTGGCCGCATATCTTTCACTCGCTGGTGTTTGGGCTGTCACTGTTTCCGCGCAAACCAGGAGGAGTCCGGTAGCTCCCAACCGCGAGCGCGTTGAAGCTGCGGTTCGGGAAGCGTACGAGAAGTTCCGCAGCGATACGAGTGGCAAGAATGCGGATTACATTCCGTACTTGGCCCAGGTAGATCCGAGGCTCTTCGGAATTTCCGTAGTAACGACCGACAATCAGATCTTTGAACTGGGTGACGTCAAGTATTCCTTCTCCATCCAGTCGATTTCGAAAGTTTATACCCTGGCATTGGCCATGGAAGAACTGGGCTACGACAAAGTCTTTCAGCGGATTGGTTCTGAGCCGACGGGCAGGGCATTCAACTCCGTCACTGCCGTTGTGGAGATGCCCACGCATACTGCCAACCCGCTGGTGAACGCCGGTGCCATTGCCACCACCAGTCTTATTTTCGGCAAGGATGCAAACGAAAAGTGGAACAAGATCCTGGATTTCTACAGTAAGGTTGCGGGCGAAAAACTGGTCTTGATTGATGAAGTTTATAAATCGGAAGCGGCTACGAATGCCGGCAATAAAGCTCTCTCCATGCTCCTGGCCAAGTACGAACGCATCTATGCCGATCCGTTTGAATCGGTGGACATTTATACAAAGCAGTGCTCTGTGGGCGTGAACGCGACGCAACTGGCACGTATGGGCGCGGTGCTTGCCAATAACGGCAAGAATCCGGCGACTGGCGAGCAGGTCATCAAGAGAGAAGACGTACCGTACATCTTGTCCGCCATGACGATGGCCGGGCTTTATGATTCTTCTGGCTCGTGGGCTTGGCATGTTGGCCTTCCTGCCAAGAGCGGTGTGGGCGGGGGAATTGTGGCGATCGTTCCAGGCAAGGGAGCCATCGCCGTATTCGCTCCTCGCCTCGACGAAGCGGGAAATAGTGTGAAAGCGCAAAAAGTCATCGAATACGTCGGCGACAAGTTGGACTACAACCTCTATTCGCCGAGCTCGGTCGGATTGAAGTGAGGCCTGATGGCTGGCCCAACACTCTGGGCGGAGCGAATGACCAATGAGGCTTCTACGTCTGAGAGGGCCAGCGAGCACGCCCATCTGCCTCACCCGGCAAGAGTTCACGGTGACGCGGCTATGAACCGCCCAAGGTGGATAGGGATATTTCCGCTGTTGTTGATGTTTCTCCAGGCGTTTCTTTCGGACTTCGCGAGCGCCCAGAGCCCGGCTGCAGTGACAGACAATGCAACAGACACCGCCAAGAATGCCTCGGCACTGATTGAAAAACTGAACCAGTTGGTTAATCAGAACCGCCGTCTTGAAAAGCAAAACCAGGAGCTGATGGAGGAGATCAATGCGCTGCGGCAGTTTTTGCCGAAACAGCCTGCTTCGCCAACGGCCACGCTCTCGAGGGACCCGGGAACTACTAAGAATGTCAGTACTGCTTCAGATAGTGCTGGCCTGCACGAAGAATCCAGCGACGTTTCACAGCCGTTGACGAGAGCATCAGATCCCGACGCACTCCATGCCGGAGTGGTTGAGGCCAGAGATGCCCCGGCTGCGCAGGAAGAATCGAAGACATGGGGCAAATACACGCCGAATCTTGGTTTCAAAGTTGCCAATACCGACTTCGGTGACCTGAGTGTCAGCATCTATTCCTATGGCCGCTACCTGAACCAACTCGGGCTCAACTCCACTTACAGTGACGCATTTGGCAACGTCAAGAATGTTCAGCGGCGCCAGGATTTCCAGCTGAACAAAGTACAAATTAAGTTCCTTGGCTGGCTCTTGGATGAGAAGTTTCGCTACTTCCTCTACGCCTGGAGTTCCAACGCTTCACAGGGCCAGGGTGCCCAGGTCGTGCTCGCTGGAAATTTAAATTACTCCTTCAGCAAAGCCTTCAGCGTAGGCGCTGGGATCCGGTCGATACCGGGAACTCGAAGCGTCGAGGGCAATTTCCCATTTTGGCTGGGAGTGGATACCCGCTTGATAGCCGACGAGTTCTTCCGTCCATCCTACAGTTCGGGCGTATGGGCTTCGGGGAAAATCGCGAACCGATTGGATTACATCGCGATGATCGCCAACAACCTGAGCACCCTTGGAGTCAGCGCGGCACAGCTTAACAATGGATTTAATACCCTCTCGACTTCCCTTGTTTGGACGCCGACAAGCGGCGAATTTGGACAGAGTTTTGGCGACTTTGAATATCACGATAAGTTGGCCGCTCGCCTCGGGGCTCACTTCACTCGCAGCGACGAGGACACGCAGGAACAACCCAACAGCAACCAATTCGAAAACACCCAGATTCGCCTCGAAGATGGCACCGTCATCTTCACACCCAACATTTTTGGGCCCGGAATTGTAGTTACCGATGTGACCTACAAGATGACCGACTTTGACGCCGGTCTCAAGTACCACGGCTTTTCCCTTGACGGGGAATACTTCTTGCGTTGGCTCGACCACTTTAAAGGCCCCGGTACGGCAGGTCTTCCTACGATTTTCTCACACGGATTCCAGCTGCAAGCCTCGGCCATGGCCCTACCGAAATACTTGCAGCTTTATCTCGGAGGCTCGACGTTGTACGGGAAGTATGGCAATCCGTTCGATTTTCGAGCCGGGGTTAACTACTTCCCGTTTCACAACAAAGTCATCCGGTGGAACTCGGAGTTCTTGTATCTGCGTAACTCTCCGGTCGGCTACACCGCCGTTCCATTTGCACTTGGGGGTAACGGACCCGTTTTCCACACAACGCTTGAGCTCGCTTTTTGAGAGGTCGGATGACAACAGCTTTTTCCAGGAGTTTCAAGCCAAAAGCCCCGGGTCACCGCGATCGAAAGTAAAGGAGATAGATTTATGACTAGGTTCAATTTACACAGGATTCCACTCGTTACAACTCTGACGTTTAGCTTGATCGTATTGTTCAGTACCAGCACGGCCGCACAGTCCACAAAAGTGGAAGGGATTATCAAAGCGCGGAATGGAGACACCATGATTCTTCAGGCATCGAGCTCTCCGAATCTTGTCGTTTTGCTGACTGACAGCACGCAGGTCGGTCAGGTGCAGGGAGTATTCAAGGCCCGCAGGAAGCAAATGTCGATGGCGGCGCTCGTTCCGGGTCTTCAAGTCAAAGTAGAAGGGACCTACGACAACCAGAATCAGCTCGTGGCCAGCTCCGTGTCCTTCAAAGGCAACGATCTGGAAGATGCTGAAAAGATTCAAGCTGGCATGCACGAAACGAAAGTGCAAGCGCAGCAAAACCAAGCGGAGCTGGAAAAACACAATGCGGAATTGAAAGCGCAAAATGAAGCCTTGCAGCAACAGCAGGCGCAGTTGACCGAACACCAGGCCAAGATCGCTGCGAATAAGGCGGCCGTTGACTCTGCCATCGCACGCTTCGGCCAACTGGACGATTACTATATCTTTGATGAGCTAACCGTCTATTTCGACAACGGCAAGATCAAAGTGGATCCGAAGTACAACCCTCAGCTGGTGGCTCTGGCGGACAAAGCCAAGACCATCGACGGCTACATGATCGAGGTGAAAGGCTACGCCTCGTCCGTCGGGAGCGTGAGCCTCAATCAGCGACTCAGTGAGGACCGCGCCGATGGGGTAACCAATGTTCTTGTTCAGCAGGGACACATTCCCCTCACCAGAATGCTGGCCCCAGGTGCCATGGGAGAGAGTCATCAGGTTGGCAACGACAAGACGGCGGAAGGGCAGGCGGAGAATCGCCGCGTAGTAGTCCGCGTTCTGCAGAACAAAGGCATCGCCGGAATCTGAAAAAGAGGCGCCCATCGGGCAGGGCGCGCATCGCGTCTACCAGTCGAGAGGTTGCAGAAGTTGAGATCGTCTCCACTTGTGTGTGGGCAATAATTCGAAGAGGTCAGATTATGCAAACGCAACAAAGTGGGATCCTCAAGTGGAGGTTCAGCCACGCTTTGCTCGCCGGTGCGCTCTGCCTTTTCGCGTCGGCACGGCTTTCCGCACAGGGGCAGCCTGGCAATCAGGTTGCCCCCTATGAGCTCAACGATGTTCACTTCCACCTGACGAATTACATACAGAAGGGGACTGACATTCATGACTTCCTTGCGATCATGGGAAGTAAAGTGGGGCGCGTAGCTTTGTTCGGCATTCCGTTGCAACAACAATGGTCCTACCAGAATTCCGGCGACTTTGCTCCAACTTACTATCTTCAAACAGACGCACCTCTCTACTACTACTCCTTCACCGACGCCTACATTGCCATGGCATACCGATCACTCACCCCGGGGCAGCAGGCTCGGTTTGACCCCATGATCACCGGCTTCAACCCTGCGGATATGTATGCGGTGGACCACATCCGGCGTGTGTTACAAACCTTTCCCGGCGTGTTCTCTGGCATCGGGGAATTCACGATCCACAAGGAGTTTGTTTCCGCGAAGATTTCTAGCGAGACAGCCAGCCTGACGAATCCGGCTCTGGATCGGATTCTTGATTTTGCCGCTGAAGCCGGCCTGGTTGTCCTGATCCACAATGACGTGGACGTTCCCTTTCCCAAGGAAGGTGCGGAGCCTGTCTATCTAAACCAAATGAAAGCGCTCCTCAAACGACACCCGAACGTCCCGATTATCTGGGCACACTGCGGCCTGGGACGCATCGTTCGTCCTGTGAAGCAACACACCGGGATGCTCGAATCCATTCTCAGCGATCCAGGCATGCGCCATGCGTATTTTGATATTTCCTGGGACGAGGTTGCGAAGTACATCATTGCAAGCCCCGAAGCCGTTCAGATCACTGCCGATCTCATCAACCGCTATCCGGATCGCTTTCTTTTTGGCACCGACGAAGTCGCTCCTCTAAAACAGGACAAGTACCTGCGGGTCTACAACCAATACGCACCGTTGTGGAAAGCACTTTCCCCGGAGGCGAGTGCTAAGGTCCGAAAGGTGAATTACGAGCGACTATTCGACGCCAGTCGAAAGAAAGTGCGGGCCTGGGAAGCAGTCAACGCGAAGGGAAACAGTTCACAGTAACTGCCCATGACCCTGAGCTCCATGGTGACCATTGGCGATGACGCGCCATGGGGGCAGGTGCATGCTCTGTTGGAACTGGCGGTAGAGCGCACACCAAACATTCGCAAATCTCCTAATCCATTTGTAGCCAGAAACAACTCCCGGACTTTTACGTCGAGTACACATTGATCGCGAGGCTGGAAAACGAGTTGCAGCGTGTCGAAACAGTTTCCAACCTGAATTCGGCAATTTAGGAGGTCTTCAATGAGTTTGGCGTGCAGATCATGTCGCCGCACTTCATGGTCCAGACAAATAATGCTGTCATTGTCCCGCGCGATAAGTAGGATGCAGTACCCTCGAAACCGATTCTTCACTCGCTTGGTCAAGAGGATTGAGCGGGACCTATTCCACGGAGTTCGCCCCAGCTTGAAACCCACTTCGACTTTCGACAGTGGATATTTTTAGGTGGGTTTTGCAGGACTGTGCCCAGCCCTTGCTATCACGCGTACCGCTGCGCTTACAAAATGGATAAGGTATTTCCCCGCGTAACAAGTGAGTACGACCACCAGGATTGCAAGAGCCAGCGAGACGAAGCCTATACTGAAGCATAGCCAGCAAACCAGAAGTTCCTGTAAGTGGTAGGAAGTCAGATTCAATACCAGGAGCAACCCGACGGCCGTGAATGTCAGAAGGGATATGACAAGTTTGAGATAACGACCCGCGTTCACGATATAGAACTCCAAAACATCCAGTCCAAGCCTTCGCTGCATTAACAACGGAATTGTCGCGATAAAGCCATTGCCTCAAGCTTCAAAAACAACCTTAGTTTTGATTCCGCGCCTGCACAGCTATATGTACGCAGTCACTCGCTAGGCTGGTATTGTCAACTTTAATGAAGCCGAGCTCGCAAACCGCGTAGTCTTTGGCGTCGGCTTCGCTCTTGGCTATTATCAGTTCAATAGCATGTCCATGAAGTCTCCAGCCCACGACAGAAAAAAGCTTGTGCATCTGTTTACTGTCATTTATTGGTGGTAGTTGCTCCGCCAAAAGTCGCCTCCTCATCCTCCGTTTCCATGATCACGGTCATTGGGCAGTATTTAAGTCTGGCTTTTTGCCTTACCGTGAAGCGGCCGACCGCTCAGAGAGTAAAGCCTATCGGTAACGGTGCGCACCTAGGGAAACACCTAGGTGGCAGATAGACAGGGAGTTGCTAAGTAGGGAATCAGTTGGCCGGAAGTAGCGAAGCGAAAGATCCAACGGTTAGCCATGGGACGAAATCGGTCATCCGGATTCGGCGTGCTAAACGCGACGGCACAATGCGAACAAATGGCTGGCCACTGATCGTTGCTTGCCTGTTTCTGTGGCCGCCGAGCGTTCTATCGGCGCAGGATCTGGCTCCACGCGCATATCTCATTACGCCCACACATAGTAATGTGATCATCCTCTCGTATTCCCAATTCAGCGGGACCTTGGAGTTTGCGGGAGCTGTACCGATTACAGGCGCCACGGCGAACGCCAATCTGCTGATCTTCAGCTACTATCACACGCTGAACTTCTTTGGGAGGACGGCGAGCGTAACCATTGCCATGCCCTATGGTATTGGCGATTTTCAGGGCACGGCGCTTGACGCTCCGAAATACTCGTACCGGTCGGGATTTCTGGACTCGTTTGTCCGCTTCTCGGTAAACCTCAAGGGAGGGCCAGCCATGAAGTGGTCAGAGTTCGCTGAGTGGCGGCAGAAAATGCTCCTGGGAGCTAGTCTCAAGATTGTTGCGCCGACCGGGCAATACGATCCGACAAGGCTTATCAACTGGGCAAATAATCGGTGGGGCTTCAAACCCGAATTCGGCTATTCCCAGCGCTGGGGACACTGGGTATTGGATGGTTATGCAGGGATCTGGCTTTTCACGACGAATCCAGAATTTTTCTCTCGCAACATCTACTTCCCCAACATTCAAATACAGACCCAACAACCGATTGGCACATTTGAGGGGCACCTGAGTTACGATTTCAAGCCACGACTCTGGATTTCCCTAGATGCGAACTTCTGGTTCGGCGGAAAGATCAGTCTAAACGGAGCCCAAAATCCTGTCACGCTTCAGAGAAGTTCCCGTGTTGGTGCTACTGGCTCTGTTCCTCTCACGAAGCACCAATCCCTAAAGATCAGCTATAGTAATGGCGCGTACATAAGCTACGGGGGAAACTAACAAAACGTCTCTCTTGCCTGGCAATATTCCTGGATTGGGTGGCCAAAATTCCATTGACGATAGAGACCTCTGATTGAGTTCCTCGCATTCCGGCCGTCGTGCTGGCGCATGACGTCGAGGGCCGTGACCAATTCCGCTCGGCTGTCTATTGCTTAAAGGCCAGCGGAGGCCCGCTGACTCGCTTCCCTTTGAGGTGGAAATTTACGTCCACGTGATCGGCGATCTTGATGAACGGAATTCCCTTGTTCATCCCGTAGTCCTTCCGGTTGAAGACCATTGCGCCCTTAATCTCGCCTGAGCCGGTCCCCCTCCCAGAAATTGTGAGCGTCAGCTTCTCGGGGTTTGAAACTCCGCGTATTGTAAAGTCACCGTCCACCTCATAAGTGTTGGGACCCGTCTGCAAAATCTTTGTTGATTTGAAGGTGATCAAAGAATTTTGCTCAGCGTCGAAAAAGTCTTTACTTTTCAATTTGCGGTTCTTCATGCCACTTCCGGTATCTACGCTTGCTGCCTGAATTGTGATTTCCAAGACGCCCGTCGTCTCCTCAGGAGACGTAAATGTGAGGCTAGCGTCCCACTTGTCAAATTTGCCGGCGATGGTCGTCGAAGACTTCACGTGGAACTTAATCGAGCTGTCCAGCGGGGTAATCTCGAAAACCGGAGCTTGCGCCCGGCTAAGTGACGGAAACTCCACGGAGGCTAGCAAGCAGAGGGTTAATATTTGCATGCAGTGTTGTGTTAGTTTTTGCGACTTCATGGTCAATTTCTCCCGCAAATCATTGACAAATTGGGGTCTTGCCTGGCCGCTGCTTTGGCTAACCGCCTTACCGTAGTTTTGCTCGCAAAGCACGATAAAAGATCCAATCCCACTTGTAGGCGAATGGCGTGAGCTAAGCGACTAGGGATTCCCCTAGTTGTTCAGTTTTGGAGGGCTGCAGTACATTCCCACTGAACTCGGGAACTAAGAGAGGAGACAACTTATGCAGTTGAAGACGATTCTAGTGAGTTTGACGGGGCTGTTCCTGTTGGCATCGGTCGCGGCTGTTGCCGCGAGTGGCGACGAAGTGAAAGGAATGATCATCACCCGCACGGGCGAAACGCTGATCGTGAAGGGTTCGAACGGGAACACGACTGTGCTCCTGACCGGTAACACCACAACGAAAGATGACAGGGGGCTCTTTGGTTTGGAGACACAGCAGTTGTCCGATATTGTGCTGATACCCGGACTCAAGGTGAAGGTGGACGGAACGTCCGAAGGCGGCCAGTTTGTGGCCAAGACGATTACCGTCGATGGCGACGACCTGGAAACGGCCGAGATGATTCAGTCTGGCTTGCATCCCACTGCGGAACAAGTCGCGGCTAACGTACAGACTCTTGCGGCCCACAAGGAGCAGCTCGGAACCCACCAGCAGAATATCTCCGCCAACCAGCGGGATATCGCAACCAACCAGCAGAATATCGCGGCCAACAGGCAGCAGATTGAAGCGAACGTGAAAGATATTGAGGAGAACACGCAACGATTTACTGCTCTGGCCGAATATGACGTAAAGGGAGAGGCAACCGTGAAATTCGCTACCGGTAGCTCCAAGATCTCCACCGCTGACCAGGAAGAACTCAAAAAATTGGCGGGAACTGCGACTGGCCTTACTGGATATATCATCGAAGTGACAGGCTATGCCGACTCGACCGGTGGCGCCGCGATGAACACAAAGCTGAGCGAGGACCGCGCGAAGGCGGTGGTCATCTATCTGGTTCAGCAGGGTGGCGTGCCGATCCGGCATATCGTGGCACCTGGCGCGATGGGCGAATACGGAGCAGCGGCACCGAACGAGACCAAGGCTGGGCGGGCCGAGAACCGCCGGGTTGAGGTTAAAGTCCTGGTCAATAAGGGAATCGCCGGTAACTAGGGATCACTTTTCCAGGGATAGATAATTCCACCTTGCGCGCTGCTTCCTGCCCCAGAAAGCAGCGCGCATGTCTCGGGCCTGAACCCACTCCGCGCCCGGTACTGTAAGAACCCAATTGTGCTGCGTTTGATTGGGACACGCCTCGGCGAGGGCCGAAAGGCAGTTCATGACTTGCTGAGAAGGCCTGCTATGCCGAGCAGACGAGCTTGCACCCTCTTTCCCCCAGGAGTGATCTCGTGAATTTTGTTTCGCGCCGACGCCGGTTTTTCTGGCAACAAGTCCTGCTGGTGATGGTCTTAACCTGCCTGGTCGCCGCGCAAACCCCGCCTGCGATTCAAATCCTGGCTTCCAAGGGAACTCTCGATGGTATGCGCTGGGGTGATTTTCACGATTATCAGCCCTCGTTGCAGAAGTTCTACGAACCCACAGGTTACTCTCCAGCGTGGGTGCAGGGGACGCGGCCGTCTTCGCAAGCGTTGTCCATGGTCGCATCCTTCAAGAACGCCTGGACAAAAGGACTGGAGCCTGAAGACTACGACGCCTCCCGCTGGGATGCTCGGCTGAGCGCTTTGCAAGGTTCCGCCGCGGGAGTGGCGGCTTTCGACGTGGCCCTTACCGTTTGCGCCATGCGTTACGTCTCGGATCTTCGTGTGGGGCGCATCAATCCGCGGCACTTCAATTTCGGTCTGAACGTGGAACACAAGAAGTACGATCTCGCCCAGTTCCTTCGCTATCGACTTCTGCCTGCATCTGACATAGCCGCTGCGTTGGAGGGTATAGAACCTCCTTTCGCCGGTTATCAGCGTACCGAGCAGGCGCTGATGCGCTACACGGAACTTACCAACATCGACGACCGTGAGAAGCTCCCCGTTCCGGCAAAGCCGATCAATCCAGGGCAGGTGTACTCCGGGGTACCTCGTTTGACGCGGTTTCTGCGGCTTATAGGTGACCTGCCGCCCGATGCTGCTATGTCTGCAAATCCTCAGCTCTACGATGGCGCCCTGGTCGAGGGCGTAAAACGCTTTCAGCGTCGACACGGCCTCGACGACGACGGCCGACTCGGGATAGCAACTGTGAAACAACTCAATGTGCCCCTATCCGACCGTGTCCGCCAGTTGCAGCTTACGTTGGAGCGCTGGCGCTGGTTGCCGACGGAATTCTCTTCGCCCCCAATCGTCGTTAATATTCCCGACTTCCGCCTGCGCGCCGTCGACGAGAACAACAAAGTCGCCATGGATATGCGCGTTGTCGTTGGAAAGGCTATGCGTACTCAGACGCCCGTCTTCTCTCGCGACATGACCTATGTCGTCCTGCGTCCTTACTGGAATGTTCCACCCAGTATTCTACGCGGTGAGATCATTCCCGCCATCCAGCGCAACCGCAATTACATTGCAGACAAGCGCTACGAGGTGACGACCCACGACGGCAAGATCGTCACCTCAGGCGAACTTTCCGACGACGTGTTGGCGCAGCTGAAAGCCGGCAAGCTGGCAGTACGGCAAAAACCTGGCCCCACCAACGCCCTCGGCCTGGTGAAGCTGATTTTCCCCAACGAGCACAACGTGTATCTGCATAGTACGCCTGCTCCGGACTTGTTCTCACGCAGTCGCCGCGATTTCAGCCATGGTTGCATCCGCGTCGAAAGGCCCGCCGAACTGGCGGCTTGGGTGCTGCGCAACAATTCCGGCTGGACCCTCCAGCGTGTGCAACAAGGAATGCAGCATGGCAGCGACAACGTTACCGTGAGTCTCGCGCAGCGGGTGCCGGTTTTTATCGTCTATGGAACTGCGATTGCCTACGAGAACAACGAAGTCCACTTTTATGACGACATTTATGGGCACGATGCAAAACTCACCCAGGCACTGGCGAAAGGCTATCCGTATCCGTAATGCGAGAAAAAACAGCTAGCGCTGCACGTGCCCCGTTTAGATATAAGGCGACTTCCAATTCTGTCCAGGTAGAACGGCAGCGGGAAGCAACCGAATTTGGTGCTCAGGCGACATCTGCCTTTTCTAAAAGGCCTCGCCGATCCCCATACTGAACGTGTGACCATCCAGGCCTTGAGCGATGTCTGCACGAAGATTGACATTGTACTTCGCGCTTAATTTGAATCTTAGGCCGCCCCCGCCGCTGGGAAGAATGTTTCTATATCTGAACTGACCCACGCTTGGTGCCACTTCGCCGATACCGCCAAAAGCAACGATTCCAAATCTCCAAGGCAGTGCAAGGCGATATTCCAGCTGAGTTGCGATCATATACCGGTCGATATACTGCGCTGCCACATAGCCTCGCAACTGATTGTTGGTCCCGTAGAGACACTCGCCGTAAAACGGCGGATCACCAGCAGTCGCGCAAGTGTAGAGGTTATAGGCAAGAACCTGCTTCTGGCTCAGACTTTGATAGTAATTGAAGGTGAAGCGAAACGACTGAAACGAGTACTTGCTGCCCAATGCTTCCGAGAAGAAAGTTGAGGTGAAGTCCAGGACCGTTCCTTCTGTCGGGTAAAAGCGGTTCGGGCGAGTATCTCGGTTTAGCCGGAATCCCAGACCAGTCAGCGTAGTCTGAAGTCCGATTCCCGGAGGCGGAGGGAGGCCGACGTCAATTGTCGGCCTCAATGTTATCGTTGAATTCCCGGTCAGCAGTCGGGGTCCCAGGAAAAATTTCCACTTGAGGCGGTATAGAAATTCCGCAAGGAAACCCTCGCCGGTCTGTTTAAGCGGCAGCTTGCGCCCTGCCTGGCCCAGGTTGGTTCCGACGCCGTAGAAGTCGTAATTTATGTTCCCCCGAAAGTATATCGTCGTGATGTGGTATGTATTCTCCCTTAGATAAAAATCTCCTCCTAGAGCCACTCCCCGACTGCCGTTGTTAGTGATAAGAACAGCCCCGCCAACGGTAGAGGGAGGGGATACTTTGTCCGCCTTGCGAAATGGAAAGATATACCCACCGACGATCACAACTCCGGAACCAATAGCAGGACTTGATATCGGAATGGGTGCAATTACAATCGCTCCCCGCGACTCCTTTTTGTTCTTGTTGGCTTTTTCCTGAGGCTGGCCAGGCTCCTTCCTCTCCGTCGACTCGTCAGCGTTTGCAGAAGATTCGGTTGTTCTCGTTGGAGCAGTATGTTCGGCTGCTTTCGCCGTCGGCGGACCGTCCTGCGCTACCACACGCATGTCAAAGAAACCCAATGAGGCATAGAGCATGAGAAATACAAGAGGGAGACAGCCTGGATGAAATAGACCATGTGGCACACCGGGCTGGGGGAAGAGTCCGTTCAGATGGTGCTTTCCCCGGTAAGAATACGCGGGAGACATGTTAGGTTCATCACTCGATTAGCTCCGGACGGCGAAAGGGGGAGATACCGAAACCGGTCCACTATTTGCTCGTCCGAAAGTACTTCGGTGCTGAACTCCTGGTGGCAGCAGGTTGCTTCCCCGGTGTGAAGCCGGGCGCAGGCGCCGTTCAAAACCTTATTAACCCTTATGGGTAACCCATCGTCTCGACAACTGGGGGAACCCCTAGGAGGGTGACCCCCTCATTGGCCGCGATAATGAAGAATCCGTACTGCAGACAGGCTCAGGACTGACTAGGGATTCCCCTAGGTGACAGAGGATCTCCCCCGTTGGACATTGTTGCCCTAGTTCGGAGGCGCTTTAGCACCACCCTCGTTGACCGCCCAGAAAGACCAGGTTTTATGAGGAATCCATCCCCGCTGGAGCTGCGCCCGCATTTTCTAATTGCGGATGACCATGCGTTGTTCGCTGAGGCATTGCGTGTCTATCTGGAAAAGACCCATACCGTTGTGGGCGTGGTACTCGACGGCCGCGCCATGGTGGACGTCGCCGTTCGACTAAAACCGAACGTGATTATCGTGGATGTTGGGATGCCGTTATTGAACGGCCTGGACGCGGCCCGGAGGGTCAGAGAGCAGGTTCCAAACGTAAGGTTCATATTCTTGACCATGCAGGATGATCCGAACCTTGCGGCTGCCGCTCTTGAGCTTGGCCCAATTGCCTTTGTCCTCAAACACTCGGCCGGACCAGAATTGTTGAAGGCAATTGACCATGTTTTGCGCGGCCAGTCCTACCTGACACCCAGGCTGAGGTCCGTGGATTGGGTCCAAAGCAAAGCCAGGGCCAGGCAGTTCACAATGGAAATGACCTCGCGACAAAGAGATGTGGTTCAAATGCTGGCGGAGGGCCGGCCCATGAAAGAAATCGCTGGGGTCCTGGACCTAAGCGAGAAGACTGTGGAGTTCCATAAGCACCACATCATGGATGCTTTCAATCTCAAGAGTAACGCCGACTTGGTCTTGTTCGCCTTGAGGCGTGGTTTGATCTCGGCCAATATTGAGCCCCGCGTATCCGCGGAGGCTGCGCGGAGAGCGGGACAGTTCTCTCATCACCCCGCCAGAGCCTGACGCTTTCCTCAGTGGAGCTGGGTTTATTGCGATGCGGAAGCAATTCAGAACGCAAGCTTTAATGCCAGTTGGATAACACGAGGGTTTACCGCCGTGCTGCTAATGACGCCGAATGTAGGAGAGGTGAAGTTGGTGTCCGGGTTAGCAAACTGCGGATGGTTCAGTGCGTTGTACAGTTCACCGCGAAATTGAATGCTGGTTCCTTCATGTGGCCATCGGATTGGTATGGTTTTTGAAATGGCAAGATCCACGTTCGCCTGTCCCGGACCGTCTACGATCCCTGTTCCGCTGTCCCCAAAGCCTGTCCCAATGCCGTCCGCGCCGATGACCGGCGGAGTCGTGAAACACGAAGCGTTGAAATAGTTGTTCAATTTCGAGTCGATCGATCCTGCTGTGACCAATCGGCTCTTTGTGCACTTGCCGGTTAGTTGCGCCCGGTCCTCGCTGATTCCGAAAACGTTTGTAGCGTTTGTGTCTGCGATTGTTAACGCACTACCAGACTGAATCGTGACTATCGCCGCCAATCCCCAACCTCCCAGGAGGGCACGTTGAATGCCACGCGATGGGCTTGGAATGTCCCAAGTTTCACTGAATATGAACCGGTGAGTACGGTCGAAACTGGCCCTTCCCCAGCGCTGGCTCGGTGAGTTTTGGTCTCCTAATGTCAGCGCATTTCCGGATGCCGTCGAGTTAATGTCGGCGCCATCTGTGTCCAGGGTCTTTGAGAAAGTATAGGAAGCGAGGAATTGCAGGCCGTGGCTTAACCGCTTCGTCAGACTGACTTCGAGCCCGTTGTACCAGGAACTGCCCTCAGATTCCATCAAAACAAGGGAGTCCGGAGGCACCCCCACCACCGGAACTCGCAACGGAATATTTGCGACGGTATCCGTGGTCACTCCCCTTATTGGATCGCTGGCAGAAGCCGATAAGGCTTGGTTGGCGGACCGTTGACGTATCAAGTGTATTCCACGGGCTCCCACATAGCCGACTTCGAGCAACCAACCCTCATGGAGTTCAGTTTGAAGGTTTAATGAATACTGCTGAACCATTGAGGGCCGAAAGCCGGGAGCGACACCATAAATGGTCGTAGAGGTAGTTGGTGAATAGGCGGGGAACACGGGGAAGGACTCCGGGGTAGGAAACGGCTGCGCGAAGGGAGATTGGAAACTTGCATTGGCGTTGGCTTGACCACTGTTCAACCGAAACTCCGAATACGGAGCGCCGAATACATTTTGGTAAAACGCTTGGCCGGTTGGCCGAGAGTAGTAGATACCGTAACCTCCCCTGAGCACTATCGCGCTTACCCTAGGCAAGAATTGCCAGGAAAACCCGATTCGTGGAGCGATTGTGTTTTGTCCCTCTCCATAATTCCCAAACGGATTATTTGCCCGGGTGACACCGGGGGGGAGCGCATCGGGGAAGTTGGAAGCTACAATGTAACCTGCGAGGCTTCCGAACGGCGGCGGGTTTGCGTCAGCCTTACTAAAATCGAAGCTGGTGTTCCTGCCCAGCTTATCTCCGAACTGCCCGAGGCGCTCATATCGCAAGCCCGCATTTAGGGTTAGCGACTTGCCGATTCGATAGTCATCCTGTGCGTACCCTGTACCCTCCCACACCCTGTACGCCCGATATGTCAGGCCGAAAACATCGAACGACGCAAAAACATTGCTGAATTCCGTACCATTGCCTGTCGCGCTCAGCCCAAGCAAAAAATCCGGCCAACTGAGGAACTGCACCAGCGACCCGAGTCCTATGAGGTCCACATTGTCTTGCAATCTGGTTATCGATCCGCCCAATCGAAAGGTGTGAGCTCCATGCATAAAACTGAGACCATCACCAAACACAAAACTGTTTTGAGTTATCTTCCGCGGAAATCCGGAGGCGAGGCTGACCGAACCGGCTATTTTCAAGCTCGGAAGCTCATTGTTGAAGTTCATCTCTCCTTCGGCAGCTCCGACGTCTGACCACTTGAATGGAGTTTGCGCCTCCGTGCTGGTTCTCGTGCGGACGTAGCCAAACTGTGCTTCATTGAGCCAGCCGTTACGGAAAGTATGGGTATGGGAGATCGAAAATACTCTGAACCCAGAGTCGGCCGGGCTCGGGAATCCAGGTATGTTACCCGCCGGGTTGAGTCCATTCCCCGGAAACGTCACCGTCTCATCGTCATCAGCAAGAAAGAAGCGGATGGCGATTTTGGTGTCGGGGCTTGTCAGGTAATCCATATTGGTCAAGAACTGATTCTCACGGAAATAACAGGGCTCTGAAAAAATCGACAAACCCTGCTGAGCCAAGGGTTTCGATGCGTCCACGGTTTGTGGAGACGGAATCAGGAAAGACCCGTCGGGGAGTTTGAGGTTTAAGAGAGACAGAGCGACGGGATTGATATTCGAACCGTCAACTTTGACGGAAATTCCTCCCAAGGTGCCTGCCATACCGCCAAACAACTTCCCTAATGTCGCTACAGATCTATCGTTGGTCAACGGCGGCTCGATTAAGCTGGCCGTGCAAGCAGTCCTCGACTGGCCGGCTGCTACACCGTTGACCTGGCGCGTTCCCTGATACGAGCCAAAGAATAGTACTTTCTCCTTCTTGATCGGCCCGCCAAACGCAAACCCGAACTGGTTTTCCTTCAGGGCGGGGCGTGGTTGCCCTGTTCGGTTCGGGAAGAAATCGTTTGCGTTGAAAATTTCATTCCGAAGAAACTCAAACATTGTGCCGTGGAAATTGTTCCCGCCCGTTTTTGTAATCAAACTCACGTTGGCACCGGCGTAACGTCCATAGAGAGCGTCGTAGAGTCCTGTCTGTACTTTGAACTCCGCGATGCTGTCAGGATTCGGTACAGGAATTCCGCCACTCCCCCCCGCACTTCCCTGTACGTCGTTGACACTTATCCCGTCCATCTGAAAGTTGTTGTCATAAGAGCGGCTGCCGTGTACGAAGATCCCGTCGTTGGATTGGGCGATTTGGGACAGTGCGGTCCCGCCGAGCCCAAGCTCTCCGGCGTTGTACACCCCGACAGCTACGCCAGGAGAAAGTCCGGTTATTTGCGCGAAGTTTCTTGTCACCAGTGGTAACTCACTGACTGAACTTTCATTGACCACTCGTCCTAGGGCAGCGCTGTCGGTTTGAACCATCAGCGGTTCCGAGGAAACCATGGCACTCTCGCGATGTGTTGCAAGTTGCAGACGCAGTTCAAGTCTGAGTGTTTCGGTAAGGGATATGTGCAGTTCTGTGAGATTCAGAGAATCGAAAGCGGGTTTGCTCGCCTGTAGTTGATACGTGCCGGGGGGTAAGAGAAGAAAGCTAAACCTTCCGTGTTCATCGGAAGTTGCAGATTCGGTTCGGCCTGTTTCTCGCTGCACTAGGGACAAGATTACGCCGGGCAACTCGGCACCGGTTGGGTCTAGCGTCGCGCCAGCCAGTGCACCCGTGGAGGTGGTTTGACTATGCAAACTCGGGGAGATCGTTGTAATTGCTAGGAGGAATGCCGACAGAACTCTGCGCTGCCGATGACGCTTGATTTGTGCAACCTTATTCATCGAGCTTCCGTGCTGCCGGCAGTGCAAAAAGCCCCGCCCCTTCGGCTTGGGCGGCGGCTTGGACGGAAGATGCTAATGTTTTTTAGGCTGTGATATTACTCCAGGGTCGAACTTCTCGCTACATGTTATATTCGAGACATCGGGCCCCTCCGTCCGATGCTATCCCGGAATCGCGGGGATTAGGGATAACACTCTTCGTCAAGCCTTAGTGTTAGTCTTGCTTCGTTGAGAAGCTCCTCGGAGGTTCGAGTGTCAGCCCCTTTGGAACGTTCCTTCGCACGCGAATTTCGATTTCTTAGGCGTTACGAGTCGGGTCATTGTCCTCAAAGGCGATCAGGGGGATCAAAGTTTGCCTTGCTTTTGGTTGTCCTTGCCGCATTTCTCTACCCACATGCGATGATGGCGCAACAAACGAAGGCAGTCCGGCGCATTCTCATTTTCAATGACTTTAGTTCCATATCTTCACCGGGGATGGCTGCCTTGGACCAAGCGATCGCCGCGGGTCTCGAGAGTTCTCAATACCAAATCGAACTCTACAACGAGAATCTTGAGGCAACTCTGTTTTCCGATGAGGCCTCTCAGCGCCGGTTTCGTGAATGGTTCATTCAGAAGTATGCAGACCGCAAACCCGACGTGATCATCACCGCCGGACCTACCTCTCTCAAGTTCATGGTTGAGTCGCATGAAAGGTCATTTCCGAATATTCCGGTCATTTTCTGCGGCAGTACACAGGAAATGCTCGACCAGCTGAAGCCGGACTCGCACTTTACCGGTGTTTGGGGCGTAGCGGAGCCGGAAAAAACTTTGATCGCGGCGCTGCATTTGCAACCCGATACCCAGCATGTGGTAGTCGTGGGTGGCGTCGGATCGTTTGATCGGAGTGTTGAGGCCGTCACTAGGGAAACCTTGCGCAAATACGAGTCACAGTTCGAGTTCACCTATCTTACGAACTTGGACATGCCTACGCTCCTTCAGCGGCTGAGGCAGTTGCCGAGCAAGACGATCGTCTTTCACACGTCCATTATGGAGGATTCCGCGGGAGCACACTTTATTGACGCAGCCCAGGCCGTTCCTCTGGTTGCCAACGCTGCGAATGCGCCCGTCTTTGTCATAGATGACGTGGATATCGGTCACGGAACGGTTGGCGGCTATCTGGTGAGCTGGGCTGCAGACGGTAAGGTTGCTGCTGGGATGGCGGTGAGGATTCTAAGCGGCGTGAAACCGCAGGACATCCCCGTCGTAAGGAACAACAATGTCTACCTGTTCGATTGGCGAGCTCTACGCCGGTGGGGATTCAAGGAAAGTGACCTACCGCCCGGCAGCATAGTAATGTTCCGGGAATTGTCCGTCTGGGAACGCACCAAATGGGCCTGGATCACTGGGCTGATGATCATTCTCAGTCTATCCGCCCTTGCCGCCTACCTTCAGTACAGCCGGAAACAACTCAAGCAGGCCAGAGACGCTCAGTTACAGCTTAGCGGTCTGTTGATCAATGCTCAGGAAATGGAACGAAGTCGGCTGGCGTCGGAACTTCACGACGATTTTAGCCAGCGTCTGGCGCTACTCGCACTGGAATTGGAGAATGCTTCGGAGGCATTACCGGATTCGTCATTAGTCACGAAGCAAGAACTGCACAAGCTTTTGAATTCGGTTAGCGAGCTTGGCGCCGATCTGCACACGGTATCCCGTCGCCTGCACCCATCCACGCTTCAGAGCCTGGGACTTGTTTCCGGCCTGAAGGCTTTGTGTGACGAGTTCACCTCCAGGCAAGGCATCGAAGTTGTTTTTTCTGCCAAGAATATTCCACATGCCGTGCCTCCGAACGTGGCTCTATGTTTATTCCGCATCGTCCAGGAAGGCCTACAAAACTTGAGGAAATATAGCGGAGCTTCACAGGGCAAGGTGGATTTGCGCGAAGGCGGGGACGGATTGTTTCTCTCTCTGAGCGACGAAGGACGGGGATTCGATGCGAAGGAGATAAGGAATCGAGTGGGTTTGGGCATCCGAAGTATGGGAGAACGCGCACGCCTTGTGGGTGGGCAATTCGACATTCATTCGGAACCCGGGAGGGGGACGAGGATCGATGTGTGGGTACCCATTCAGCCAGAAAATGGGACCACTGAAGAGTTGAATCCGCAGCAGAAGGCTGACGCTCTGTGAACACATCAAGTTCGCCCGCGCGAATCGTGAATAGCAAGTCCACGCTAGAACTCTGTTCGGCACCCGCAAAGCTACCGGTTGCCGAAAGTCCAGTTCAGTCCGGTGCTAGTCCCATAATCGCTTCCCGAGAAGCCGGGCGGAGGTTGACTGTCCCAGCTACCATAGAAAGTAATATTGAATTTAAAGTCTCCCCAAATTTTTATGTAATAGGACGTGTTGAGGTTGAAATGGATCCGCCCCGGATCAGACAGAGCCGGCAAAAGACTTGCCGCGAGAGTAAGGTTTGTGCGGTCGAATTGGAATAGCTTCGCCTGTGTGCCGACCCAACCAGAAGCTACATTCTGCCTGGGTGCAACCACGATGTTTTGTTGATAATTGATGCGCTGGAAGGCAAACCCTCCGGCTACGCTGACTGAGGTGTGATTCGTATTCTTCAGGTATCGGCCCACGCCGCCACCAAGAGTAGATTGCAGACTGATGCGCTGCTCGGAGCTTTGAAGAAAACTGGCAAGGCCCGTGTAATACCAGTGGTTCCAAGGCAGCAGATGCTGGGCGGAAGCATCAATCTGATTGCGAGATGAGGCAGTCGCCCCCTTATTCGAGGATAAGGTCGAATTGTAGGCAACAGAAGCAGACCAGCGTTCTCGCGGGTAGTTCACGTCTGTAGTGAGCTCATATTGGGTCGATTGATTCCCCTTGTTGTAGATCGCGCCAAGGCCGACGCCGCCATTGAAGCGATGCCACCAATTCTCGAATGATTGGTCCATTTTGGAGATTTGGTCTCGTTCGAGTTCCAGCTTCTCGCCAGGTTCATTGATCACCTCGATCGATGCCGGCCGAGCGCCATCCCTCTTTGGCATGGAAAGCGTGCCAGAATAGACTTCTCCGTCCTGGGTTTTGACGACAAACGGTTGATTGCTCTCGAGGTGATCAACCTCGAACCAATTAATCGAGACTGTGCCTAGGGCATAATCCAGTTTAATGTAGAGAACATCGGCACTAAGATTCTTGATTTCACAAGTAAGTCGGTCACCGTTCTTCATTACGAGCACATCCGTCTTCTCTCTTGCCGCAAGAGGCCACGCAGCAAGCATGATTGCTGCCAGAACAATTCTTCGAAGATTCATTTGGGCCTCCGTTGCGCGTCGTTGTGCCTTCAAGTCACGGAATACAACCGACTATCAAACAAGTCTTCAAACTCAAAACGTGAAGATGAGTCCGAGATGAGTAATTTACTCACTGCAGGATGGCCAGAGGCTTACAAGTAACCAACCAAGAAGCTTAAGTTGGAGTGTTCGAGCATATCCGACCCATTGCAATCGACATTTGTCGCAGGATTTCCGTCGATTGACCGCTAATGTGCTTTTGCTTGTTATAGGCAGGTCGAGATGGAGTCACAACTAGGGAAATCCCTATGCTGGTAGATCCGCAACCTCTGTATAGTTGGGGAACTGCTCCCCGTCTGTGCTCTGGCAGATGACAGCCCCCGCAGCACGTTATCTTTGCCCCCGTCGCTAGATCGGGATCCTAAGCTTTGGCGAGGATCAAGCCAACAAAGCGTTCTTGAGGTGAAGTGTCACACACCTGCTCACGACTCACCATCAGCGTTTTGCTCGACACTGTTTGCTTTAGCCTCGCTGAGCAACTTCCGAATATACTGGTTGTGTTCTGCGTCGTCCTTCCAAGGGGTTGAGGGTACAGCCTTTAGGTAAGCCTCCAGATCTTGCACGGCCAACTGATATTCACGCCTCACAAAATGAACGTGGGCGAGCGCGAGAAGAGCATTTCTTCGTGAGGGATTAGGTAGAAGAAGGGCCTTATGGGCCGCCGCCTCCGCCGCATCCAGCCGATTCTGGTCGAACAGCACGATCGAAAGAACCCCGTATCCGAAGGATAAGCATGAAGTGGGGCCCTCCTCGAGGCCACGACGCACAATCGGTTCCGCGTCCTTGGGCCTTCCTTGGTGAGTCAACACGACGCTGTATCCGAAATACGCACAAGCATAGAGTCCGCCGCTCAGGTCAATGGACTTCTGAAAGGATTGCAGGGCCTCGTTCCATTGATGGAGCTGGGTCTCGGCTATGCCCTTGTTGTAGTACGCTTCGTAGAAACCGGGAAATTCTTGAATTGCTCGCGTGGAATGGCGCAGGCTCCCGGCGGCATCTCCTTTCGCCAGGCGTTCGAACCCCCGAAGAAAAGCCCCGCGCGCTTTGGCAGGTACCTGCATCTCTCGAACAGATACCGTGAATTGTTGCGCTTGAGTCGGCGATGTGGGATTGGAGAGCTGGGCTTGCGCAGCCAGAGGCCAGACGATCAAAACGAAATTCAATAGAGCGATTAACAAAGAAAGTGCACCCCGCCAGGGTGACTCTGGCCGATTTCGCTCAGCGTGCTCCTGAATTTGCGCACAACCGGCTTCTGCTTGGGATTTTACACAAGGTGCTGTATTGGAGTGAGGGTCCGACTCGGACTCACGCGAGCCTGATGCTTCGTCGATGTCGGGTTTTTCAGCGTTAAGTTCGGGGCAGATGGGGAGAGAAAAATGTCTAGAACCACAGTTGCTGATAGGAACCCAGAACACATCTTCCAATACATACTTTGCTTTTCCGTGAGACCGAGAAATTGCCGACGAGAACCTGGGATTTATCTTCTCGTTCATCTCCGCTCCTCCTTCCGCCGCAATGCTTCCTCTGATGCGAAGGGCTGGCCAGTGAACGGGGCTTCCATCACTTACACTCAACTCACTCTTCAACCGCCCAGCCAGCTTGGACTGGAGTGTTGCAAATTTAAGGGTTGGTTCGATGCAGCGACAACTAGGGGATTCCCTAGGGTTGGTAGCCCGCTACGCGCCATTGCTCTACCCGACCAATCAAGTTCCTTCAAGTACCCAGTTGTCCGATGGCAGCTTTTATCAGGACTCCATCCGGTCTTTTTTCAAACTCTGGAGAATAAACAGCCCGTCAGAGAGCGCTCGACGCTCTTCTTCGTTTCCGTTATCGAAGGACAGTTCTTGGATTCTGTCAGTGATTACTTCCTCGGCTTTCTGTATCTTACCGCGTAGTTGCTGAGCATTAAATTCTAGAATTGCAGCTGTGAGAGGTTCCTGCCACTGCGGATATTTCAGCTTCTGGCTCATAAAGGACCGTCAAGGATTAGAGGCTTATCGAGAATGACCCTTCAGTCCATTTCCCCGGAATGGCAGGAAAAGTTCCCAAAATGATTCTCTTCGCATGGTTTTGTCCCGTCAGTGCTCGATTAGGCAAATCGGACAAGTTCGTTTTAGTACCAGCTGTGGCTTATGGCGACGATGGAGCGGTCCTGCAGGGTAAATTGCATGTACGACCCCTTGTCTATGAGCGGCCATCGCCCAGCGTCTGACAGGTCGTGAAGGACTCTCCAACAGGGTGGATAATTGCGAGTTTCGGGCAAGACCGAAAAATGTGGAGCGACCCACGCACCACAATCCGCAACGAAACCCATGTTCCCTGTGAAGTCCGTGTCCCCCGTGAAGAAAAGTTGATATGAGTGGAGCTTGCCGGTTTGTCTGGTAGTGACGACAGCGGTCGTGCGCCCCAGAAGGATTTCTCCTTGAACAAGTACACCGTTCACTGCGATTCTGCCGTGGGTGTCTAACTTGAGAAATCCAAGTCGGCCCGAGAAATAACAATATCCGAAACCAAGCGCGACCAATCCGAGACCGACCGCTGCGAGAAGGAGCAATCTACGTTTCATACAGAATATTGACACTCAATCAATGTGAATTATTCCCGTAATCGCGGTCCGCGTTTCAAGTGCCTGGTTTGCCGTTAATCAGGCATGTGGAAGCGAAGCAACCTGTTTGCGACGCCAGCGACGAAACAGGTAAGGAACGATGAGAAACCACTGGATGCAGCCGACTGCAACAAAAGCAAACCAACACGCAATCATTTCGTGCTGGCTCGGTGAGGGCAGGTTGGTTCCGAACCTCTGAAAGACGAAGCCAGCTACCATCAAGCCACCCATTACCAGCAAGGAAGATGGGAAACCCAAAACAATCATTTCTGCAAAAAGACCTTCCTCGACCTGCCAGTCGGAATTTCCCCGGTAACCGCGAAGAGCGGCCATTAGCACCGCGATACATATCGCGAGCCATGCAATCCGCAAGAACAATGAAAGGAATTTTCTCAAGGTCGGATGCCCCTACAGTACCAAATGTCCGGGAACGGCGTTCGGGACTTGTGCCAACTCAGCCTCAGTTGGTTGCTAGTTGACTAGGCATCGATTTGTCGGAAATGCGTCGTCTTTACTGTAAAACGCAGAGAATAATTCCTCCAAAAAAGCCAACAGCGTAGGAAGCGTTGTGGGCCCACCAGTCGGCCATAAAGCGTGGGTCTGTTGCCGCAGTTAGGTTGTTTAAAACCCACTCCGGTGGAACGATGACACCCTTTTTTGTCGCCACAAACCCAGTCAGGCCTGCCAACAAAGCACTTCCGAACATTATCGAGAGTAGTTTGCCGATCGGTTTGAAAAGGGACGCTGCGGAGAGCTTTGGGCGAGCCCCTGCGCGAGCCGCAATCGCAAGCAAAACGCCGAGGAAAGCTCCCATCCACCAAGTGGCAATAACTCCCCATCCGAATGCCAAGAGAGTGGGAGATTGCGTCGCAAAAACAGGAGGGTGAAAAACCGTAAAGTACTCAAGGCAGACACGCACAGTAATTTGATCGTGGATGACGCCATAAAATATGGCGGCTACGATGCAAACAAGGAAGATTTTCAAGGATTCAATCATGAAGAAAAAGTGACCATAAAGCTGCCAGTATAAACCGGGTGCCACGCGGCTCGGGGTTCAAACTCCCATCTGGCGTCGGCTAACCGGATATGTTCGTTCTAGGCCCTTTGGCCTAATATGGTTTTGGCAGGAGGTGGTTTAAACGATGCGCACAAAGGCAGCACTGCTGATTGTGCTTGTGATTTTGGCTGCGAAAGGAAGCGGTCGCGAAAACCCGAGCGACACCTCAATGATTGACGGCTTCAACAGGAGATTTCTGGAATGCATTTTGAATAGGGACCATGCCGGGATGCTGGCGATGTGGGCCGAGGACGGCGTTGATCTAATGCCAGGGGAACCGCCGCTGGTAGGAAAAGCGGCAATCGCTACATGGCTCAAAGATGTAGAAAAACAGGGGACTGGCTCTCGGGTTTTGAAGGAAAAACTGGAATTTCATGATGTTCACGTTTCTGGTGACTGGGCATCAGAATGGGCGGAGGAGCATCAGACCGTGCAGCCGCAAGGGAAACCTCCGATTGACGGATATGGAAAGATTTCGCTCGTGTTGCATCGCGAGGGAAACGGACAATGGAGTATTCAGCAAGAAATGTGGAACGATTCACCCGTGCCCGCATCCCCCCGTTGACCTGAAATTACGATGATCTCCTGCGAATGTCTGCAAAGTGCCTGGCGGCTTACCGGAAAAGTGTGGCGCCTAGTACCTTGCGGGAAAAGGAGGTCGGTGAGTTTGTACTGAAACGAAGGGGCCTCGCCAGTTCAGCTGGCTAGTGCTGCCGATTGTGACGGCCCTGTAGCCATCCAAGTTTTGTTTTTAGCTCCTCAAAAGCGTTGGCAGCCTGTTTTCTCGGCTATTTGGAAGAGAAGATTCGGTCGGAATTTGCGGAAATCGTCGGAGAGAGCCCGGCGCTGAAGACCGCACTGAACCTGGTGTCCGTGGTGGCGCCTACTGATTCGAGCGTGATGATCCTGGGCGAGACGGGAACCGGCAAAGAACTCGTTGCCCGTGCAATCCACAATTTGAGCAGTCGTCGAGAACAGGTTTTTTTGAAATTGAACTGCGCCGCTATCCCCCTGGGGCTGCTGGAGAGTGAGCTATTCGGCCACGAAAGAGGAGCGTTCACGGGAGCGGTAGCACGCAAAGTGGGCCGTTTCGAAGCAGCTGACTTCGGCACTCTCTTTCTGGACGAGATCGGAGATATACCGCTCGAACTGCAACCCAAGCTTCTGCGCGTCCTTCAAGGGGGAGAATTCGAGAGATTGGGCAGCACCCAAACCCGGCGCGCGAACGTTCGGCTCGTAGCGGCGACTAATAAGGATCTCGGAAAGTTAGTTGCCCAGAACCAGTTCCGTAACGATCTCTACTACCGGTTGAATGTGTGTCCCATCCTTCTTCCCCCGCTACGCGATCGGCGCGGAGACATTCCGTCGCTCGTGAGGCACTTCGCGGGAATCTACGCGGAGCGCATGAATAAACAGATCAAGCGGATTCCGGCAGAGGTGATGGAGGCGCTGGTAGACCATTCTTGGCCGGGAAACATTCGTGAGCTGCAGAATTTCATCGAACGGAGCGTCATTCTGGCTGACGGGAACACACTGCGTCCTCCACTTGAAGGATTGAGGCAGGCTGCAGGAATAGAATCTCTGGAGCCCATCACAATGGAAGAAGCTGAGCGAGTTCACATTCGCAAGACGTTGGAGCAAACCAACTGGGTTATCGCTGGTCCGAGGGCGCTGCTGTTCGCTTGGGATTGAAGCGGTCCACAGTCTACTTTCGCATGCGAAAGCTAGGAATTTCTAGGGACGTAGCGCGTCGACAGGAAAGAAAAAATGTTTGAGCGCAGCGCCGTGGCGTACGCATTAGCATAGGCCCGAACTGGGTTCCGACTTGCAACTTTGCGTTGATCAACACGGAGGGAATGGAAGCATTTGCGCGGGAACAGTCAAAGCTGCTCTCGCCAAATCTCATCGCGAGTACTACTGACTATCGTGGCGCGGTTATCGACGCTTGGCGGCTTGTTTGGCTCGAAGAACCTGACGGAGCCGGATCGGTTCACAAGGCGAACTTGCGAGAGCAGGCTGCGGAGGCCGTCACGCATTTGACGTTCTATGCGGGTTGGCCGAATGTCTTTTCCGCACTACCCGTTATGAAGGATGTTTTCGAGAAACGTCCACACTAGCACTTAAGGCGTGCGGCGGAAGTTATCGGGTCGTCGGTCGGACTAGTGCCGACAAACGCCCATCTCGTCAGCGCTTGATTTCCTGGCGACAAGGACTGATCCCACCAACTTCCGCGAAGAACGATTGCACACGGCGGTCGCGAACTTGGTACACTGGCGTTCCGCGCCGAGTGTTTTATGTCTTCAACTTCGTGAAACTTCGGCTTGCCGTCAGATGTCGTGCGCGGCAGCGGATTCGGCTACATAAGCACGACCGCGGGCTCATGTCGACGGACTCAGCTCTCGTTGAAGGTTGATTGTCTGAATTCTCTTCGTAAGGTATAAGCATTGACTTCACTACAAGGGGACTCTCGCAGGTTTTGGATGGTGGCCGGCGTGGCCGGGTTTATTCTGATCTTCGCCATTCACCTGGCGCTGATCTCTCGCGCGAACACCATTACCTGGGATGAGCCCGACC
>Ga0210405_10000858_pt1 | contig 37690 bp, 31 predicted proteins | sample IncBWH11MmetaG_FD_155492 | JGI IMG/M metagenome (GOLD analysis project Ga0210405, IMG submission 155492) | Forest soil microbial communities from Barre Woods Harvard Forest LTER site, Petersham, Massachusetts, United States - Inc-BW-H-11-M | ecosystem: Environmental > Terrestrial > Soil >... | reverse complement strand
ATAAAGGGCTTCTTGTCCCCACTCGGCGGTGAGGCCATTTTGTGCGGCAGCCAAATCTCCCGCTTGGATAGCTGCCTTGAACACTTCGCCCGCCTGGTTACGCACGAGAACGGACAAGATCGCCGACGAGTTCCGCAAGGCGCGCGCCGCAGCGCACAACACAGCACCCGGGTCGTTGCAATATTCCAGGATGTTGTGGCAAAGGATTACATCGAACGATCGCGTGTGGAACAAGTTCGCTAATTGCGCAGCGTCGCCGTGTTGCAGTAGGACCTTGTCCGTAACCCCTGCTCCGTGTGCCGCGCGCTTTGCGATATCCAGCATCGCTGGAGAGGAATCCAGCAGCGTGACGTGAATGCCAAGTTGCGCCAACCGAACCGCCGTCGCTCCCGTTCCGGCCCCGAGATCAAGCGCACGCAACGGCGCTTTGGCCTGCAGGGGCAGAAAATCCTGCAGGTTGGCAAAGGCCAGGTCGGAGCGCAACCGGCCCTCGGGCGTCTCGAGATACGCGGCATACTTGTCCGCCCCGCTCTCGAAGCGTTCGCGGTCGGCCTCGGCAGTCATCATCATGGGACCCTTGAGCGAAGTCGATCCCCAATCCAATCGCTCGCAAGAAGCAGTGTCCCGCAGGGAGGAGCGGGCGCGCAACCGGCAAATCGGCGGGGGAAGAGGCGAGAACTTATCTCATAAATAGTTCCTTAGGAGGTCGGGGCTTCAGCCCCGACGTAAAGGTATTACAGAACCTGGGCTTTAGCCCCTGAAGAATGCCGGGTAGCCCGTGTTAATGATTTGGAATTTGTTGACATGGAAGCCGCAGGGAGGATATCACTTCAACAATTCCCATCGAAGTAGCGAGGCGGAGGGGCCCCTCCGTGCAATTTTGAATTGTGCGCCAGAGAAAAGTCATCCCGTCCGATCAGCCGAGAGTTTGTGGGAATTCAAAGTCTAGTTTCCGGGGCACCCGGCGATGGGGTGCCTTAGAAATTATCGTGCCCATGATATAACAGTAGATCGACGTTTCTCCCTCGGCTCGTACCAACAGAGAGCGACGCCATCCCTTTCGAAAAGGCGTGCCAACCACATCTATGCCAGCGATCTCGCAGAGATTTCCTGTTCCTACGAATGACGATGATTTCGAGAAGATGTGTGTCCAGCTTTTGAGAAAGTATTGGTCTCGACCAGGTCTAGAGCTATTTGGCAAGCGGGGCGAGAGGCAATATGGCATTGACATATTGGATCTCAGTGGCGAAACGCCCATTTATGCGGCCCAATGCAAGCTAAGAGAACCACACAAAAACCTGCAGCCCCATGAAATTCAATATGAGGTCGATGAAGCAAAGAAGTTCACGCCAGCTCTCGGCAAATACGCGATCCTGACAACCGCCAAGGTATCCACCGTAGCACAACGGGAAATGCGGGAGATCAATCAGATACACAAGAAGAGAGGTTTGTTTGAGCTGGAACTGTTTACATGGGAAAAATTGTGCTCTTTGCTTCAACAGTACTCCGAGGTTCAGGAAGAATTTTACGGAGAAATTGGGCTTGGTCGAGCAACTAGAATAGAGACAAACATAGTGTCCATCAAAGATGGCGTTCAATCTCTTACCTCAAAGTATGACGGAGACGCAGTCGACCGAGAAATAAACGAAGCGCGCGACTGCATTGTAAACCGAGATTTTCAGTTCGCCACATTTCTTTTGAACCGTATCGAACGAAACCATTCGGGCAAGCTGACGCAAAGGCAGAAGTTTCGTGTGCTTTCTAACCATGGCGCTGCAGCACTTGGACTCAACAAGCAGGACGTGGCAGCCAAATACTTCATGGAGGCCCTTCAGTGGCAACCAGAGGATGATCAAGCAAAAACCAACGAGGTTCTTGCCTACTTCCTCGTCGGCGACTTTGTTTCATGTCAATCCAAGGCCAAACTTTATTTGAAACAGTTCCCGGGCTCTTCGCGCCTAGCAGCTTTGTGGGTAAACTCTGCCCCAAAGGAAATAGCCGTCCGTGATCTGGAGTCCCAGATCAATTCGGTCCTTCTAGCAGACCCAGAACTCCGTCTGGGTTTGGCGAGAAGGTCTTTGGCCCAGTTTGACTTTGACGCTGCTTTGCAACATGCGACTTTGGCGAGTAACGCTGCGGCGAAATGGCCCCAGCCACAAATTGTTTTGGCCCAGATTCATCTTGGGAAAGTTCTCCATGGTCCGTCAGAAAAGGGCGCCGCACAAAAACTGACCCTCCTGAAAGCTGAGGAGTTGTGCTCGAAGGCCGTGGACTTAGCCATCGAACTGCGAGACGAGGACTCCCAAAAAATGGCACTACTTCTCAGGATTGAGATACGCCTACTCCTGAGAAAGATTGAAGAAGCTGCCGAGGATGTGAAAAGCGCCGAGAGAATTGATCCGCAAGACGGAGAGGTACTCCTTAGTTCGGCTCAGGTCGCGTTTGCCAACAACCGAATCGATGACGCGCTGCTGATTCTCAAGAAAGCGTATCGGTCGAACAAACAGCCACATTTTGCTTTCGTATATGGAGGAGCACTTCAAAGGCGGGGCCGTCCAGAGGATCTTCGGGAGGGGTTGGGGATACTCGCCGCCATCTCGCTAAAAGACCTGCATCCCCATCTTCGCGTCCCTACTGTCGTTCAGGCCCTAAAAGCCTTTGTGCGGAGCAATGACTTTGAAGGAGCGGAATCTTATGTAAAAACGATCTCCCCGTTCGTGGATTCTATTGTAACGAGCACTTGCCAAGGGGTCGTAGCCCACTATCGAAACCAAGGTGCAGAGGCCGATCGTCTCGCAGCTGAGGCACTTGCACTTTGTACGCCAACTACAAATGTCGATATCGAAGAACTTCTGGCCCATCTACTGATGTTGGTCGGAAGGCCGATTGACGCGTTGCCGTTGTTGCAGCGTTTGTTCGATCACCAGGCGCCGACATTCAACCCACGGGATCTGCTTCAATGTGCCGCCAGGCTTCACAGAGACGATATCGTCCTCCGAAGCTGCGAAGAATTGCACGCGAGGGGTGTCGATGACTGGGATCTCGTAGAATTCGAGAACAGCTTTCTTGAGAAATATAACATCACGCTTGCCATCGAACGCCTCAAAGAATTCTCAAGCAAGCATCCAAATCACAAACTCGCGAAGCTCAGAATTTCATTGATCGGTCTTAGGCTTAACAAGCCTGAGTTCATCGCTGCCAACCCCACTGACTTACCCTCCGTTGACGAACTCCCACTCAACTATGCTGCGGCCGCCGTTCAGGTTATTAAATTTGGCCGAAATCCAACTGAGGCTGTTGACTATGCGTATCAATTTCTGCGCTTGCATTTCAACGAAATCGAAGCGCATCAAGCATTAATGATTAGTATGATGCCCGGAGCATTCGCGCCCGACATCCCGGCTGCGCACGAAATAGTTATTTCGGGCAGTGCCGTGTGCTATCAGGAGTTGCCTCACGAAAGCCCCACCTGGGTAGTACTGGAAAATACAGATTCCCCGAATGGGGACTTTGAAGAAATTTCAATGTCGTCGCCGCTCGCGAAAGTGCTCTTGGGTAAGAAGGTCGGTGACACGATTTTGCTTGCCAAAGGTGCGATGCAAGACCGACACGCCAAAGTACTGGCAATACTGCCCAATTACGTACGACGGTATCAAGATTCGCTCGGGGAGATGCAAGTAAGATTTGGTGCAGCTAGCTTCGTCGAGTCGGTCAAAGTTGATGTAACTGACGAGGGGGATCCACGAAAAGGACTTGAGCCAATCTTGGCTGCTGTCGAGAAACGCGCTGCAGCAGTTCTCGAGGCTCGTCAGAAGTATGACAACAATCCATTGTCGCTCCACTGGTTTGGCTCTCAATTTGGCCAGGATGCATATGACGCCGTACTTGGCTTGGCTCTAGAGGATCGACAGCAAGTCAAGTGCTGTTTGGGCAGCCCCGAGGAACGAAGTGAAGCGCTTAAAGCGCTCGGTAACGCGAGGGCAATAATCGTTGATATCACTGCACTGGCGACTTTAAGGCTGCTTCATTTAGAGAAAGTACTGTCTACCAAAAAGTTCCAATTTGTGATTTCAGCAGGAACCTTGATTGCTCTCCGTGAAAAGCTATCGAAGGCGAAATTCCTCCCAGCTTCTGCAGGTAATCTCCAATTTAGAGACGGGAAGCACATTTACCTTACGGAGTCCGCCGAGGAGAGAGAAAGAAGAATCAAGGATGACGAAGAGCTCGTACTTCTAATAGAAAAGGTCGTTCAACAGCTTCCCACTATCGAGTTGTCCGGAGTTCAGCCTGAAAAAAGGGAGCTGATCGAGAAGTTTTTTGGAACCTGTGGAGCTGAATCCATCGTCTTGTCGTCCAATCCTGACTATATCCTGTGGACTGACGATTTAATCCAGGCTCAGTTTGCTGCACTAGAGTTCGGGGGACGAAGGGTATGGACTCAACTCCTCTTGGGGAGCCTCACTGAGGCCGGTCTGCTGACGTTCGAAGAATACAACAAGGCCTCAGTAGCTCTGTTCTCTTCGGAGTACGTTGCGACATCTTTCGATAGTTCTTCAATGCTCTCGGCAGTTCAATTGAGTTCTTGGTCCATCGAAAAAAAGCCAGCGTCGCAGTTTGTTGAGATCTTTTCGAATCCCCGAATCGACACGCAAAGTCTTTTGAGAATCATGGCCGAATTTATTTTGAGGCTCTATAGGGAGCAATTGCTTGCAGAAACAAGATGTTCTATTGCGAAGGCATTCCTTGAAGCCTTCTCGAAGAGGTCTGGTGCGATCCCATTGCTGCAAAGTCTCCGGAATCAGACCTCTCATTTGTTCGGTCTGAACGGTGTTGGTAAAGAGCAGTTTGATAAGTGTTTTGACCGATGGATGGAACATAGGGAACGCCCCTTGATTGTCTTACCGTAAGTGACTGGGCGAGCTACCGACGGAAGAGCAGTGTCTCGGCGAAATCAGTTACAAAAAATGGCGTTGCCGGGTGCCCCGGGTTCCGATTTTTGGTACCCGGGTCTTGGGACCGCTTCAGCTCTTCACGTTTTCTGGACATTCAACCTTTAACTTCTGACTCTCTACTTCTGATCCCCGACCGTTACCCTTTCAGCGCAAAATCGTCCCAGTACTACGGAATACTATTGTATAGTTGTTACTAACGCGAGAGAGTGGGCCATGCTTGCCCTGAGTGGTTTGTGCGACGGGTTCGCGCAGGGATTGCTTTCTCTACACACCCCGCCTTTTCTCGGTCGAAAACCTCCCTCAGTTAAGTCCCGTGTTTCCAGCACTTCAAAACTGATAGAAAACAAGCGACTTCAAGTCCTGTATTTCGGTCACTTACGAAAAACAGGGGGGAGGTGGGGGTTACCGGTTAGTACATAGAACGGATTATCTCATAAGTATCTCTTTAGGAGGTCGGGGCTTCAGCCCCGACGCAAAAGGGATAGAGAATGTGGGCTTTAGCCCCTGAAGAAAGCTTTGCAAGGACTCGCCCTCTATTTATGAGATGGCTTCTAGGCGGCGGAGGCGTCGAAGGCTTGGCCTTCGGCGAGGACGTGGTCGGGAACGCGGCGGAGTTCGCGGACGAGGCGGAACCAGGAAAGAAGTTTCAGGCCGTAGTAGGTGAGATCGATCTCCCACCAATAAAAGCCCTGGCGGGCGGAGGCCATAAAGTAATGATGATTGTTGTGCCAGCCTTCTCCGAGGGTGACGAGCGCGAGCAGCCAGTTGTTCTTGCTGGTGTCGGCGGTCGGGAAGCGGCGGTTGCCGAAAATATGCGAAAGCGAATTGATGGTGAACGTGCCGTGCCACAGGAAGACGGTGCTCAGGAAAAAGCCCCAGATGAGCAGCGGCCAGGAGCCGATGAGCCACAGCGTGACGGCCAGAACGGTTGGCGGAAGCATGTGGTATTTGTTCAGCCAGCGGAGTTCGGGAAATTTGGCGAAATCGCCGATGTAGTCGTAGCGCGTGTCGTTGTAGCGGTCCGAAAGGATCCAGCCGATGTGCGACCACCAGAAGCCGAAGAGGGTCGGCGAGTGCAGGTCCTCTTCCAGATCAGAATAGCGGTGATGGTGGCGATGGTGCGCCGCCCACCAGAGAACGCCCTTTTGCGTGGAGGACATGGCCATCCAGGCGATCACGAACTGAAACCAGCGGCTGGTCTTGAACGAGCGATGCGAAAAATAACGGTGATAGCCGGCGGTGACGAAGAACATGCGGACTTCGTACAGCGCGAAGGCGGTGATGAGATAGGACCACTTGAACGGGAAAAAGAAGATGCCCAGTGCAGCCACGTGGATCAGGCCGAACGGAACCAGGGAAATCAGGTGGAGGCGCGCCCCATTGGGGAGAGGGATAGACAGGGGTCTTGCAACAGAGGCCATCGAACTCAGCTCCTGCGCGGATGCGCCGCGCGATTGTGGTTGATGCGCGCAAGAGTCGAGCGAGCTCAGCGCCAAAAACTACACTTTCAGTTTACGGGCCGCGCTTGTGGGGGTCAAGGAAGCCTCAGAACAGGTGTGACGAGACGTCACACTGTACGTTCGTTCAGAATGATTCGTTACCCCGCAATCTAGGAACATTCGCGGGGGATGTGCTATCGTGCCTCTGGAACACTCGCAAAGGAGCATTACTTCGCATGGCTGAACGTCCCGTACTGGTTGGCTTGATTCCGCAGGCGGTGGTTCTCGATCCGGGTGATCAGGTCAGCTGGCTTTCCGATGCGGGCAACCTGCGCGTGGAGTTCGACGCCAACCGATGCCCTTTTTCCTCGAACGTGTTCCAGGTGCCCGCGGGAATGCGGCTGATGAGCGGCCCGACGATCGCCGGAACCAAGCCGGGCAGCTTCAAATACCGGCTGTGGCTGAACGACCAGATGGTCGGCCGCGGCGAAGTAATCGTTCGATAAAGTCCGGACAATCCTTCCTTAAATTGTTGCCACCGTTCGCCGGAAACTACTTCTGCTTGGCGATGATCATGTCCTTGATCTTGTCGTAGGTGGCCTGGGGAATAATCTTCTTCTTCACCAGGTCGGTCTTTTTGGCATAGGGACGGCCGTCGATGATTTTCTTCGAATAGGCCGCGCCGATTCCCGGGAGCGCGTCGAGTTGTTCCTTGGTGGCGCTGTTAATGTCCAGGAGCGAGGTGGCTGCGGATTTCGCCGCCGGCATGCTGGTGCTTGGGGTCTGAGGCTGCGAGACCACGATCCCAACGCCCAGCATGAGCAAGAGCGCCAACATCAAAATGCGGCCGAGATTTTTCTTCATTTCACTTTCTCCTTTAAGTTTGAGTCGCTTCGGGGCCGGGAAAAGTTAATTCTTTTCGGCGGCGCGATAGCCGGCCTTGACGGCATCCGCCTCCGACATATATTTGCCCTGCTTGGTCTTGCCGTAATAGCGGCTCCCCGGCTTGTGATAAATCCCGGAGTCCGTATTCACCCAAACCATGCCGTTGCCGGTGGCTGGCGCGGCCGGTTGAGCCGTCGGCGTGGCGGCGGGTTTCGCCACTGGCGCTGCGGATGCGGCGGGCGCTGGAGTGGAAGCCGGAGCAGTCGCGGTTGTGGCGGCTGGAGTCGTTGCAGGTGCCTCCGTCGAGGCGGGTTTCGCAGCCGGAAGCGCCGTTGCGGGCGGTGTTGCCGCCGCAGGAGCGGAAGCATCGGCCGCGGCTGTCTTTTTCGACTTGGAGGATTTCTTTGAGGTCGTCGCAGGCGTCTCGCTCGCCGCGGGCGCTGCCGCGGCAGTATTCGCCGTGCCTGATTTCTTGCTCTTGGTGGACTTTGCCGCTGTGGAACTGCCGCTCGCGGCCGTTGTGGAATCCGCGGACGCGTCGGCCTTCTTTGACTTCGACGACTTCTTCGCGGTGGAGGAATCAGCAGGCGTCGAGGCGCCTGCGGCATCCGGCTTCTTCGATTTCGAGGACTTCTTTGCGGTCGAGCTTTCCGCAGCAGGCGTGGCGTCGGCCGTGTCCGTCTTTTTACTCTTGGTAGATTTCTTGGCGCTGGAGGAATCGGCCGCAGCGGTTTCGTCCGGCGTGGCGGGCTTTTTCTTCTTCTTGGACTTCGCCAAGCTGGTATCGCTCTGGTCCGTCGTTGCAGGGGTTTGTGCCGCCTGAGCCGCCGATGCCGGACGCAGGGTGAGGTTGGCGAACACGAGCAGAACCGCGGCGAGAAGGGCTACGTGCAAGCGGCTACGAGTTCGATTCATTGTGGCTGAATTCCTTTCACCGGCTGCGTATTAGGCTCCCTGTCTGGCACAGGGATACCGCATGCCTTCGGCGGGTGACAAAGCAGCAAGAACGATCGCAGCTCGGTTCTTCCTGGTGGAATTGAGGGAGATGATGTGCGAGGGCCGAGGCGAAGTCAAGGATGGATTGCCCCGGTCCAGGAACTTCAAGGGAGGGAGCGAGCCCGATTTTTATGGCTCAAATGTCGGAGCTAAAACTCCGACCCCTTGAAAACCATTTATGAGATGGCTGATGGCTTCTAGTCGCCGGCGAGCTGGACGCGGCCGGACTCGACGGATTCCGCAAGACCACGGCGGACAAAGCCGAGCGCCGATGCGGGGGCATCCCGCTCCGGCTCAAGCGAAAGGATCGCCACTTTGCGGGGGAACTCGTTGCGGCGATCGAGCTGCAGACCGGCGTCTTTCAGGAATTCCGCGGAAAAAGCCATGTCCTCGGACCTGTCCACGCCCCAGAACCAGAGCTTTTCCTCGTTCCGTTGCAGGAAGTGGAGCGACTCTTCGAGTTTCTTCATTGCCCGGTCAAACGAGGATGCGAGGAAATATACGCCTAAAGACCAGGCGTGGCGGGGGTACTGCACCCGCATGCGGATGCAATATTTGCCGTTCTGATTCTTTTCAATGCTGCAGCGGTAGTCGTTGCGAGACTGAGAAATACGTCCTGCCATGGATTTCAACCTTCTTGAGAGGGTATCTTGCGGCCCCAATTCGACTGCCGAGCAAGCTGAGAAGGCAGCAGAGCAAACTCCATCCCCAAACCCAGCCTATCCGGACAGAGAATAGGTTACCGGGCTGGACCCGGGAGGGCAAGGGGGTGTGTCCTAAAATTTAACTTCTTTATTTACTATTGGATAGGGAAGTTTTTGGCGCTTCCGAAGTCCCCGAACGCAGCCATTTTTTCCGGATATAACTTGAGCTTGCCTTCCTGCTTCAAGCGGTCATTCAGGGAGGTTTGGAAGGCGCTGAAGGCCAAATCGCGCTTCTGCTTGAGCAGCGAATCCGTGATTTCCTTCTTTTGCTTTTCAAAATCGGCGGGGTTCGACTCCTGGCGCTCCGCAACCTGATAGACCGCCCAGTTGGAGCCGATGGAGAGAGGCGCCCCGACCTGGCCAACTTTCAGCGAGAACGCGGGGGCGAGTTGCTTGCCACTGCCGAGATTGGCGACGGAGCCGTTGCGGGCAAAGGGATCGCTGGACTTGGGATCCAGACCGAGCGCTTTGGCGGCAGCGGCGAACTTTTCGCCGGCCTTTATGCGCTTTTCAAGTTCTTGTGCTTTGGTCCGGGCAAGTTCATTGGCCTTCTGTTGTTTCAGTTCGGTGACGACCTTATCGCGGACTTCCTCGAGGGTCCCCTGATGCGCCGGTAAGGATTGGCGGAGGGACAGCACGACGTAACCCCGGTCGGTCCGCAGGGGAAGACTCAAGTCGCCCTGGCGCAGGTGGAAAATTTCGTCCTTTACGTCCTGACCGTTGCCCAGTTCCAGAACCGGCTCGCCAGGACCCACGGGGTGGGTCTCGGCGATGGTCAGGTGATATTTCTGGGCTAGTTGATCGAGGGTGGTTTTATTGGATTGGCGGATATCGGCGGAGATCTGGTCCGCAGTCTTCGAGGCCTCCTGATCAACCTTGTTCAGCAGGTAATTGGGCCGAAGCGTGTCCTTCACCTCGTCGAAGGTTTTGGTGTGGGCGGTTTCCTTGTCGAGAACCTTGATGATGTGGAAGCCATACTGGGTCTTGATGAGGTCGGAAACCTCGCCCTTATTCAGGCTGAACGCGGCTTTTTCGAACTCCGGCACGGTCTGGCCCTGCAGCAGCCAGCCCAGGTCGCCGCCCTTGGCCTTCGAGCCGGGGTCTTCGGAGTATTTCTTGGCTAGATCCTCGAAGTTTGCGCCTTTCTTTTTGGCCTGCACCAGGATGTCTTCGGCCTTTTTCTTGATCTCGGCGACCTCGGCGTCGGTCTTGCCGCCCACGGTCATCAGCAAAATATGCTCCGCGTGGACACGATTCGGCACCTGAAATTGCTGGATATTCTGCTGGTAGACCACTTTCAGTTCGTCGTCGGTGACCACGGTGCTCTGACGAAGTTGGGTCAGGTCCAGCAAAGCGTAGCGAATCGCGCGCTTTTCCGGAATCTGGAACCTGGCCTTGTTCTGCTCGTAGTAGGCCTTGATCTCGCTATCGGCCGGGGTGATTTTAGATTCGAGATCCTCGGGCTTGATCAGCACGTAATCGAGCTTCACTTTTTCGTTCTGGCGCTTGAACTCTTCCTGAATGTCCGCCGGGCTGGCGCTGATGCCATCGGTAATCAGCTTGCGGAACTTTTCCTCCACCAGTCCTTGTTTCACGAGATCTTCGAATACCGGCACGGTCAACTGAAACCTGGACTGGACTTCGCGGGCGTAGGCGTCCATGCCCACAAACGAACCGCCGTTGAAGGCGGTTGGGACGTACTGCTTGATGCGGTCGGCGCGTTCCTGGTCGCTGACGGCGATGCCGAGGCGCTTGGCCTCAAACTCAATTTCCCTTTGAAAGATCAACTGGTTCAGGATGTTCCTGGCGTAAAGCCCTTCGAGCGGCTTGGGAATGGGATTGCGGCGGCGGATTTCGTCAAGCTGCTGGCGCACCTCTCCCATCGTGACGTTCTGGTCACCCACTTTGGCGAGCACGTCGGTTGAGCCCTCGGTGGTGTTGGTGCCCTGGGGCACCAGGTAGAGCAGCATGCTGAGGGCGATAATCGCGATGAAGACGCCGAAAAGGACTCGGACGCCGGTTTTCTGGTTGTCAAATACGCCAGCCATTCCAGATGTCTCCTGAGGTGGTGAACAAACTTAAGATTATAGAGGATTGCGGGCAAAACCCCCAAATGAAGTTAGGGGCGGCCCGTCTCCCGTGATTTCGTCTGCGCAAGGGAACTGGTTAGCTTGGCAGCCCAGTTGCAACCGTTTGACGTTTAACGTCAAACGGTATACTTTGAATCCGTGATCCGGTCCTTCCGCGACGCCGAGACCGAGCGCCTCTTCCAGCGGGAATCGGTACGCCGGTTTAAGGCGATCGAGCGCCAGGCTCTTCGCAAACTGGACATGCTGGATGCGGCGGCGGACCTCCGGTCGCTTTCAAGCCTGCCCGGGAACCAATTGGAGCGTTTGAAAGGAGATCGGAAGGGCCAGTACAGCATCCGCATCAACGACCAGTGGCGAATTTGCTTTGACTGGCAGGATGGGCACGCGTATGAAGCCGAAATCGTGGACTACCACTAGGAGAATGAGATGGCAAAAAAACTGAAGCCTGTGCATCCGGGAGAAATTCTCCGGGAGGAGTTCATGAAACCACTCGGCCTGAGCATGAACAAGGTGGCGATGGATTTGCGCGTCCCCGTAACACGGATCGCGGAGATTGTTGCGGAACGCCGCAGCGTCACGGCCGACTCGGCCCTCCGTTTCGCGCGCTACTTCAACAACAGCCCTACATTTTGGATGAATCTCCAATCGCGCTACGACCTGGAGGTCGCCCAGGATGAACTCGCGGCAAAGGTTGAGCGTGACGTGCAGCCGCTGGAAACTGCGCCGTCGCGGTAAACGATGTAACCTGCCGCTGTTTTTCTGATGGGAAGGAAAAGCCCGGAAGGGGCGCATTTGGCAAGTAACCGGAAGAATCACACAAGAACCTGAGCGCTATTTCCTTCTGTAACTGAACAACTTTTGACATTCTTTGCGGAGGAATCTGCCGACGACGGGGATGTGGTGATGGCCCTTCTCGAACACGAACCGGCAGGAGATCAGGCACGCTCGCCATTTATAGATTTCGTTGCCGTGTTTGCGTCCATAAGCGTCGATGTCTTCTTGGGTGACACCATAGACGACCGCGCCAATTTTCGACCAAACGCAGGCGCCAGCGCACATGGCGCAAGGTTCGTGCGTGGAATACAGGACAAAATCGGGCAGGTAGCGGCCGTAGCCGCTGCAAACGTATTTGAGCATCTCCAGCTCGACGTGCTTGATGCTGGATCCCGAAGTTTTCACGCGGTTTCCCGCGCTGGCGATGATCGTCTCGCTCTTGCCGCTGACGCGCGTGATGACCGCGCCAATGGGATAGTCGCCTCGGTCGCCGGCGCGCTTGGCCTCCGCGATGGCGAGTTCCATGAATTTCTTTTTCGCTTTGTACGAAGCAGGAATCATGCGACCTGATTATATGAGATTATCGCGAGTGTTTCTCAAGTTAGCCTCGGGGTACCGGACAGCTCCCGGACAGCAGCGCAAGCGGGTGTGGGCGTCGAGTTCCCATAGGATGATTCGAAGCGGGGACTTATTTCCTTTCGTCGTTCTGGTTCTCGTGCTGCTCTCTTTCGTGCCGCTACGCGCGCATCAGAACCTGGCCACACAGGCAACTCCCACGTTTTATCGGGACGCCTTGCCGCTGCTGCAGGAGCATTGCCAGGTGTGCCACCGCAGCGGGGGAATTGCTCCGATGGCGTTTGAAAATTACCAGGGCACGCGAGGATACGCGGCCGCCATTCAAGCAGCGGTGCAAAATCATTCTATGCCGCCGTGGTTTGCGGAAAAAGGGATCGGAAAGTTTTCCAACGATCCTTCACTGACGGACGAGGAGATCGCTTTGCTCTCCGCCTGGGCGGCGGCCAAAGCTCCCGCAGGCAATCCAGCCGATGCGCCGGCGCCAAAGAAGTGGGCGGACCGCTGGACGATTCCCGCGCCGGACCTGGAAATAAAAATGGCAGAGCCGGTAAACATTCCGGCGGACGGCGACGTGGCCTACACGTACGAAATTCTGCCAACGCACTTCAAGGAAGGGCGCTGGGTGCAAGCTTCCGAAATTCTGCCCGGCCTGCCGGAGCATGTGCACCACGCCGTCGTCTACGTGCGCCCACCCGATTCGCAGTGGCTGCGGCATGCGCCGGTGGGAAAACCGTTTACCGCAGAGGCGCTCAATTCTTCCGAAGACAAAAAAGATGCGATGTGGACCGACAGTGATGTCCTGCTGGTCTATGCGCCGGGCAGCACGCCGGACACTTGGCCGCGCGGCATGGCGAAATTCGTTCCGGCCGGCACTGACCTCGTTTTTCAAATGCACTACACCACCAACGGCAAGCCCGGAAAAGATCTCACGCGCATCGGTCTGATTTTCGCGAAAGACCTGCCGCAAAAGCGCGTTCTTACGTTGCAGTTGACCAACGACCACTTCGTGATCCCGCCCGGCGCGCCCGATTATCGCGTGGAGGCGCGCGGCACGCTGCCGAACGATGCGCTGCTGCTCAGCTTTTTTCCGCATATGCATCTGCGCGGAAAACGCTTCGAATACAACATCATCCACAAAGACAAAACGGTCGAACCGCTTCTCCGAGTGCATTACCACTTTCACTGGCAGATGAGCTATCGTCTCGCCGAACCGCTGGGGCTCAAGGCCGGAACGGAGCTTCAGGGCGTCGCGTGGTTCGACAATTCGAAAGATAATCCGCACAATCCAGACCCGGGCGCGGCCGTCCGTTGGGGCGAGCAGACTTACGACGAAATGATGGTCGGGTTTTTCGACGTGGCGGTGGATTCCCGCCTCGACAAGCCACGGTTTTTCCAGCGCGGCGGCCCTTCCGCCCCCGAAAAGTAACCCGGAAAGCACACAATAGGGAAAAGCGGCGCAACCGCTATTTGTAGATTGACTACGCGGGCACGCGGGACTTCCGCGCCACGCAAACCGGTGTGCTACATTGCGAAATTGGAGCATTCAAGGCACTTACTCAAGTGACGACACAAACGCCCATCGAACCACGCCGCCCGGTTTCGGCGCCCGCCCAGGGGCCGAAAATCCACCGCGTGGAAGTGTACTGGCACGCGGTCACCTACAAAACCGTGGTGATCTACAGTTCGTTGATCCTGGTCATCCTCATCGCCGGGATGTTTGCGGTGAAGCCGGAATGGACCAACATCATCACCAAAAAAGTTTCCAACGCTTTGGGTAATCCGGAAACCGGAAATGCGACAGTCACGCTGACGCAGGCCAAATTCGTGAACCTGGACGGCCGCGTTCAAGTGAAAAAAGTGAATTCGGTGACGTGGGTTGAAGCGGATTATCACACGCCGCTCGACAAGGGCGACCTGATTCAGACGGCGAGCGATGGAGCCGCGCGCATCACCTTTGCCGACGGCACCGAGTACACCATCAAGTCGGAAACGCTGGTGACCGTGGAAGAGAATAATGTCGCCCGCGACCACTCGAACACCGCCGTCCGCATCAACGTAGGTTCCGTGGACCTTGCCACCACAAAATTCTCCTCTCCCGATTCCAGCGCGGCGGTCAGCGTCGAGGATGCCACGGCTTACCTGAAGCAGAACAGCCGAGCGACCGTGAAGAACGACCCCAAGGAAAACGAGCATGAAATCGTGGTGGCAAGCGGGTCGGCGCAAGTGCAGCGCGGGCAGGAAAAGATCGAGCTGACGCAATTTGAAAAGGTCAGCTTCCCCTCCGGCGGCCCGTCACTGAAATCCAACATTCTCGCGCCTCCGGGACTGATTGCTCCGCTAAACCAGGCGCCGGTGATTTCGGAAACTCCCAGGACCGCCTCCATCCATTTCGAATGGAAGCCCGTGAACGGTGCGATTGGCTACACGCTGCGGGTCAGCCCCACCAACATGTTCACTCGGCTGGTGAAGGAAGTGAAAGTTTCCGGGACGAGCACGGAAGTTACGGGACTCGAGGCCGGCGATTATTTCTGGAACGTCAGCGCTTCGGATGCGAAAAAAGAAACCAGCGAATTCAGCGAAACCTTCAAGTTCAGCTTGTTCGCCCAGGGCAAGACTCAGGAAATGCGGCTTGAAATCGAGGCGCCCAGAATCCAGGGCCACTCCGCGGAGCTGATCGGGAAGACCGAACCCGGCGCGGCGCTGATCATCAACGGCCAGCCCGTGGCAAACATTTCGCCGGACGGAACTTTCCGGCATTTTACCGAGCCGCTTGAACCCGGCCAGCACAACATTGTGGTGATCGGATCAAACCGGCGCGGAGGCACGGCAAAGCAGCAGATTTCGATCGTAATACCAAAGTAGGCCTGGGAGACCGTATCGCGGTTTTGCGTGGGCCGCAAAATACGGCGACAATGGATAGTCGCACCGTGGGGAGTCCGTACGCGGAGATCCTACCGGGCAGGATCCTCTCCGCAGGGGGAAAGCAGTAATGAACAAGAATGGTTACAACCTTAGGTCGGTGTTCAGTCTTTTTTCGTCCGACCTGGCAATTGATCTGGGGACCGCCAACACGCTGGTGTTCGCACACGGCAAAGGCATCGTCGTCAACGAGCCATCCATCGTGGCCATCAACAAGTCCACCGGCGAAGTCGTCGCCGTCGGACGCGAAGCGAAAGACATGCTGGGCCGCACGCCGGGCAACGTCGTCGCGATCAAGCCGATGAAAGACGGCGTCATCGCCGATTTCAAAGTCACCGAAAAAATGCTGACGTATTTCATCCAGAAGGCGCACAACCGGCGCGTGCTGGTGCACCCGCGCATCGTCATCGGCGTGCCCAGCGAAATTACGCCGGTGGAAAAACGCGCCGTGCAGGACTCCGCCTATCGCGCGCGAGCCAGCGAAGTCTATCTTGTCGAACAGGCGATGGCGGCCGCCATCGGCTCCGGCCTGCCGATTGAAGAGCCGTCCGGAAACATGGTGGTGGACATCGGCGGCGGCACCACGGATATCGCCGTGATTTCCATGAGCGGCATCGTTTATTCGCGCTCGGTTCGCGTGGCCGGAAACGAAATGGACGAAGCGGTCATGCAATATCTGAAGCGCAAGTACAACCTGCTGGTCGGCGAGCGCACCGCGGAACAGATCAAGATGGAGATCGGCTCGGCGTACCCGCTGGAAAAGCCGCTTACGATGGAAGTGAAGGGCCGCAACCTGATCGAAGGCGTGCCGCGCACGGTAACCATTGACGACAGCGAAATCCGCGAAGCGCTCAGCGAATGCGTGGCCACGATTCTGAATGCGGTGCGCGTCGCGCTGGAGCGCACGCCGCCCGAACTTTCGGCCGACATCAGCGACCGCGGCATCGTGCTGACCGGTGGCGGCGCGCTGCTGAAGAATCTCGACAAGCGCATCCGCGAAGAGACCGGACTGCCGGTTTCGATCGCCGATGATCCGCTGGCGTCGGTGGTGCTCGGCACCGGAAAGATGCTGAGCGACTTCAAACTGCTGCGCCAGGTTTGCATCGACTGAGGGGAGTCCTGGGCTCTTTGCTGTCAGTTTTCCGTTGGAAATCTCCTCATTGGAATTTCGCTCTTCTCCCAGCCGCGAAAGCCGATGTTGGATCAGGGTTTGAGTTTTAGTTAAAACTAAGAACGATTTACTGAGATTCTTTTGCCATGGTTGGAATGCCTTCCAGACACAGATCGCTCGCGCTGCTTGCCGGCGTGCTGCTCGCGCAAGTGCTGATGCTGGCGTTGCAGGTGAAACGTGATTCGCGGGGCCGTCTGATCCGCGTCTGGAGCATGACCGCCGTCTCACCGTTCGAAAAAGGCGGAGCGTGGGGATTTGGCAAAGTCCGCGGCGTGTGGGACCACTACTTCGCGCTGCAGGGCGCAACCCGCCAGAACGAGGAACTTCGCAACGAAAATGACCAGCTCAAGTTGACTATTTCTCAACTGCAAAGCAAAGCGGCCGAGGCCGACCGCCTGGCCGGCCTTTTGAATTTTCGGCAATCGCATGGAAAAGCGCCCATGGTCATGGCGCGCGTGATCGGCGCCAGCGCCGGCACCGCCAGCCACACCGTTGAAATCGACCGCGGCGAGCGCGACGGTATTCGCCGCAACATGGCCGTCATCACGCCGGATGGCGCGGTCGGCAAAATCATCGAGAGCTATCGCGACACCGCCCAGGTTCTCCTTCTCAGCGACAAGGAGGGCGGCGCCGGTGCCATGCTGGTCGGTTCCCGCATTCAGAGCCCCGTGAAAGGCACCGGCGAGCCGATGCTTTCCATGAGCTACGTTGCGGCCGAGGATTCAGTCAACGCCGGCGAGAAAATCGTAACCAGCGGCATGGACAAAATTTTCCCGCGTGACGTTCCTATCGGAACGGTGCTGGACGTGAAGCAAGGCAATCCCTTCAAGCAGATTCGCGTGAAGCCCGCCGCACGGCTCGACCGTCTGGAAGAAGTGATTGTGCTGCTGACGCAACAGTCCGTGAACTTTAATATTAACGCTGAAGAACAAGGCGCGCAGCCCGCGGCTGGAAATTCCGCCCCGCCCGCGACGGGAAAGCCGGTGCCAGAGAAGCCATGAACGACACCTTCGAACTCCGCGGCGGTGAATCGCACATCGAAGTCCACAAATTTTTCCCCGGCGCGGTGGTCGGGATTGCCGTTCTCTCGCTGGTGCTGCAGCGCATTCTTCCGGTTTATCTTCCCAGGCTGGAAATCCTGGATCTTCCGCTGCTCGCCACCATTTATTTCGGGCTCAGCCGGCGCAATCCATCGACCGGGCTGCTGTTGGGCACGCTGATGGGGGTGATGCAGGACAGCCTGAGCGGCCCGACAGTTCCAATCGGCGAATATGGAATCGCCAAGACGGTGATCGGTTATCTCGCTTCCTCGATCGGTTCGCGGCTTGATACGGAGCATCCACTCGCGCGGTTTTCTCTCGTTGCCATCTTCTATGTTGTCCACCAGGCAATCCTGACGGTGGTGCGTCGCCTCCTCCTGAATGAACCGCAGGCATGGTTCAACATGCATCTCGCCATCGCTGCATTGGTCAACGCCGTCCTCGGCGTCGTGCTCTTCACCGGCCTCGATCGCCTCCGCCGCTCCTCGTAGGCTGTCTTAATCACCCAGTCTAGTGCGCCAGCAGAAACTGCTTGAAGTCTTCGTATTTGCTGCTGATGGGCAGCGAGAGTTTCGGGCGTTGCAGGTACTCTGCGAGGCGCGACGGCAGCGGCGGCGCCACGCCAATTCCCTTCTGCACGATTTCGGCGAATTTTGCCGGGTGCGCGGTGGCAAGCACCAGGCCCTGCGACGGCTCCGGATGTTCCTTGCGGTAGGCTTCCCAGGCAAGCAAGCCGACGGCCGTGTGCGGATCGGAAATGTAGCGGTAACGGTCCCAGACCGCGCTCATCTGGTTCAGAGTTTCCCCGTCGGTGGCGCGGTGTCCCCAGATTTCCTTGCGCACATTTTCCAGGCGATTGCGGCATAAATCGAGCAGCCTTGGAAAATTGTTAGGATTTCCGACATCCATCGCGTTCGAATAGGTGGCGACGGCAGGCCGCGGGTGATATTCCCCGCTGCGCAGGTATTCCGGCACCGTGTCGTTGGCATTCGTGGCGGCGATAAAGCGCGCCACCGGCAGGCCGATGCGCTTGGCGAAAATTCCCGCCGTCAGATTCCCGAAATTGCCGCTTGGCACGGAGACAATCAGCGGCACTGAAGCCACCGGCAACTGCCGGTACGCCGCCACGTGATAAAACATCTGCGGCAGCAGGCGGCCCACGTTGATGGAATTCGCGGAAGTCAGAAACGCGCGCTGATTGAGCGCCTCGTCCGCGAACGCCTGCTTCACCAGCCGTTGGCAATCGTCAAACGTGCCGAAAACCTCGAGCGCGGTGATATTTTCGCCGAGCGTGGTGAACTGCTTTTCCTGCGCTTCGCTGATGCGCTTCGAGGGATAGAGAATCACCACGCGAATGCCCGGCACCCGCAAAAACCCGTGCGCCACCGCGCTTCCCGTGTCACCCGAGGTGGCCACCAGTACGGTCAGCGTGCGCGACTCGCCGCGCACAAAATACCCCATCAGCCGCGCCAGGAACCGCGCGCCAAAATCCTTGAACGCCAGCGTTGGCCCGTGAAACAGTTCCAAAACGTGGAGCGCCGGCGAGAGCGAAACCAGCTTCACCGGAAAATTGATGGCCTCGGCCACAATCTGCCACAACATTTCTTCCGGCACGTCCGGCGTCGCGAACGGGCGCACCACGCGAAAGCAGACTTCCGTGAATGGCAGACGGCGGAACTCTTCGAGCTCTTCCGGCGTGTGCCGCGCGATTTCGACGGGCATGTACAACCCGCCGTCAGGGGCCAGTCCCCGCAGCACGGCTCCTCGCAATGATGTCAGCGGCGCTTTTCCGCTTGTGCTTCGATATCTCATCCGCCGGGCTCCGCCTTTGCGGTTTTGCCCGCACGCTCCATTTGTCGGCGGACCATTTCGAGAAAACCAGCGCCCGCCAACTTCTTGTCCGCTTCTTCAGGCAAGATCGATTCGCGCAAATCAGAAACGGGTATGGAGCAATGCGCTAGCGCTTCGTAACTCTGGCGGCGCGCGCCAATCAATACCGGGTAGCAGCGCGCTACAGTCTCCTTCGGGTCCTCTCCCCAGCGGGCCTGAAACGCGCCGCGCCACAGCACCGGCTTCGGGTCTTCGAGGTAACGTTTGATTAGCAACTGCTGCTCATCGCGCGAAGCCGCGAGATAAACCACCAGCATTTGTTTGCGCAGCCGGTGCAAAAGATGATTTCCGACATAGATCACGCTGCCGGTGGTATCGAGAACCAGGTCGCGCTCGGGATTTTTTTCCAGGCCGGTCAAAACTTCGTCGAGCACCGCGATTTCCTCGGAAAGATAGGCCGACTCGCGATCGGCGTAGGTGGGAAGATGCGGCCATCCCATCCACGCTGCCACGCCGTTGATGCCGCTGTAGCCGCCGGTTTCGAGCGCGAGCTTCAGCCGGCCTTCGATTTGTGTGTCGCAGGAAATCGCGGGGTACCCGGCCGCTGCAATGCGCGCGGTCCAATACGACTTTCCGGCACCGGACATTCCGATGAGCGCGAGTCGTAACGGCTTATTTGAGTGAGGCCACATAGAGAATCAAAAAGTGTAAAGGACTCCACACCACCAAAGAAAATGAAAAGCACGGCGTCAGCTCGATGAGTTTAATTTATACGAAAGGAGCAGCCTTGCGAAGGCAAGCGCCCGCTGGTGTTTCCAGGCGAATCGAATGAACTCCGCTTGTGCGTCTTTTTCGCTCAGGATCGTCAGACGCGACAAGTTCAGCTCGTCCTTCACGCCTGTACTAAGAGTACCCGCCCTGCGGAGAATCTGCCTTTTCGGCCTTCGGCTTTAAATGCGCTTGACTTGATTCCAGCCCGCTCTAGAATCACTCCACTCACTTCCAGGGGGACCTCCAAGGTCAGCGACGTGAGTTCCGCAGAACAATCATTCATCTCAAATCGAAAGTGGAGGACTATCTTGAAAATTCGCAACCTCTCTCGAAGCATCAAGAACAGCGCTTCCTGGGCCCTATGGGGCGCCGTCATCTTCGCATTTCTAGTTTCCGCAACACCGCTCGCCAATTCGGTCCGCGCCGACGGTCATGACCACGCCGACTTCGATCACGTTTTCATCATCATGATGGAGAACACCGGCTACAACACGCTCATCGGCAATCCGAATGCGCCGTTTATCAATTTTGCCGCCGCCACCAGCGGCCTGGCCACGAATTATTTTGGCATCAGCCATCCCAGCCAGCCAAATTACATCGCGGCCACTTCCGGTTCCACCAATGGCGTCGCCGACGACAACGACACGACGATTGACGTGCCCAACATCGTTGACCAGCTGGAATCGCACGGAAAATCCTGGAAGGGCTACATGCAGTCCTTCTCGCTCTGCGCAACGCCGCTGGCTCACGCCTGCGGAAACCAGCTCTACGAGCGGAAGCACAATCCGTTCATCACCTATAAGGACGTGCAAAGCAACCCAGCGCGCGTGGCCAACATTGTGGACTTCAGCCAGTTGGCGACTGATTTAGCGAATGGCCGCGTTCCCGACTATGTGTGGATCAGCCCGGACCAGTGCCACGACATGCACGGTCGCGGCCACGTAGCCACCGAACCGGATGCTACTTGCGATTTTTCGCAGGTCGAGCCTCTGATCTCCAAGGGCGATACTTTCTTGCTGAACACCGTGAACGCAATCATGACTTCCAAGGCATGGACGGGCAATTCCGTGATTTTCATTACTTGGGATGAGAGCGACTTCACCGGCACGGGCCCCAGCGGCTTCGGCGACACCAGTGGCTGCTGCAATGCGAATCCCGGCGGCGGTCACGTTGTGACGCTGGTCATCTCGAGGACGCTTCGTTTTGCGCGGAGTTCCGACGACGCAGCCAATCACTATTCGATGATGGCGACCATCGAGGACAATTGGCACCTCGGCTGCCTCGCGAATACGTGCGACCGCGACAGCGTTCGCCCGATGCGAGACCTTGTCGGCCCGGTCGGCGGATTCTAGTTCCTCATTTCCTTCCGTGTGCCGGGAGGTTTTGTTCCTCCCGGCGCATCGGAAGCAGGCTCACGCAATTCTCGAGTGAAAAATTTCGTTTCCCTTCCTTGCCTCAATTTCAGGCGCTTTCCCGTGCACTCGCCGAGCCCCACTTTTGCGCTCAAAACCGCAGTAATCAGCCCGCTACCTGTACCTCAGGACGAGTTGCGCGCCCTATGAGCGGGTGCTACTTTGGGACAGGCTTCTGAAAGGAGACGGTTTCGGAGGCCGGGCGACGATTTCGGGAGCTTCCACAGGTGGACCGGGGCGTTTTTTATGGGCCTCGCCGACCGGAGAGTTCGCACTTCAACGCTTTAGTAAAAGAATTTGCGCGAGCGGGCGCCGCTCAGCCCTGAGAAATATACGGACTCGCGCGCAGGTTTCGCGTGTCGTACTGGTTTGGCAACGATAATCGACTGCCGCAAGAACGGCTGGCCGCCGCCTCCTACGTGATCGTGGGCATGATCACGATTCTGCTGCTGGGTTTCTGGAAACTCCAGGTCATAGATTCGGACAAATATGGCGTGATGGCGGAGCGCAACCGCGTGCGCTCGATTCCGATCATCGCTCCGCGCGGGCGCATGCTCGATCGCGACGGCCGCGTCCTGGTTGACAACTATCCTTCGTTCAGCGTCCTTCTGCTTCGCGACGACATGGCCGCGGTGGAGAAAAATCTGCCAGCCATCGCCGACGGCCTGGGACTGTCGCTGGACGATCTGAAAGAGCAGTTGAGCAACACCGGCGCGCTTCCCAAATTCCAGCCCATCGTCATCAAGCCGGAAGCCACGCCAGGCGATGTCGCCTTCATCGAATCGCATCGCGCGGATATTCCACTTCTCGAAATGCTGATGGTCCATCGCCGGCGGTATCTGCCCGGGGGTTTCATGTCCCACGCCAGCGGGTACGTTGGCGAAGTCAGCGAGCAACAGATCGAAGCCAGCAACGGAAAATTCCGTCCGGGAGACGTCGCGGGAAAGTCCGGCCTGGAGCGGCAGTACAACGACATGCTGGTCGGCACGGACGGCATGCGCCGGGTGATTGTCAATAGCATCGGCAAGGAAATGGGCCGCCTATCGCAGCAGGAAGCGATTCCCGGCAAACAGATTCAGCTGACGATTGATTATGATTTGCAGCAGATTGCGGAGGAAGCCCTTGCAGGCAAGAAAGGCGCCGTAGTGGCGCTGGACCCAAGCACGGGAGAGGTCCTCGCCTTCGTCAGCCGTCCGGCGCCGGATCCAAATGATTTCGCCATTCGCGTTTCGAAAGAGGAATGGCAGCGCCTGAACACGGATCCCGACCGTCCGCTGCTGAACCGCGTGACGCAGGCGCAGCTCGCGCCAGGCTCGGTGTTCAAGATCGTGATGGCCACGGCGATGCTCGAAGAAAAAGTGCCGCCGGAAAACTTTACGACATTTTGCCCCGGCTACGCGACGTTCTACGGCCGGCAGTTCAAGTGCTGGGTCTACGGCAAAGCCGGCCACGGCGTGATGGACGTTCACAACGCCATCGTGCATTCCTGCGATGTTTTCTTCTACAACATCGGCATGCGCATGGGCATCGATCGCATTTCGAAGTACGCGAAGATGCTGGGACTCGGCGCAAAAACCGGAATTGATCTTCCGTCTGAAGAACCCGGGCTGGTGCCTTCGGAAGAATGGGTGGAGCGCGTGTTTCACCGCAAATGGTATCCGGGCGAAACGATTTCCGTCTCCATCGGGCAAGGCGCCGTCATCGTAACTCCTATCCAGGTCGCCTCCATGATCGGCGGCCTCGCTTCCGGCGGCGATTTCAAGCAGCCGCATCTTCTGAAAGACGCCCAGAACATTGGCGAGCGCCGGGTGAACATTTCTGATTCGACCGTCGAAAAAGTAACGCAAGGCATGTATGGCGTGGTGAACGAAGGCGGCGGCACGGCCGCGGCGATCAAGCTGCAAGGCATCGAGTTCTGCGGAAAGTCCGGCACCGCGCAAGTGATTGGCGAGAACGCCAAGACCCGCTTCGGCAAGGGCGAGAAGAAGTTCAACAACAACGCGTGGTTTGTCGGCTACGCTCCCCGGCGCGATCCCGAAATCGTGGTTGCCGTGCTGGTGGAAGAGGGCGGCCACGGCGCTTCCGCTTCCGGTCCGATCGTGCGCGACATCATCAAGGCCTACTACGACAAGAAAGCGAAGAAGGGCCAAGGGCAAACGACCGTGGAATTCAAGCGCTACGATCTCGACGGGGATTCCAGGGAGAAAATTGCGGAGAAAACAAAGCGGGCGGTGAAACCCGAACAAGCAGCGGCTGCGGTTGCGCCTGTTTCGGCGGAAAAGCCTCAGCCTGAATAGATTCTGAATTTGATGCGGATCGAAACACGATGAACGAAACAACTGGAACACGCGATTACGACTGGTGGCTGCTGGCGATCGTCGCCGCCATCTGCGCACTAGGCGTAGTGGAAATCTATTCCGCTACGCACGGCAGTGTGCTGGTCGGCATGCACACCAAGCAGATTCGCTGGCTGGTGATCGGCGTTGTGCTGATGTTCGTGCTGTCGCGCATCGACTACCACCTGATCATGGATCAGGCCCCTATTCTGTATATTGTTGGTATATCAGCACTTATAGCCGTCCTACTGGTCGGCCACACGCGGTTTGGCGCCAAGCGGTGGATCCCGGTCATGGGCGAATTTCTCCAGGTGTCAGAACTGGTCAAATTGATTATAATCATCGTATTGGCGCGCTTCTTCGCAGAGGTGCGTACCGATGAGCTTTCCCTGCAGGATTTAATTAAGGCAGGGCTCCTGGTAGGAATACCGTTGGTCCTAATTCTGAAGCAGCCTGATCTCGGCACCGCACTCGTTTTGATGCCGATGTTGATCGTCGGCGCATTTCTCGCCGGGCTGCAGTGGAAACACGCCGCGGTAATTATCCTAATCGGCGTCTTGATGCTACCCGTCGGGTGGCATTTCTTGAAACCGTACCAGAAGGAAAGGGTTACTTCGTTTTTGCATCCCGAAGAGGACGCAAAGGGTTCCGGCTATCAGGTCTTGCAGTCGAAGATCGCCGTGGGCTCGGGCGGCTTTTGGGGGAAGGGCTTCGGCAACGGCAGCCAGAATCAACTTGGGTACATTCCGGTCCGGTATTCCGACTTCATCATGTCGGCGTGGGCGGAAGAACAGGGATTCAAAGGCGTGCTGCTTGCTCTTGGGCTGTACATGGCGCTATTGTTACGACTAGTCCAGAACGCTCAGCGCGCCAAAGATCGCGCGGGAATGTTTCTGGTCATGGGAGTTGCGGCAGCGCTTGGCTTTCACGTTTTGGTAAATGTGGCCATGGTCATCGGGGCCATGCCGATTACCGGCATTCCGTTACCCCTGATGTCCTATGGAGGATCCGCCACGCTGTTTGTTTTTCTGGCGATAGGCCTGGTAATGAATGTCCGGCTGCGCCGATTCGTTAACTAGCTTTTTGCCAGCCCCGAGCGCGACCTGTTTCAGGAAGTTTGCGCCGGACCCGCGGACCGATCAAAGTTCGGCCCGCTTGTTGTTCAAGAAGGAATTTACGAGTGAGGATAGCATCGTCCGCCGTCACCCCGGGAGCTTCCCGGCAACGGCCCAGCCTCGATAGCATGAGGTTTTCGCAAAACGAAAGCCGCAACCCGGCTTCCCCCTCCGGCTTCGAACGCAATGCCGCAACAATATTGTTGTCGCCAGCGTGTCCCGGTTCCGACCGGGACGGCGCCTTGCCCTGGACCTCTGTCACAGAGGGACCCGTGGCGGTGCATCCCAAGGAGTTTTCATGTCGAAAGAATTGGTTATCAGCGCGTCCTCCCACGAGCGGAGAGTCGCGATTTTGGAAGAAGGCCAGCTAGTCGAGATCTACATTGAGCGCGAGAAAGAGTTCGCGCTTGTCGGCAGCATCTACAAGGGAAAAGTAACGCGCGTTCTACCGGGCATGCAGTCGGCGTTCGTCGACATCGGCCTGGACGGCGACGCATTTCTCTACGTCAGCGACGTTTTCGAAAATCTCGAAGACTACGACCACGGCCATTCCCACGCTGACGCCCCGGCGCCGGCGATTGCCACGGCATCTGGCGGCGCGCTCATCGAGCCGCTGCCGGGTGAAACTTTGTCCACGCGCACCATTCATGAAGAGACGATCTCTCTGGACGAGCCGCGCGAAGAGCATGGGCACAGCCACGTCCACGGTTTATCGGAAGAATTTCACGGCACAACCGAACAACACGAGGGTGATGGCGGCCCGGAAGGCCAGCCTGCCGAAGGCAGCGACCTCGACGAGCGTCAGCCGGAATCGAACGCTTCCGCGCCCCAGAATTTCGCACCCAGCTACAACCCGACCCGCAACTATCCACCGCGCATTGGCAACGATCGCCCGCAAGGAAATGATCGCGGGGGCGACCGCGGCGGAGATCGCGGCGGCGACCGGGATCGCGGGCGGGGTGGACGCCGGGGACGTTTTGGACGGCGTCGCGGCGGAACCGGTAGCGGTGGTAGCGGCGACCGGGATCGGCGTCCGCACGGACAGGGCGGTGCCCGCAATTTGCCGCCATCGAAGTATGCCTCTCCGCAGGGCGTTCGCGAAAATCGTGGTGGATTTGACAATCGCCCTTCGAACGATCGCGGCCCCAGCGCCCCCATCGAAAAGCGCGAAGACGACATCGTTCTGCCGGGCGAATCGCTCGCCAAGTATCGCGCGCGCCCCGTGCCTCCACCGGTCGAACCTCTCGGCGATCACGAACCCGAAGAGCGCCAGCCCGATTATGAGCAGACGCCCTCGCGTCCCGCGGTCGGCCTGCAACCTGGAACAGGAACGCCTCGGCGTTTCTCCGGAAGCTTGCCGCACTGGGTTCTAGCCGATACGGAATCGGATGCGGCCACTGGAGAATCCGCCACGGAAGAGCATGCCGCGGAAGCTGCGGAAGAGGCCTTGGCTGCTGCTGCGCAGCATCACGCGGAGCAGACGCCAGCCGGACCTGTCAGCAATGGCGCCGCTGCCCTTAGCGATGAAGAAGCTGTGTCTCTCTCCGCTCGCCTGATCGAAGCCAAGCACGAAGAGACCCAGGCGCGCGCCGAAGCCGACTCGCTCGTTGGTGGCGCGGATTTTGACGAGGATGAAGCGGAAGCCCTCCACGAAGCGCACGAAATTGCCGAGCACGAAGAGCATGGCCACCACGAAGAAGAATCCGAAGAAGAACAGGAAGCTCGTGAAGACCGTGAGGACGCGGAAGACGAAGCGAGCGAAGCGCAGTTCGCCGCGGAATCCGGCCGAGCGGAACCTCATGCCGAAGCGCGTGGGGAAGGGCACGAGGGAGAAAATCGCGCGGAGATGACCGAAGCCGAACGCGCGGACCTCGCTCACGACGAAGCCATCGAGCACGTTGCAGCGGAAACCATGTCGGCTGCGGTCGCAGCAGACGGTTCAACCGTGGAAGCCATTGCTGAAGATGACACTGTGCTTTTGCCGGGAGAGACCCGCAGCCCGCGCAATCCGAACGCGCCGCGCGAAGATTTCGCCCGCATTGGCACCAATCCGCGTTCCCGGTTCCAGCGCCCACAGCGCGGTGGACGCGACCGCGGCGGTGATCGCGGCGGATTCCGTGGACGCGGCGGACGCCCGGATGGGCGTTCCGATCGTCCCCATCGCACCGGCGACCGTGGACCGGATCGCGGTCCCGATCGTGGCCCCGATCGTGGGGGTGATCGTGGACCGGATCGCGGCCGAGGACGCTTCGAGCGTCGCGGCGGACATGGCCCGCATCGTGGGCATCACGGCGGCCACGCTCCTTCTCGCCGTCCCCAACTCATTTCCGAAATGCTGAAGGCAGGGCAGGATGTCGTCGTCCAAATCGCCAAGGAACCTCTGGGCAAGAAGGGCGCGCGCATCACCAGCCACGTCGCGCTTCCCGGCCGTTTCCTGGTGTACATGCCGACGATTGACCACATCGGCGTTTCCCGCAAGATTGCCAGCGCGGAAAATCGCTCGCGCCTCCGCCGCCTGGTCGGCGAAGCGCGCGGCAGCTATCCCGGCGGCTTCATTGTGCGCACCGCAGCCGGCGGCGCCACCGATGACGAAATCCGCACCGACATCGAATTCCTCGGCAAGACCTGGAACGAAATCAAGGCCAAGAACGACGACCGCAAGGCACCGGCGCTGCTGCACCGCGACCTGAACCTCGTCGAGCGCATTCTTCGCGACTACGTCAGCGACGATTTCACCGGTATCTGGATTGACAACGAAGAGGAATACGGCAAGGTGGTCGAATTCGTCAGCCGCTTCCAGCCGAAACTCGTCAACAAGGTGAAGCTCTATACGAAGGAGCAGCCCATCTTCGAGGAGTTCGGCATCCAGCACGAACTCGACAAGGCTCTTCGTGCCAAGGTCTGGCTGAAGTCCGGCGGCTACATCGTCATCAACCACACCGAAGCGCTCGTCGCGATCGACGTCAACACTGGCAAGTTCGTCGGTAAAGGCTCCATCCGCCTGGAAGACACCATCGTCAAGACCAACCTCGAAGCCGTGAAGGAGATTGTGCGGCAGATTCGCTTGCGCGACCTCGGCGGCATCATCGTGGTGGATTTCATCGACATGGAAGAGCGCCGCAACCGCGAAAAAGTTTTGGGCGCGCTGCAGATGGCTCTGGAGCAGGACAAGGCGCCGTCGAAAGCGCTTTCGTTCAACGAGTTCGGCCTCGTCTGCATCACCCGCAAGCGCACCAAACAGGCGCTGGAGCGCGTGCTCTGCCAGCCTTGCCCCTATTGCACCGGTTCCGGCATGGTCAAGTCCATCCCCACGCTCTGCTACGAAATCCAGTCGGAAGCGCGCAAGATGGCCGTCACCGATCACGAAGGACCGAACCTCACCCTTCGCGTGCACCCGGAAATCGCCAAGGCGCTGAAGACCCGCGAGTCCATCCTGATCGACGAGCTTGAGCAGAACTCGCACAAGCACATCATAATTCAGTCCGACGCCACCCTGCACTGGGAGCAGTACGACATCTACTAACTGTAGGAGCGGCCTGCCTGCCGTAGGCAGGCTTTACGCCGCCCCTCTTCGAGACAGAAACACCCGGGCTGATTCCCGGGTGTTTTCTTTTTTTTCCTGAGTACTGTTGCCGGCTGGCACTCGGTTCGCGTGCAATTCGACGGTTTCTTGCCAACTTCCCTGTTTCCCGTTAGATTTCTGCACAGGCTCAATATTCTTCCTCAGCGTTAGAGAGTAAGAATTTCTGGACCGAGGTGAAACACTTGATGGCCGCCCCGCCAACTGCTTCCACCCGTTCCGCGGACGATGAGGTCCGCGACGTTCAGCAAACTTCCTGCTGCATTGTCGGCGGCGGTCCCGCCGGCGCGATGTTGTCGTTGCTGCTCGCGCGCCGCGGCATTCCCGTCACGCTCCTCGAAATGCACAAGGACTTCGACCGCGAGTTTCGCGGCGACACCATTCATCCGTCTACCCTTGAAATCCTCGACCAGATTGGGCTGGCCGACAAACTGCACGAAATTCCCCACACAAAAATTTCCGGGCCAACCATCAAGTTTGCCGACGGCGCTTTCCGCCCCTTCGATCTCGGCCGTCTCAAAACGAGGTTTCCCTACATCTTGCTGGTGCCGCAAGTGCGCTTCCTCGAATTCATTACCCGCGAGGCCGCCAAATATCCTTCATTCAAACTCGTGATGCACGCAAATGTGAATCGGCTTGTGACGGAAAATGGCATTGTCCGCGGAGCGCAGTACCTCGCTCCGGACGGTGCCCATGAAATCCGCAGCCCGCTGACGGTTGGCGCGGATGGACGTTTTTCCCTCCTGCGGCGTTTAACGGGTTTCGAACCCATCAAGACTTCGCCGCCCATGGACGTTTTGTGGTTCCGGCTTCCCAAAATGTCCGGCGAACCCGAAATCGTCGGTGGCGCGTTCGGCGGCATCGGCGGCGGGCGCATCTTTATTCTTCTCGAGCGCAACGAATATTGGCAGGGAGCGCTGGTCTTTCCCAAAGGGCAATACCAGCAACTGCACAGCGCCGGCGTGGAGGCTATCCGCAAGAGCATCGCTGAAATCGAGCCGCGCTTTGCGCCTCATGCCGAATCGCTCACCGAATGGCACCAGCTCACACTGCTCTCCGTCGAATCCAGCCGCTGCCCGGTTTGGCACAAGCCGGGCCTGCTGCTAATCGGCGACGCCGCGCATGTGATGTCTCCCGTTGGCGGCGTCGGCATCAACTATGCCATTCAGGACGCGGTGGTTGCGGCCAACGTTCTCTCGGCAGGATTGAAATCCGGCCGAGTTTCCGATGCCGACCTCGCCGAGGTGCAGCGCCAGCGCGAGTGGCCGACCCTCATCATCCAATCCGTGCAATCGTTTTTGCAGAGGCGCATCATCGCCGGCGCCCTGAATACCGCGCAGGCTGGGAAAGTCCCCTGGCAGCTTCGATTGTTCGCAAAGATTCCTGTTGTGCGCGACATTCCGCCCCGCCTCATCGCCTTCGGCCCGCGCCGCGTACGCCTGAAAGAGGTTTGATTTTTTCGCGCGCGTTTCTCTGCCCGGCGGTCTTGTTGGACCACGCGAACATGCGCGGCTCTCTGTCCTTCGGTTCGCGTGTTATACTCCCCGCGGTCTTTTTAGGGGGAAATTCATGCCCAAGAAATTATTCCTGTTGTTGATTCTCTTCGTTCTGCCGGCTGCCGCACAAACTATCGCGATTCGCGCGGGGAATCTGCTCGATCCCGCGAAGGGCACCATCAGCAAGGATCAGATCATTCTCGTCGAAAACGGCAAAATCACCGCCGTCGGCGCGGGCCTTTCGATTCCGAAGGACGCGCAGGTCGTCGATCTCTCGAAAGAATGGGTGATGCCCGGCTTGATTGACGCGCACACACACATCACCTTTCAGGAAATCCCCGGCAAGGCTCCGTTTGAAGCGATGTATCTGAAAGAGGGTTCACCCTACCGCGCTCTTCGCGGGCTGCACAACGGCCAGGTTCTTCTCAATGCCGGTTTCACCACCATGCGCGAAGTTGGCAACGAAGCCGATTACGCCTGCAGTGATTTGAAGAAGGCCATTCGGGCCGGATGGTTCGACGGACCAACTCTGCAATGCGCGGGGAAAATCATCGGCCCGTTCGGCGGCCAATCCAAGGGCATGCCCGAAGAGGTCGGCAGCTTTTGGCTACACGAATATATCGACGCCGACAGCCCTGACGAAATTCGCAAAGCCATCCACCAGAATATTTATTACGGCGCGGACGTCATCAAACTCGCCGCGGACAACAGCGATTATTTCTACACGGAGGAAGAGATTCGTGCCGCGGTGGACGAGGCGCACAACGCCGGGCGCGCCCTTGCCGTTCACGTCTATGGCGGCCGGGCCGCCGACAACGTGATTCGCGGCGGCGCCGATTCCGTCGAACATGGCTTCACGTTGACGGAAACTCAGCTCAAATTGATGAAGGAAAAGGGCACATTCCTGGTGGGCACAGATTTTCCGGCGGCGCATCTCGCGGGACTCAACCCTTCCAACGAAACGCTGGCCGACGCCAACAAACTGGGCAACCAGATCATCGAGCGGCTCAGCAATGCCAACAAGATCGGGGTCAAGATGGCCTTCGGCTCGGATACCGTAACCGAGATGGCCGGCAGGACGCGCGCGGACATGGTGTTCGATTACCTGGCCGTGTGGCGAGTTGCGGGCGTGACCCCAGCGGACATTCTCAAGGCCATGACCACCAATTGCGCGGAACTTCTGCGCATCAACAAGGAGCGCGGCGCCATTGCACCCGGCCTCTTTGCCGATATCATCGCCATGCCCGGTGACCCGCTTCAGGACATCGAGTCCCTGCGCAAGGTAAACTTCGTCATGAAAAACGGAAAAGTCGTCCGCGGTGCCAAATAGTAGCCGTTCGATCGTAAACAAGGGCGCCCGAGATTATTTTCGGGCGTTTCTGTCCGTGATCAATCATCCTGTCGAATTAGGATCCCGAATAGCGTTGTTCTTTCCAGGGATCGCCGTAGGCGTGATAGCCGTTGCGCTCCCAGAAGCCCAGGCGGTCGTGGTCCAACAGCATGAAGCCGCGCACCCATTTCACGCTTTTCCACGCATAAAGATGTGGAACGATCAGGCGCAGCGGCCCGCCGTGCTCCGCCGTCAACGGTTCGTCGTCGTGTTCGAAAGCAAAAAGCACATCCGGCCGCAGCAAATCTTTCAGCGGAATATTGGAAGTGTAGCCCTCTTCGGCCAGCACCAGCACGTATTCGGCTTCCGGCTTGGCTTTCGCGCGCTCCAACACGTCAGTGAATCGCACGCCCTTCCAGCGGTTGTCCAGGCGGCTCCAACGCGTCACGCAATGAAAATCGCTCGTGGATTCCACTTGCGGCAGCGCGTGAAATTCTTGCCAGGTCAGGCGCATCGGCGTCTCCACCAGGCCGCTGATCTTGAAATCCCATTTCGCCGCGTCAAAATGCGGAACGCTGCCGTATTGCAGCACCGGCCATTTGATCGTCAACGATTGCCCGGGAGGCAGCCGGCCCTCGGCCTTTGCCTGCTTCTCTTTCGCTCGCCTTCCGCCGTCATCCCCGAATATCGGCATCCCCACACCCCTGCATGATTAGAGTCCCTGGCGCTCGATTGGTTTCAAACGCGATTATTCTGCAACCCTTTATGCGCAATTGACTGTATTTATGCTACTTTGGGCGTCTGCTTTCGCGCCGCTGCCGGCCGGTTTTCCAAGGAGGTTTCGACATGGCAACGCCCGCTCCCCTCAGCGACTTAAACCGCCGCTTTGAAATTCCCGGCATCGCCAAAATCGTGGATGGCCGCGGCGGCCTCCCCTGCGTCCGGGTCACCACACCGCGAGCCTCCGGTGAAATTTATCTGCACGGAGCACACGTCACTTCCTGGAAGCCGGCCGGCGCCGAAGAAGTGCTCTACGTCAGTTCGAAATCGAAGTGGCAGAGTGGCACCGCGATTCGCGGCGGCGTGCCCGTATGTTTTCCATGGTTCTCCACCCGCACCGAAGATCCGCATTCCCCGGCGCACGGGCTGGTGCGCACAAAATCCTGGCAACTGGAGGGCATCACTCACGCGGATCACGACGTCACCGTCGCCCTCTCCACCTCCGCCGACGACGTCACGCGCAAGACCTGGTTCGGCGATTATCACCTGCTCTTTTGCGCGACGTTTGGCGAGCAACTCCGTCTCGAGCTCATCGTCACCAACCACGGAACCTCTTCCTTCCGCTTCGAGGAGGCGCTCCATTCCTACTTTCGCGCCGGCAACATCGCAGGCGCCAAGTTGCGCGGCTTAAACGGCGCCACATACGTCGACAAAACCGACGCCCAACGCGAAAAACACCAGCACGGAGATGTCATGCTCTCCGCGGAAACCGATCGCATTTACCGCAACACGCTTGCCACGGTTGAGATCGAGGATCCCGCCGCCCGCCGCCGCATTCTCGTCGCCAAGGAAAACTCGCGCGACACTGTTGTCTGGAATCCCTGGTCCGATAAAGCAAAAGGCATGTCCGACGTCGGCGCCGACGAGTGGCGCCACTTTGTCTGCGTTGAAACCTGCAACATTGGCGACCACGCGATCACGCTGGCCCCGGCACAGGCGCACACCATTACCGCTCTCATTTCCGTAAGCGCACTCTGAACGCGCCGAGTCACAGCATTGCGTCACTGCTTCTCCTCACGTGCTATCATTTGAAGTTCAAAGCACAAGGAAAGCGAACCTCAATGCCCGCACGCATTCTCGACGGCCTGAAAATCCGCGACGAAATTTTCTCCGAACTGAAATCCGATATCGCCAAGCTCCATGCGCAGGGCATCCGCCCCGGCCTTGCCGCTGTCCTCGTTGGTGAAAATGCCGCCTCGCAACTCTATGTCAAAAGCAAAATCGCCGCCTGCGAACAGCTCGGCATGGCCAGTTGGTTGCACACTCCACCAGCCAGCGCTTCCACCGACTATATGTTGCAACTCGTGCGCGACCTCAACGCCGACGACAACGTTGACGGCATCCTCATCCAACTTCCGCTCCCCTCGCAGATCGATTCGAAACGCGTCCTCGAATCCGTCGATCCCGCGAAAGATGTTGACGGTTTTCATCCCGTCAACTTGGGCAGGCTCGTCAGCAATCGGCCGGGCCTCGTCGCCTGCACGCCCGCCGGCTGCATGGAAATGTTGCGCCGCAATAAAATTCCCATCGAAGGTGCGCACGCCGTCGTCCTCGGCCGCAGCGACATCGTCGGCAAGCCCATGGCGCTGCTCCTGCTCCACGCCAACGCCACCGTCACGATCTGCCATTCGAAAACGCGCGATCTCTCCGACGTCATACGTCGCGCCGACATTCTCGTCGCCGCCATCGGCAAGGCAGGCTATGTGCAGCCCGACTGGATCAAGCCCGGCTCCGCTGTGATCGACGTCGGCACCAACAAAGTCACCGACGCCGCCGAAGCCGCGCAACTCCTGCGCAATTTTCCGGACCGCCTCGAAAAATTCCGCGCTAAGGGCAACGTGCTGATCGGCGACGTTCACCCAGACGCCATCCAGATCGCCGGCGCGCTTTCGCCCGTTCCCGGCGGCGTCGGCCCCATGACCATCACCATGCTCATGAGCAACGCGGTGAAAGCCGCCCGCCTCCGCCGCGCCTCGAGCGCCGCAGTCGCGCGCCCCTGAACTTTTTGCTTTTTTCTTTCCGTTGTAGGGCCGGGCATCTGCGGCCGGCCGTTCTTGTCGAAGGAGCTGGGCAATTCAATGCTGAAACTCGGCCTCACCGGCGGCATCGCCAGCGGCAAAAGCGTTGTCGCCGCGATTCTCCGCGAACTCGGCTTCCCCGTTCTCGACGCCGATTCCATATCGCACAAACTCATGGAACCCGGCCAAGCCGCTCACGACGAAATTGTGCAATCCTTCGGCGTCGGTCTAGCCGACTCCTCCGGCCGCATCGACCGCCAGAAACTCGCGGCCATCGTCTTCGCCGATCCCGCGAAGCTCGCGCACCTCAACGCCATCCTTCATCCGCGCGTTGACCAAATTATTTTCAAGCAACTCGACGACTGGCACAAAAGTGGCGCTCACCCCGCCGTCTTCGTCGAAGCCGCATTGCTCATCGAAGCCGGCATGTCCGGAAGGCTCGACGGGCTCGTCGTCACCTGGTGCACGCAGGAACAACAACTCGAACGCCTCCGCGCTCGTGGCATGAGCGAAACGGAAGCCCTCCGCCGCATCGCCGTGCAGCTTCCCATGAAAGAAAAACTGAAGCGCGCCAGCTACACCATCGATTGCTCCGGCACGCTCCACGAAACCCGCGCCCAGGTCGAGGCTCTCGCCGCGAATCTCCGCAAGGGCCAAAACGCTTGAGACCCCCTGAACGCTTTCGACGCGTTACTTCGTCACCGTCGTGAAAAACGAATTCCTGCCTGACCGCAAATCCTTTCCGTATCCGAGAACCACCTGCACTCCGCCCAGGACGCGAATCTTCGCCTGCACTCCGGTGTCCCACAGCCATTTCGGCGATCCAAAATATCCGGACGGATCATACGTTTTTCCGGTGTCGAGAAACGGCCCCGCCTTCACTGTCAAAATCCCGTTTCGGTAAACGATCTTGTCTGTCTCCGCATTCACCAGCGCATAGTTTCTTCCCAACGGGGCATCACCCTTTTGCCCGTCCCGCAGCCCGGGATGCCCGCGCAGCCACAACGGCGTGTCCCGGTCGAATCCCAAAGTAAATAACTCGTCGAAGGGTACGTCTCCGATCGTGCGTCCGCCCCGCAAGCTCACTTGCGTTTCGTAATCGTCTCCGCGGGCTTTCGGCAGCCAACGCGCCGCCAGTGTTCCTTCCAACCGGCCGTATTTCCCCAACGGATCCGTGAAAAAGGTCCCGAACTCACCACTCGCGCTCGAATTCAAGGTGAATCGCCGCTCAGGAAAGCGGATCAACCACCGCTGCACACCTGACCGCAGCGCAATTGCCGATCCGCCAGTAAAAAACGGCGCGGCAGCGGACGGAGTCCCGAATACATTTCGAAATTCCCGATAGCTGTACTCCATGCCCGCGTTCCACTCCCAGCGGCCGCTCTCGATAAAGCGCATCTCCGCGCCCGCCGCGGCTTTTTCCATGTTCAACCGCGTAAACGATGGGCTGCCAGGAATAAATGTATTTGTAATATTCCAATTCTCATTGCGCCCGTCGAAATAAACCCGAAAACGCGCCGCCGGGTTTTCAAAGACCGGCGCGGCAACCTCGGTGAACACGCGCCGCTTTTCATCGTCCCAACGATACGTCGAAACCCAATTCGCCCCCTCGCGGCCCAGATTGTAAAATTCAGGATCAACCGCCTGGTACGGCGTATCGCGCAACAGCGAAATCAGCCCTGCCCATTTCGAGCTGCCCCATCCGTTCCGCTCGGCCGCGTGGAATCCCAGATCAAACGAGCCATCGTCGTTCGCCCTCAACTCGAAAAGCATTCCGGGATACAAATCCAGCGCCCGCAGCCGCGCCTGCGTCGTCAGGAACTGCTCTCGCTGCCACTCGCCGCCGCGCGCAAACCCAAACGCGCGATCCGTCACCAGCGGCCGCAGCTTCAGCGCCGGTTCAAACGTCAGGTCTTCCAGTTTTGGTTTCCCGGTTCGATTCCAATACTTCAGCGCCGCTTCCAGATTCCCTTCCTGAAAATAAATCGAAGCCAGAAAATTGTTGGCATACTCATCTACGGGATTCATCGCCAGCGCCCGCCGCAAATTCCGCTTGGCTTCTGGAAATTCCTTGGCCCGGTACGCAATTCCCGCCAACTCAATCAGAAAGCGCGGGTCGCCCGGCGCCTTTTCCCTTCCAGCAGAAAATGCCGCTTTCGCCTCTTCCCACCGCTGCAATTGTGCCAGCGCGAGCCCGCGGTAAAGCAGCAAATCCGCGGGTTCCTCCGGTGACTGCGCGACCACGCGCACCACGCCGTCCCAATTTCCCGCGTCATAAAGTTTTTTTGTCTCGGATAATTTCTCCGCGGCCGGATCACCGGTCTGCGCCAGGGTGCGCACAGGGAGAAGAAACAGCAGCAGAAAGAAAATCAATCGACGTTTCGCGGCACGGCAAGCAGCGTCCAATGCTCGGTGGCCTTCCATTCCGACTCGAATCCCTCTCGCGAAAGCCGCAGCATTTTCTGCTGCGCTGGGTCGTTCACGTAAATGGTACCCCTCGCCGAGTCGAGTCCCACCACAACCACGTAATGCAGCGGCCCATGCGGCCCGCTTGCCTTCAGGCTGACGATCAGCGGCCGCCCGCGTTCCAGATGATGCCCTAGTTCGCCCCAATCGCCCACAAAGGTAAACGTCCGGTAGCCCGCGTTCTCGAAATACTTCTTCATCGCGCTCGCCGGAATTCCCTCTTCGGCGGGCGAATAAAGCGCCGCCTGAATATTCCCGGCACCCGCGGAATCGCCCGCGCCGTGCCCTGTCTTTTTCTCCCAATACTCCATCACCATCGCGATCACGGCCGAACCGCAACCGTTCTTCACTTGCGCCACAAACGGCACGTCGATCCACAGGCTGGGTGTCTCCGCGGCAAGCGCAAGTGCTACGCTTACCACCGAGAACAGCGCCAGCCCGAGGATGCAACGCAGTTTCATCTCAACGCACGGCCACGATAATCAGGATCAACGCCGCAACGCACACCAGGATGATCAGCAGGTCGCGGTCGGATAGGTTTCCCGCCGCAAACTCCCGCTGGGCCTTCTCCGCGCGCGCCGAAAGACGCGCCAGGTCTTCGTCGTCCAGTTGCCCCACCGCGTTTTTCACCTCTTTCGGATCCATGTGCGCCGATTTCAGCGCCTGCTGAGCCTCCTTCGACGACAGGAACCCGTCCAACTGCTGCACATGCTGCTGCCTGGCAGCCGATGCCCCCGCAGCATCCTTCTGAATCTCGCGCGGTGAGACCACATGATCCTGGGCAAACGCGGCCCCAGGTGACGTCAGGATGAGTCCCAATAACAACACCAAGACAGGTCCGACGGCGCTCGATAGCGACCTCTTCATCTCTCCTCCAATGAACAAATGTTGTGGGGCTGGTCCTTCCAGTCTAGCAACCGCCCAAGCGCCCTGTCATCCTCTGCGGCACTTCGTTCGTGCCTGTGGCGCGGCCCTCAATTACAGCGCCTAAGGCACCGCAGACCCCGCCA
>Ga0210405_10000855_pt1 | contig 37757 bp, 31 predicted proteins | sample IncBWH11MmetaG_FD_155492 | JGI IMG/M metagenome (GOLD analysis project Ga0210405, IMG submission 155492) | Forest soil microbial communities from Barre Woods Harvard Forest LTER site, Petersham, Massachusetts, United States - Inc-BW-H-11-M | ecosystem: Environmental > Terrestrial > Soil >... | reverse complement strand
CGATAGCCCGCGCAATTCTAGCCGAGCCGCGCATTCTGATTCTCGACGAGGCAACTTCCAGCCTCGACTCGGAATCGGAGCAGATGATCCAGCACGGACTTTCTTATCTCATGCAGGGCCGCACCACGTTCGTGATCGCGCACCGTCTTTCGACGATTCGCCGCGCCGACCAGATTCTGGTGATGGAGCAGGGACAAATCGTCGAACGCGGCACCCACCAACAACTCTATGCCGCGCAAGGCCGCTACTACGATTTGTACACCAGGCAGCAGGGCTTGCAGGATAACCTGTTTCTCGCACCCGGCGAGGGCGACACGCTTGAGGGCGACGGAAACGGCAGTTCCGGCCAGCCGCGCAACGGCGATGTAAAAGCGGCTGACGCGTTGCGTGTGCTCAAGGGAGAAGTCCGTTAGCGTGGTGAATAACACAGACAAAACTCCTCATAGCACTGCCCCGGGCGATGCTCGGGCGATTCACGCGGAACAGCTTTGCCGCCATTACCGCATGGGTGAAACTCTCATCCGCGCGGTTGATGGCGTGACTCTCACTGTGCGTGCTGGCGAATTTGTCGCGCTTCTCGGCAGTTCTGGCTCTGGAAAGTCTTCTGTATTGAATCTGGTAGCGGGTCTCGACCGCCCTACCTCGGGCAGCGTCATCGTTCAGGAGCGCGATCTCGCGCAACTCTCCCGTGAGGAACTTTCCAGATATCGCCTGCATACGGTTGGAATGGTCTTTCAATCGTTCAACCTGATTGCCAGCATGACACTCGTAGAGAACGTGGAGCTGCCGATGCGTTTTGCGGAGGTCGATCGCGGCCAACGTGACCGCCTGGCGCGAGAGGCCCTCGAGAGAGTTGGTCTGCAAGCACGCATGAACCACCGTCCGAGCGAGCTCTCCGGTGGCGAGCAACAGCGCGCCGCACTGGCGCGAGCGCTCATCAACCGTCCGCGGTTGTTGCTCGCCGACGAACCTACCGGCAATCTCGACAGCCATACCGGAACGGAAATCATGAACCTGGTGCGCGAATTCAACCAGCAATTGAGCATGACGGTCGTCATGGTGACGCACGAGCGCGCCTTGGCGGAGCGCTACGCCCAGCGCCTCATCTTTCTTGCAGATGGCAAACTCGTCTGCGACGAATCGAATTCGCCCGTGGCCGCCAATGCTGGTGCCGATGGGGACAGGCGATGAAACTTCCTGACCTGACTGAACTGGCACTCCGGAATCTTCGCGAATCTCTCTTGCGAAATTCGCTGACCACCATCGGCATCTCGGTGGGCGTGGCGTCGCTGGTCGCGATGCTTTCCCTGGGCATCGGACTGCAACAGCTCGCGTCGCGCCGCCTGATGAAGTCCGGCTTGTTCGATACAGTGGTAGTCACTTCACGGCGCGATCTTCGTAACTTCAATCGCGAGGAAGAACGCAACGGGCCGGCCCCGGGTGAGAGCCGCATCCTGGACGAGCCTACTCGACAAGAGATCGAGCGCCTTCCGAACGTGCTGGAAGCCTATCCGGATATCCGCTTCATCACCGAATTGCGCTACGAAGACAAGCCCCACCTGACGACGATCGCGGCTCTGCCCGCTTCCGCCAAGTCGAACGATGCGTTCGAAACCGTGCAGGGACATTTCTTCTCGTCCGACACCGCACCCGAGGCCATTCTTCAGAAGACGTTCGCCGAGGAATTGTTAGGCAGAACTCCAAAGCCCGGTCTTGATGAAACCAACGTGAAAGACCTGGCCGCTCCGCTTCTGGGTAAAGAATTGACTATGCGCTATGCGCAACGCGACGCGGGAAAGAGTTCCTCCGGAGACCAGAGTCTCCCCGGCGCGGCCTATTCCGTGGTTTCGCGTGAACAGAAGTTGAAGATTGTCGGCGTCGCCGATCTCGATCCTGAAAGCATGCGCGGACCAACCCGGGCGCGAGTCTTTCTCCCGCTCAAGTTGGTGGAGAGTCTGCATGTCATGCAGCCCACCGACCTGCGCGAAATTTCCCGGGCCGCCACCGAACAGCCGGTTTATTCCTCGGTCAGCGTGCGCGTGAAGAATCCCGCACAGATACGAACCATTGAAGACGCCATCAAAAAGATGGGCTTCAATACCTTCTCCATCCTCGACGCCACGCGAAGTCTGCAGCAGTTCTTCGCGGTGCTCGATCTGTTCCTGGGAATCTTCGGCAGCCTCGCCCTCGCCGTCGCTTCCATCGGAATCGTAAACACGCTGGTGATGGCAATCCTGGAGCGCCGCCGCGAAATCGGCATCATGAAAGCCATCGGCGCCAGCGATGGTGACGTAAGGAAACTGTTCTTCGCCGAAGCGGGTGCAATGGGCATTCTCGGCGGCCTTGTGGGAGTCGCACTGGGCTGGGCCATCGGGCAGGTCATCAACCTGGGAACCAACATCTATCTCAAGCGGCAATCCTTGCCGCCGGAACACTTCTGGTCCGTGCCCTGGTGGCTGGTGGGCGCGGCAATTGTGTTTGCTTTCCTCGTGAGCCTCGCCGCGGGCCTTTATCCGGCGGGACGCGCGGCCCGGCTTGATCCCGTGCAGGCCTTACGCTACGAGTAAACTGAAAGCGACTGAAAGCAATGGATCGCCGTCTCCGAATTATCCTCTTGCTCGCGGCCGTCGCGGCTTCTCTTCCGGGTTACGCCCAGAGCAGGGTCGCCCAGAGCAGGATCGACTGCGATGCGCTAAACAGCCGGATTCTGAAACATCCGCTCCACTATTGCGTATACCTTCCCGCCAGCTACGACGCTGGCGCAGCCAGGCATCCTGCCCAGAGCTACCCGGTCTTGTACTTCTTGCATGGCCTCGGCGACAACGAGCGAACCCTCTTCAACAGCGGAGGATGGACCTTGCTCGACGATCTCCGCCAGCAGCACAAGCTGGGAGAATTCCTGATCGTCGCCCCGGAAGGCGGACGCTCGTTCTACATTAATTCGGCGGATGGTTCGACACGCTACAGCGACTTTTTTCTGCAAGAGTTCATGCCGCTCATCGAAGCGAAATACCGCATCACTAAAAGTCGCAATAGTCGTGCGATCAGCGGCATCTCCATGGGTGGCTATGGTGCGTTGCGTTTCGCATTCTCCCATCCCGAAATGTTCTCAGCCGTCACCGCACAGAGCCCAGCCCTGATCACCGAATCTCCGCAAGAACTCGACACCGCGTCCCACTCCGGCGCGCCTCTCGGAAAATTGCTGAGCATTGTGTTTGGAAGCCCGATCGCAGTGTCACACTGGAGGGAAAATAGCCCGTTCGTTCTGGCATCAAAAAATCAGGCAGCCCTGCGAAAGCTCAATATCTATTTCAACTGCGGGCGGGATGACAACTATGGCTTTGAAAAAGGCGCAGCCGCACTGCACGAGCAACTACTGAAAGCGGGTGTGAGGCATGAGTACCATCTCTATCCCGGTGACCACAGCCTCTCCTATTTCCTGGCTCACTTTACCGAAGTGATGGAGTTTCACACCCGAGAGTTCGCCCTCAAATAAGAGTGACGCGCTGATTTCGAGGTCGGGCTCTGCACCGAGGCTGCGCTACTATCGGGTTACCAAAGCTGGGGCGTCCCTTCATTGGTGTGAAGGGCTGTTGTAAACTAGCCTGAGACGGCAATGAACCTTCTTCACGCTCTCGCGGAGGGATGTGTGAGTGGTTGAAACAGGCGGTCTTGAAAACCGCTGTACGGGAAACCGTACCGGGGGTTCGAATCCCTCTCCCTCCGCCACGCAGTCTGGACTGCAGAGAAAGCTGGCTCCTCTTTCCCCCGAAGTACGCGAAGGATGCCCGTATTTCGCGATTATTCCTAGACAAACCGGACTGCGGAGAACGCACTGCTCCGCATCGAATGCGGCCCTGTGGCGGCTTTTCTCCGGAAGGCACATTCGCAGTCCGGTTTCCAGGAGGGCATCAGGCGAATGCAATGCGATCAGAAGCTGGGGATGCGGCCCTAGCGAGTTGACTTCTGGCAGCGCCTTGGAAACCGAGGTCGACGTTTCCCGCAAGCCCGTTTCTGGACCACTTCCGTGTCGAGGGGAGCTCGGCTCGGTCACCCCAACAACGAATAGGCTAGAGAAACCGGAGTTCGACCGACAAATCCATTCAATACTGCTGGTGAGCCGGGGCACTCCAGATCAGGAAGCATGTCTCCGCCCATTCGGGCTGATTCTTTTTCTCTTCTTTCTCGGCATTTTGAGCGGCATTGTTACCGTTTCGACAGCTTGGGGCGTAGACAATCTGGGTGACGTCGATATTCGCGTGACCCATGTTGTCCCGCACAATCTCCGGCCTTGCGCCTTCGCGCAGCATATGGCTGGAATGCATGGCACAGAAGCTTCGAAAATACCCTTTATCGCTCGAATCGGACGAGTCCGAATCTCTGCAAATGCTGTTTGCCAACATTCGAGGGCAAATTAGATTTCCGGCGTGTAGGTGCGACCTCTGCAACCGACCTGCCTATGCTTTGCCTTGCAGGGGTTGCCAGAAAGGCGTGGATGTTGCCCGCATCCGGGCCGCTGAGTACGATGGCCATGCCCGAGATTTGTCCCCGCTCGTTGATCTTGTTAGCCATGACTGCGAAGAGGTTGGAGCTGGCAGGAAACAGCGTGTTAAGGTCGGTCATCACGTCGTTCTGCCAGATGAAGCCGTGGGACCAGTTGAAGTTGGAGTCGAAGTTGCTTCCCACCACTTGGCCCTTGTTGTTGATGCCACTGGCTAGGCCGCCAAAATCTCCCGGCAGAAGGCCGAGGTTTGTGAGTACGCCGTTCTGCCAAAGCGCGCCATATTGGGTGGTGCCGTCAGCACTGCCGACTATCCCAGCAATTTGGCCCTGGTTGCTAATGCTCTCGGCGATAGCGCCAGTTCCCAGGTCAGGAAGCGGCGAGGCAGTGCCGTTTTCCCACGATACGGCGTGCAGCGCTGCAGTGCAGGTTCCCGAGTAGCCTACGGCCTGGCCTTGATCGTTGATCCAAAATGCGACCCCGTCTAGATCGCTACCCACCGTGGGAAGAGCTTGGGCTTTGCCGTTTTGCCACAACACCGGGAGTGCAATCCGATTATTAGTTGTCCCCGGCGGGCATGAGGAGTCCACAGTACCGTTTTCAGCAAATCCTACGATTTGTCCATGGTTATTGATCGCGCTGGCCTGCCCGTTATTTCCGCCGAGGGTGGGGAGAGCGCTCATGTGGCTGTTTTGCCAAAGGAACGGGAGACACGTAAGGTGTGTGCCGAAGCCGCAAATGTCTTCGCCGTTCGGGTCTGGGACAGCCGTTTCGGAATCACCCACTACCTGCCCTCGGTCGTTGATCTCGCCCCAGTTCATCCAACTGTTCGGTCCTCCGAGCGTGCCGAGGTCGAGTTTGAATCCGCCGACGTCTATCAGTGCGCGTCCGCTTAGAAGTGTCCCGAACAAGTTATCCTGCTCCCCCGGTGGCAAGTTCCCGGCCATGATCTCGGTCCAGCCTTGATTATTGACGGACATGGCACAACCCAGATTGTCACTCCCCTCAGCACCCAAATCGGTAACTTTGTAGCTCGCTTGAGCGACTGCATGGCCGAAGCAAGCCAGAACCATCGTCGTAACCCACAGCATCCAGAAATTCCGCAACTGCCTAAGCATGCTCATATCTCCTCTTTTTCTCCGGTAAACTCGTGATGCCGGGATGACTGGCGATTTACGTCAGGTACCATTCGGCGCTCTGACAGTTAGCGTGCAATTGAGAGCAGAATTGGCTCACAACTTCACAAACTCCTGCTAAGTCAGAACTGAGGAAGCATGTGGTGTTCCACGTTCACAACAATTACGTGAGGCAACAGGCCCAATCCTTCAGAGTTCGAAAACGAGTGGCGGACTGACAAAATCTTGGGACGATCCCAAAACGGCTGGAGCGCCTGTTTCTCCAACTTTCCATACACACTGGCGAGAGGTTACGAAATTCGAGAACGGCAGCGGCCAAAAGACAAGCGCTCAATCGGGATTGACTTTAAGATGATTTAACATACATACTGGTCGGTATGTTGGCAGCACGCAGGGGTCCAAAACGCAGAGCGACTAGACTGCGCGATTCTGAGCGCACACGGGAGCGCCTGCTACAGGCGGCATCCCGCGAGATCTACAGATCGGGTTTCCAGAGCGCCAGCCTGGACACCATTCTGGCCGTAGCTGGGGTCACCAAGGGCGCGCTGTACTACCACTTCGACAGCAAAGAAGTCTTGGGATACGCCGTCGTCGAAGAGGTTATTGCCCCCGACGTCCGCGGCAAGTGGGTGCGCCCTCTACAGAGCGGCAAGGACCCTATCGACGCTTTGATCGGCGCTGTTCAACGTATACCGGTTCGGCCCGCGGATGTGCGGGGCGGTTGCCAGTTAAACAATCTGGCGCAGGAAATGTCTCCTCTTGACGCGGGATTCCGGAAGCGGATGGCGATAATCTTCGATGCCTGGCGTGAGGCCGTTGCCTCCGTTTTGCGAGAGGGCCAGACCCACGGAAGCGTTCGCCGTGACGTGGAACCCGCTGACGCCGCCGGTTTACTGATCGCGATGGTCGAAGGCTATGCCTCGCTGGCAAAGAATGCTCAGGATCCGAAAGTGATGAAAGCGGGGATCAGAAACATCGTGGACTGGCTCCGATCCCTGCGTGCACCGGGCAACCGCAAACGAGGTTGATCGCATCGGTGTCTCAAGGAGCAGTTTGGCACTGTCACATACCAACCGGTTCGTATGCTCGACGTCAAATGACATCGCGAATCGGGAGAGGCGCTTCAAACTACATCATGAAAAGGGGGACGAACAATGGCAAGGATCGCAGTTTCGCGCAGGAATCTGCTCGCAACGGGAGCGTGCGCGCTAGTTGGTGCCGTGAGCCTGCCGGGACCGGCAAGTGCCAGCGCATTGGGAGGGCAGAACTCAACGAACGAGGAGTTAGCCCGGAAGTGGTACGCAGCCTGGGAGAAGAAAGACTGGGGCCCAGTGGATAGCCTGCTCGCCGATAATTTCACCTTTACAAGCGCGGCCGGCGACGACCACATCAGCAAGAGCACTTTCAAAGCGCGATGCTGGGAAACACAGATCGATTTCATTGGACATTTTGACCTCGAGCGGATCACCACTGGCGCGGAGGATGCTTTTGTGAAGTATCTTTGCCACACCAAGGACGGTAAATTGTTCCGGAACGTGGAGTATCTCCGAATCAAAAACGGAAAGTTGCAATCCATTGAGTGCTATTTCGGCGCGCAATCCAGCTTTCCGTCAGCAGTGAGCACTGGGCAGAAGTAACCACCGGGCATGGAATGTAAGGCGTGGGTTGCCGATCTGCCGAAATCACCTGTAATGCTGAATCCACAATTCAAAGGCGCTCAACCAATCGACGTGTTTGTCGTTCCCTTGGGCAGGTGGTCAGACGGACTCCGCTGCTCCGGTTATGTAGGACCGTTTCATCTAGAAGCAGTGCACTCGTCATTCTCACTTCGGTAGCAGGAAGTCGAAACGAGAGAGCAAGGGGTTCCATCATGAGCGCCCGCGAAATTCAGGATCAGAAGGCCATTGCACGTGAGATGTTTGTTCAACAAGCTGCTCACGCTACTGTGGACGTTTCGACTAGCCCACTGCGGGGAGCTACGATTTGCTCCACCAAGAGTAGATGGGATTACACTCTTGAATCGACAGCGGACGAGTTCTGCGAAGCTGCAGATACATCGTTGCTCCCAGTAATCCGAGTCGATGCTGCAATCCTCATGCGAGTCTTGCGGCAGTTGGAGGTTATAGCAAAGCGACGGGTGCCACGAATCGCGTTCAAGGCAAAGGGTAGCATCCTATTCCTGGATTTAGCCGAGATCGTGGCAGTGCAAGCCGAAGGTAATTACGTTTCGTTGCGACCCCGAACTAATTCCTATTTGGTGCACGAGTCCCTCTCGTCCATGGCGGAGAAGCTCAAACCCTACGGTTTTATTCGCATCCACCGCTCCGTCGTCGTGAATATTTCGGCCGTGGAGGAGATCCAACCTTTACCGACCGGGGAGTACAGGCTCCGTGTAAAAGGTGGGAAGGACTACTTGGTAACGCGTACATACAAACACAACCTCAGAGATCTGGCTCAACTGTGGGTAGGCTCAGAGCGGCTTTGCGGCTAGCAGGCAGCAAGAGGTTTTACCTCGTTATTACGTCGTACATTCCCGATCGTCCCTTACGAAAAGTCAGCGCGTAAACAGCGCGGCAGAATAAAAGCGTAAGCAGCAAACCTTGCTGGGGCGGGTGCTGGGCGGTTGATCTCGCGAGTCGTTCGCTTTGATCATCGCTAGCAAGAGGCAGCATCGATGAGCTCGTTAAATGCGGGATGACTTGAGATTTTCAGAGATTCGGGCTCGTGCTTTGTGGCACTGCTTCCTGGTTTCAGTTAAGGCTGCTGGACCAGGGTAAACTCCTGATTCGTGTTACCCGAACCGCACTGCCACTGCGTCATTTGCACGCCATTGGCGGTCGAGCCGGTATTGTCGAGACAAAGGCCGCTCTTCAGGTTGACGAACCTCCAAAGCCCGTTACCCAACGACTGTGGCTGCCATTCCTGATTGGAATTTCCGGAGCCGTAACTCCAGAGCTGGATCGGGTTACCGTTCGACGTCGAGCCGTTGCTGTCGTCCCAAACCAGCGCTGGCGCATTGCGGTTGTAGACCGCATCATAACCACCCGTGGCAGCTGGCCGGAACTGCCACTCCTGATTGTATTGCTGGCTCCCACAAGCCCATTGCTGCAGCTTGGTGCCGTTACTGGTGCCCCAGCCTGCGGCGTCAAGGCAGGCGCCGCTGGTTTGATTTATTACTTCGTACCACGTCCTGCTATTGATGCCGCCTCCACCCCCACCGTTAACACCGCCCGTGATTCCAAGCGTGTTATTGAAGGCAAAAGAAACCGTGGTGGCCCACTCTCCCCAATCGTTTTGGATTGTTGTGAAAGAGTCGCTGGAAATATTCGGCGTCGTCGGCCAGTAAGAGGGATCATAGAAGCCCCAACTGTCGGGTACCAAGCCATGAGTCGCTTTGTAAGCCCACGGCGACCAGCTTAGTCCGGCATTGTTAAAGTCGTTCACCGAATACTGCCAAACACTCGATCCCGTGGCGAAGTCGTTGAACTCCCCAACGTATCCCGGCACGTTGTAATAAGAATGGTTCTTAAAATCGCTCACCTGCGCGTCGGCGCTGGCCTGTATTTGGGATGCGCTGCAGTTCCAGCAGTAGGAGTGCATCTGATACATCACATTCGTCCAGCCGTACTGTGACGGCGCGGGCAACATGCTCCAGTTCCAGTTGCCGAACGTGCCCTCCATGATAATCATATGATTGGCATCGGCCGAGCGAACGCTGTTGTAGAGGCTATTGTAGGCAGTCCACACCGCTGAAGTGTTCGGAGCGCCCACCGGCTCATTGATCAGGTCATATCCAGCGACATTTGCATTGCCGTTGTAATGGCTGGCAATCTGCCACCACATCCAAGCCGTATTTCCCTGGTCGTTGGAGTTTGACCAGTATTGGTTCTGCCCAGCGAAGCCGGTGTCGTCCGATGTGCTCTGGCCACCGACGACGCCATGCATATCGATGATGGTGTAGATGCCCCGCTGGGCCGCGTTGCTCACAACCCAATCGAGTTCGGTAAAAGCATCGGGGCGCCAGCCGGAATTGGAGATGTTGCTGAGATAGTAGAACTGGCCATACCATACCGGAACGCGAATCACGTTAAAACCGAGACTCTGGATGTTATCCAGGTCTGTAGTCGTGATCCAATGCTGCTGGTAGTAACTGATCAAGCTTTCTTCGGTGGAAACGCCGAAGCGATTGTCCAAAGTCTGAATGACCGTGTAAGTATCGGGCTCGCTGTCGCTGGTCAGCGGGCACATCCACTTCTCCATGATGAACCAACCGCCCAGATTGACGCCCCGCAAGGGCACGACCGCGCCGTTCGCGTTGACCACATTCAATCCACTCGCATGCAGCATGCTTAACTGCCCATAGCAGCGGCCTGTGAGTATTGTTCCCAGCGCGGCGACAACCAAGGTGAGGATCGTGACACGCCAACGTCGTGCGTCGAAAGATTGAGAGCGCCTGCTTTCCGACAGCAATCGCATATATTTCTCCTCATTCCTGTCTGGCCTGAGGATAGGGCAATCATAGACTGCACGATATTGCCTTATCCTCCTTTCGTCACTGGTGACCTTGAAGTGACGTTCGCCTTGCGTGAAAGAATTACGATGGCGGCGTCTCTATTGCGGCGTATACCAACGAACATAGTCCACCAACATGGGCTGAGGATTAGAGAGGCCGCTGGTCGATCCACCCAGCGTGCCACCGAGGGCCACATTCAAGATTGTGAAAATGCCTTGATTAAATGGCCAGGTATCTCCCGAGGGCAAACTGCTGGGTGTGACCGTGAAGAACGGCGACGACGCGTTGTCTACGTAGAACTGCATCTCGTTCTGCGCCCAAACGATTCCATAAGTATGGAACGCAGTGTCCGCTGCCTCTCCGCTGGGGAAAGTAAACCGTTGTCCGATTCCGCTACCTCCAGTCTTTGCGGTGTGAATCGTCGAACTATTCCCTCCAGGACCGGGGCCGCCGAGAACCTGAGGCGACCAGTTCTCCATGATGTCGGCTTCTCCGCAAGTGGGCCATTGAACCGTGTTGATGTTGCTGCCCAAGGTCCAAAAGGCTGGCCAAAGACCCTGGTTTGTGGTATTCGGGAGCTGGATACTGGCTACGAGAATTCCGAAGGTGAAGGTTTCCTTGCCTTCTGTCTGCATGCGGCCCGATATCCACGTTCCACCTACATTCCTGGGCTGGATCACTAGAGAAACATGGCTGAAATCCTCGGACAATCGCGCGAAATCGGCCCAATTTCGCAAATTGTGCCCTCAAACCGGACCGGAGAAAGTGTCCCACTTTACCCCGCAGGCAAACTTTGCCGCCCTTTTCTCTGAAGGGCCCATCGGCAGTCCGGTTTCAAAGACTCCATCAGGCGAACGCAATGCGATCACAAACCGATGGTTCGGCGAAAACCGGGTTGACTTTCTCTTCAGCCCTCGGAAACTCCTTTGAGTCTCCGATAAGCCCGTTTACGGAAACCGCGTATCGCTTGGGGTCAAGCGGAACAATAAGCCGCCATCCTCTTGAGATCGGGGATAGCGGCTTGTCCCCTTTTTGGTAAGTGCGATGGGGTAAGGGGCAATCTCAGGTCGTATTCCCTGCGCACGCTCCGCACTCAGGACAGTAGAGCGGCAATCCTGATCGGCGTGGAGCCACGGGCGCGTAGATGAAGATCGCATCGCAAACCGAACACTTTAGGTTTTTCAGGTCCAGCAACATTGTTGTTTGCGGTGCGCTACCAGCCACGAATCCCGCTCTTAACAGGCCATCCAACTAAATCCCCCCGGGCGGATACAGCCTCACGATCTGTCCTGGGATGTTGCCTACTGTGGTTAGCAGCAGGCTTGTTTAGTATACTAAACAGACAGTGCGATGTCCATCCTGAAGAATTTACGGCATCTTGCGACAGACGCCCCGCGGGCTGTTTGGTCAACGAATCATGTCGCTACGGCTCAAGCGTGGGCTGTCCCAGGAAGAGTTCGCGGCGAAGGCCGGGTATTCACGAAGCTACGTCTCCCTTGTCGAAAACGGACACTACGCTGCGAGTCTCGATGCCATCGTAACCTTTGCTAACGTTCTGGAAGTCAAACCTGCCGAGTTATTGAGAGGCATCTCGTAGTCGACTGTGTTAGGCCGTTTTCAAGCGGCTTCGGTGGTCATAATGAAGTAATTTGCCCAGTCTTCTTGTTTGCCGTCCATCCCCCTGGAACCGTGATCGGCGCTTCCCAGAAGCCCGTTTCTGGACCGCAAGACCAAGCAGGCAGGAATTGGGCTATCTAGGAAGTATGGCGTCGGGATTCCGGATTGCTGACAGATCGGGAGTTGGCTAAGAAGCTGGTCAGGGCGCGCCGTAGACCAGAACTTCATCAGAGCACGTCGGAAGATAAACCCGGCCGCCAGCAATGGTTGGCGGAACAAACTTGGAAAAATTGTAGGCCGATTCGCGGGAGTTGTTCCAAAGTTCCCTCAGAGTAATTGGGTCGAAGGCGCGAAGGAGACCTTGCTTCTGATTCGCCGGATCCTTGGAATCCGGCCGAGCAATCGAGGCGAAGAGAATTCCCGCCGAGCTGGCGGATGGATCGACCGTAACCGCGAGCATGCCACCGGGCATGCCGAATGGCGGGCCGGGTGGAGCAACAGCCAGCTTTCCATCCAATCCGAAGGCCAGTATTTTGTGACCGTCATCGAGGCGGTTTCCGAGCCAAGGGAAAGCCTTCAGATGGCCTTCTCGGGCCAGAGATAAACCAACTCGGTTCCGCCTGGAAAACTGGCAAACACCGGTGAACCATGGACGTGGGACCAGTAGACCCAGTCGTGCATCCACATCGCTTGAGTGAGGACGAGGGGCGCCGGACGGTTATTGGCACCATCAGTCCAAGGAGTATCGTTAGCCTCAAAACTCAACCGAATTGCGCCCGTGTTATCCACCACGAAAGTATCCAACTGGGACTGACTCGGCTTGATTGCCGACACAGTGGCGGTCGAAGGCGCGAAAGGAATCCAGCGGTCGAGAAACCATATGCGTGCGGGCGTAATTGGAGCTGGAGGAGTGAACCCATTGATGCCGTCTGTCCAGCGGCCGTCATTGCTCTCCCAGGTGACGGCGACCTCTCCATTATGGTCGACGACAAAAGCGTCAAGCTGATTGTTGTTTTGCTTAATGGGAGTCACGCAGGATCCGGGCTTGGCAAAACCTAGAGGCGTGATCTGTGCCGGAGCAGTAAACCCATTGACGCCATCAGTCCAACGCCCATTATTCACTTCCCAGGTAACATGCACTGCGCCGTCGTTGGCAACGAAGAAGGCATCAAGCTGATTGTCATTTTGTTTGGCAGCGGAAACGCAAGCGCCAGGTGGAACGACTCCGAGGGGCGTAATTTGTGCTGGAGGAGTATACCCATTGATGCCGTCAGTCCAACGCCCGTCTCCAACCTCCCAGGTCACGTAGAGGGCACCATCATTTCCCGCGTAAAGAACGTCCAACTGATTATCGTTTTGTTTGATGGCTGCGACGCAGGAGCCGGGCTGGGCCCGATGCGAAGGCGTGATCGCCGCCGGGGGCGTAAACCCATTGAGGCCGTCGGTCCAACGCCCATCGTTTCCTTCCCATGTAACGACTACCTGGCCGTTGTTGCCGACGACAAAGGCGTCGAGTTGACGGCGGTTTTGTTGGGTGGCGGCGATGCACGCGCCCGAGGTGGTGTTGTTCGGCGGCGTAATAGGGGCGGGCCTTGGAAATCCATTCGTACCGTCGGACCAATGGCCGTCACCCACCTCCCAAGTAACCCAAGCTTGCCCCGACGCGTCAACTACGAAGGCGTCTAATTGATTATCGTTTTGTTTCGCGGCCGCTACCTGAGCGCCCGGCGGAGCGAGGCGAGGAGGAGTGATTTCCGCGGGGCCGCGGTCAAGAAGGGTGAGGTCGGTCCACGGGCCATTGTTAACTTCCCATGTGACCCAAAGACCGCCGTCTCTGCCGACGACAAAGGTATCGAGCTGGGTGGGGTTCTGAAAGGCTGTGGCAATCGAACCGCCCGAATGAGGTAGATAGGGAGCTCCGGGCGGCCAATACTGGTTAAAGGAGGCCTGGAATTTCTGTACGACTTTGTCGGCGGATGGGTCGTCGGGCCACTCGGAATAGACAGCGTCGGTTGGGATTCGATCGAGATCTGCGACCGTCCATTTGTGAGCATTGTCGATCTGCCCCATGTTTGTACGGTCGAGCACATAGAGCATTCCCTGCTTACCCGAGGCAAGCAGGTAAGGAGTATTGGGGACCAGGACGGCACCGGCGGAGCCAAAATCCAGATCAATCGAATCGAGCCAAACTCGGCGATAGGACGAGAACCAGTCCGCGACAGCTATGATTACGCGAGAAGCGCTCCCATCGGGATTCCGCGAGATGGCCACGTTGAGCTTGACAGCGGCATCTGCGAAGCTGGGGAGATCTCGATCCAAGTGGTCCTCCTCGGCTCTGCGATTGCCAGTGAGGAAATAGATGGAAGTGCCATCGGAAGCGAGTCCGGTAGAGGCCTGCCAGATCCCTCCGCCATCAATGTTAGGAGGAGTAACGGCGAACGAGCCAACCAAGTTAAGCGAGGGTGTATCCAAGGCGAAGATCCAGCCATGAAAAATCGGATTGCCTGGGTCTTCGCAGCGAGAAGCAAAAGCGACGTAGAGAATGCCGTTGAGGAGAAGCAGGCTCGCACGACTGCGCTCCCACTTGACATCGAAGCCTGGCACCGTGATTTCCGTCTTGCGGATTGGCGTTCCGGTCGGGATATCCAGCGATTCGATCCATTGATGAGCATGGTCGGGATTCGTGTCCTGGTTGGTGCGGTAGCTGACGAAGATCGCAGACTGCGCCCGATCAATCACCGGAGTCGCTTCAATACCGATTCCTTGGGGCGAGAGATCGTCGCAACCGAGGCGATGCTGTTGGTCGCGGCCAATGATGGAAAGGTCGTTTTGACCCAGCTCTTGCATCCACAACTGGTCGTGAGAAGCGGCATCGAAGGAGTAGACATTGTTTTTCTCCGTGGCGACTAGGACGATGTCGCGGCTCGGCCCAGGCGGGACCTGCACGTGCTCGAGATAGAGGGGCTGAGCGTAGACGTTGCCTTGCACCTTTAGGGGAGGATCAATCCTTCCCCACAGGTTGTTCGGGCGGAAAACAGATTGGTTCAACCCCGTGTTGAGGGAGGTTCCGTGCGGTTGTTGCCATTTCGCTCCGTCGTGAAATCTTGAGAACTTAGTGAACCAACGGCTAGAATCAGGAGAAGACCGGCGAGAAAGTTTTTCATATGGCTCGCGCAGGTTTTGTGTAGAGAACTTGAAAGAAATGTACGCATCCTCGCTCCTCCGGGAACTTGGGATGTCAGAACACTAATGAGATCAGTAATATAGCGCTGGTCTCTGGCTTATCGCAAATTGGGCTTATGGACGCCAGGCCTCTACTGGGATTACGCCCCACACATCGCAGCATGCTTTGACCGTCGTGCTCACTGTTGCCGAATTACTAGTGCTTTGGATCAAAGCCACCCTCTTTAATGACCGTGACCGAGTTCGCCGCAAGGTTGACAAACCAAGGTTTTCGGTTTCGGTTACGGTTCCGCCGCTCGCCAAACTGGCAGCGACAAACGTGTAGGTTAGCGGCGAATTCTTATTGACGGGTACTGGCAGCAGTCAGAAATGCTGTCCGGAACAAATGGTTAGGCATAAGGAAACTCGAATTGCTGACGTCTAACGTGTCAAGAGCCGCCCATCAGTTGATCAAAGTCGACAGTCGTTCCTGCAAACCTACCTGAGCAAGTCTTTAGCCAATAATGATCGCACGCGTCTAGCTGCGGCTATTGGTTGAATGACCGCCCAATCTCACTTTTTTCTTGCAGAAATGATCCGTCTATGTACAATCGGGGCGGCACTCCCAACCACAGAGCCTGGAAAGTAGCCCTTCCAGCTAGAGCGGGCTAAATTCGCCAAAATGGAGAGGACATGTCAGAAATGAATGTGGTGCCACGGGACCTAAGTCGCTTGCCAAACGAAGTTAGGATTGCTCAAGAGGCAATCAATCTACCCGAAGTGCAAGCCATGCTTCGAAAACTATCCGCTTACAACCTCGGCATCTGCATGCCCCACATGCACGATGAGCAAACCGGCCAGTTCATGCCGCTTCCGAAGGAAGTGATGCAAGTCGAAACCGATCTGCAGGTGTCGTTTCAGTCCGCCGAAGACGTTCTCAATCATCAGGAATTCCACTTGCCGGTGGGTTGGGTTTGGCACGATGGCGATCCCGCCCCCATGTGGGCCCACACCTGCGTGGTTCGTCCGCCGGACACGATGCACTACAAGACCCTTGATACTAAGAAGCCGAAGAAGGGCGGCAAGAAGCCTGCGAAGGGTTCGCGCAAGAGCTCCTAGGCGGTCTTCATGGGCCGCAGACAACCCCCATGTCCTGCGCCTGGAATCGCGGTAGCTTCATGCTTTGTGCTCAATCGTCGCAACGGGCCCGGGCCGCGAGTGATGGCCTCGGGCCTGTTCCGACTTTTTATTATCCTTGACGGTCGTCCGCCCGGCGCAATATGACCATTGAACGTCTCTTCTTCTATCCGCCTCTCGCGTTCGCCAGACTCGGAGGTTCCGACATTCCCCTCGATTGCTTCTACTGGGGAGAAGACGATAACTCGGCGTGCGGGACCGGCAAGACCACTATCATGCCAGGAAGAACGTTGCAGGTTTCCCCTAATGGAGAAGTCTCCGAGAAGATTCCCAACCAATCAAGCGTCATTGTGTTCAAGGACGGCGACTTGTTCCGCCCGGTATGTCCATTCTTCGAACTTCATGCCTCGTGGGTTAATTCCGACAAATCGCGCGGTGAAGGTCCAGTGACAGAGGAGTTGCTTGCGGCTCACGGCGGCCATACCTTGCAGCATCTAACCTGGGACGTCTCAGTTGCCAACTTGAAACCATTCCATCTATGTCAGGATCCGGACAGTCGTATCCAGGCTCACGTCACCCTGCCGGGCGCCGAGGTAACTCCCACGGAACTGAGGGGTGTTGCGCCTGATCAGGCAAAGATTCCTCTGGTCCCGCCAGGCCGATGGATCCCTTTGGGCAGTGTCCAGCTAACCCAGCCCAACCAAGCATTCCCGGAGCTTCGCCTCCGCTTTACTCCGCCAAAAGGCAGCTTTTACGGTCCCACCAATCTTAAGCAGCGCTGGCGGGGCTTGAAACTGGACGACCGGTTCCTGTTTCTTAACAAGGACTCGCCCTGGTGCAGTTGGTGGCCGAGCGACGATGATCGTCGAGCCACCCCCGGCGGCCAGTTCGCCAAAGACTCCGACGGCAGTTACGGCATGGTGGATGATACCTGCGATGGCATCATTTCGTGCCGCTTTTCCAGTGCTGCGAATACTGCTCCACCCGACAACAGTCAGCCCGTCCTCATCGCGTACGCTCGCGTCGTCGTCACCCCGCCCGACTACGCTCCTGACCGCCGCCATGTCGTCTCCCTGGCCGACGGATTGAAGGACCGCGTTGACCGCGCAGAAGTGTTTGACGATCAATACTACGCCGACGCTGATCTTTGCGATTCTGAGATTCAGGAACTCATGCGACGCACCTTTGAGACCGTCGGGCTGACCAACCTCGACATCTACAATGATCGCGTCAATTCTCTGGAGAACCCCTTCGCCGCCATCACTCACGCCATTCCTTTCCGCCCTCATGAGTTCGATGCCTTTCCCCCTCTGGAAGCGTCTGATGCGTGGCCTCTACCTTTGACCAAGCTCGCCCGTGAAAAACATCGCCGTTTCCACGTGCTGACTGCGCTCAAAGAGCTCCTCCGCAGGTATCCCAATTTGCTCGCCCGCTACGTCCGTCCTCCGCTTGATCAAAATCCTTTTTTCGATCGCAGAATGCCTGTGCTCATGCGTGGCTCCTCCGGCGATCCCCTTGAACTAACCCGGCGCCAATATGAGTTGCTCACGCGTTGGGCGGCTCGCCTTACTCCGGAGCCAGGCTCATGAACGCACGGGCACTCCCAGCGCGCTCCAACCTCCACCTGTTCCAAAGCAAACTTGGCAAACATCTGTTTGTCCCAGACGGAAGCCGGGTCTATGATCTCGACGAAACACTGGCCCAGAAGCTTGAATCTCTTTTTGACTCGCGGGGCGCGAACGAAATTTGGGATCTGCTCGGCCTCGAGGGCCGCCCCACTCACACCTGGCTCGACGAGCGTCCTTCTCCTCCGCCGCCGCTGCGATCCATCTCTCTGAACATAGCGCAAGCCTGCAACATGGCCTGCAGCTATTGCTACGCGGACGAAGGCCGCTTCGGGGGCAAGGCCCGCATGATGCCGCCAGACATCGCCCGCCTGTCGGTTGACCGCCTCATCACCGAGTCCGAGCCCGGGGCCAGTCTGCTGGTCGGCTTCATGGGCGGCGAACCGTTGCTTAACCGAAATCTCTTGCGCGAGATTGTGCCCTACGCCACTGAAAGGGGAAATGCCACAGGACATCCGGTCCGCTTTTCTATCACCACCAACGCCACGCTCATCATCTCATCGGATGCGCAGCTATTTTCCGCCTATCCCTTTGCCGTGCAGATCAGTATCGATGGCAGTAGGATGACGAATGATCGCCAGCGGCCCATGCGCGATGGTGGCGGAAGCTATTGCCACATTCTGCGCGGACTTGAGCTTCTCCTGCGCGGGCGTCCCCGCCAGCTGAGCGCCCGGATGACCGTCACGCATGATAGCCCGGAACTGTTGCCTGCTCTGCAGCATCTGATCGGTCTGGGCTTCGACGATGTCGGTTTCGCGCCCGTTTTGGTCGCTCGTGCCGGTCATGCCCTCGATGAATCCGATTTCGGCGATCTGTTACGGGAGATGATTGCCTGCGGTCGCGAAACTCTTGCGCACCTCAAAGCTGGGCGCTCGTTCCCGTTCACTAATTTTCTAAGCGCAATGGAGCAGATCCATCGCGGCACTCACCGGCCGTATCCGTGTGGGGCAGGGGCAGCATATCTGAGCGCCAGCGCTGAGGGCGGGCTCTACGCTTGTCATCGCCTGGTCGATGACCCCGCCTTTGCAATGGGGAACGTGAACACTGGCTCCGACCTTGATGCCCGCACTAAACACCTGTCGACAAGCCACGTCGATCAAATGGATCCCTGCCGCACTTGCTGGGCTCGCTACTTGTGTGGCGGCGGCTGTTATCACGAGGTCGCCCGCCGCGGACGGCCAGGCTGCGATTTCATTCGCGGCTGGCTCAACTTTTGCCTGGGTGCTTATGCCGAACTATCGTCGCTCTGGCCACACGGTCTGCCGATTCCATTCGCGACCTCGATCTTTCCCGACGATCCGCTGCTTTCCCCGGATTACCTGCCAAGAGACATGCAGGAGAACATGAGATGAGGCGTCCCAAAGTCGCTGAGCCCCCAACTGCCAGCCCCAGCAAATCGGAAAGTGCTCCGGCATATAAGATATTTCCCCGCAATCTTACTGCCCGCGCTGCGTACATCGTCCCCGGCAATCCCGCCAACAGCCGTCCCGAGTCCGGCGTCGACAATTGTTACCCCGGCCTGGAGTTTGACCAGCGCAACCTTGAACAGCGTTTCTTCCCCGGATTGGTTTTTTACTATCACCGGCTTGATGGAGCAATGCTGATCGAAGCGCCTCTTACCGATGAGCAGCGCAGCGTTCTGAAGCCCGAAGACCTCTCCTGCAATCCTCCTTTGTATTTGTGGGGAATGATGGGACGTCACCTCGTGCAGGAGCCCGAGCCCTCGATGGTCAGCTTTCTGGGGCAAAGCGGCATTGAAGTTTGGCGTCGCATCCATGACTTGCTTCCGGGCACGGTTGCGATCGTGGTGGGTCCAAAACCGGGCGTGCTGCCCAACCTCATTCCTCAGGACGAGTTGAAAGCGGTCTACGATGCCGCAAAGCCAAGCTTAGACCCGAGCCATCCCGGTCAGTTCGCCGTCACTAGGCCGCTCTCTGCGCGCTTCAAGATCGCGCGCGCCTCCGATGGCTTCATCCAGTACATAATGCTTGCCGATCAACGTGCGCCCTATCTCAGCCCAGACGGTGTTCTGGATCCCCAAGGCTATCCTCCGGGAGATCTCACCAAGACCATGTGCGCGCCCTGGATGTATGACTTCCGCGATTGCCTTTGCTTCTTCTGGTCTTCCAACAAGCCAGATATTGTGGACGTGCCCTACGAGGGCAAAGTGCAACCCTATGTAAACTTCCTTCGCAGCGTGCAGGACCGCAGCGGCCCGCCCAAGCCCGACGTTGGCTTTTACCAGAAGACGGAGGGCGATCAAACGATTAGCCGCATCGATTTTGAGCTCAATCACCAGAACATGGTGGAAGGCTGGTCGCAGAAATTGCCTGTCGTCCTCGACGACTGCGAGAGCCCGGACTCCACTGCCAGCGCTACGCCCGAACCCTCACCCGTTTCTGGGCAGTGGAATTCCGCCGGCCTGATCGCCGAACTCACATACCTGGCAACGGTCGAACATGCTTTGACCGTCGAATACCTGTACGCCTATTACTCGGTCAATGCGCCACGTGCCGCGGCAGGCCACAGGGGGCGGTCGTCAGTTCCGTACACGGGTAGCACCGCTGATCGCATCGCTGATGCCGCCCATCAGCTCCTGGCCATTGCCACCGATGAGATGCGACATCTGATCTGGGTAAACCTTGCCCTGAAAATGCTGGGCGCTCCGCCCTCCGTCGGGCGCGCCCGGTGCATCGGAGAGCCGCCGCAACCCGAAAAAGATCACCGCCAGCCTCTGGTTCGCGCCGGCATTCAATACCTTGATCGACCCTTTACTCTAGCTGCGCTCACCGCCGCAAAACTTGACTGGTTCATTGAGGTCGAAGCCCCCAGCAAAGTCATCAATGAGGGTCCCGACGGGATGTACGTCTACATCCTCGAGAACCTTGAACTGAGAAAGAAAGAGATTCCCTCCTCCGATCGCCTCATACCCTTGATCAAGCTGATCATCGACGAGGGTCACGGCCACTGGGAACGTTTCACTCATATGAAGCAGACGTTGCAAGGTATTCCCGAGGAAGTTTATCTGCATCCGCTAAAGTCCAAGCCGCCGAATGTCGCGGAACTTCAAAACCTGGAAATCTGTGACGCCTATTATCGGGTCCTATTGAACGCCATCGAGTTAAGCGTCTCTTTGGACTGGGACCGCCAGCCGCAGCTCGTGGAAGCCGCCGTTCGATTGATGCGCAACCTGGACGAGATGGCGGTCGTCACCGCTGACCACGGCTATCTTCCGCGATTCACGCTGCCTGTTTCGGTCGAGAAATCTCGCGCCAAACGCCCAAGGCAATTAACCGCCGTCTCTGCATTTAAAGCAGCGCCTTCGGGCCGCGCTCGCAAGCTCGCTTCGGCCATCGGCCGTCTCGACACCCAATATGACACGTTGGCAGGCTCGCTGTGCGACCTTGCCATGGCTGGCGAAATCGGCGTCCAGGAGGTGGCCGCGCGTCATCGTCGCCATCTGGCGGAGCATATCGCCGAGGTGGATGCAATCTTGATGCGGAGTCTGCCGCGTCCACATGCGTCCGTCAAGGCTCCACAGCGATGAGCACTGCTGTTCTCATTTGTGGCGGAGGACCGGCGGCCTGCGCGGCTGCGCTGGCATTGCGGCGTCACGGTATCGTGGCGCGGATACGATTGGTGGAGCAAGATCGACCCTTTGAGAATCATCGAAAATTGCTGCCACTTGTTCTAAACCAGGCCGCTGTCGAACTGCTCGTCGATCAGTGCGGTGCTTCCCTGTTCGATGGGGCGCACCAGTTGCGGCGGCGGATCGTACGCTGGGGACAAGAACCTGCGCGCGAAATTTTCCAGCCAGCGCTATCCATGCCCAGCTCCGTTTTGCGTCAGCGCCTACTGAAGATCGCGCAGCCCCAATGTGAATCCAGGGCCCCCGTTGAGGATGGCCCCGAGGGGAGTAGTCGATCGTCAGACGCTGCTGACTGTTTGCTCTACGCTCAAGAGGGTGGCGGAGCCCCTGCCGTCAAGACCGAGCGATTTGGTTGCCGTGTCATTGTGTCAACTGAGGTGACCTTAGCCACACGCGCCGACTCCCGCACCTGCTGGATGGAAGGCGGTCCGGATGGCTGGGTTTTTCTAGCGCCCTTGACTGAACGTCACGCCGTGTTGCAAGCCTCACTCCCCGAACTTCCACGCGATCCCTCGCGGGCGCTCGCCGTAATCCTCGATTCCACTCGCCACATCTCTCGAGTAATTGTCCACCCCACGGCGCCACCGCGCGTCCATCGCAGCAGCCCGGCTGTCACGCGCCCTTTCCATGGTCGGCATTGGCTCGCACTCGGCGGCGCCGCGATGGCTCTCGACCCAGTATGCGGCGATGGTACCGCGCACGCGGTCCGCAGTGGCCTCCTGGCCGCCGCTGTCCTCGTCGGCATTCAGGAAGGAGGTAATCGAAACGCGCTCCTCGCGCATTTCGACCGACGCCTTACTAAGACTTTCGGAGCCCACCTTCAGGCATGCGCTCACTTCTATTCTCCGGCTGTTTTCGGCTCTAGCTGGCAACACGAAATTGCAACCGTACGACGCGCTACAGCGAAGTTTGCATTTGCTTCTCGGGACCTCCTCGAATTTGACTTTCAGAACCTTCATCTGGTGGCGCATTCGTAGGAGGAACTTAGGGAGAGTGAGCGGAAAACAACGGAGCAGGCTTGTCGGGGAACTTGCCAGGCAAAGAAAAGACGCGGGCCGCAACATCTCCCGCGCCTCGCGCTGGGGGAGGACTACGATTTAAGACAAAACTTTTTCTAATCCCCTCCATACTTCAAATTCTTCGTCATTCAGCGACCGCTCACCTTCGGTGTCAACCGCCCGAAAGAACCGCCCCACAATCTCTGCGCGACACTTCTCGGCCTCGGCTATTGTCCCGTGTTGATGCCCGCAGCGGGCAACTCTATCGCCTTGGACCCAGCACGCAATGTAATATAATTCCACGGCCGGGAGTATAACACAGTATCCTGTGCCACACAGTTGTGTGTAGACGTGCCGATGTTAAGAATTCATCATTTCTCCGATTGAGAACAAAGAACCCTGGACGGCTCTTCGCCCAACGGTTGCGCCAGTTGCGCGGCCGCGCCGGTATTTCGCAAGAAAAACTAGCAGAGAAAGCGGACTTGCACCGGAACACGGTCGGGATCATCGAGCGCGGCCTCCAAGTCCCCACTCTCGACGTAATCTGCAAGCTAGCCCACGCCCTAGGTATGAAGCCCTATCAGCTGATAGACCACATTCCCTAAGAACTGCCTTGACGGGGACTCCCTCCATCCAGCGATAATTTGAGGGGGGTGCTGCAAGGGTGAACGGCCATGTTTGAGATCCACACGCCGATCACAGAATTCCTAGACCGTGCAATCGCAGGTCCAGATCATCTGATTACCTCGCCTTCATGACGATTGTTGCGAGGCAAGCAGATGGCCAGTTTCTTCAGGATGAACTGCTGACTCACTGGGAGAGCTTCGATGACCTGACGGGAAAGGAGATTCTCGTGCTGTCCCCAAAGGCCAACGAAAGCGATTATGACGCGTGTGTTCACCACTGGCGAGAGCCTGCTGGCCTCGTCAACAAACGGTTGCGCTTTGGAAGTCAACCGACGGAGAACTGGAAGAATGCATTCTGGGCTGCTCGCCCGGTAAGGAAACCGGAGGAACGCGAAACCTACGAGAATCTCGGTGGTGTTTACTCACCGCGTCGACCACGCAACGAAGCAGAAAAGAAGGCGGCTATCACGGCCTCCGCGACCGAAACAGCGCGCTATTTCGGCCTGAGGGAGAGCTCACTTTCCTTGCGTTGTTGTGCTCTCACTCGCTGACGGGAAGGCTGTGGTGATTACTGCAGATCGGGGATTTTCACTGTAGGCGACCGTTCGCGCAGCCTTAATGAATTATGAGCCAGTGGTTAGCGCGATTGAAAGCCGTAAGAAGCGGGTCGCTGAAATCGTTCTGGAGTGCCGGAACAGGGAGAAGCAAATAGGTGAAGCGCGATCTAAGTTGGACCGCGAGAAGCAAGCCGTAGCGCATACCGCATCGAGCTGGGCGGAGCAGGCGAAGGCCTCTATTAGGATGCTGAAAGCCGTTGCGCAATGCAGCCCTGATTCGCGAGACTTCGCAGACCTGTTAGCTAGCTGGCTCAACGATGAGATTGATCAGCCCTCAGACTTTGACGCGCGTTGGGCTTCATGATTCGTACCCATAGCGGAGGGAGCCAAAAGCGAAATACCCCAGCATTGGGTTTTGCGGATCAAACAGCGCCTTCCGAAGGCAGTCGAGAGGAAAAAACAGGGGTACATGTCGGGATCCAGTGCTCTCGTGGGCACCATTAAGGAGGCGGAACAGGAGTGCTTGGAGTTAGTTAATTCTCACCACGTCGAAATCAGCAAGCTTGAGGCGGAAAGATTACACCTTCTTGCGGAGATCACGGAACTGAGGAGGGCGCATCCCATTTCTGAGGCCTTCGTTTCCGCTGTTACGAGGGAGCAGTATGTCTTCCTGGAGGGATACTTTTCAACAAAACGACCGTGGGAGTAAGACCAAGGCCGCATACAGTTCCGACTTGAAACAGTTCGAGGCATTTGTGGGCAATGAATTGCCTCTGCAGTTGTTATCCGGGGCTCTCCTCGAACGATGGGCGGCTCATCTCCATCAAAACGAATACGCCCCCTCTTCCATACGAAGGAAGATGGCTGCATTGAAAGTGTTCTGCGGTTATTGGATCAGAAAAGGCTTCATGCTGGAGTCACCATTTTGGCGCGTGAAGTTGAGCTTTGGGCGAGTTAAGCAGCTCCCGCGAACTCTGACGGAGGCAGAGATGCGATCGCTTCTTGAACAGACGGGCCGAAGGTGTTCCGCGGCCGGTTCCGCTGTTGCAAAAGGGGGCACTGCCTCGCACAGAGATTACTCTCGCCGTTATCGGCTAGCCCGGGATCTAGCACTTGTGGATTTGCTTTTTGCCACAGGGATGCGTGTCGGAGAAGTGTTGGCTCTTGACGTAGGCGATTTCGCTGTTCAAGACGTCGTGTTCAAGGTGCAGGGGAAAGGAGGAAGAAATCGCCTAGCATTTGCCGTGGATTCTGAGACCCTACGTATACAGCGCAAGCATCTAGAACTCAGAATACCAAATGAAAACCGATAGCCCCGCCCTGTTCCTCAATGCAATCGGCGGAAGACTATCAACACAGGGGATCTCGAAAGTCCTTGCGCAACTGCGACGGGAAGCGGGCATCGACCGGCATATAACACCGCACATGCTCCGCCACACGGTGGCGACATTGCTGCTGCGTAACGGCGCAGACATCCGCGTGATGCAGGAATTTCTGGGGCATAGTTCAATCGCGATGACACAGCGTTACACCCACATTGCTAAGGAACATCTCGTGGGCGTTCTCCAAAGATACCACCCATCGATTTGCCTGCGAGCTGGAGCGCGAATCTAAGATTTGCAGGCAGGGCACGATCGTTTTAAGAGAGTCCTGAATTGTCGGATGCGTTATGTTTGGGGTGCTGGTTGCATTGCTGCGTATCTCGGGAGTCTTGGGTCATGCGCCCAGTCTGGGATAATTCGCTACAACGGTCAAGAGTGGCTCATGGCGCGAAACGTCACACTTCACTCTCGATGCCATTCTGCCCTGAGGCGCGCCAACGTCAAATCAGTTTTACAAAGAGCTCTGGAAACCCTGCATTCATGACTAGCACGACCGCTCATCTTTCCCGACTTTCAGACAGCGGTCAGGCGCCGCGCTCTTTCCGTACCGCACTGCGCAGGGGCTGAAATGCAGTACTTTTTTGACTCATACCTTGGAAAAATGGAGACTGGCATAATGGTGATGAGCTGTCTCCCTTCGATTAGTCTGACGCAATGAGAGTTCTCCGATAATAGGGCCAGTTCGAGGAAACAGATGAAGAAGAACCGGTAGACGGAAGAGTAGATTGCGAGCCTTATGAAGAGCAAATGGAGTCGACGAGAGTTTTCAGAGACAAGGTCAGCAGGTCTTGAGGCCGCGAGCGTGGTGCCACGCGGTACCCGGGCGGGAGGAAACCCTAGTGCTCTGGCCCTCCACGGCGGGACGCCTGTTCGCTCCAAGCCTTTTCCCGACTGGCCCCAGACGGGCCAGGTGGACGTAGACAATATCCTGAAGTCCCTGCGCAACCATCGCTGGTGCCCCGAGAATGGCGAATTCATTCCAAAGTTTGAGAACGCCTGGAAGACTAGACTGGGATCGCGCGGCTGCGTGATGACGCCCTGCGGCACGCACGCGCTGCACATGTCCCTCGAACTCCTCGGCGTGGGACCTGGGGACGAAGTTATTGTTTCTCCCTTCACCTTCGTTGCAACGATTGATGTGATTCTATTGTGTTACGCGCTACCAGTCTTCGCGGATTCGGACCTGAGGACGTTTCAAATCGACCCGGACGATATCGAACACCGCATCACGGAACACACGCGCGCCATCCTGCCCGTTCACATCTACGGCGCGGCGGCGAATATGGACAAGGTGCTTGCGGTTGCCAACGAGCACAATCTCCCAGTCATCGAGGATGCCTGCCAAGCTCACATGGCGGAGTGGCGAGGGAAGAAGCTCGGCACGCTGGGAAAGATCGGCTGCTTCAGCTTTCAGGAGAGGAAGAACCTGGCTGGAGGGGAAGCGGGAGCCATGGTAAGTGACGACGACAACCTGATCCAGCGCGCCTATATGTTCCGCGATGTGGGCCGGGACGTCAGCGGAGACAGCCGCTACGCGATTCGCGGAACCACGTACTGTGTCTCGGATTTTGCCGCGTCCGTGCTTATGGCCCAACTGGCTCGTTTTGATGAATTCTGTCTCAAGCGCGAAAAGCACGGTGCTCTCTTGCGAGAGGAGTTAAGAAAGATACCCGGCATCGCGCCACAAGAGCACTCTCCTGAGTGCACACGCGCCAATTACCATGTTTTTGGCCTGCGCTATGACCAAGCCCACTTCCAGAACGTACCCCGCGAAAAAGTCGTGGCAGCACTTAGAGCGGAAGGTATACCCATCAGCATCGTTTATCCTCGACTCAACAAAGAGCCGTTCTTAGAGCACAACCTCAGCTCGCGAGGGTTCCGGGCGGTGTTCTCCCAAGAAAGGCTGGAGAAGTACCGCCGACAGAATCATCTGCCGAAGAATGATAAATTGTGCAGCACAGGTCTTTGGATTACTCACAAAGCGCTGATCGGTGAGAAGAGCGACATCGACGACATATTGGAAGCATTCAATAAGGTCCAAAGGAACGCTTCGATGCTGGTATAGCTGCCACAGCCAGCCATCTGGTTCCGCGGTAACCGGAACATCTCATGCCACCGATCATAACCGTCAGCGATGCCTGCCGCCATCCGGATGGAGCAAGATCCAAAGCTATGGGCGATGCAGCCGCTGCTTTCGATGCAGTCCCCTTCGACGCTGTCTCGTCACTAGACCGGCGCCTTGCGGCTCGCGAGCTTCAGCCGAGTGCCAACGTAAGCGGACAGATCACATGCTAACGATAACGGGTGGATACTGCTGCGTAGCAAGGGGCCTGGCTGCGCTTATGTCGCAGAGGTGACCATGAACACTCAACACATTTCTTTGGCCTTTTTCATGTTGGCACCTTCAGCTTTTCGTCGCTTTTGCCTAGACACTCTTGCTCCTCCGTTACACATTTCCAGACTTACGGGGATAACAGCCGTCTTCCATTACCGGTGCTCCAACCTTTGCCGCGGGAACCTAAACGCGCTTCGCCCGGCCCAACAAGCATTTTCACAAAGTGAACTCTGACGGTTTCATGGAGTTGACGCATGTCGCGAATTGCCCTAGGTATTGTCGGCGCAGGCCGAATAGTCCGCCAAGCGTATCTAATGATTCTGCCCCTGATTGAATGCATCGGAGAAGTACTCTTGTATGACCTCGACAGATCGAAGGCCGATGCAGTCATAGAGGCATACGACAGTTGGCTCTTGGAGAGCGCGTTCGCGAAAGAACATGGTCACCAATTTGAGGACGCACAAAACCGAGCAGCAAGGCTACGCCGCAAACTCTCTGTATCAATGTCGCTTGATGATGTCGTTAGGCGCTCAGACGCAGTTCTTGTTAGTACGCCCCCGAGTTCGCACCTCCAAATAGCGCAAGCTTGTCTTGATGCTGGTGCCTTGACCCTTATCGAGAAGCCATTGGCGGTCAGCAGCATCGCCGCCCGGGAGTTCGCTCACCGTAATAAATCTCTTTTAGAACGTGTGAGATATCTCGAGAATTACGTGCATAATCCGGCCTTCCAACGGGTGAAGCGCATGATAGACGACGGTACTTTCGGCAGCCCCCTCCTGATTTCAGTGTTCCTCTCTAAGACTCTCCCGACAGGTTCTAGTGATTCTTGGAGGCTCAATCCCCTTGAAAGTGGTGGTGGAGTCTTATCTGATTGGGGGTCACACACATTTGGTCTTGCACTCTACTTGGCCGGTCAAGGATGCAAAGTGATTTCGGTAAGGGCCGAGTCCGTTCACTTCATTCCCCGCAGCTGCCCGCCGGTAGAGTCGTACGCGCTAACCTCTATCTTTACTGAGGCAAAGTCCGGGCGTCCGCTGACTTTGCTCGTGGAGAACTCTTGGGAATGCGGCATGGAGAAGTCCGCTCCTTCTGGATTCTGGGTGTCCATTGCGCTTACGGGCGGAACGATACGTATCGACCAGAAGCTCACAGGTGGGACAAAAGAGTATTTCATTCGTGCCGCCCGTCACGACGCCGAAGCGATTTCCACTCGGATGCCTTCGGAGTTTACCCACGACTCCTTCTACTATTCGCTTTTAGACAGCTTTCAACCACGTCCCTCTCCTTACGCGTCTTTCTCATTCGGGCTCAAGATCCTCGACATCATTGACGAGAGCCGGTACGGAGAATATTCGACGCGATCGGAAGATCGCGGATAAGGGATTTCAGGGTGTAGGACCACTCGGGCACATCGCCTGTGCAAAGGCGATTGTGGAACTCGATCGCCTCGGTATCGGGTCTATGAGATTGATGCCAACGAACTTTCCGTTCGAATGTAATCTGGAAAGAGACGCCTCGTTACTTGCCGCCCAGTGGACTCGCCCTATGTCGGTTGTGTTGCCGTAGCCGTAGCCGACGATGAGATGCTCTCCTGGGAAGTGTTCCTGAAATCTAGACAGCGGCACAGAAACTGCTTGCGCGTGACGTGATACTGAAACCCAGCCCCCTTCGCTGTAATCGTCCGCTTGATTGCGCCCACACCGGCCCGCCTGGGCCTCATCCAATTCTTTGAAACTCGATCGGATTCTTCTCTAAACAAGCCAGAATAACGGCTTCGAGGGAATTGGGATCAGTTGCCGTTTTTCGTTCAGGTTGTTCATGCTATCCATTGATTAAGCGAAATATCTTGATGTAAAGGTCTTCTTGGAGAACCCATCTCTCCTCGTGTAAGAGGTGCTTAGATCGACTTCGGTTACATAAACGTTATTACTGAATTCGAGTGCTGTCTTTCAGACTTCTTCATGGCCCGCATCAGGGAGACTAGGGCAGTGTTGCCGCGGTACTGATCGGGTATCTGGATTACTTGTACTCGCAGTACTAACGCAAGGGTTGATTGAAACCTTTTTTGAACTCCTGAATTGCGCTCGTGATAGCATCTTCGGCGGCGGGTGCCGTTGGCCGCGACCCAGGCGTGCTTGCCAACGCCATTTACTGGGTCGGCATGGCACACCGCTCGCCTGCGCGTTCCAACGGAGTGTAGTCCCAATGTCAGGAGAAGACCCGCCCACCGCTTCCCGGCCAAACAGAGCGGCGCACGTATTCAGTTCCGATTGGTTCAGCGACAACATCCCTATCTGGGAGGAGCACCTCGCTGTTCTCCGCGGCCAGCCTAACCTTAGGTTCCTTGAAATCGGCTCGTACGAAGGTCGCTCTGCATGTTGGCTGCTCGAGACAATCCTGACGGACGACACGTCGCGGCTTGACTGTGTCGACCGGTTCCGCGGAGACTACACGCCCACGTTCGAACACAACGTCACGGTGGCTGGCGCCGCCTCGAAGGTGACGAAGCTTCGAGGCTATTCGCAAGAGGTCCTACGCGGCCTCGCGCTGTATTCGTATGACGGCGCCTACATTGACGGCTCGCACGAGGCTGCTGAAGTGTTGGAAGACATGGTCCTGGTATTTCGACTCCTAAAAAACGGTGGGATCCTTATTCTGGACGATTACGAGTGGTACGAACACGCGGACCCGCTTAAGGAACCACAGCTGGCGATCGATGCGTTCCTCAAGGTGTTCGAAGGCCGGTACGAACTACTGCACAAGGCATATCAGGTCATCCTTAGGAAAACGGTGGCGGGGCGATGATCGTTGTGTACGAATGGCGTGCGTGGGACGGCTATCTGGTGCCGACGATGTTCCCACGTGCCGCACGGATTACAGCACGCATCGGCGAGTGCGCCGGCGACGTCGTGCGTCAACTACCGGCCGCCTTCACGCTCTTCTGCTTTCACGTTGATCTCACGCATACGTCGGTTGTTCCGATCGATCGCGGCGCTCTCGTGCAGCACCTGCAGGCGCTCGGCATCGCCGTGGTAAACGGGTCGCTCACCGACATTTCGAAGCGGAACGTCCAGTCCTGCTGTCGTGCATGCGGTCTATCGACGACCGAGGCTCTACGCGAAGGCGATCCTGACGAACTGCTCATCGTCAAGACTGATCTGAACTACGGTGGCCATCCCGAACGTCAACTCGATGCATCCGAGCGGCTTATCATTGGACTGCCCAACCAAGATGGACATGAGCGCACGTCGCGCACCTATCCGATCAGTCGTCGGCGAGACGTGCCGCCCGCGGCGTGGGAGCGCGTCGAACTGGTCGTCGAACGGTTTATCGCCAACGACGCCGGCCTGTTTTTCCGAGCATACGTGTTCCTCGACCGTGTCGTCGTCTCAGCCGGAGTTGTCCGGGATGCCGTCAAAGAGCTGCGGTGGGGTGTTCCGCGTCAAGATTTCTATTTCGATGGCAAGGCCGCGGTGCCGGATCCGCCGCAAGTCTACGACTTCTCCTCCTATTGCGATCGTCAAGAAATCGTCGCGAACCTCCCTCCCCTTCGTAGATTCTGCCGACGCATAGGCCTCGACTTCGGCGCGATCGACATCGTCGTCGATAACGACCGGCGCTGGTACGTGGTCGACGCGAACGCCACACCCTTTTGGAACCGTCCCGATCTCGACACGATCGCGCAATTTCTCGCCGCACACCGGCTTACGAGTGCAGTCGCGAATTGACTGCGCTCCGGGTACCTGATACCGTTCCAACCAACCAAGGAGGCACCCATGGGTGACGACATGTTCGGTTGGAACTTCGATGAGTACGAGAACTTCGCGGAGTTGCAGTTCGTCGCGAGGACAGCCGAAGCGGTAAGCGCACTCGACGCGCGGCGCACGCTGGAAGCGGCCGTTCGGAAGATCCCCGACTCGGCGCTGCGTGGTCTCCAGTTGCTCCGGATTACGGTTGTTTCTGGGGCGAAGAAGGGACAGTAACGTCGGGCGGTGCGAGTGCGCCCGCCGCGTGTCGCTGTAGCATGGAACGCATCGGCGTCGAGGCGTGCGGCGCGGCGCCTATCAATGCCGTCGATTACCGTCCTCTCGTCGATCGGCGAACAAGTTCGACCCGTCGCTCCAGCCGTAGGTTCCCAGCGGCTCAATTTCCAAGTCTCGCACGAGCGGCGAGAGTCGTTCCGTACGGCGTTGAAGTATGCGCCTCGATCGCCCACAAATCGTCGGACTGCATCGAACAGCACTCACGTCTGTAGACGCGTATCGACGACGAGGCCACGCGCCACCGCCATGACGTACGGCATCTCGCGTGCCGCCCCGAGCTCGGTTGCCACGGCGCAGTTCGTCACAACCTGGTACGCCCACCCGGTCTCCACTAGTTCCTCCAACACTGCGCGGCCGAGGCGCTGCACGTGGAAATAGGCGCCGGACCGCAATGTGCGATGCGAATGGACGGAGAACTCGGTGTCGTCGAACATCAGCAGCCGGCCACCGTTGACGACCACACGGCGCAGTTCCGACAGCAGCCGAGTGCGGATCGACCGCTCGGGAATCGAACTCAGGACGTGCGACAGGATCACCGCGTCGCGAGAGGCATCGGGAAGCGGCAGCCGGCCGTTGTCGATCGGTGCGTCGACACGCGCATGCTCCTCGGTGGTGTCTGCATTCACATAGTCGTACACGGCGCGAAGCCGATCGCCCAGTCGCCTCGTGCCGCCGACTTCGACGACGCGAAGACGGGTGGACGAACCGAAGCCTACGGCCAGAAGCTGCCATATAAGGCGGTCGCGCAGCAGGCACTGGCACGACGGACACCGCAGCCGCTCTTGACGACCCGGTCTCGTCTCGACGAGCGCCCATGCCGCGCCACGCCAGTGGCAGATCACGCACGCCGGCGCAACACTTGGCCGGCGCCTCTTCGCCGTGTTACGCGTGTGCGTCGAGGAAGGTGAACGCATCCAGGATCCGCTCGTCGAGATACTTGCGGTAGAGGACGTCGCGATGGATGCCCCACGCATGGCGGCGCTCCTGTATCGTTGTCCCACCGCCAGATGTGATGCCGGCGAAGTGCTCGACGCGCGCGCGCATCGTGTGCCAGACCGACGCGCCGGCGCGCGCGAGGCGGTACCCGAGGTCCGTATCGTCGAGGCCCCAGAACTGGAGTGTCTCGTCGAAGCCGCCGGCCGCAACGAGCATGTCCGTCCGGACCGACGCATTGCCGGTATAGAACGAAGTCCACCACTCGCGCCGGCCGCTGACGTTCCGTTGCCGCAGCTCCAGCGAATGTGACCCCTCGACCGAAGCGTTGCTCTCGTGGTCGCGGTCGCCGAGGACAACGTCGAAGTACCGGCCGAACGCGACGTGCGCCTGAGCGCAGCCGCTCGCGAGCCGCTGGTCGGCGTCGACGAACAACACGCGTTGGCCGCGCGCGCTCAGCAGGCCCGCCTGTCGGGCAAGGCCGGCACGGAACGAGAACGTCCCATGCCGATACGGCTGGCGTCGCGGAAGGTTCAACACGAGGACGTCCATCGACGCGGGCAGGTGTGACGCCGCTGCAACACAGCGCTCGATTGTCGCATCCCTGCTGCCGTCGTCCACCACGATGAGCTCGCAGGGGACATCCACGGTTTGATCCCCGACCGACGCGATGAAGCGCTCGACAGTGCTGGCGAGGTTGTACGCGGGGGAGAGAATAGTGAGCGCGATCATTTGATCCCGGCGGCGCTCGAACGCCAGGCGAGGCGCCGCAAACTGATCGCTCGGGTGTAACCCGTATGCCGCGAGATTCGCCACGCCACCGAGGAACGGGATCTGGCGGCTGGCAAAGTGGTGCCGGATCGTTCGCACGACCGGGCGGACGCTCGTCAGCGCAGCATCGCCCGGTGCAATGTGCGATAGCGCAATGCGGTATCCACGAACACCCTGACGCCGCGCCCAGTCTGCGACGACTCCGGCACCTTCCGCCAGCGCCGGGGTCGCGACCACCGTCAAGAGGCGCGTGTCAGCGCGGAGGTGCGCCATCTCATTCCCTGCGCATCGGCAAGCGGCCTCGATCGCACACGGATCCGCATTGACCCCGATGTCAAGCACGTAGTGGCGTGGTAACGCCACTGCTCCTCGATGCGTGGCGAGCGAGCCCGCCAGTTCGATCGCCATGCCTGTGCCTGCTATCGCGGTGTCGACCCAGTCGTGGGCACTGAAATCACCATGGCCGATCAGCAGCCTGGGTTCCAAGCGTGCGTGACCGTACTCGATGCCAATCGTCGACTGCACCTGTCCATCCTGGGACGCGTCGACGTGGATCTCGCGATGCGGCCGCCTAGAAGGGAACCGGCGACGGCGGTACAACTGCAGCCGCTCGAGCGCGCCGGCGATCAGACGGTCGCTGAAGCCCCGCGACCATAGCTGCTTGTCAACGATCTCCAGCACTGCCGTGAACTGATCGTAATCGCGGTGATGTCGCGGCGCCTCAGTGTGCCAGCCCCCAACGACCGTCGTGAACTGGGGCATCGCGTCGTACAGTTCGCAAAGATCGAGGAATCGCTCCGCATCAGGCAGATTGCTGCGCTGCAGCGTGAACCCGAAACGTAGCTCGAACGGCGACATCGTGCGACGGACGGCGGCGAGCCGATCGAGACTCCGCAACAGTTCGGCGAACGATCCGCCACGTACTTTGCCGAACGTGGGGGCCGTGGCTGCGTCGATCGAAACGAGCATCCAGCTCCAGCGCCGGTTCGCGATGAGCTCGAGGACGCGCGGCGAGAAGCACAGGCCATTCGTGATTGCCGCGAGCTTCAACGATGGAAATGCGTCGGGCGTGAGGCGCTCGATCCACGACAGGCATTCGCTCGCGAGGAATGTCTCGCCGCCGAGAATCAGCAACTCCTCAGCCTGACGCATCCAGGGCGAGAGCTGCTCGAACAGGCCGGACGGCAGATCCGGCGGCGGATCCTTGAGCTGGTAACACATCGGACACCGCAGGTTGCAGCGGATCGACGGGACGACACGAAGGAACTTCGGCGACGCGTCGCCCGGCGCTTCGTCGGGGGGGGGCGGTGGAGACGGCTCCGCGAAACGCTCGGTGTAATGGCCTTGCAGCACCGGGCACTCGCTTTTGCAGACTTGGTCAAGCCGGCCTTCCCGCATCGCGCGCCGGTACAGCTCGAACCCCTGGCCGTGCCAGATCTCCGCCGGAGTCTGTTGATTGACATTGCCGCACGACACCTTGCCCCAGCAGCACGGACGAACGTCCCCAAGATGGTCGAACAGCTCGAATCCGGTCCATGGCCGGTGGCACCTCACGTTCGCCGGAACGACGACGGGCTCCGCCTTAGTCAAGAACTTCAATGGGAAAATCGCATCCATATTCCTAATCACACTCCCGCCGCGGAATAGCCGCGCAGCGTGCTATGCACTACCCGCTGCGCCTGCAGGCCGGCCAGCCGATAAAGTGACTGGGTTGTTGCCCCTCCCTCAAACAGCGCGGTCAACAGCCGTTCCAACATGCGCCAGTCCGCGCGTGAGAATCGCTCGGGGTGCAGGACGAATCCCACCTCGCCGCGCCGTGCCAAGGCGAGCGACGTCATTCTGAAGATCTCACCCGCGGACCAGCGCCGCTTTCGGTTCCAGTCCCATGGGTCGACGCCCACCTGTACGACTGGAAGCCGCGCGCCGTGCGGCCGGTGCCACACGTATGACAAATAGCGGCCGTCGAGCTGCTCCCACACGACCGGCAACCATGACGGGAGCGCATCAAAGGGCGTCGAGAACCCGCCTGCGAATCGTGGCCCGAACGTGGCTGTCAGTATTTCGTGGCCGCAGGAGAGATCTTCCCGTTCCCAGAGTTCCGGCGCGTCAGAGTACACATTGAACTCGCCCCGGCCCGAGGTGCGCCATCGCCGGGTGAGGTGCGAATATCCGTGCTGACCGACCTCAATGCGTCCTTCGGGATCGATCGCGTCCAGTGCCGCACCCGACACGCTTTGGCTATACGGGATCACTTCGATCGACAGGCGGGCACTCATCGCCAGCAAATCGCGGACGCAGCGCCCGGTCATTGAGTCGAGCGCCTCCACATCGTCGATGCGAATCGAAACCGTGGGAGGTTCGCGGAATGATGACACCAGATCGCGCAGCGATCGCAGCGCGTTTGACTCACAGTCGACCGTCGTGATGTGCTCGACGAGAGTGCGGAGACCGTCGCCGAATGGCACGGGGGCGACCGGTTCGGTCCGCCGCAACAGTTCCTCCATCGCCGCGATGACTAGGGTCGGCTCGCATGTGGCGTAACGGACGTCGGGCACACGCGAGAAGTAAGCGATCTGCTCCGCGAGCGCTTCTTCGTACTGATAGGTCTTTAGGAAGACGACGCGGTTGCGGCCGATGACGTCCCGCGCCAAGTTGAAGCCGGGCCGCGCGATCACGATCTCGGCCGCGTCGATGAACGCGTCCAGATTGTGGATGTACGAATAGCTAGTGATAGCGGGATGCTCGGGATGGATCGGCCCAGTAAAGAGCGGGCCCGTCGCGCAGATCGTTTCCAATCCGTGCTCGCGCCAAGCATATTCGGCGATGTCGCCTAGCATGCGGCTGATCACGCGCGTATCTTCACGCCCGGGATGCTCGCCACCGCCGCCGAGAACGGTGAGCACGAAGCGATTGGTCGGCAGAGGGCGTCGGAATACATCGGTGCGGAGCGACGGTCCGCCGCCGAGCGGCCCGCCCGCCAGCCCGACGGTCGACGGCAGGCTCGCCACGGGCACCGCCTGCCCGTATAAGGCCTCGTACTCGGCGGCGTCGTGAAGCAGCAGCGAGAAGTCTGCATCCGTACGCACGATAATCTGCCGAAGCACGTCAATCGACGGCGCCGCGTGAATGGCCAGTCGGTATCTCGCCCGCAGGCCACTCAGCGAAGCTGCGAGTGTCTTCATCGGCACGTGGCCGTCGTGGACCACGACGTCCGGATCGAAGTCGTGCAAGAGGGACTCGATCTGCGAGAGCAGGTTCGGATCAGGTCGAGTGCGGTTGGTAGCGTGCGGTAGAGTCGCGGCGGGGCACGGAAACATCTTCAGCGTCAGTTCCTCGCCGTGCGTCTGTGTACCGCCAGACTCGATCAAGATAAAGCATTTGTGACCCGCGGCACCGAGCGCTTGTGCCAGGCGCGCGGAGCGGACCAGATGTCCAATGCCGATGCTGTTGATTGTAATGATCAGCACGCGCCGCAAGGTTGGAGCGACGGCCGGCCTCTTGCGCGGCTGACGCGCCACGTCGACGAGCCGCTCGGCAATGCGATGCTCCGCGCCGCCGCACTCCTGATCGAGAGATTCGCAGCGCGCACGGTACTGCGAACGCCACTCGTCATCTTCCCAGGCATCAATCGCATAGTCCGGCAAGAAGCCTCGCGCGCGCAGCTGCCGCAACCGAACATCCATCGGCTCCTCGTACGACGTTCCGAGGATTGGATACATTACGGTGCCGGCAGCCAAGCACTCCCATGTCGTGTTGAAGCCAGGCCTCAAAACGGCGAGGCGTGCCGCCGCGAGCAGCGCGTGCATGTCCGGCTCCTCGTCAACGATCTCGAACATCGACGGGAGTGGCTCCGCGACCGGAAACAACGGGCCGCGCACGAACACGAGCCTGGCGTGTCGGTTGCGTGCGCGAATCGCCGTGCCGATCGAGATGGCTTCGTTCGCGAACGCCGCCACGTCCGAACCTTCCGGATGTTGTCCGCCGCCGCCCATCGTGAATACGCACACCGGTGCGTCGGCGTCGAGGCCTAGACGCCGTCTGACTCGCTCCACGTCCTCGCGGGCCGGCCGGCGGTACACCGGACCGACGATGTGCCATCGGGGCCACGACTGAATAGCTCCGGTCTGCTCTTCCGTATAGGGCCACGTCGGAGAGGCGGGTGAATCCGCGACGAAGAATGCTTGATAGACGTGGCGATAGTCAGTCTCCAATTGCTGGAGGTATTCCCACGATGCTGGTCTGACGATGAGCGCCCGAACGATCTGCGGCGGGAGTAAGAATTTTGAGGGATGCGTGTCTTCCACGAGGACCGACGGCCCGTCGCCCGTCTCGAGGAACGTAACCAAATCGTCGCGGAGCGCGCTGCGCACTTCTGCCGGTGCATCAAGGAGTGAAGGAACGAAGGCGGTGGGAAAAGGCTGACGAGAACTCGGCGACGGTGGACTCTGACAGAAGAACACCGGTCCCGCCCCGAGCCTGTGTGCGGCGCGCGCGATTCGCGATAGCCGAACCAAGTGGCCGAGGCCGATAGAATTATGCGCGAGGAACACAGTCCGCATTAGGCCCGTTAGTATAACATTCCGTGAAGACGAGGCGTGCCGACCGCTGAACCGGAAAAAACGCTTTGCAATCATCGCTCGACCGCGAGATGATCGCATACTTGGTGCCGTGCCGGGTGTCGCCAGTCGGCCGCATCCCCATAACCCGGGATCACACTGATGGCTACCGCATTACAGGTTTTGCAGAAGAGGGCGCTGTTCTACGTCTTCGAC
>Ga0210405_10000854_pt1 | contig 37769 bp, 38 predicted proteins | sample IncBWH11MmetaG_FD_155492 | JGI IMG/M metagenome (GOLD analysis project Ga0210405, IMG submission 155492) | Forest soil microbial communities from Barre Woods Harvard Forest LTER site, Petersham, Massachusetts, United States - Inc-BW-H-11-M | ecosystem: Environmental > Terrestrial > Soil >... | reverse complement strand
GCTGCGGATCGCGTCGATGATGCCCTGTGCGGCGTAGAGTCCCGACGCCAGGATCAGAAGGGCGACGAGGGTCGGAACGCTGCGGCTCGGTATCACCCGATCGTAGACTTCGAGCATGAACAGGGAACCGGTGAGCATCAGAATGTTGCTCATCCCGCTGAACAGGGCGATGGCCAGAAAGGCCCGCCGGCAGGCGCCTAGTGCAGCCGCAAGCTCTGCACTTGCGGGCGGCTGCCGCAGCGGGCGGGGAAGTTGGCTCATGCCGAAGGTGCCTACCACCTTGGCGCGCGGAAAGCCACGATCGAGCTTATTAGGGACAACCGGCCGCACCGAGCGTGGGACCTGCCCGGCGCTCTCGCGATCCCGACATTTGTTTCTATTTTGTTTCGATCAGGGAATGCGGACCGGTTTGCTGCGGCCGAGCCGCTGCCACAGGCGCGCAGCTAATCCCGGGAACCAGGACGGCCGGGATATCATTCCTAACAATAAGTATCCCGGCTGAAGGATCACGCGGGCGAAGCATCAGCAGCCGATGCCATGGTTCCCCGGCGGCTGTAGGCCGTCGGTGCAACATGCCTGCAAAGCGCGCACACCATCATGCCGGCCTGCGTGCGACAGGCCGGCGCCGATCCGTGCTCAAAGCTTGAAACTTGAGGGGGTCAGGAACGGGAATCGAGCGAAAGCCCGATGCTGAACGCCTTTTGCCGAGTAGCGCCTTCGGTTCGTTTCAACTTTTTGGCAATCCTTGCCGCAGGAGTTTTCCTGCGCGCCATGGTCTTCAGCTCACGGACTTCGGTAGAAGTCCACGCGCGCCGCTTCTTTGACTTCTTAGGCATAAACCCTCCCTATCAGATAGGCAGCTGGTATCCCTTGGCGGGGGCGGAAGAAATCGGAACAGATCGTTTTTCGATCATGAACTCGTGGTCGAACATGGCCGCAGATACGGCAGGCAGGTTAAGAAAGGGTATTGTTAGATCGTTCTTAGCAATCTATCGGCTCGGAAGCAATTGCAACTTTCAGACGGTTCCTCCCCGCTTTTTCGATGGCTCGCGACCGTGTTATGCGTCCTCGTCTGGCTCCGCTTCGATCGCATCTACCAAAAAGACCGCCGTTGGAGCGCGGTCTCGGATGGACGAGCGGCGCTCCAGAGACTTTGATCTATCTCCTCACGTGTGCCTCATGGCGCGAAACCGAACGGCATGTCGCCGACCCACACCCATGCCGGTTTCTACACCGAGGTGGCGCATTACCTTGAAGCGATCCAGCCGGCCGGCAGCGACGACGCCGACACGGTCGTCGCCCAGCTGCGCAAGATGAAGATCAACGACTTCATGACGAAGGACGGCTGGCTACGCGAGCACGGTCGCGTTATGCCCGACATGTATCTCGAAGAGGTGAAGTCTCCGGCGGAATCGAAATACCCGTTCGACTACTTCAAGATCCTGGAAACGATTCCGGTCGATCAAGCGTTAAGACCGCTGAAGGACGGTGAGTGTCCGTTGGTCCACGTCTGAACCGCGTAAGCAGAGACCGCGAGCGGCCGGGAGCGTGAGCGCCGGCGGCACCATTTGTCCGATTCGCTTGGTGGAGAAACAGCCGGGCTTGTTTCGGTCGGCGCTGGAGCTTGATGTCCCTGCCGAACAAACAGTGTATTGTCCCGGGGGACCGCGGCGGCAGCCCGACATGATTCGGGCTTATTGATCGGCTGCATGTCCGGCTTCGCTCTTGGCCGGCTTTTCCATGGGGTGCTGCGATGGGCAACGTTCGACATGTCGTGCTGGTTGCGCTGGCCGTCATTCTCGCCGCCGCGCTCGGCCGCGCCGGTCATGCCGCCGAGATGCGGTTTGCCCTCGTGATCGGCAACGACGAATACAAGTCGGCGAAGCCGGCGACGCCGGCCAATGACGCAGGCCTCATCGCCAATGCCCTGCAGGCCGCAGGCTTCACCGTCACCGGCGCGCGCAACCTCGATCAGGCGACGCTGCGCGAATCGTTTCGTGAATTTGTCGATCAGCTCGCGGCCGCCGGGCCGGACGCCGTCGCCTTCGTTTATCTAGCCGGTTTCGGATTGCAGTTCGAGGGCGAGAACTATTTCGTTCCGGTCGATGCCGATCCCCAGCGGGACGTCGATATTCCGCTTCAAGCCGTGCGCATGTCGGATTTCATGCAGCCGCTGGCGGCGCTGCCGGGGCGGGTGAAGATCGTCATTCTCGACGCGGCGCGGCAGAATCAGTTCGCGCGCGGCGGTCAGCCGCTGGCCGGCGGCCTGGCGCTGGTCGATCCCGGTCCCAGCATGGCGATCGCCTTCAACGCGGCGCCGGGCACGGTCGGGCCCGACGAGCAAGGCCCTTACGGCGCGTACGCGACCTCGCTGACGGAAATGATCGCCGCCGGCGGGCTCGGCCTCGATGATGTGTTTGCTCGGGTTCGCCTGCGCGTCAGCGAACTCACGAACGGCGGCGAGATTCCCTGGTACGCGTCGCAGATCGAAGGTCCCTTCTTCTTCACCGACCGGGTCGCCGACGCGCCGCCACCGCCGAGCGCGGTGCCGCTCGCCGATCTGCGCAGAAAACCGATTCGCGGATATTCAAACGCCGAAGATGCGTATGAAGCGGCGCTGGCGATGGACTCGATGGAAGCCTATGAGCAGTTCCTCGCCGCCTATCCCGACAGTCCGTTCGCCCGCCGCATCTCCGCGATGCTGGCCGTGCGTCGCGAGGAGATCATCTGGCGTCGATGCGTGCTGACCGACACGCCGCCGGCCTACTGGTCGTATCTGCGCCGCTATCCGCGCGGACCACACGTCTGGGATGCCCGACGGCGATTGGCGAGACTCGGCGGCGCGATGGAGCCGCCGCCGTCCTTCGCCTTCATTGAGTTCGGCGTACCGCCGCCGCCGGCGTTCGAATTGGACTTCGTCGGGCAGCCGGTCCTGGTCCTCTGGGGGCCGAGCTTCGCCCCGCCGCCGCGCCCGCCCCTCGTCTTTCTACCGCCGCGGCCTCGCGAATTTGCCGTGCTGCCTCCGCCCCCGGCGGCGCGCGAACGCTTTTCTCTTCCCGCTCCCGCTGCGCCGGTCGTTCCCGCGTTCGTCAGGCCGCCGCGCAACGTGGCGCCGGCCGCGACGTCGCCCGGCGCCGCACCGCCCGGCGGCCGTCCGGCAGCCGCGGTTGCGTTGCCGGCCGCCGTGCAGAGCAAGGCAACTCCCGGCGCACCTGGAGCCAAGCCCGCTGCACCCGCAGCAGCGCCGTCGAGCGCGGCTGTAAATCCCGCACCGGTGCCTCCGCCGCCTTCGAGTACGGCCCCTGCGGCTGTCAAGCCGGGCACACCGCCACCTGCGACGGGTCCGGCACCCGCAACCGTGAAGCCCGGCACACCACCGCCGCCGCCTGCGACGGGACCGGCGCCTGCAACCGTGAAGCCAGGGACGCCACCACCGCCGCCACCAGCGACCGGTCCGGCGCCCGCAACCGTGAAGCCCGGCACGCCGCCGCCCCCGGCGACAGGCCCCGCGCCCGCGACCGTCAAGCCAGGGACGCCACCGCCGCTGCCACCAGCGACTGGCCCCGCGCCCGCGACCGTCAAGCCAGGGACGCCACCGCCGCTGCCCCCTGCGACGGGTCCGGCGCCTGCGACCGTCAAGCCGGCGAAGCCGCCTCCTCCTCCAACAAGTCCGGCGCCCGTGACCGTCAAACCCGCGGCGCCGCCTCCGCCCCCACCGCCAGCGCCGAAGCCAGCGACCGCTAAGCCGGCGCCGCCTCCGCCACCACCGCCGGCCGCGGCGCCGAAACCGGCGGCGGCGAAACCAGCGCCACCGCCGCCGCCACCTGCGGCTTCACCGCCGGCTGCGGCAGCGGGCAAGCCGGCATGCCCGCCAGGCAAGACGCTTGCCCAGGTGGCGGGGCATCCGACCTGCAAATAGGACCAGGTCGCGCCGCCGCGGCGACGCGTTGCGCCCGCACGGTTTCAGCTTGCGCCTGAAGAACTGGAAAGTTGCGTCTCCGGCGCGCACACGCCATTGACCGGGTCTTGCGGGCCGGCGACCCGCTTCTTAATTTTCACAGCAGAGAGAGGATTGGGGAGAACGGGACCCGCCATGGAGGAGCTGAAGCTCGTTGCTCTCGACAAGGACGACATCGAAATCGTTTCCGCGCATGTGCAGGATGCCCTCGTCAAGGTGGCCGACATTTTGTGGCAGCCGCGCGAGCACCGGTTCGTCGTGGCGCTCAACCGCTTCGACTGGATGAACGCGGCCGACGCCAGGGGAGCAAAAAACCCCGACGACGCGGTGCCGGATTACCGGCGCTGCCGCACGGCGCTGCGGTTCGAGCGCGTCAATACCTGCAAGTGCCGAGATCTCGATCCGCTGGACAGGAACGCTGTGCTCAATCTGCTCGCGGTCGAGTTCGCCGAGCGCGACCCGCCTGCCGGCACTGTGACGCTGACCTTCTCCGGCGGCGCCGCCATACGCCTCGAGGTCGAATGCCTCGAGGCCGAGCTCGTCGATCTCGGCGAAGTCTTTTCGGCAGTGCTCTGCCCCGATCACTTCGCCGCCGATACCACGACGGCGTAACGCGTTCCCGCGGCCGTGCGCCGAGCGCGCCTCTGGATTTTGGCGGCTACGTCACGCCGGGAGCCGGAATGACGGCGGTTACGCCGCACGCGGGCGTTGCGCCGGCCGCACGGCGAACAGTCGCATCAGCACCAGGATCACGGCGAGTGTCGCCGCGTAGGCGATGAGCTGCATGGCGGTCGGCTGATCCACGTAGCCGATCAGCGTATGCAGGGCCCGCCCGAGCAGGCTCGAGTCGCTGAGGATCCAGGAGGTGTTCCACACGGTCTCGTCGAACGCCGTGACGATGTTGGCCTGTTGCAGGAAGGCGATCGCCTGCGCCGCCATGCCCGCGGCCAACAGCGCGATCAGCGTGCTGGTGACGGCGAACAAATAGCGTGCGGGAATGGTGATCAGCCCGAGGTAGGTGAGCAAGCAGACGAGCGCGCCAAGAACAAGCCCGGCCGCACCGCCCGCCACCATGCTGAGATCGCCGCCGCCTTGCGCCGCCGCCACGCCGTAGAGAAACAGCACGACCTCGGAGCCCTCGCGCAGCACCGCGATCATCACCACGACCGCAAGCGCGGCGAGCGATTTGGCGCCGGTGGCCACCGCCTCGCCGGCGGCGCGCATTTCCGACGCTATTTCGCGGCCATGCCGCGCCATCCATATATTGTGCCAGCCGAGCATCACCACAGCGAAGCCGAGAATGCCGGCGTTGAACAGCTCCTGGCCGCTGCCGCCGAACAGCTCGGACAAGCCGCCCGTAAAGAGCGCCACGATGCAGGCGCCGAGCACGCCGGCCGCGACCCCGCCGGCAACCCAGAGCCCGCGTCCGGGGACGCTGGAGGTCACGGCCATGACGATGCCGATGACCAGGCCGGCCTCGAAAACTTCACGAAAGACGATCAGCAGCGACGGAAGCACGGACACCTCACGGCACAAGCATCACGGCACAACCAGGAAACCCTGCGTCTCGTGATGGAAATCGTCGAAGAAGCTGTAGCGGCCCGGTTGCAGCGGCCGCACGCGGATAGTTGCTTCGGCGCCGGCGGCGATCACCTTCTCGAAATGCAATTCGCTGCTCTCGATCTCGCAGGCGATGGAGCTGAGGTTCTTGACCTGGAGCGTGATCGCCTTCCCCGGCGGCGCGTGCAGCTCCGCCGGATCGAAACGGCGATCCTTGATCGTCAGCGAGAGCGTCACGGCGTCGTCGGCGCGCGCCGGCACACCGGCCAGCATCGCCGCAGAAGCCAGCACTGTCGCTGCAAGCAATGACCGGCCGCTTCTCATGACGGTTCGCTCGATCATCATGCGCCTCGCTCAAGCATTACTATAAAGCAGTTGGGCAACAACGCAGTTTTGTCAATCGGCGCAGCAAATATTAGAATTGTTATAATAAGAGAGTGCTGGTAGCAGTCGGCCGTCGCGAACTTCTCATGTCGCCATGGCCGGGCCAGTCCCCGGCCATCCATGTCTTGGCGTTGAGTTGTCAAGACGTGGATGCCTTGAGAACGGGCCCGGGCGTGACGCGCCACCGCACAGCGTGTAGGTCACTTGTCATGAGCATCCGCCTCGACACACGCGCCGGCGATTTTGCGCAGAGGTTCCGCGCGTTCCTCGATACCAAGCGCGAAGTGGCCGCTGACGTGGACGCCGCGGTGCGCGCCATTGTCGACGACGTGGCCGCCCGCGGCGACGGCGCGCTCAAGGACTACACACGGAAATTCGATCGGTTCGATCCCGACCGGGTGGGCCTGCGGGTAAAGGCCGAGGAGATCGCCGCCGCGTTCGACGCCTGCGGACGCAAAACGCTCGCGGCGCTCGAACTTGCCCGCGACCGCATCGAGGTGTTTCACCGCCGCCAGCTGCCGCGGGATGACCGCTTCGAGGATGCGCTCGGCGTCGAACTCGGCTCGCGCTGGACGGCAATCGAGGCGGTCGGACTCTACGTGCCGGGCGGAACGGCAGCCTATCCTTCCTCGGTGCTGATGAACGCGGTCCCGGCCCGCGTTGCCGGCGTGCCGCGGATCGTCATGGTGGTCCCGGCTCCCGGCGGCGCCGTATCGCCGCTCGTGCTCGCTGCCGCGAAACTCGCCGGCGTCGAGGAGATCTTCCGCGTCGGCGGCGCCCAGGCCATCGCGGCGCTGGCCTACGGCACCGAGACAATCGCCCCCGTCGCCAAGATCGTCGGGCCGGGCAACGCCTATGTTGCCGCGGCCAAGCGCATCGTCTTCGGCAGAGTGGGCATCGACATGATCGCCGGACCGTCCGAGGTCCTGATCCTCGCCGACAGGACCGGCAATCCGGGCTGGATCGCCGCCGATCTGCTGGCCCAGGCCGAGCACGACGCGAGCGCGCAGGCCATCCTCGTCACCGACGACGCGGCGCTTGCCGCCGCGGTCGAGGGCGCGATCGACGCCGAGCTGGCGCGGTTGCCGCGGGGAGAAATCGCCGGCGCGTCGTGGCGCGACTTCGGCGCGGTGATTTTAGTGCGCGAACTCGACGAAGCGGTAGCGCTCGTCGACGCGATCGCGCCCGAGCACCTCGAGATCGCCGCGGCCGATGCCGACCGGCTCGCCGGGTGCATCCGCAATGCCGGCGCGATCTTCATTGGCGCGCACACGCCGGAGGCGATCGGCGATTACGTCGCCGGTTCGAATCACGTGTTGCCGACAGCGCGCTCGGCGCGGTTTTCCTCCGGGCTCGGCGTCCTTGATTTCATGAAGCGCACCTCGATCCTCAAGTGCGGCCCGGAGCAATTGCGCGCGCTGGCCGACGCCGCGATCGCGCTCGCCGAGGCGGAGGGCCTCGACGCCCACGCCCGCTCGGTGGCCATCCGGCTCAACCGTTGATGGGGCGCGGCGCAGACCAGGAGGAGAGGGGCCGCCTCGTGGCGGTGACGCTCGACGAATCTTCGATCGGGCGGGCGAACCGCGACGTCGAGCACGAGCGCGCGGTCGCGATCTACGATCTCATCGAGGACAACAGCTTTCGTCCGCTCGACCATGACGGCGGACCCTACGCCCTCGCGATCGGCATCAGCGGCAACCGCCTCGTCTTCGACATCCGCGAAGCCGACGGCACGCCGGTGATCGCGCATCTGCTCTCGCTCGCGCCGTTCAGCCGCATCGTCAAGGACTACTTCACCGTCTGCGACAGCTACTACGCGGCCATTCGCACGGCGACGCCGGACCGCATCGAGGCGCTCGACATGGGCCGCCGCTCGCTGCACGACGAGGGTTCGCGCATCCTCATGGAGCGGCTGCGCCGCAAGGTCGAAATCGACTTCGATACGGCGCGGCGGCTGTTCACGCTGGTCACGGTGCTGCACTGGAAGGGGTGAGGAGCCGCGATGCCGGCGTCCGCAACGCGACCCCCGCGACCCCTGGCGGTGCTGTTCGCCTGCGGACAAAATTCCGTGCGCTCGCCGATCGCGGCCGGCCTGTTTGCGCAGATGTTCGGCCCCTCGACCTATGTGTCCTCCGCGGGCGTGCGCAAGGGCGAACTCGATCCGTTTGCGATCGCGGTCATGGCGGAGCTCGGCCTCGACATCTCAAAGCACAAGCCCGTCACCTTCGAGGAGCTCGACGAATGGGAGGGTCTCAATTTCGATCTCATCATCACGCTGGCGCCGGAAGCGCATCACCGGGCGCTGGAATTGACCCGCACCAGCGGCGTCGATGTCGAGTATTGGCCGACGGCGGATCCGACTGTCGTCGAAGGCAGCCGCTCGCAGCGGCTCGACGCCTATCGGGAAATCCGCGACCAGCTCACGGAGCGAATCCGCCAGCGCTTTTCCAGACCGAGTTCCGGCAACGAGTGACGATGAGGAATTCGCCCGCAGCACCGCACGGCTTGGTTTCGCGCGCAACGGCATTGGCGGCGGATTTCCGTTGCTGCCAAATGAACCGAGTCGACACTAGCTGCCGCTTCTCGGCTGTTGTGGAACGGCCCGTCATCCGCTAGGTTCCGCGCAAATTGTGCGGCGGGCGCGCCGGCGCGGCCGCGGTCAGCGATCCCGGATAGCGAATGGCGAAGGAAGAGCTTCTGGAATTTCCCGGCGTCGTCACGGAGCTGCTCCCGAACGCCACGTTCCGCGTCAAGCTTGAAAACGATCACGAGATCATCGCCCACACCGCCGGACGCATGCGCAAGAACCGCATCCGCGTGCTTGCCGGCGACAAGGTCCTTGTCGAGATGACCCCCTACGACCTGACCAAAGGTCGCATCACCTACCGCTTCAAGTGATATCGGCCGCTGAATTTTCCACGTCATCCAGCCGGGCCCGCGGCGCGCCGGCCGCGCCGCGTCGCCCCGCGAGCGTGTACCCGTGATCGGGCGGCCGAAATTCGTTCTCGCTTCCGGCTCGCCGCGCCGGCTCGCGCTTGTCAACCAGGCCGGCATCGAGCCCGACGCGTTGCGTCCGGCCGACATCGACGAGACACCGAAACGCGGCGAATTGCCCCGCGCCTGCGCCACGCGGCTCGCGCGCAAGAAGGCGGAAGTGGCGCTCGCAATGGTGCGCGCCGACGAAGAGCTCAAAGGCGCCTTCATCCTCGCCGCTGACACCGTGGTCGCCGTCGGCCGCCGCATCCTGCCCAAGGCGGAGCTGCTCGACGAGGCGGCGCAGTGCCTGCGACTCCTCTCCGGCCGCAACCATCGCGTCCACACCGCGGTCTGCCTGGTGACGCCACGGGAGACATTTCGCCAGCGCCACGTGGAGACGCGCGTGCGCTTCAAGCGGCTGTCGGACGAGGACATCGAAGCCTACCTTGCCTCGGGCGAATGGCGCGGCAAGGCCGGCGCCTACGCGGCGCAGGGGATCGCCGGAACCTTCATGGTCAAGGTCGTCGGTTCCTATTCCAACATCATCGGGCTGCCGCTCTACGAGACGATGACGCTCCTCGGCGGCGAAGGCTATCCGATCCACTTCGGCTGGCTCAACGTGGTGTGAGCTTGGCGTCGTCCGGCCCCCGTCCCATATGTTGGCCGATGCCTGCTGCTCAACCTCGCAAGGCCTGCCCGATCTGCGGCGAAAGCGCCGTGCAAAGGTTCCGGCCATTCTGCTCGCGGCGCTGCGCCGACGTCGACCTCAACCGCTGGCTCTCGGGCGTCTACGCCATTCCGATGCGCGAAGATGAGGAAGAGGACGAGCGGCGTGACGACAGCGCCGAGGGGCCTCAGTAGACGATCCGCCGTGCAGGCCGAAGGTCTCGTCGGCCGAGTGTCAACCAAGACCGCTTAGCAGACCAACTTACGCGGGACGGACCGAAAGAGCCTCATTCAAGCATGCAATCAGCGTGTGGTCACTGAAGGGCTTGTCCAAATAACCGACCGCTCCGGCAGCGAGCGCTCGTCCTCGCGTCTTCACCTCAGGGTACGCCGTGACAAAGATGACCGGCAGGTGATGGCCCTGCGCAATCAAACGGCCTTGCAGCTCAATGCCCGTCATACCCGGCATCTGCACATCGCTGATCACACAATCGGTGTCGTTGATGCGGTCGGATTTGAGGAAGGCCTCCGCCGAGCCGAATGCCGCCGCGACGTATCCCAGGGATCGAATGAAGCTCGCTGTCGCCCGCCGAAAGGATTCATCATCGTCAACTATCGCGATCATAGGCACCTTCGACAAGATAGCTCCCCTCGTACGTATATGGCACGTTTTGCGCGCAATTCACTCTGTACGGAAGATGAGGATTACCGATCGCAAGGCGTAATGACATTACACCAAAGTATAAAGTTCACTGCGACCTGGGTCGTCGGATTCCCAACGCATCCGCCATTCGTACGAGTTCCGCAAAGGATTTGGCCCCCATTTTGCGAGTGACGTTGCCCCGATGGACCTTGACGGTAATTTCGCTGACCCCGATTTCGGCCGCGGCCTGCTTGTTCAAAAGGCCGCTGGTAACCCTCGCCATCACTTCTTGCTCGCGCGGTGTGAGCGTATCAAATCTTGCTTTCAGCTCTGACACCGCCTTCTCGCTTTCTTGGCTTGAGCGCGAGCGTTCGAGCGCCACCTGTATGGCATCCAGCAGGTCCTGGTCGCGAAACGGCTTGGTCAGAAATTCGACCGCCCCGGCCTTCATCGCCTTGACCGACATTGGGATGTCGCCGTGACCGGTAATGAAAATGATGGGGATCAGGGTGTTGGTTTTCGCAAGCTCGGTCTGAAAATCCAGCCCGCTGACGCCGGGCAAACGCACGTCGAGAATCAAGCAGCTCGGAGAGTCGGGACGCTTCGCCGCCACAAACTCTGAGGCGGAAGCGAAGGTTTCAACGCGTAGCCCGACCGAGCGGATCAGGCTGCTGAGAGCTGTGCGCACGGAGTCATCATCATCAATGACGAAGACGACCGGCGTTGCCTGCGCCGCCCCACCCCTCGGAGTCATTTGTTCCCCAGTAAAGATACGTGGAGCACCGAACCATGCGGTGAGCCCGGCGACATCGACAGGCTTCCGCCGTGAGCCTCGACAATCGATCGGCAAATCGCCAAGCCCATACCCATACCGTGAGCCTTGGTCGTAAAGAACGGATCGAAGACTCGACCGGCATATTCAGGCTCGATCCCGATTCCTGAGTCTTCAATCGTTATGGCGACGCCGCCCCAATCATTCGGCGCAGATTTGACAGTCAGCACTTTCGGTCTATCGGTCACCGTGCGCATGGCGTCCGCGGCATTGCTAACGATATTCAAGACCACCTGCTGTAATTGAATCTTGTGTCCGTGAAGCAATGGAAGCTGTGGAGCAAGATTGAGACAAACCGCTATTTTGGCTGCCTCCAACTCGGGACGCAATATGCCGATGGTCTCTCGGACGAGCTCATTGGCGTCGAGCGGGCTCCCGACTTGGTCGCCTTTGGTGAACACCGCCCGAACCGACTGGATGACATCGCTCGCGCGATGGCCGTCGGCGGCGATATGCATGAGAGCGTCGCGTATCTCGGTGAGATCCGGTGACGATCTGTCCAGCCAACGCAGGCCCGCGTTCGCGTTCGTTACGATTGCACCAAGCGGCTGCTTCATCTCATGGGCGATGGCTGCCGTCATCGCAGCCAGCGTTGTGCGCCGTGCAACCTGCGCCAGTTCGCGGCGCGCCTCCCGCGATTCGTTCTCGGCGTCCTTGAGTTCGCGAAAGCGGACTTCGCTATCGCGCAACGCACTTTCGCTCGCGGCAAGCATCGCTTTCGTTCGCGTCCGCTCAGTTATGTCCTCCGCGACCACATTGACCCCGACAACGCTGCCGTCGGAACTCTTCAACGGGTGCCAATTCGTGATCCAGACGTGGTCGGCGTTGAGGCCGTCGGCTCGCTGCCCACGGACTTCCACGCCTGTGATGGGCTCGCCGCTGAGCAGCACGGCTTCAACAAGCTGCTCGACCTGTTCGGCGACCTGCGGAACGGTTTCCCGAACCGATCGGCCGATATGATCGGCGACGGAAATCCCGCAAATTTCGGTCAATCGTTGATTGATGTGCACGTATCGACAATCGGGACTCAAGAATGCCAGCCCGACCGGAGCGGTGTCGTAGATCAGGTCGAGTTCGGGCAGCCGCTCGTTGGGCAGTACCTTTTTTCGCCGCGGCGCCTTGGAGGCGACGGGCTTGCGAATGCGTCGGCGGACGGCAGCTGGCTTACGACCTGTTCGCCTGGCCGGCTTTGGCATTGGGTACACCCCGCGCTACACGAAACTAGCCTGTCGACGCTCCAGCATACAATCGGCTCATGGTGGCGGTTTAGGCCAACGGCCGAGCCGAGGGAGTTCGCGCCGGGAGCGTGCGTCGAAAAGTGCATTGCGGACCTGCCGCCGGGCGAAGCCCGCAAGCAAATTGAGGCGGCCCGATGGTGACGCCGCACACGGCACTACATGCCATTTGTCATAAAATGAACCCCAAGCCGGGGGGCGGCTTGGGGTTCGTTGAAGAGCCTCAATTTAGGCCTTCTGGGTAGGCGACTCAGGGGTGTCGGGGGGGATGAGCGCCGCACCGGCCTAACAACCGCAATCTAGGCCAATGGCCCGGTCCGGAACCATTGTACACCGGTAACCTCCAGCTATGCGAAGTAAGGAGGGAGCTTGTACCTTGGTATAGTCCATGGGAAAGTCCTGATTGCGCACCGGGCTGCAGGCCTTGAGGATTTTCGGCGCCGCCAGGAACAGAGCCACTTATTTGACGGCAGAATCTGACGCCTGCGGGAAAATAGGTTGAGGGTCACGCCAGCCGGTGCGGCGGCTTTGCTAGATCGGTTCCCGGACCACGAACGCAGACTTCGCGAGCCAAGGGGTCCACGTTTGTTGCACGATCTGCGTAGGCAGGCCTTACGCTACGTTCATGGTTTGGCCAAGCCGCTACGGCTTTGGGCTCGCTCGATCATGCTCGCCGCCGGGCTTGCCGTTGCCTACTTCCTCGCCGCACGACTCAGTCTTGCGCTTCTCACCAAACCTGATGGCGTCGCGGTATTCTGGCCCGCCGCCGGCGTTGCCTCTGGCGTACTCATCGCCGTTGGACCGGCCGCACGCTGGCCGGTGATAATCGGCGCGATGGCAGCGACTATCGCGGCAAACGTTCTGGGAGACCGCAGCCTCTCGAGTGCGGCCATTTTCGCGGTCTGCAACGCCGGCGAAGCGGTCATCGTCGCGGGCCTCATCGAACGCTCCTTCGGTTCGCCCTTCAACTTGGACCGGCTGCGGAAGGTTCTGGGTCTGCTTGCAGCAGCCGTGATCGGTACCGCGATCTCCGGGATTGGCGGCACGATGGGCTTCGTTCTGTTCCACACTTCGCCGGCGGACGCGGCAACGATCTGGTACCACTGGTTTTCCTCCGACGCCCTCGGTATCGTCACAACTGCTCCCATCTTGATCGGACTGGCCTCGTACGCGCGCGATCCGCCGCCGCGCACCGAAGTCATCGAAGGCCTCAGCGCGCTCGCCGCACTGAGTGTGCTGAGCGGCATAGTAATTTTCCTGCCGCGCCAGTCTTGGGCGACGGTGGTGCCGCTGGCTTCACTGTTTCCCTTGTTGTTGTGGCTGGCGGCCCGCTGCAGGCCGGTATTCGCCGCGGGTGCGGCCTTCATCGTCACCCTTACGATTGTTTGGACGACGACTTTCGGCATCGGCATTTTCGGTGACGCAAGGTTTCCGATCGCTGAGCGCCTCTTGTGGGCGCAGGCCGCCATTCTTGCGGTCGCGCTTTGCGCATTTGTTTTGGCTGCACTCTTCGCCGAGCGGCGTCAGCACGAGCACGAACTCATGGAGAGCGAAGCGCGGTTGCAGGAGGCGCTGACCACAGGAGCGGTGACGGCATTCGACTGGGATGTTCGGAGCGGCCTGTCACGGCGCAGCGCGAACGCCGCGCAGATTCTCGGCTTCGATCCGAAGGAGCCTTTTAGCGCCGCGCGCTTTCTTGAACGGGTCCACCACGAGGATCGCTTACGATTCAAAACGATTGTGCGCGGTGTCCATCTCGGCAACCCCTCATACGCCGCCACGTTCCGTTACTTGCGGCCTGACGGCCGGGAAGCGTGGCTGGAGGAAACGGCAAAGGCCGAGTTTGACGGCGCCGGGCATTTTGTCAGATTGAGAGGCCTGACGGTTGACATAACCGAGCGCAAACATGCGGAGACGCGGCAAGACCTGCTGACTGCCGAGCTCGACCATCGCGTCAAAAACGTCCTGGCGCGCGTTGCGGTCGTTGCCAGGCGGACGCGCGAGCACAGCACTTCTATGGCGGAGTTCGTCAGAGCGCTCGATGGCCGTATCCATTCGATGGCGGCCGCTCACTCGCTGCTGAGCCAAAGCCGCTGGCAAGGGGTCGGCCTGGCCGATCTCGTCCGCGACCAGCTGGCGCCCTACGCCACGGACGCAAACGCGAGGATCGAAGGCCCAAACATCGTTCTTACTGCCGCGGCCACGCAGTCGGTTGCCATGGTGCTCCACGAGCTGGTGACAAACGCTGCGAAATACGGCGCGCTGTCCGCACCGGGCGGTCAAGTATCGGTGAGCTGGGAAAGACTGTCGCGCGACGGCGAGCCGCCGAAGCTGACGATGACGTGGCGTGAGGTGGGAGGCCCCCCCACGGCTGCGCCACTTGAAGCCGGCTTCGGCACGAACCTGATACGCGATCTGATCCCCCACGAGCTGGGCGGTACCGTCGACCTCTCATTCCGGGCGGAGGGCCTTCGCTGCACGATTGAGGTCCCGATCGAGCGCCTGTGAACGGGCGATTGCCTACGATCCTCTGCTAGGCCCGCTTTCGCTTGGCCAAGGGAAGCAGGGCCGCGAGGAGCTGCGATTCGACAAGCGGTTTCTGCAGGATGGCGGCTGCCTTTCCCGGGAGAATGGGGACGGATGCGTAGCCGGAAATTACAATGATGCGGATGCCAAGCTCGCTTAATTTGTCGATCAAGCCGGTTGCCAGTTCGCCCCCTCGGAGATTGAAGTCGACAATGCTCGCATCGGGCATTTGCTCAGCGATCAGGCGTTCGGCTTCCGCTGCAGTCGCGACTGGTCCGAGGACCTCTGCCCCCAACGCTCGGAGCAAGCTCTTCAGGGCGGTCCCGATATGCCAGGAATCTTCAACCACGAGGATACGGACGTCCGACAGATCGGCGGATCCGGCGTCGAGCGCATCGCGATCATTTGCAGCGGGCATGCGAACCCCAGGGATTTGCAGACGATTTTCGCACCGCCGGTCTGCGCGCACAACCCCCACACGAAGATTTCGACGTGTGATGCGGCAACGCGCGGCAAACGGCTGGCCCGCACGTCTTCGGCGACAATGAGGGATGCCGGCGGGCTGCGCAGACAAGATTGCGTGCGAAAATGGATCGGGCTAGATCACCCGACGTTTCACTGGTTTGACGCCCCCGTAAGGACTTTCCGAGTGGACTCCCGCGTTCGTGCCAGCATTTACCGGCTCGCCATGGTGCTGGTCTCGCTGCTGTTGGATGCGGCGCTCGGTCTTGCCAGTGCACAGACCAAACTTGACGCGGCCTATACCGCGACGCTCTGGGGCCTTCCGGTCGGCCACATCTCGTGGACGGTAGAGCTCAGTGACAACCGGTTCAAGGCGGCGGCGCGCGGCGCGATCACCGGCTTACTGCGGATTGTCGCCGACGGCCGTGGCGATGTCGCGGTGCATGGCGCGATGTCCGAAGGCAAACCAGTTCCCTCGCTGTTCTCGCTCAACCTCATTGCCGGGAAGTGGTCGGACGACGTGCGCATCGTCTTCAGCGGCGGCAAGGCGCAAGAACACGTCGCGGCTGCGGCGGTGAAAGCGAACCCCGACCAGGTGCCGCTCACTGATGCGAACCGCGTGGGCGTTGTCGACCCAATGACGGCGCTGCTCGTTCATATTCCGGGCGCCGGAGCAATAGCCGTCCCGCAAGCTTGCGACCGAAGCGTCGCAGTGTTCGACGGCCACGCACGTTATAACCTTCGGCTAGGCTTCAAGAGGCTTGACGACGTCAAAACGGACGAGGGCTACCAAGGTCGCGCCGTGGTGTGTTCGCTGAAGTTCGTCCCGGTAGCGGGCCATGATCCCAAACGCTACCTCGTTACCTATCTCGCCGCGCAGCACGACATTGAAGTGTGGCTCGCGCCGCTCGCTGGCAGCCGGCTCCTGGTGCCCTATCGGGTAACGATGCCCACGCCGATCGGGATGGGGGTTCTGCAGGCAACCACGTTTGTGTCTCATCCGCAAAAGCAAACGCCATGATTCTTGCCTCGCGCCGCAGAGGCGCTGGCAGTCCGGAATGCCACCCGGCTTTCCGGCGCGGCCTACAAGCTGCGGTTGCTCGAGCAGAAAATCGTCAACGTTGTCCAAACGCTGGCAAAAGCAGGCTGAAGTTGGACACGTCGCGGCCGGCACGCACTTGCGCGCTCGTGACTCCCTCTACCAGTCCGGCAGCTGGCTCGAGCGTCTATTCGTCGTCCACGCCGCCGGTCGGCAATGCGACGTGAAACGCCGATCCATGGTGGACGCCAGCCGATACCCACAGCCGTCCGTGATGAGCTTCGACGATCGATCGGCAAATCGACAGGCCCATTCCCATTCCATTCGACTTTGTGGTGAAAAGAGCATCGAAGATGCGCTCGACGTCTTCCGGATCGATACCGGCGCCGGAATCCTCCACCGTTATCAGCACGCCTTCCTGTGGGCGAATTTCGGATTTCACACGCAGCAGCCGCTCGCGCTCCGTCGTCGTCGTCATCGCGTCTATTGCGTTGACCGTCAGATTCAGGATGACCTGCTGCAATTGAATTCGGTTGCCTAGGACCTGCGGCAGTTGGTCGGCGAGTTCGCTGTGAACTGACACGCGTTGCTTTTGCAACTCGCCTTGCGCCAGCTCGAGGACCTCCGCAATGAGATCGTTGACATCGACCGGCCCGATCTCCTGCTTGTCCTTCTTGAACACGGCCCTGATGGCATCTAGTATCTCACGTGTCCGATGGCCGTCCCGGACAATGCCCTCGAGAACCTGACTTACCTCGTCGAGATCGGGCGGCGATTTTGCGAGCCATCGCAGACCGGCCTTGGCCCCCGTGATCATGGCCGCCAAAGGCTGCTGTATCTCGTGGCCGATCGAGGCGGTCATCGCCCCCATTGCCGAGAACTGCGAGACGCGCGCAAGCTCTGAATGTGCCGCGCGCAACGCCAGCTCCGAGCGCCTGCGCACCAGAATGTCGCCGAGCAATCTTCCCAGTTTCTCGACCGCAGCCATCACGGTCTGATTGAACGGCAGAACTCTTGTCGAATACATCTCGAATATCACGGACACATCCTCATCGATCGTGATGGGCAGCGCCAATGATGATTTGAACCCGGCCGCCCGCGCTGCCGCAACGCCGATAAGATTATCTCGACTCGCCAAGTCCTCGATCCAGAGCGGCGCTCGATGCCGCCAGACCCATCCGGGAATGCTTTGGTCTCCCTTCTTCAATTCGAGCTTGGCGCTGGACGAGTGCGACTCTGCGAATTGCGGATAGCCGAAATAGGAGTTGGCGAGGCACTTGATGACGTCGGTTCCCGGCTCCGGATACCAGAGCTGGCCGAATTGGCACCCGGCGGCCTTGCCGCTCTGAATGAGGCAATCGAGCGCAAGAGCGCGAAGGTCGATTGCGGTGTTTGCTGCCCTCGATACGCTGGCGAGAAGTTCCAGAGCTTCCTCGGCGGAGCGAGCTTGGCGGGCGACCTGGCTCTCCCGCTCGCGCACGCCGATTGCGATGACCGCCTGATCGGCGAATGCCGTCACCAGCCTGATTTCACGCTCGACGAATGGTTCGACGCGGTGGCGCGCGAGGATGATGACGCCGACCGGCTCGCCTTCGCGCATCAGCGGCACGCTGATCATCGAACGCGCCCCGCCAATTTTCGCCTCCTCCTTCAGCGTGTAGGTCGGGTCGGACAAAAGATCGTCGATGCGCACCACTTGCCGGTTCATGGCCGCTCGGCCGACCATGGTTCCCGGCCCTGGCGCAAGCGGCTTTTGCCGCTGGACGTACGCCGGGTCGAGATTGCAGCCGACCTCGAAATGGTAGACCCCCTTGTCCAGGCGGAAGATTTCGCCGCTTGTCGCGCGGCAAAGCCGCACCGCGGCATCGACGACGGTCTGCAGGACCGGGCGCAGCTCGAACTTGGTTCGACTGATAATACCGAGGAGATCCGCCGTCGCGGTCTGCTGTTCAAGCAACTGATCCCGTTCGCGCGTGAGGGCTGCAATGGCCCTGTTCGGCCGCGCCGGCGACGAACCCCGTCGGCGCGCCCTCGTTCGCGGCTTTCGCTTTGTCGTCGCGTGTGATCGCTTCTTCATTGCTGAGCTGGCGCTACCCTCCGCAAATGGGCAGACGTCGGTCCGGCAGCCAAAAGTCTGTTGAAATTCGTACCGTCAGCTCCCTCGTCGAATTTTATGTCAGGGCGGCGCGGCCCTCAAGGGCACTACCCGCGGTGGCTGAAAGCGCCTTCGTCGCGCGTGCTATCGGTGACCGCGCCTGGATGAGGCAGGAATCACGGCGTCAATGATGACGACAACGTCAGAGCACAAACGCGATGGCAACCACGGCGAGGATGCCGGCCAAGATCATCGCAATTTCGACGGGGTCCGTTGTCACGTCTCTATCTTCTGCTCAGGAAGGCGTTTGCGGCGTCATTCCGCCTGAATTTCTCACCACGCAGCGAAGCCGACGTAGTTCGTGGACGTGTCGACGGGCTCACCATGCGCGCGGCGCGTCGATGGTGGCGGCGATAGTTCGGCGCGCACAGATGCGAGCCGCCCCTGATCACCTTGCGCGGGATTTTGATGTCGGGAAGATTGGGATCGGAGCTCGCGTTGTCCCGGCCGCCGCGCGGATTTTCCGGGATGCAGCACGTCTTCTGCACATCGGTTTCGTGGTTAGGACCGGCGCCGCTTCCGCATAGTGCTTGTCGGAGCCCATGCGGAGGGTGCCGCCGGGTATCCAGATCATGCCGGTGGCAACACGAAGCGTCTCGCTCTCGGTCCGATCTAACATCGTATATTCCTGCAGCGATGCTATCGAACCGCCGGCAGTTGTCCGCTGACGGCCGTGACGTGCCCGGCCTTGACGAGCGGCGCCGTACCCAGATCGATGTCGCTCACGTGCCCGAATACACCAATGACCGCGACCAGGGTGGCGCACACAAGACCAACGATCACAATCTTGAGATGCGTCCTGGCGTCCGCGCTGTAAAGTGAATGGTTCATGACAACCTCCTGTTGGGCACAGGCCGGAAACGTCAATGACGGACGGCTGATTTCGCCGTCGATGCCATCTTTGGATTGAACTGCGTCAACGCCATGCGGCACGCCGGCGAGATATGGCTGCGGTTGGAGATCAAGCAGCTGGCGACGCGATCACGATCCGGGACGAACTGCGAGCAGACGGTCAAGGCGTCATTCATGCAAGCCTGTTGATCTTCCTGCGCCCCAGCGCTCGCGGGAGCGGATGTGTATGCAGCGCAGCACGCCGCTATCGCCAATGCGATGCCGACCTTACTCGCCTGTGTGATTGAGTTTTTCATCTGACGCTCCCCAGCGGTGCGTGAACTTCACGACAGAGGCACTCTAGGGAGGTCAAATTCATCGCTCCATTGCGCGAAGGTATGGTTAAGCAAGGGAGGAGGATTACTGGCCTCATACGAAGGTTTAGAGGGCTTTGCTCGCGAACGGCCGCAGGCGCAGAAGGCCTATACCAACGGATAGGAATACCCCAATCATTTCAATACTTGGCGTTAACCATCGTGCAATGGAGCTGTCTCACGGAGCCGTCCTAGTGTGCCCGGGCAATCAGAAAGCGACGGGGAGGGCGGACATGAACCGAGGTATCGCAAACGTCACGGGATCAGGCGCCGGCTGTGCGGTAGCTCGCTGCGTCGGCGTCGCGCTCGCGGTGGCTGCAGCGGCGGCGCTGTGGAACGGCAGCGCCAGCGCGCAAGTTCTGGCGATGACGTCGGAGCGAAGCGCAGGGTCGATCGGGCCGGAAGCTTTGTCAAATCGGCCGTTCCGGCCGGAGAGCGACCCTGACGTTCCGGCTCGGCTGCGGCGGCAGATTGTCGAGTATTCGAGCGGCGAAGCGCCAGGCACGGTGATTGTCGATACGCCGCATACCTATCTCTATTTTGTTCTCGGCGGCGGCAGGGCCGTCCGTTACGGCATCGGCGTGGGCCGCGACGGCTTTACCTGGTCCGGCATCAAGACGATCGAGCGCAAGTCGGAATGGCCCGACTGGCTGCCGCCCGCGGAGATGCTGCAGCGGCAACCGTATCTGCCCCGTTTCATGGCGGGCGGACCGGGTAACCCGCTCGGCGCGCGCGCCATGTACCTCAGCGGCTCCGTGTACCGGATTCACGGGACCAACAAACCCTCGTCGATCGGCACGCACGTATCGAGCGGCTGCATCCGGATGCTGAACGAGGATGTCATCGACCTGTACGGGCGCACGTCCATCGGCACCAAGGTCGTGGTCCTGCCCATGACCAATCACAAGGTTGCGCAGTCGTTCGAGACGCTCGCATCGATCACGCCCAACCGGGCGTCGACTCTCCGCTGAACATTCCATCGAACCCGACAGCCTGTCGTGGGGGGAACCGAGATGCTCAAGACCGTGCTCGTCATTGTCGTGGCTGCAGCTTGCGCAGGAGCCACTGTCGGATTCGTGCCAGCGCCGTCGCCGGCCGACGCGGCGAGCGCGCGCGTAGCCGACGGCGGCAACGCCGGCTGCACCCAACCCTGGCCGTACTATGAGCGCGCCTGCCTCGGCGACAGCCGCAAACGCAGCAGCAACGCCCATGCGGTGCGCGTGATCGCGCTCGCAAACCCGGGCGCCCCTCACACGCCGCAGGCGCGGCGCTAACGCCGTTGGAGAGAGACAGATGTGCCGCGTATTCTCTTTCGATCTCAAAGCCACGGCCGCAGCCTTGTTCGTGAGCTGCGTCACGGCCGCTGCGTTCTGCGCCGTGAACGGTCCCAGTATCGCCAAAGACGAACGAGCAGTCGTGGTCTTGGTCGATCGCACCCTCAAGGGCGATCGACTGCAGCAAAATGTCCAGCGTACTAACGGACCCGCGGCATCGTCGCCGACCAGGTCCTTGCCGGGGAAGGTGCCGCTGGGGTGTGATCGCGCTTTCAGCCCGACCGCGGATCCTGCATACGCGCATGTTTTCGGGCGCTGTGCCGCGTAAGCGACGTTACCGCCGGCCGTCGTTTCGCTCGGCATCCCGCACATATCGCGTCAGCGAGAAGCGCCAATGCGCGCGCAGCATGTCAGAAAGCGAGCGGCGGCGACCGGTCAGCCCACGGCGCCGCCGCTTCGTATGCGGCGGCCGCGCGCAGTGCTCATCGCCGCCGGCTTTGCCCCGATCTGACGGGAGACCGAGTTCGGCGCGCCGGAGCTCAAGCAGGTGCGCCAGGCGCTCGACTACATCCTGTCGCAGCAGGAGGAGCCTCTTCCCGCCGCCGCGGTCGATCGCCGCTGGAACCTGCTGCAGGCGAACGAGGGCACGGTGCGGCTGTTCGAGTTCCTGGTCGGGCCGCTTGCTCCCGGCGCGAAGATCAATCTCGCCGCCGCGCTGGTCGCGCCCGACGTGTTGCGGCCGTATCTCACCAACTGGCCAGATCGAGCGCTACTTCATCCGCAGCGTTGAGGCCGACGCCATGGCGGACGGCTCCGCCGAGACCGCGGCGCTGCTCGATCGCCTCGTTCGCTACAAGGGCGTGCGCGCGGTCCTGCGGACGCGCGCGGCCGATCTCGCCGCCGCGACGGCGGGACCGGTGCTGCCGATGCGCTTCCGCAAAGGCGCAGCAGCCCTTGAGCTCTTCACTGCGATCGCAACGCTTGGCACGCCGCAGGACATTACGCTGCAGGAGCTGCGCATCGAATCGTTCTTCCCGATGGACGCCGATACGGCGCGCGTGCTGCGCGCCTGGGCCAAGCCGAAGCGGGCGCGTGCCCGACAAAGCGGGCCGCGTTCTGGACAGCCGCAGATCGGGCAATTATAACCACGGCGCTCGCGCCGGCCGCGTTTGCCGGCCGGCCAGCGAGTGCCCAGGTAGCTCAGTTGGTAGAGCACTGCACTGAAAATGCAGGTGTCGGTGGTTCAATTCCGCCCCTGGGCACCACTGCCAAAATTTGTTCATCATTCCAGGCGCTTAAAAGAGGTGGGACATCAACCCTGTAAAGTGGGAAACGTCTGTTCACGGTCTCTACCTCTTTTCGAGTAAGTGCATCGCTGCTTCGGCGAGTTGCCTCTGATCGGCCTTGCGCGTGTAGTGCTCCGCCTGTTTGATCGTATCCCAACCGCAGATAGCCATCAGTTGACGCGCGGTTGCGCCATTGTTTGCAGCGATGTTACGCCCGCCTTGCGCAGCCCCTGCGCGGAACACTGGGGCAAGTTGGCTTGATCGCAGCAATCCCGAAATTTGTTGCCGAGCCGCATCCGTAGACGGTCGGCCAAACTCGTTCACCAGGAACGTCAGGTCGCCACATGGCGAGGCATCAATGATCCTTTGCAGGGCCGGCAAGATCGGGAGTGTGAGCTTATGGGATTTGCGGTTACGGCCCTTGTATTGCGTGAACGTCAGCACGCCCCGGCGGTCCCGACATTGCGATCGTTGGTCGCGTTTTTGCCATCTCGCACTCTATGTATCGGTCCACGAATGTCGTAAGATCGCATGGAGGCCGATATGACTCCATGCACCCGCGGGAAGGTTTCCAACCGGTTAGCCCTTTGGAGCTTGGCGACTGTCATAGGCAACGCGCTACCGCCGCGAGATCCCAACGACGATGAGACCTCAGATGAAGAGGACGACGAGCAGGACGAGGACCTCGACCCGGCGGTTATAAGAGAACCGGACGAATAGGGCTCTGTCGTCTCGAAAGTTGGCCACCATCGCCGGTTTGCCACGGCCGACCGCCAACGCACCGGTGGCCTCCGGTCCAGGGCTATACGGTCACAAGGGGTCTACGACACACCATGCGCTGCACCGGGCTCCGACGTCGCATCACCAAGCAGGACGCATACTGCTCAACAATTCAGTGCCGCGCGAATCTGATACGCGCGCAGAGATTGCGCCCATCCTTGAGCGAGTGGCCGTCCTGCGCGACCCCGCTGGAATCAGCCGGTTCGTTCACGCCGATGTTTGTCTGCACCAATGACGAAGTGCGGGGGAGCGTCAGGTCTGCTGGATGGCTGAAAGCAGCCAATTTCCCCCGCGCGCTCGCAGGAAGGTCAACAATTCGGTGACCTCGCTCCGCTCGCCGCCTTCAACGATACGGTTGCTCGCGCGTTCGACCATGCTGCCCTGGAGCGCAAATTTCATCGCTACGGTCGCATAATCAGTACCGCCTTCGCGCCAAGCTTCCGCCAAATCGCCTGGTAGCAGATGCACATCAGTAACGCGGTTGATCAGACCACGACTCGCGTTGCGTGCTAATTCCTCGCCGCCATCAGCAGGCGGCAAGGCGCGTTCAGTTTTTCACATATTTTACCAGCCGTCGCGAGCCGGCCTCCGCGCCAAAGATGTTGCCCGACTTGTCTGCCGCGACGCCCTCGGCGGAACTGGTGGTCGTCGCCTTTTCCGCCGGGTCCGGAATGAATGCTGCCACCCGTCCGTCGGCAATCTTGCCGATTCTGATCCCGCGTTTCCAGCCGTCGTGATTTTTTGACACCGACTCCGATTCCGAATCGGCCACGTAGATCGTATCGCCCGCATCGATGAACACGCCGCTCGGGCGGCTGAATTGGAACAGCTGATCGACGAAATTGCCGTCCTGGTCGAAAATCTGGATCCGGTTGTTCTGACGGTCGCCGACAAACAGCCGCCCCTGCGAATCCATCGCCAGCGTGTGCGGCGTGTCGAACTCGCCGGGCGCCGATCCCTTCTTGCCCCAGGCCTTGATGAATTTGCCGTCAGGCGAAAACTTCACGATGCGCGCGTTGGTGTTGCCGCCATGTCCATCAGCCACGAAGACATCGCCATTGGGAGCGATCAGGACCGCCGATGGCGCATTGAATTCGTCCGGACCGGCACCGGCGACGCCGGCCTTGCCGAGCGACATCAACACCTTTCCGTCCGGGCCGAACTTGACGACCTGATGGCCCTTGCCATCCCTCCCCGCCGCGTCCGTCACCCAGACATTGCCGGCACGGTCCGCACGAATGCCATGCGGCAGCACGAACATCCCGGCGCCGAAGCTCGCAACGAGCGTGCCCGAAGCATCGAATTTTAGGATGGGCGTCTGATTCGACCCATCGCAGGCGAAAGGCTCCCCAGGCTTCCGCTCGGACGGCAGCGCAAAAGTGCCACAGCGCTCGAAAACCCATACGCTGGTTCCATCCGGGTCGATATCGACGCCGGCCGTCGAGCCCCAGGTTCGCCCCTCGGGCATTTTCGCCCAGTCGTAGATCGCACGATACGGATTTGGAGCAGAATTGATCGGTTCGACCGTTTGTGTCGACGCACTTTTGGCCATAACAACGAGCACCGCGAGGACGGTGATTGCTGGTCCTAGTCGGCCACTCATGATGATCTCCTGTGTCGATTTCGGGCGTACGCAGCCGGACAAATGGCGTTCAGGACCCCTTCCGTGGCGGCAACGCGGCGCCGGCTGAAAGTCCCGAGAACGCGCGCCGCCTCAGTCCGATCGCCGTCGCGCCGTCGCGCGGTCGCGCCTCCTGGGGGCCAAGCGGCGCATCCTACAGATGGTTCAATGGCGGCGGTATTGTGCTTCACGGCCCTCCTGCCAGTCCATTCGTCGCCCGCGATCTCAGCGGTCGCGTGCAAAAGTTGCGCGGCAAGGAAGCGCCGAGATTTGTCGGCCCATTGTCCTGCGCCAACGAATTCAACGGTTCAAATGGCCCTGCCGTGCGGTGGTTTCGTGCCCAATCCGGAAGGCGTCCGTGAGCGGTCGTCGATTTGCCCGCGGACGCCCCTAGACCGCCGCTTCGCACTCGTGCGCTACTTGCCGGAATAGGGCGTTTCATGCCGCGGCTTCGAGGCGGCATTTTGCTGTGCGGCGTTGGTGCTGCCTGACGACACCTGTGCCGACGCCGTAACTGAGGCGGCCGACAAGACGGCCGTGACGGCAGCGGATATTGCGCCCGTTCTCATGTGATCCTGGATCTCTCTGCGCGGTTGAACCGGAAACAACGTGTGCCGGGCCGCAGTCGTTCCACGAGAGAACCGATGCTCCGAATGAAATGGTCTGGAGTTTTGCGGGCGGAAAGGAGGCTGCGCGGCCGCCGCCTGCGAGCAAAATAGAAGCGGCTGCAGCGCTATTTCAGCGTGCCGCCGACCCGACTCGAAAACGGTGCGGCGACAGTGACGACGCCGTCCGCAACCTTCAGGCCGAGGGAGGGCAGGGGTCGCGGCGCCGGTCCGCCGATCACTTCGGCGCCGTTCTTGGGATCGAAAACCGAACCGTGGCATGAGCAGACGAAAGCATTGCGGTCCTTCGCCCACATGTTCACCGGGCAGGCCTGGTGCGTGCACACCGCGGAGTAGGCGACCACGCCCTCGGCGGCGCGCGCCCGGGTCTCCTCGCTCAGTTCGGCCGGATCGAACCGCGTCAAGATCACCAGGTTGAGCAGCGTCTCGTTGCGTACCGTGCCTTCGGGGCTCACTGGAAAGACCTGCAGCTGCGGGCCGCCAACCACGAGGCTGTCGAGGCTCACCACTTCCCCTTTCTTGGGGCCGGTCAGGAACACGAAGCGGTCGTTCGGCTGCGGCGGCGCCTTGGCGGCGTCGTCGTCGGGGCGCGCGGGGCCGACCGCCAAAGTCGCCAAGGCGAGCCCGAGAACGGCGCGCCGCCCATAGCAAGTATCATCCCGATAGCCGCGTGTTCGCATGCTGCGTCGTCCCCGTGGGTGTTGCGTCTTGCCCTGGCAAGCAATCCCTTCCGGGTGGATCGGTTACAACTTCATCATCGGCTACTCGGTTCCGGTGACGGTAGCGATGAGGCGGAGCGACACCATGGCGATCTCATCGGTGTGAAGGTAGCCTACTCGGAAAAGCCCGTTGATCGGATGCTTGCCGGGTTTGGTAACGCGCAAGCCGACCGCGAACAGGAGTGTCCCTTCCTCGATTGCGGCCGGCACTGTCTCCTGGTCGAAGGCGACGCCGTCATCCTCCGCGGAAAGCTTGATCACGCGGTTCTTGTAGGACTGAAGGATGCGATAGCCGTCGCGGACCCGCAACGTCGCGTGGACGACCGCGTGCTCGCCCACTTTGGCGGTCACGTCGCTCACCTCAATGGCGTAAGCGGCCGATTCTTCGGCCGTGCCGACGCGGTCGGTGGCGAACGCGAGCCCGATCGCCATGAGCCCCGTAACGGCGAAGGTACGAAGCCGCGCTTGTATCGAATTCGTCTTGGCATATCGCATGAGAAGCATTTCGCAAGAGAAGAGTACGGGAGCGAGCCTGCGCCAGAGTCAGCCAACAAGAAGGCTAGCCGCCAGTGCTTGGCGGCTAGCCCCCGATCGTTTTCAACTGGCTACGCCAGGCATTCGTCACTTGGCAACGGCGAACACCCAGACGACGCCGCCTTGCGGCACGTCCTTCTGCCATCCGACCAACTCGCTCATGAGTCCCTCCTGGAAGGCGGCATCGACACCCCAGCCAGACGCTACGGCGACGTACTGGACGCCATTGACCGTGTAGGTCGAGGGTGGGGCGATGACACCTGAGTTGGTACGGAAGTGCCAGAGCTGCTCGCCCGTGCTCGCGTCAAAGGCGCGGAACTCGCGATCGTTGGTGCCGCCGCCGAAGACAAGCCCGCCGGCAGTCGTGAGCAGCGACCCCCACATCATGGAGCTCGAGTACAGATCCCGCCAGACTCGCTTGCCGGTATTGACCTCGACGGCCTGGATTTCGCCAAAGAAGGCCGCCTTCGTGTCGACCGAGAAGTGGAGGTCCGGGACGGCGACGCCAGTCCACCATTGCCCCGGGACACGCTCTTCGACTTTGCCTTCGAGCGTGTTGCAGTGGTTTTCATTGGACGGAATGTAGACAAGACCCGTCTTCGGATTGTAGGCCTCGTATGGCCAGTCTTTGCCACCCCAAAGGCCGGGGCAGAACTGCGCGGACTTGCCGGTCGCCGGCTTGTGCGCCATGTCGACTTCAGGCCGGCCGGTCTCCTTGTCGATACTGGTGAAGACATTCTGCGGCACGTAGCCCTGGGATTTGAGATAGGCGATGCTGCCGTCGGTGTCGCGCTTGAGCCAGTACAGGTAGCCGTTGCGCGCCGGTTTTAACAAGCCTTTCGTGGTGGTCCCGTCCTTTTGGAAATCTACCAGCATCGGGGCATTCATCTCATCCCAGTCCCAGGACTCGTTCTGATGGTACTGGAAATGGCCCTTGATCTTGCCGGTATCGCCGTCCAGCGCGACCGTCGAGGAGGTGTACAGGTTGTCGCCGGGCCGCTGATCGCCGAACCAGGGCGAGCCGTTGCCGGTGCCCCAATAGACCGTGTTGGTGTCGGGATCGTAGTTGCCGGTCATCCAGGTGGAGGCGCCGCCCGTCTTCCAGGTGTCCGCCTTCTTCCAGGTGTCGCTGCCGGGCTCGCCGGGCGCGGGGACCGTGTAGGTCTTCCAGGCCGACTTGCCGGTCTGCGCATCGAACGCCTGGACGAAGCCGCGAACGCCGAACTCGCCGCCGGCAACGCCGACCAGGACTTTGCCCTTGACGATGAGCGGGGCCATCGTCGTGTAGTAGCCCTGCTTCCAATCCTCGATCTTGGCTTCCCACGCGACTTTGCCGGTCTTCGCATCGAGGGCGACCACCGTGGCGTCGAGGGGCGCGAAGTAGACCTTGTCGCCGTACAGCGCGACGCCGCGGTTGGTGTTGTGCAGCGCGCTGAACCCTTCCGGCAACGGACGCTTGTAGCGCCACAGGAAGTCGCCGGTCGCCGCATCGAGCGCGATGACCTGGCTGTAGGGCGTCGTAACGAACATGACCCCGTTGTTCACGATCGGCGGCGATTCGTGGCCCGAATCCACCCCGGTCGAGAAGCTCCAGACCGGCACCAGGTTCTTCACATTGCTGCTGTTGATCTGGTCGAGCGCACTGTAGCTCCAACCCTTGTAGTTGCCGCGGGTCATCAGCCAGTTTCCGGGTTCCGGATTGGCGAGGCGCGCGTCGGTCACGGGCGTGTAGTCCGCCGCGTATGCCGACCCCGCGACGCCGGCGACGAGCAAAGCCGCAAAGCACGCGCCGGCTAGTAGGCCTCGACGTTTCACGTTCATTGATTTGCACTGCATGACGTCTTCTCCCTACCGTCTGTTGATGTCCGATCTGGTAACGGTACCGAGGGCATCGGGAACTGGCTGTTCCCAATGCCCTCGGGCATTCTTCGGTTTTTAGTTTCTTATTACTTCTACGCCGGAATTTGCGCTCCGATCGGCAGGCGGCGTATGCGCTTACCGGTCGCAGCAAAGATCGCGTTGCAGAGCGCCGGCGCAAACGGCGGCACGCCCGGCTCGCCGACGCCGCTCGACGGGATCTCGATGCCGTTCTCGACGATGTGCGTGTTCGTCAAGGTCGGCGATTCGTCAATGCGGACAACCGGGAAGTCGTTGAAGTTGCTCTGCTCGACGCGTCCCTTCTTGAGCGTGATCTCGCCGTATTTCGCCAGCGATAGTCCCATCACCGCCGCACCCTCGATCTGTGAGCGGATGCGTTCGGGGTTGGCGACGAAGCCGCAGTCGATCACAGTATCGACCCGCGGCACCGAGTAGTTGCCTTTGTCGTCCACGACGACCTCGACCACCGTGGCAATGTAGCTCACGAAGCTGCGATGCGCGGCGATCCCGAGCCCGTGACCCTTCGGCAACTGCCGTCCCCAGCCGGCTTTTTCGGCCGCAAGCTCGGCGACCCGCCGCAACCGTCCAGTGTCCACCGGATAGGTGTCATACGGCTCACCGTAGTCCCACCAAGCCGTCGTGGCTTTGAGGGGCGCATCCACGATTCGTGCCGGGCCGATGAGCTCCAGCAGGAAGTCCTTTGGATCGCGGCCGAGTTCATGGGCGATCTCAGCAACGAAGGACTGAATCGCCCAGGCATGCGCCACGTTGTTGACTGATCGGAACCAGCCGACGCGCACATGCGACTGCGCCTCGCCGCTCTCCAGCCGGACGTTCGGCACGTTGAACGGCGTGTCGACGAACCCCATCCCGAGCTCGATGAACTGCGGATATTTCGGGTCGGGCATGAAGTTCGCGAACAGGCTCGGCGCCGCGCTCCGGTGCCGCCAGGCAACGACCTTTTTATCCTTGTCGATGCCGGCCTCGAGGCGCTCCGCCGTCACGGTGTGATAGAAGCCGTGCTGGATGTCGTCCTCGCGGGTCCACACCACCTTCACCGGCGCACCTTCCATCGCCTTGGAAAGCAGCACCGCCTCGATGGCGAAATCCCACTTCGATTTGCGGCCGAAACCGCCACCGAGCAGCGTTTCGTGCAAGGTCACGTTCTTGGGCTCGACACCAAGACGTTTGGCGAGGTCGTCCCGGGCGCCGCCCGGGCTTTGGACCGACGTCCAGATGTCCCACTTGCCGTCGGTCATGCGCGCGGTAGCGGAGGGCGGCTCCATCGGGGCGTGGGCGAGGTGCGGCGAATAGTACTCCGCCGAGATCACTTTTGCGGCCGAACCGAGTGCCGCGTCCACGTCACCCTCGTTGCGCTCGACCTTACCGGGCTTGCGCACGTTTTCCTCGAGCATCGCCTTGTAGGCGACCGAATCGAACGATCCGTTCGGTCCGTCGTCCCAGACGATCTTGAGCGCGTCGCGGCCCTTGAGCGCGGCCCACGTGTTGTTGGCAATGACGGCTATCCCAGCCTTGGGTGCGAACGCCGCTGGCGCGGGCGTGCCATCTATTGCGACCACTTTGACGACCCCGGGCACCTTCATCGTGGCGGCGGCATCGTACGAAGCTACCTTGCCCCCAACGACCGGCGACCGGGCGACGACCGCGAACTTAAGCCCTGGGAGCTTCACGTCCTGGCCGTAGGTTGTGTTGCCGGTGGTGATGTCGAACAGATCGACGATCTGGACGTTACCCTTCCCGATGTAGCGGAAGGCGCTCGGCTCTTTGAGCCGCAACGTATCAAGGGCCGGCGCCGGCAGTGCCGCCGCATCGGCGGCGAGTTCGCCGTAGCCCAGCTTCTTGCCTGAGGGCGTATGCACGACCTCATGCAGAGTGGCCTTGACTTCGCTGACAGGGACATTCCAGCGCTTGGCGGCTGCGGTCTCAAGCATCTGCCGGGCTCCGGCACCGACCTGCCGCATCGGCTGGATGAAGTGACGCACACTCCGCGAGCCGTCGGTGTCCTGGTTACCGTAAGTCTCCTCGTCGCCCGGGGATTGCACGACGCGCACCCGTGCCCAGTCGGCATCGAGCTCGTCGGCTACGATCATCGGCAGCGTCGTGCGGGCCGCTCCGGTACCCATCTCGGCGCGGGCAGCGACGATGCTGACGGTTCCATCCTTGTCGATGGAAACGAAGATGTGCGGGTTGGTCACGACGCCATGCGGCATCTTTTCAGCGCCGGTGGCATAGGCCATGGCGCTGCGAACCGCCGGAAACTGTGCGGCGAGAACGAACAGGCCTGAGCCTGCCGCGCCCTTGAGCAGACCGCGGCGGCTGACGTTGGCGATCACGAGATTTTGCTGGTTGCGATGGTAGGTCATGTCAGGCCCCTTTCGAGGCGGCGCGAACGGCCGCATGGATGCGCTGGTAGCAGCCGCAACGGCAGATATTGCCAGCCATGGCATCGTCGATCTGCTTGTCACTCGGAGCGGGGGTTTTCGCGAGGAGCGCCGCCGCCTGCATGATCTGCCCGGCTTGGCAATAGCCGCATTGGGGTACCGAGAGATCGCGCCAGGCGACCTGCACAGGATGCTGACCCTTCGGATCGAGGCCCTCGATCGTGGTCACGGACTTACCCGCGACGTCCGACATGACGATGGCGCAGGAGCGGATGGCCTCGCCGTTGATATGGACGGTGCAGGCGCCGCAAAGTGAAGCGCCGCAACCGAATTTCGTTCCAGTCAAACCAAGTTCGTCGCGCAAGAACCACATGAGCGGCATCGATGGATCGCCATCGAATGCTCGCTCTTGTCCGTTCACCCGGACATTCACCATCTGTTCCTCCCGAGGCGGTGACCATCAGGTCACGGACTGCCGCTCACCAGCTCCGTGACCTCGCCGAATTTCGGCAACCGACTCTCACCACCGCCATGTGCGGTCGCTTTCAGCCGGCGTTTCTGTGCGATGCGTAGTTGCAGTGCCAAACCAAGTTCGCTCACTACGACAACGATTTTAGCTCATTGGCCCATGTTGGCAAGAACAATGTGGCTTGAGCATGGACTGTGGCTGTCTTGTCGCAGCGAACGCGGCTCGATCAGTCCCAATTGCAACAAACTTGATTTCGAGAGCGTCGTGCAACTGAACTTTGTTGCCGGCGATCCAACAACGATGACAGCCGCTAGGTGGCGCTCCCTGGGCCGACAATGTTTCTTTGGTATTTGCGTGCTCGCGATACAACAGTTTTTCTGGTCTGCGACCGCTTGGTTTGAGGTTTTCAGCTTGCCGATTGCTTAGGACGAGAAATCAGGAAACAGTGACGCCACGCGACGCCTGCAGCATCAACCAAATGATTCGTCACAAATCGTGAGGTCCTGTGAAACCGGCAGCAGAACGACAGCTCCGTCGTGCTGCTTCCAAAAAGCAGTCGACAGCGTTGTCTGCCCGATGCGGGCGTCCATGATCCTTGAATTTGCGACGACGGTTCAATCGCGCCCGCTCTCAGCATGCGTTTGATGCACGCCGATTTGGCGTGTTGGTCGGCATGGGAGTGGTTTTCGCGACGGTGAAACGGGAGGGCGGGCGAAGTAAGCCATCGACGCCGTGTCTTTGCAGGCGCCTTGCTATGCAAATCTTATTGGCTGTGACAACAATGTGCTTACCTTGAGCCTTACCGACTATGATCGGGCGCGCGGCGCGCCTGCGTGCTTCCGCGATGGATCGACAACGATGGGGGAATGCCAATGACCCGCAAATCAGGCCGCACATTGTCGCCGCCTGCCGCCCGCCCGGCATGAACTGCGGGCTTCGCTGGTGCCGCTCGCCGTCTACCTGAATGTTGCCGTCGGCGGCGTTTTGACCGGCCTCGTCTACGGCCTGATGGCGCTCGGGCTTTCGGTCATCTTCGGCGTGGTTCGCGTCGTCAACTTCGCCCATGGCGAGATGATGACGGTTGCGATGTTCATCGCCGTGGTGCTGTTCTCCTGGTTCCATCTCGACCCGCTGATCATGCTGGTGCCGATCGCCGCGGTGCTGTTCGCTTTCGGCTACGCGCTGCAGGCGTCGCTGATCAACCCGTTCATCACCCGGCCCGAGCACAGCCAGTTTCTGCTGCTGGTGGCGCTGGCGATCATCATCGCCAACGCGCTCTTGATCATGTTCGGCCCGGACGCGCGGTCGGTGCAGACCTCCTACGCCTATGACAGCTTCCAGCTCGGCCCGCTGATCGTTGACGCGGCCAAGCTCTATGCCGGTGCCGCCGCGATCATGTTCACGGCCGCGCTGTTCGCCGTCTTCCGCTTCACCCCTGTCGGCAAGGCGATCCGCGCCTGCGCCGACAACTACACCGGCGCGCTCGTGGTCGGGCTCGACGTGACCCACCTCTACGCGCTCACCTTCGGGCTTGGCGCGGCCTGCGTCGGGGCCGCCGGCACCATGCTGGTGCTGCTCATCGACCCAACGCCGATGCTCGGGCCGGGCTATACGCTCTTGGCCTTCGTCATCGTCATCACCGGCGGGCTCGGCTCGATGCCCGGCGCGCTCGTCGGCGGCGTGCTGATCGGGGTCACCGAGGCGCTCGCCGGCCTGCTGTTCACGCCCTCGGTCAAGAGCATGTTCGCCTTCGCCATTCTCGTGCTGGTGCTGCTGTTTCGCCCGCAGGGCATTCTCGGCCGGAGGCTGGCGTGATGAGGCGAGCGTGATGTCGGGCCTGTCCGCCGGGCTCTCGCGCCGCCGCGCCGTGCTGCTCGCTCTCCTGCTGGCGGCGCTCGTGGCCGCCCCATGGCTCGTCAACGACTATCTGCTCACCGTCCTCGTCCTCATTCTGTATTTCGCCTATGCCGGGCAGGCCTGGAACGTCATGATGGGCTTCGCCGGGCAGCTTTCGCTTGGCCATGCGCTCTATGTCGGGCTTTCCGGTTATGTCGCGGCGATGCTGTTCACCCGGCTCGGCGTCGGCCCATGGCTGGGCCTCCTCGCCGCCATTCCCCTCGCCGCCGCCTGCGGCGCGGTCATCGGCTATCTCGCCTTCCGCTTCCGCGTTGCCGGCGTTTATTTCGCCATCCTGACCATCGCCTTCGCCGAGTTCGCCCGCATCGGCTTCGACAATTGGGGCTTCGTCAATGGTTCGAGCGGCCTGTTCCTGCCGGTCACGCAATATGAGCACAACGACCTGTGGCTGCTGCGCGGCGCGCCGGCGATGTTCTACTATGTGATCCTCGCTGCGACCGCGCTCGTCTTCGTGCTCTGCCACTTCCTCGTTCGCAGCCGTATCGGCTATTTCTGGCTCGCCATCCGCGAGGACGAGGAAGCCGCGCGCGCCGTCGGCATCGACACCTTCCGCTACAAGATGTACGCGGTGATGGTCTCCGCCGCCGTCACCTCGTTTGCCGGCGTGTTCTACGCATTCTTTTACAACAACCTGTTTCCGGAGCAGGTGTTCAGCATTTCCCGGTCGATCGAGATCATCCTCGGACCGATCATCGGCGGCATCGGCACGCTGTTCGGGCCGATCCTCGGAGCGTTCGTGCTTACTGGGCTGGCGGAAGCGCTCAATGCCGTGATGGGCGCCTTCGGCCTCGAACTGCCGGGAGCAAAGCAGGTGTTTTATGGCGTGTGCCTGCTGCTGGTGGTCGTGGCATTGCCGGATGGGGTGTGGCCGCCGCTCGCGCGCCGGCTTTGCGTCGCGGAGCGCAAGCCATGACCGCGCTCCTCACGCTCGAGCGCGTGAGCAAGCGCTTTCGCGGCCTCACCGCCGTCGACAATGTCAGCTTCGCCGTGCCGGCGGGCGTGATCTTCGCCGTCATCGGCCCCAACGGCGCCGGCAAGACCACGCTGTTCAACATGATCGCGGGGACGCTGGCTCCGGACGGCGGCGCGATCACCTTTGCGGGAAACCCGATCGAAGGGTTGTCGGCGGACGCCGTCTGCCGGCGCGGCGTCGCCCGCACCTTCCAGATCGTGCGGCCGTTTCCGGCGCTGACCGTCGAGGACAATGTCACCATCGGCGCGCTGCTGCACCGGCACGATGTCGGCGCCGCGCGACAGCGGGCGCAGGAGCTGCTGCGGCGCCTCGACCTATTCGACAAGCGCCAGCGGCTCGCCTCGACGCTGACGCTGCCGGACCGCAAGCGGCTCGAAGTCGCGCGCGCGCTCGCCACCGGGCCGCGGCTGCTGCTGCTCGACGAGGTGATGGCCGGCCTGCGGCCGACCGAGACCGACCGCATGGTCGCGATTCTGCGCGAGCTCAATCGCGACGGCGGGTTGACCATCCTGCTGATCGAGCACGTGATGCGCGCGGTGATGGCGCTCGCCTCGCACGTGCTCGTGCTCGATCACGGCGTCGCCATTGCCGAGGGCACGCCCGATGCGATCGTGCGCGATCCGGCGGTCGTGCAGTCCTATCTCGGCGCCGAGGCGGTGTAGGCGGCCGAGCGGCCTGCGGGGCCGCGACCGCGAGCGACGGCGGCGTCGGTCAATGCCAGATTTCCTCGGCGGCATCGACGACGAGCTTGAGCTTGGCACGCTCATCCGTTTCGGTGATCGGGTTGCCGGCGACCGTCGAGGCAAATCCGCATTGCGGGCTGATGGCGAGCCGGTCGAGATCGATGTACCGGGCCGCTTCCTCGGCGCGGCGCTTGAGGTCGGCGATGCTCTCCAGCGCCGGCGTCTTGCTGCTGATGAGCCCGAGCACGACGCCCTTGTCCTTGACGAAACGCAGCGGGCGGAAATCGCCGGCCCGCGCCGTATCGTATTCGAGCAGAAAATGATTGACGCGGGCGCGGGCGAAGAAACGCTCGGCGACCGACTCGTAGCCGCCGCTGCCGAGATAGTGGCCCTTGAAATTGCCGCGGCACATGTGGATGCCGAAGATCACGTCCGGCGGCGCGCCGGACAGGGCTGCGTTCAAGGTCTCGATATAGAGATCGACCAGCCGGTCGGGTTCGGCGCCGGCCTCCTCGACCTTCGCCCGAATGGCGGGATCGCACAGAAGCGCCAGCGCTACCTCGTCGAGCTGAATGTAACGGCAGCCGGCGTCGGCAAGCGCGGCGATCTCCTCTCGATAGATGCGGATGAGGTCGGCGAAGAAGCTCTCGGCCGTGGCGTAGGCGGCGGCGTCGGCAAAATCCGTGCAGCGGTAGAAGCGCATGGTCGACGGCGCCGGTAACGTGATTTTCGGCGTTGCCGCGGCGACGTCGCGTAGGAAAACGAACTCATCGAGCGCCAGCGGCTTGGAACGGGAAAGTCTGCCCGCCGCATACGTCGCCGTGAAGTCGACCTCGTGGCCGTGGTCGTCGCGGAATTTGAATGCCGCCGGCCTGATCACGAAACCCTCGATCCGCTCGACGAAGCGTCCCCAATACGAGCCGCGCCGAAACTCGCCATCGGTGACTACCCGAAAGCCCGCCGCTTCCTGCAGCGCAACCACGTCGCGGATGCAGCGATCCAGTATTTGTGCAAAATATTCCCCGTCGATGCGTTTCGCCTGGTGGTCCTTGTACGCCTGCCGCAGTTCGGGTGGCCGCAACAGGCTGCCGACGTGGTCGGCGCGGAATGGAGGCCGGCCATTGGGGCGCGCGAGCATCGATATCCTCCCGGGCGAAATTATTCTATAGATTTATAGATGAAACCTAAATCATCGTCTTCGCGAAAGGCAAGCGCCCCCGCCGCCGGCCGCCCGCAGATACGCAAGGCGCGGCGTGCTGCCGCGCGCGCGCCGGGCGTCCTCGGCGCCGGCTCGCGAAACACTCATCGCCGTTCCCCCGAAATCATCGATGCGGCAGCTCGCGTCTTTGCCGAGCACGGCTATCATGGCGCGACGACAGAGGACATCGCCGACCGCATCGGCATCCGCCAGGCGAGCCTGTATTATTATCTGCCCTCCAAGGAGGTGGCGCTGGAAATCGTCTGCACGCGCGGCGTCGAGGGTTTCTTCAAGGCCGCTCAGGCGATCGCTGCCGGGCCGGGCAGCGCCGAAGAGAAGCTTACCAGCCTGGTACGCGCCCATATTTCGCCCATTCTCGACCGCGGCGATTTCGTCAAGGTGTTTTTGACCCAGCGCCAGTTCCTGCCGCACAAGAGCCGTCGGCGCGTGGGCAAATGGTCGCGCGCCATCGAACGTTTGTTTGAACGCGTGGTCCGCGAGGGGGCGCGCAAGGGAAGGTTTCGCGCCGATATCGACCCGCGGCTGGCGACGCTCGCGATTCTCGGTATGGCCAACGCCGTCGCCGGTTGGTACGGGAAGGAGAAGGCGTCAATTGAGCGGATCGGCAGCGAATTCACCAAGCTGATCCTCGCCGGTCTGGCGCCGGTCGCCGGTGGCGCGCGCAGCACCAACAGGCGCCGCAAAATTCAATCAATCGATAGAATTCGATAGAGCCGCCGGCTATAGTGACGAAAGGGAACGCTCGATCATGGGCAGCGCCGTGGGAGCAATTGCGGTTACTGCGGACGCCTTGCGGCGAACGACGGCGCCGACGCTCCTTTGCGCGCTGGCGCATGACTGCCCGGAGCGCGTCGCCTTCCGCTCCAAGCATCGCGGCATCTATCGTGAACGGACATGGCGCGACTACGCGCTTTTGGTCGCGCGCACCGCCAAGGCGTTTGCCGAGCTCGGCCTGCAGACGGGCGAGCGCATCGCCATCATGGGTGAGAGCTGCGAGGAATGGGTGATCTGCGATCTGGCGGCGCAATCGCTCGGCGCGATCGTCTACGGCGTCTATCCGACCGCCTCCGCCGCCGAAGTCGAATATCAGATGCGCGACGGCAGCGCCGTCCTGTTCGTCGCCGAGGGCCAGGAATACGCCGACCGGATTCTGCCGCTCGTTGAGCAGCTGCCCGACCTGCGGCACATCGTGGTCATCGATGATTCCGCGATGTTCAGCTATGACCATGCCAAGCTCAGAAGCTATCGGGCGTTGCTGGCCGGCGCCGAGGGTGAGCTCGATTGGCTCGAGGGGCGGGTCCAGCGCCTGTCGCCTGCAGACCCAGCCTTCATCGTCTACACCTCCGGCACGACCGGACATCCCAAAGGCGCGCTGGTCGCCCACGGCAAGCATCTCGCCGCGGCGGGGAATCTCGTGGAGCACTACCGAACGCTGCGCGAGAAGTCGCACCGCACCGTCGCCTATCTGCCGCTCTGTCACATTCTCGGCCGCGACGTCGCGATTACGCTGCCGATGATCTCGCAGCTCGTTCCGCATTTCGGCGACGATGCCGGGGACGTTGCGGCGACGATATTCGAGGTGGCGCCGACGGTGCTGTTCACGGTGCCGCGCTATCTGCAGAAATTCGCGGCCCAGGTCTTGGTCGGCATCGGCAATTCGTCGAAGCTCAAGCGCGCGAGCTACGCGCTGGCGATGCAATTGGCGCGCCGGCATGTGCGCCGGCGCTGGAACGCGGGCTCCGGCTTC
>Ga0210405_10000853_pt1 | contig 37779 bp, 37 predicted proteins | sample IncBWH11MmetaG_FD_155492 | JGI IMG/M metagenome (GOLD analysis project Ga0210405, IMG submission 155492) | Forest soil microbial communities from Barre Woods Harvard Forest LTER site, Petersham, Massachusetts, United States - Inc-BW-H-11-M | ecosystem: Environmental > Terrestrial > Soil >... | reverse complement strand
CCTCGACATCAAGATGCCGCGCATGGACGGCATGGAGACGCTGCGGCGGCTGCGGCAGAAATCCGATCTGCCGGTGATTTTTCTGACCTCCAAGGATGAGGAGATCGATGAATTGTTCGGCCTCAAAATGGGCGCCGACGATTTCATCCGCAAGCCGTTCTCGCAACGCCTGCTGGTCGAGCGCGTCAAGGCCGTGCTGCGACGCGCCGCGCCGAAGGACCCCACCGCCGTGCCGAAGGAAACCGACGCCAAGGCGCTCGACCGCGGCCTGCTGCGGATGGATCCGGAGCGTCACACCTGCACCTGGAAGAACGAGCCGGTAACCTTGACGGTGACGGAATTTCTCATCCTGCAGGCGCTGGCGACGCGCCCGGGCGTCGTGAAAAGCCGCAACGCCCTGATGGACGCGGCTTACGACGACCAGGTCTATGTCGACGATCGCACCATCGACAGCCACATCAAGCGGCTGCGCAAGAAGTTCAAGGTCGTGGACGACGATTTCGAGATGATCGAGACCCTCTATGGCGTGGGATATCGCTTCAAGGAAACCTGACCGGCGAGTCCTTCACGGCGGTTTGTAAACTGACGCCGCCGCGCATCTCGGATAGGATGCCCAGGGGGATGCCGAGAGAATGCCAAGGCAATAAGCATCGCGGGAACATTTTGAAACAATCGGCGGTTTTGGCCATTGCTTGATCGAACCCACCCTGACCCAAGCCTGAATGCCGAGGACGCTTCGTCGTCCCTCGTGCTGGATACCGTTGCGACCGAGAGCCCGCCGGTGCCGCGCTGGCAGCGGCCGCTCGACTGGCTGCGCCGAGTCGGTCAGTTCTTTTTCGCCCTCAGCTTTTCCAGCCTTACCCGTCGCATCGTTTCACTCAATATTGCGGGCCTCCTCGCTTTGGTGGCGAGCATTCTCTATCTTTCGCAGTTCCGTGCCGGTCTGATCGACGCGCGGGCGCAAAGCCTTTTGGTGCAGGCCGAGATCATCGCCGGCGCGATCGCGGCATCGGCAACGGTCGAGACCAATACCATCACCATCGATCCCGACCGGCTGCAGGATCTGAAACCCGGTGAAACCTACGGCGCGCCGGACGAATATTCCGGACTCGATTTTCCGATCAACCCGGAGCGCGTCGCACCTGTGCTGCGCCGGCTGATTTCTCCGACCAAGACCCGCGCCCGCATCTACGACCGCGACGGCGGCCTCATTCTCGACAGCCGCAGTCTCTACGGCCGCGGCGACGTGCTGCGCTTCGAACTGCCGCCACCGTCGGTGGAGAAACCCAACATCGCCGAGCGGACGATGATCGCCATCCGTACCTGGCTCAATCGCGGCGACCTGCCGCTCTATCGCGAGCTCGGGCCCGAGAACGGCAATGGCTACCAGGAGGTCGCACACTCCCTGAACGGCCAGAAGAGCAGCATGGTGCGTGTCAACGACCGCGGCGAAGTTATCGTTTCGGTCGCGGTCCCGGTACAACGCTTCCGCGCGATCCATGGCGCGCTGATGCTGTCGACCCAGGGCGACGATATCGACCAGATGGTGACCGCCGAGCGCCTTGCGATTTTGAAAGTCGGCGGCGTCGCTTCCGCTGTCATGATCGTCCTGTCATTGCTGCTGGCGAGCACCATCGCCGGCCCGGTGCGCCGGCTTGCCGACAGCGCCGAGCGCGTCCGGCGGCGCATCAGGACCCGCGTGGAGATTCCCGATTTCACCCGCCGCCGCGACGAGATTGGCCACCTCTCCGGCGCGCTGCGCGACATGACCGACGCGCTCTATAACCGCATCGAGGCGATCGAGATGTTCGCAGCCGATGTCGCCCACGAGCTGAAGAACCCGTTGACCTCGCTGCGCTCCGCGGTGGAAACGCTGCCGCTGGCGCGCAACGAACACAGCCGCTCGCGATTGCTCGCGGTGATCGAGCACGACGTCAAGCGGCTCGACCGGCTGATTTCCGACATTTCCGACGCCAGCCGCCTCGATGCCGAACTTCAGCGGCAGGATATGACATCGGTCGATCTTCGCCGTCTTCTGACCGCGCTTGCTTCGGTGGCGAATGAAACCCGGCGCGGCAACAATATCGCCGTCGAGCTCCGCTTCGAAGGACGAGGCTCCCACGACACCTTCTCGGTCTCGGGTCACGATTCGCGGCTCGGACAGGTGATCTCCAACCTTTTGTCCAACGCCCAATCATTTTCCGAAGGCAGCAGCAAGGTCAGGATCGTTTGCCGGCGCGTGCGATTGGACATTGAAATCGTCGTCGATGATGACGGGCCGGGGATTCGCGAAGACGCGCTGGAGCGGATCTTCGAACGCTTCTATACCGACCGGCCGCACCAGGGGTTTGGGCAGAATTCGGGTCTCGGACTATCGATCTCAAAACAGATCGTCGAGGCCCACGGTGGACGGATATGGGCCGAGAATCGCGCGGGCCCGCCAGGCGTGGATGGTGAGGCAACCGTCGCGGGCGCGCGCTTTGTGGTCAGGCTGCCGGCGCCATGACGAATGTCGGCGGCACCAGCATCCATGCCTCCGCGGTGCTGGTGGGAAATCGTGCAGTGCTGATCCGAGGACCCTCGGGATCCGGCAAGTCACGTCTCGCCTTCGATCTCATTCTGGCCGGACGCGCCGGGCAAATCGCACCGGCCATGCTCATTGGTGATGACCGCGTCCATCTCGGAGCGAGCGAGAGCCAGCTCATCGTCAGGCCGGCGCCTGCCCTGGCGGGCCTGATCGAAATTCGCGGGCTCGGTATTCGCCGCTGCGACTTCGCCCATGAGGCTGTCGTCGGCCTGGTGGCCGATCTCGACGCCCGCGATGCCGAGCGGATGCCGCCACCCGAAGCCCTCCAGGCAGAAATCATAGGTATTATAATACCTCGAATTCCCGTGGGCCTTGGCCTTACCGGGCTTCCCTTGGTGATCGCCGCCCTTACCATGACCGCGAATTCATCTTCCCCTCATCCGTCGGCGGATTGTTCGAAGGGAATTGGTAACCATATCCATTCCACTATCGCGACCGAATAGACCGGCGCAGACTCCCTTCCCCTCCGATAATTTCCGGGAGAATGGCGACGATCCCCTCTTGCGCGGGGGCTCTGGATGGTCAAAGTGGCGCGTTCGTGCGGTGCACCAAAAGCACCCGCGAGGAGTTTTCGATGATTGGTCTAGTACTTGTGACCCATGGGCGCCTTGCCGACGAATTCAAGGCGGCGCTGGAACATGTCATGGGTCCGCAAAAACAAATTGAAGCCGTCACGATCGGGGCAGAGGATGATTCCGATCTGTGCCGAAGCGACATTATCGAAGCGGTGAATCGCGTCGACAGTGGAGATGGCGTCGCCATCCTTACCGACATGTTCGGTGGCACGCCGTCCAATCTCGCGATCTCCTGCATGAGCCGCCCGAAAGTGGAAGTGCTCGCTGGGATCAATCTTCCCATGCTCGTGAAACTTGCCAAGGTCCGTGAAGAACGCTCACTACCCGACGCCATTGCCATGGCCCAGGAAGCCGGCCGCAAATATGTGACCATTGCCAGCCGGGTCCTCGCCGGCAAATGAGCGACGACGATGCGTCGCCGGACAGCGTTCCCCGACCAAATATCCCGGCGGGCGCCGTTTCCCGCGAACTTCCGATTATCAACAAACGCGGCCTCCACGCGCGCGCTTCCGCAAAGTTCGTGCAGATGGTCGAGCGCTTCAACGCCGAAGTGTGGGTGACGAAAGGCAGCGAGACCGTCGGCGGCACCTCGATCATGGGACTGATGATGCTGTCGGCAGGGCCCGGCACATCGATTGTGGTCTCGGCGATCGGCCCGGAAGCGCAAGCCGCCATCGACGCGATCACCGAACTGGTCGCCGGCAAGTTCAACGAAGAGAATATGTGATTGGGTGAGGTGGCTTCATCCTTCGAGACGCGCGCAAGCGCGCTCCTGGAGGATGGGGTCCTCTAAACCCTCATGGTGAGGAGCGCCGTATCGCGGCGCGTCTCGAACCATCAGGCCGGCGTGGGATGTTGTCGACTACTTCGCCGGCGGCACGATGTAGACCTTCCAGGTGATCGACGGCCCGGGGTGGCCGCGGAAGAAACGCTGCGTGGTCATCGCAACCTGCTCGGCGTCCTTGCCGTTGGCCGCCATCCACGCCTCGCACGCCGGCAGCCGTCCGTCCGAGGTATCGCAGATGCCGATGAAGCCGAGCCGCCTGGCTTCGTCGAGCGAGGTCAACCCCGACGACCAGACTTCGCCGGGCGTGAACGGCGCCGGATGATCCGGGCTGTAAAACGTCATCGGCTCGCCGACCTCCGTCGTGCCCGCGACCACCGCCCATCGCGAGTGGAAACGCGTGTGCCATTCCTGCGTCAGCTCGCGGGCAAGCTGGGAGCGCGCGCCATAGCTCGACGCGGCATTGGGATTTTCCGCCATCTCGCGGGCGGCGATATAGGGCGAGGCGACAAGCGTGGCCAGCGTGAGCAGAAGCCAGATCGCGGTGATGCGAAACAACGCCATCTTCTGAACGCGCAACGCGGGGATCGCAACCAGCGCCAGCGGGGTCAGAAAGAACAGCGAGATGCCCCAATCGGTCTTCATATAGACCGTGAAGATCAAGGCACCCAGCGGTGGCCCGACCGCGACCACGATCTGGATGATCCAGATATTGAGCGCCTGGGATCGATTGACGCCGGGGTTTGCGCCGCGCGACCAGATGCGCGCCCACACCGCCGAAGGGCGGCGCAGCAAAGCCGCCCCGGCCAACGCAAGCCCCGCCAGCCCCACCGGCACGGCGAGCAGCGCCAGATTGTGGCTGACATAACCAAGCACGAGTGCGGCGCTCTGCGCGCGGCTCGTCAATCCATAGACGTCACCGGCATAGGTCAGCGGCACGAAATCCACGTCCCGGAGCCATATCAAATGCGGAATCATCGCGACGACCGCCACAACGATGGCTACCCACGGCGCGGGCGAGCGCAGGAACTTCAACCGGTCAGGATGAATCAGCGCGGCCAGACCGACCGCGCCGATCATGGTCAGCACCCAGTATTTCGTCATCAGCGCCAGCGCGCCGGCGAGGCCAAGCCACAGACCCGCGCGCGCGGTGCGCTTCTCGAACGCGTTCAGATAGGCCAGCACCAGCAGCGGCAGCGTCACGAGCTGGAGCAGATCGGGATTATATTTAAAGCCCTTGAAATTGAAGATCGGATAGAGCGCGAGCATCACCACGACGAAAAACGCGCGGCGGTAGTCGACCACGCGCAAGGCGATCAGCCACGAGATCACCAGCCCGCAAGCCAGCGTCGCCATCGCCAGCGCATAAGTCGACCAATCGGCGACCGGAAACAATCTGAACCACAGACCGGCCACCCAGCCCGCCAACGGCGGGTGCTTGCCATAGCCGAGCTGGAATTTCTGGCCCCAGGCGAAGGCTTCGGCGACATCCATGTGGACGTCCTGCGCCGCCTTGAGATCGATCAGGATGAAGGTCCAGAGCACCGCATGGGCCGCGGCAAAGCCGACCACCAGCCAAGGCGCCGCCTTGCGATCGGACGCCGACGCCACCAGCCACGCCGCGAGCCGGCGAAGGCTTTGTCGGCGGCCTGGCCGCCGGCGCGCGGGCGAGGAAGCGGGCGAAAATGATGCGGGTGACATGCGCCTCGTGCCCTCTTTCCAATGTTCGTAAGCCATCGCGGCACCCCTTACACGAACTTCGGAAGGCAAGGGCACGAGCAAAGCTTTGGTTCTGGTGCCGCTTTTCGATTTTGAAGTGCCTCGGGTAGACCCGCGGCAATCCGTGCAGGAACTTCAAATCGGCGGCACTTTTGCGTAGCGCGTTTTTCACATAAGTGGAATCAGCTTGGCGTGAAGAAGCGCCGTTAAATTGGCGTAATATGGTTGCCGCACGGGGAGGCGAATGCTATCCCGCGCCCATGACATCCATCCCTGTTTCCAACATCCGCAACTTCGCCATCGTTGCGCATATCGACCATGGCAAATCGACGCTGGCCGACCGTCTGATCCAGACCACCGGGGGCCTGCAGGCGCGCGAGATGAAGGAACAAGTGCTCGATTCCATGGATATCGAGCGCGAGCGCGGCATCACCATCAAGGCGCAGACCGTGCGGCTGACCTATTCGGCCAGGGACGGCAAGACCTATACCCTCAACCTGATCGACACCCCCGGCCATGTCGACTTCGCCTATGAGGTTTCGCGCTCGCTGGCCGCCTGCGAAGGCTCGCTGCTCGTGGTCGACGCCAGTCAGGGCGTCGAGGCGCAGACACTCGCCAACGTCTACCACGCGCTCGACGCCGGCCACGAGATCGTGCCGGTGCTGAACAAGATCGACCTGCCGGCCGCGGAACCGGACCAGGTCAAGCAGCAGATCGAGGATGTGATCGGCATCGACGCATCCGACGCGGTCATGATCTCGGCAAAGACCGGGCTTGGCATCGACGAGGTGCTGGAAGCCATCGTGCACCGGCTGCCGCCGCCGAAAGGCGACCGCGACGCCTCGCTGAAGGCGCTGCTGGTCGATAGCTGGTACGATGTCTATCTCGGCGTCGTGGTGCTGGTGCGGATCGTCGACGGCGTGCTGAAGAAGGGCCAGCGCATCCGGATGATGGGCACCAACGCCGCCTACGATATCGAGCGGGTCGGCTTCTTCACCCCGAAGATGCAGCAGATCGAGGAGCTCGGCCCCGGCGAGATCGGCTTCATCACGGCCGCGATCAAGGAGGTGGCCGACACCAGAGTGGGCGACACCATCACCGACGACCGCAAGCCGGTGACCGACATGCTGCCGGGCTTCAAGCCGGCAATCCCTGTCGTGTTCTGCGGCCTGTTCCCGGTCGATGCCGACGATTTTGAGACGCTGCGCGCGGCGATGGGAAAACTGCGGCTCAACGACGCCAGCTTCTCGTTCGAGATGGAAACCTCGGCGGCACTCGGCTTCGGCTTTCGCTGCGGCTTCCTCGGCCTGTTGCACCTCGAGATCATCCAGGAACGGCTGCAACGCGAATTCGATCTCAACCTGATCGCGACCGCACCCTCGGTGATCTACAAGATGCACCTTACCGACGGGCAGGTGATCGAGATCCACAACCCGATCGACATGCCCGACGTCGTGAAGATCGCCGAGATCGAGGAGCCGTGGATCGAGGCCACGATCCTCACGCCGGACGAATATCTCGGCAGCGTGCTCAAGCTCTGCCAGGACCGGCGCGGCGCGCAGAAAGAGCTCACTTACGTGGGCAACCGCGCCATGGTGAAATACGAACTGCCGCTCAACGAAGTGGTGTTCGATTTCTACGACCGCCTGAAGTCGGTTTCAAAAGGCTATGCCTCGTTCGACTATCATCTCACCGACTACAAGCCCGCCGATCTCGTCAAGATGCAGATCCTGGTCAACAACGAGCCGGTCGATGCGCTGTCGATGCTGGTGCACCGCCAGCGCGCCGAGGGCCGTGGCCGCGCCATGGTCGAGAAGATGAAGGAACTGATCCCGCCGCACATGTTCCAGATTCCGATCCAGGCCGCGATCGGCGGCAAGGTGATCGCACGCGAGACCGTGCGCGCGCTGCGCAAGGACGTCACCGCGAAATGCTATGGCGGCGACATCACGCGCAAACGCAAACTTCTGGAGAAGCAGAAGGAAGGCAAGAAGAAGATGCGGCAGTTCGGCAAGGTCGACATCCCGCAGGAGGCTTTTATTGCCGCGCTGAAGGTGGATAGCTGACAAGCCGTTGCAATGCGAGCGCAACAATTTTACGCTTCTTCCCGCGTCAAAGACCCCACAAAGTCGAAACCCCGCAGCTCCAAACAGCGCCTGTTCGCGCCTTGCGATCGGCTACGCGCACCGGGGCCTGGACCGGTGCCGAATTTGCTGGATCCCGAAGCCGAACTCCGCCGTGAGATCGAACTGTCGCCCAAGCACCCGGAAAATGACGCGATCGATGACTGGATAGAGTCGGCATACGATTGGAAATCGTGGACATAGCGGGCAGATGTTGCAAAGGAGGTGCCTCGCGCGATGAGGACATGCAGCCCGCGCAACGCATATCCCGCGGCCCCCATCTTGATCCGCGCCGCCAGATAGACCACCATCGGCGTTCGTCAACCAGAAGCCCGTAAAAAGGGGCGAGGAAACGCATGAACAAACTTCCCGGCTTCGGCCTGATCGAGCGCGCAAAGGCGCTGGCACCCTTGATCTCGAGCGAAGCCGACGAGATCGAGCGGACGCGGCGTCTCACCCAGCCGGTGGTTTCCGCCCTGATCGAAAACGGGCTCTATCGCTCGCTGCTGCCGCAGAGCGTCGGCGGCGCCGAGGTGCCGCCGGAAGTTTTCATGCAGATGCTGGAGGAGATCGCGAAGGCCGATGCCTCCACGGCGTGGTGCGTCGGCCAGTGCTCGGTCTGCGCCATGACGGCGGCCTATCTTGACGCCGACGTGGCGCGCGAGATTTTCGGCAAGCCCAACGACATTCTCGCCTGGGGCGCCATCGCCAACGAGGTGCGTGTCGTTCCCGGCGGCTATCGCATCACCGCGCGCTGGGATTTTGCCAGCGGCTCGCGCCAGGCGAACTGGCTCGGCGCCCATGTCCAGGTCGTCGAAGCCGATGGCACAAGGAGAATGAAGCCGAACGGCACGCCGGAAATACGCACCATCGTCTTTCCGGCGACGAGCGCCACCATGTACGACGTCTGGGACGTGATCGGCCTTTCCGGCACCGGAACCGACTCCTATTCAGTCGAGGATCTGTTCATCCCGGAAAAATTTTCGGCGCTGCGCGACGACTTCACGGCGTTGCGCGAAAAAGGGCCGCTCTACGGCATCACCACCTACTCCATGTTCGGACTGGGTTTCGGCGCGATCTCGCTCGGCGTCGCCCGCGCCACGCTTGACGCGGCCATCGATCTGGCGCGCGGCAAGGCGACCGTCGGCCTCAAGGCGATGCGCGAGAACAATGCCGTTCAGGGCTTGATCGGCCGCACCGAAGGCAATTTGCGCGCGGCGCGCGCCTATCTTTATGGGACAGCAGCCGACGCCTGGCACGATCTGACCAGCACCGGAAAGATCTCGGAGGAACGCCGGGCAGCGCTTCGGCTCGCCTCGACCTGGACCATCCATCAGTCCGCAGCGGTGGTCGATGCCGCCTATCACATGACCGGCGCCACCGCCGTGTTCAAGGCAAACAGGTTCGAGCGCCGCTTTCGCGACATGCATGCGATCGCGCAGCAAATCCAGGCCCGCGACACCCACTACGAGGATGTCGGCAGGTCGATCCTGACCGCCAGCCCGGTCGCGCGCGGACCAACCACCTGAGCCCTGCTTCGCAGGCCGAAGCGTTGTCTGGTGCTCGCCGACCGCCGCCGATTCCGCCGCGCTGGCGAGGAATGGCTGATGATGGCAGCGCGGCGGCCTCGCAAGCGCCAAAAGCAATCAGTTATTAAGTACTTTCTGGGACCTTCCGACACTCCAGCCGCGGAGCTCCGGTTTTCCCATGTTTCAACTTCGGTCGATTGCGGCCCGCCTGATGCTTGCCATTTCGCTGACGGTGGCGGCGGCCTGCGGCATCCTCGGAACGTTTTCGATCATTCAAGAGCGAGCTCTGACCCGGCTTGCGCTCGACCAGCAGCTCAAGCTGCAATATGACAGCGTCACCGCCGCCCTCGATTATGAAGGCCGGGCGGCGCTTGCGGTCAGTGCCGTTATCGCCAATCTGCCCCCCGTGGCGGACGCGGTCGCCAAGGGCGACCGCGACGCGCTGTTGCCGCTGCTGCAGGCACCGCTGGCGGTGTTGCAATCGCAAGGCATGCCGCTGATCAGCTTCCATACGCCGCCGGCCACCGCCTTCTTCCGTGTTCACGCACCGAAACTGTTCGGCGAGGACATCTCGGCGCGGCGCAAGACCGTGGTGGAGTCGAACGCGACCGGCAAGCCGATCGTCGGGGTCGAACCCGGAAGGGATTCACTCGGCGTTTACGGCATGACGCCAATCTTGCGCGACGGAAAGAGCATTGGCGTCGTCGATATCGGCGTGTCGTTCGACAAGCAATTCGTCGATAGCGCCAAGCGGCGCTTCGGTGTCGATCTGGCGGTCCATCGTTTCGATGGCAAGGCGTTTGCCAATATCGGATCGACCTTTGGTGACAATTCGCTCGCCGCCCAGGAAGAACTTAGAAGCGTATTCGACGGCGGCACTCTGCGCCGCGACGCCACCCTCAACGGCCATCCGGCCGCGCTCTATCTGGGGCAAATCAGAAACTACGCCGGGCAGCCGGTCGCGGTGATCGAACTGGTCAAGGATACCACGGAGTATGAAGCGGCGGCGGCGAGTTCGCAGCGCACCCTCGTTCTGGGAACGATCGCCATCCTTGCCGTCGCCGCCCTGGTCGCGCTTCTGATCGGCCGCGGCATGTCGCGTCCATTGACGGCAATTACCGCGGTCATGAACCGTCTTTCGAGCGGCGACACCGACGTGAAAATCCCCGGCGGCGAGCGGAAGGACGAACTCGGCACCATGGCAGGGGCAGTCGACGTGTTTCGCCGCAACATGATCGAGGCGCGCACGCTGCGCGAGGCGCAGGAAGCCGCCAAACAGCAGGCCGAGCTGGAGAAGAGGGCGTTGCAACGCCAAATGGCCGACCGCTTCGAGGCCGACGTCAAGGGCGTGGTCGGCGCGGTCGCGCGGGCGACCGCGGATATGCAGCGTATGGCAGCGGCGATCACCACGAGCGTCAACGGGACGTCGGCGCAGGCCGCCGCAGCCGCGGCCGCCTCCGAGGAGGCTTCCGCCAGCGTCAACACCGTCGCCGCCGCTACCGAAGAGCTCGCCTCCTCGGTGGCCGAGATCGGCCGCCAGGTCACCCATTCCAGCGACGTGGCCGATGCCGCCGTGGCCAAGGCCGGGAAAACAACGGAAATGGTGGGAAGCCTCGCCTCGGCAAGCGAAAAAATCGGCGATGTGCTTCGGCTGATTGGCGCGATCGCCAGCCAAACCAATCTGCTCGCACTGAATGCAACCATCGAGGCGGCGCGCGCCGGAGAGGCCGGCAGGGGATTTGCCGTGGTCGCATCCGAGGTCAAGGCGCTCGCCAGTCAGACCGCCAGGGCGACCGAAGAGATCGCCGGACAGGTCACCGCCATCCAATCCTCTACAGGCGACTGCGCCATAGCGATCGACGGCATCAGCGACACCATCCGTGAGATCAGCGGGATCGCCACCACCATCGCCGCCGCCGTCGAGGAGCAGGATTCAGCGACCCGCGAGATCGCGCGAAGCGTGCAGCAGGTCGCCGCCGGCACCAGCGAGGTCGCGGTCAACGTCGCGGGCGCGAGCCATGCCGCGGACGAATCCCGTGCGCTCGCCGATACCGTCCTCTCCGCGTCCAGCGAACTCGGCCAGCACGCCACCATGCTGTTCGAAAGTGTCGATGCCTTCCTGGCCGGCCTGCGGGATGCCGCCTAGAGAGCGCCTTCGAGCAGAAGCTTTGCGCGCACCGAGTTAGACGGCTGGTTGCCGGATCGCGCAAATCCATGATCTGATCACAAGGAATGATCAGGCCGACAATCCCGGAACACTGCAAATGAGCAGGACGTCGACGAAATCCGCGACGACCAAAAGCGTGAAGAGAAAAAATCCGGCCGGATTTTCCGAACCCGCGGTTGAAGCGGTTTTCAGGGCCTATCCCGCGCCGGTCAGGGCAAAATTGCTGGCGCTGCGGCGCCTGATCCTCGACACGGCAAAGACCACCACCGGCGTCGGCGCGCTCAAGGAAACCCTGAAATGGGGCCAGCCAAGCTACCTGACGGCTGAGACCAAAAGCGGCAGCACGATACGTATCGACCAGGTCAAATCCGCCGCCAACCAATATGCGGTGTACTTCCATTGCCAGACCGATCTGGTGGCGACCTTCCGCGAATTATATCCCCGGGAATTCAGCTTTGGCGGCAACCGGAGCATTCTCTTGAACGCCCGAGACGAGATTGATCACCCTGCGCTGCGCCACTGTCTGGCGTTGGCGCTGACCTATCATCTGAACAAGCGCAAACCCGCGCGCAAGCGATAAGGGCCGAAAGCCCGTTTCGGCAATCGTTCCGGCGCCGAATTCCCAAGCCGGGCTCGCGTGATATAGAGTGCCCTCATGAATCCTCGCCCGCTCTTCATCCTGCCCCTCCTCGCCTTTGCCACTGCTGTCAGCGCCTTCGCGGCGTTGGCGCAGGACAAGGGAAGCGTCGATCCGAAGCCGCTGCCGCCGCTCGCTAATCCCAAGGATCCCAAACTCGGCGCCAAGGAGTTGTTCGGCCGCAAGGTCCTCCCCGCAGCAATGCCGACGCGGGTGATCGGCTTCTACGCCAAGGGCTGCATCGCCGGCGCGCAATCGCTGCCGATCAATGGCGAGACCTGGCAAGTGATGCGGTTGTCGCGCAATCGCAATTGGGCGCATCCCAACCTGGTCGCGCTGATCGAGCGGCTGTCGGCCAGGGTCCACAAGGACGCCGGCTGGCCAGGCATATTGGTCGGCGACATGTCGCAGCCGCGCGGCGGGCCGATGCTCACCGGCCATAACAGCCATCAGGTGGGGCTCGACGCCGACATCTGGCTGACGCCGATGCCGGACCGGCGATTGTCGCGCAACGAGCGCGAGGAAATGTCCGCGGTGATGATGGTGCGTGCCGACCGGCTCGATATCGATCCGACCGCCTGGACGCCGAACCATCTCATGCTGATCCGTGACGCCGCGCTGGAGCCGAGCGTGCAGCGCATCTTCGTCAACGCCGCGATCAAGAAGGCGCTGTGCCGGGAAGCCAGGGGCGACCGCAGCTGGCTTGCCAAGGTACGGCCGATGTACGGCCACGACTATCACTTCCATATCCGGATCAAATGCCCGCCGGGCAGCACCGAATGCGAGAGTCAGCCGGAGCCGTCGGATGGCGAGGGCTGCAGCACCGCGGATCTGGCCTATTGGTTCAAGGATGAGGTGATCCATCCGAAACCGCCAACGGAGCCGCCGAAGCCGAAACCGCCGATGACGCTGGCGCAATTGCCGGCCGCCTGCCGCCAGGTCTTGGCAGCCCCCGACGCCAAGCAATAAGCGGACTATCGCCACCGGCCTGAAATGCGCTAAGGTTCGGCGCCGTTGCGCCGCAAGCGCAACCGACGTTTTGGGACGATGGTCCCGGCTTTTCATTTTCATCTGTCAACAGATGCGCGGCGGTGTCGCGCATCGTAGCCCCATGAGAGCCATCATGCGCATCAGTGCACGCAACCAGATCAAGGGCACCGTCGTCGATGTAACGAAAGGCGCGACCACCTCGCATGTCCGCGTCGATATCGGCCAGGGGCAGATCATTACCTCCGCAATCACCAACGAGGCGGTCGATGACCTCGGCATCAAGGTCAAAGGTAATGTTACCGTCGTCGTGAAAGCCTCCGACGTCATGATCGCGGTGGATTGATCATGCGCGGGTCCTTCTTCATTGCGCTCATCTTGCTCGCCGCCGCCCCGGCAAAGGCGGCCGAAGAGCCGAGCGGCTGCGACAAGTTCAAGTGGAACATCGATCGTGAACGCGCCGCACTGACCGCGCCCGATCGCGTCAAGCTTGCCTCCGGAGGCGAACTTGCCGCCGTGCCCTCGACCGGGATGACACTGGCCTTGACCGCGCCGGCCGAGGCCAAGTTGCCTTCGCCGCCGGAACGCGCGCCGAGGGAAGGCACCTTTGCCGGCTTCACGACCTTCAAGGCTCCGCCGAAGCCCGGCCTATATACGGTGAGCCTGTCCACCGGCGGCTGGGTCGATGTGATGCAGGATGGACATGCCCTGAAGCCAAAAGCCTTCAGCGGCGCCACCGGTTGCGACGGCCTCCGCAAGACCATGAAGTACGAGATTTCGGCAAGCCCGTTCGTGCTGCAGGTCAGCGGAATCAAGGATAATTCAGTTTCGATAGCGATCCTGCCCTCCGAATAGGCCGCGCATCATCCGGTCGGCGGCTGCCCCTGGTCAGAGGCGCGTCCTCGCGGGATGACCTTGGGGGCGCAAATCGGTCCGGGCACAGCAGCAGGTGCGCCCTCGGCTATTTAGAGACTTTACCCGAACCCTCAGCCTGTTATGGTTTTTGCATGCGAACTCCCGATCGACCGTAAGTCGCCGGGATCAGTGGAACGGCGCTTCCAACCGTCGCATTTCACGTTTGACCAATGCCCGGCTTCGCGCGCGACCGAGCGCCGCGAACCGGCACGGAGCGCGCCCATGCATCGGCTTGCCGGATTTCTCCTCGCCCTTGCGATCCTGTTCGGATCGACCCTTTCGCCAGCCTGCGCCGAGGACAAGAGTCTCACGGTATTTGCCGCGGCCTCGATGAAGAACGCGCTCGACGACATCGATTTGGCCTTTACCGCCAAGACGGGCGTCAAGATCACCGCAAGCTATGCCGCAAGCTCGGCGCTGGCAAAACAGATCGAACAGGGGGCGCCCGCCGATATTTTCATGTCCGCCGATACCGACTGGATGGACTATGCGGCCGGCAAGAAGGCCATCAACGCGGCATCGCGGTTAAGCCTGCTCGGCAACAGCATCGTTCTGATCGCGCCAAAGGATTCCACGATCGACAAGGTCGCCATCGGCCCGGGCTTCGATCTCGCCAAACTCGCTGGCAACGGCAAGATCGCGACCGGCGACGTTAACGCGGTACCCGTCGGCAAATACGCCAAGGCTGCGCTGGAGAAACTCGGCGCGTGGAACGCGGCGGCGCCGAAATTCGCGATGGCGGAAAGCGTGCGGGCCGCGCTGACGCTGGTGGCGCGCGGCGAAGCCGCGCTCGGGATCGTCTATGCCACCGACGCCAGGATCGAGCCCGGCGTGAAAATCGTCGGCACTTTCCCGGCGGATTCCCATCCTCCGATTATCTATCCGGTGGCGGCGACCGCGACTGCCAAACCGGAAGCCGCTTCCTATCTTGCGTTTTTGCGGTCGTCGGCTGCAAAAGCTATCTTCGAGAAATACGGGTTCTCGTATCTCGTCAGCCCGACAACTTAAATCGCGTGTTCGAACTCTCGCCCACGGAATGGACGGCGATCCTCTTGTCGCTGCGGGTTGCCACGGTTGCAACGCTGGTGGCGACGCCGCTCGGGATCGCGGTCGCGTGGCTTTTGGCGCGGCGCGAGTTCTGGGGCAAATCCGTCGCCGATGCGGCAATCCACCTGCCGCTGGTGCTGCCCCCTGTCGTCACCGGCTATCTGCTGCTGCTGACCTTCGGCCGGCGCGGCGCCGTCGGGGCGTGGCTTGCGGACCATCTCGGCATCGTCTTCGCATTTCGCTGGACGGGCGCGGCGCTCGCGTGCGGGATCATGTCGTTTCCGCTATTGGTGCGCCCGATCCGGTTGTCGATCGAAGCCGTGGACAGCAGGCTGGAGCAGGCGGCGGGAACGCTGGGCGCGGCGCCGTGGCAGGTATTCCTGAGCGTCACATTGCCCCTGGCGCTGCCCGGCGTGCTGGCCGGGATGGTGCTTGGCTTTGCCAAGGCGATCGGCGAATTCGGCGCGACCATTACCTTCGTGTCGAACATCCCGGGCGAAACCCAGACCATTTCGTCGGCGATCTATTCGCTGATCCAGACGCCGGACGGTGATACCGCGGCGCTGCGGCTGGTGGTGGTTTCGATTATCATCTCGATGGCCGCATTGGTTGCCTCCGAATGGTTCGCCCGGCGCGCCACACAACGCCTGCACGGGAATTGATCATGCTGCGGGTTGACGTCGCAAAGCGGCTTGGAGATTTCTCGATCGAAGCCTCGTTCGCGAGCGAAGGCCGGGTCACTGGACTATTCGGCGCCTCGGGCGCCGGCAAAACCTCGTTGATCAACATGATCGCTGGATTGCTGCGGCCCGATCGCGGCATCATCGCCGTCGACGGCGAGACGCTGGATGATACCAATGCGCGGGCGCATGTCCCGGTCCATCGCCGCCGGATCGGCTATGTGTTCCAGGATGCGAGACTGTTTCCGCATCTCGATGTCCGCCAGAACCTCGATTACGGGCGGCGCATGAACCGGCTTGCCGAAGATTCCGCGCAGCGCGCCCGTGTCACCGATCTGCTCGACATCGGCAACCTGCTGGATCGCCGTCCCGGAAAACTTTCCGGCGGCGAGCGCCAGCGCGTGGCGCTGGGACGCGCATTGCTGTCGCAGCCGAGGCTGTTGCTGCTGGATGAACCGCTGGGATCGCTCGACGAGGAACGCAAGGAGGAGATCCTGCCCTATCTCGTGCGTCTGCGCGACGAAGCCAGGATTCCCATGATCTATGTCAGCCACGATGCGGCGGAACTGCGTCAGCTGGCGACGCAGATAGTGATGCTCCGGCACGGACGCGTTACCACCTTCGGCGGAGTAAAAGTGTTGCCAGGTCCGCCGCTCTAGCGGGGCAAGCGGCGGCTATTGGCTGGCGTCTGTTAGACAAGCGTCACGACTACCGGTTGACCCAAAGCACATCACCGGTCGCGGCATCGACGGCCACTTCAATGTATCGGCCGGCCCTGTCCCGACCCTCGATTTCCCATTTATCACCGGCAAATTGAGTATGGGATACGCTGGTCAGACCAATATCCTCCGCAACCGCCAACGCATCCTGCATCGAAAGCAGGCCGCCCGTGTCATACGCCATGGCGGGTGTCGCCATTCCGAGCGCTATGACCGCGACAATGGGCATGATGTATTTTCGCATGGGTCCCTCCTGATCAATCCATCTACTTGTCGCACCGCAACCGGCGCCAACTGACTGAGAACCATTCGACCCCGCGGGGCGTTCCAATTGTTGATATCAAAAGGCTGCGCAAAACTTTGGCTGTTGCGGCGATTTGGTGACCGCTCCTTGGCAACAAAGCGAGCCGGCATGGTTTCCGATCACAACCAAATCCCCGCTATGGCGGCCAGCACGGCCAGACATAAGGCAGGCAAATTATTTCAGCCACAGCTTCAGCGGCACGGCTTCGCGATCGCGGCAGGCCATCATCCCGCTATACGGCTCTGATGGCTGCGCGCCGCAACTGCATTCGATGCCCTCCACCAGGAAGGTGGCATTCAATTGCCGCGTCAGTGCCGAGATATGAAAGCGGAGTTCTCCCGTCTTCTCCCCCGGACCATCCTGCGTACAAAGGCCGACATGTTTCATCGCCAACGGCCCGGAGAATTCATTGGTCCACAACCGTGTTTCTTCCGTGACGGTCGCCGTCAGCTCCCACTCGCCGAGCGGACCGGCATATCCGAGGACTTGCAGGGATTTTGCCTGCGCCGGAGGCGCAAACGCAATGCTCTGCGCGGCGAAAGAACTCACGTGAATCATTGATCAACATCACACCTTCGGCCTAAACTCCAAGTTGTTTCACCGAATTTCGTCTTACCAACCGGTATGAGCAATGGCCGACGAGAAAAAGATACCTGTCCAGATTCGCGCAGAAATTTACGAGGAACTTCTTGCCTGGCTGCGGCAACAGAACACTTCGAGACCTTGGTCATTCCTGGACAGACCTTTTGTGCTGACGATCATGGGAGGACTTACCGCAGCTTTGCTAACCACTTGGTGGCAAGCCAGCGACAAACGTCGTGAGATGGAAATAACTTACCAAAGAGCCGTTGTGAGCGAACAGCTTTCCCTTGTGAAAGAATTTGACGCGGCATTTGAGAATACAGGCGAGATCGTGAATAGTTGGTTTGCCCGGGTGGTTTGGATTGCTGGGGAGACGAATAGGCCGAAGACGCCAGCCACGGACAAAAAAATTGCTGAATGGAAGGACCAGGCGCACAAGCTGGAGGAACGGCTTTCAGCTGCGGTTCCCGTGGAGAGTGTGGTTCTACGCGTTAGCGTGCTGTATCGCTGTGCGTCCGTAAAGGATTCTGCCTCACAAATCCTCAAAGCCTGGCGAGCTTATGTGGGCACCTTTCAGACCTTCAACCAGGATTGGAACGAACGACAACCGCTATTGAAGTCGCAAATTGATACTGCTGAAAGTTCACGAAAAACGATGCTCGTCGAGCTTGAGAGGCTCCACGATAATCTGATTGCGCATATGGCGGGCGAAGTGTCAGCGGCCCGCGACAATATGTCGACCTGCCCACCATAGGACTCTCGTCGTCCAGGAAAGTTGGCTGGCCGAAAGAACTTTATAACGTGAGGCGGCCTAATTTTTTTCCTGAACTCTAAATTCCCGCGACCGAGGACCAAAGCTCCGCGAGCTTGCGCTTGAGCAAGCCCAGCCGCGTCACGGCCGCGATTTCCTCCTCCTCTTCCGGTAGTCGCAATCCGACAACATTGACCCGGCCGCCGCTGATGCTGCGCGCTACCAGCGCGATGGGGGCGAGCTCCAGCGTGGCGCCCTCCTTTGGCGCGTGGTCGAGATGGATGTCGAAATAATCGGCCAGAGTCAGTTTTGCCTGCTCTTCGCCCAGCGCCACGCCATACACCTCAGCCAGTTCGCCAAGCGTGTGTTCACCGGAGACGGTGAAATCCCCGAGCAGATGCGGATCGGGCGCCGAACCCGGCTGCATGTCGACAAAGAAGCGATCGAGCGCCTCGGCCTTTTCCGGCGGCGCCAACAGATAGATGTAGTCGCCCGGACGAACCGGATCGGCCTCGGGGGGCGAGAGGATGTGATGGTCACGGATCACCAGCGTCGGCTTCGACCAGGACGGAATAAGGCCGCGCCGGAAGTACAGGCTTTTCGGGCGCACGGAGTAGCCGACCAGTTGCTGCTCGAGCTGGCCGGGCAGATCCAGTTCGACGCGCCGCGGACCGCGATCCGCGCGCGGCAAAGCGACGTGGAGCCGCCGCGCCGCCGCCGCCAATGTCCAACCTTGCAGCAAGAGCGAAATGAAGACGACGACAAAGGCGACGTCGAAGTAAAGATAGGCCTTCGACAGCCCGACCAGCATCGGGATCGACGCCAGGAAGATCGCGACCGCGCCGCGCAGCCCGGTCCAGGCGATGAAGATCTTCTCCCGCCAGTTGAAACGAAACGGCGCCAGGCAGAGAAACACCGCAAGCGGGCGCGCCACCAGCATCAGGACCAGCGCCACGATCACCGCCGGGTAGACGCTGACGAGGAGCCGTTGCGGCGAGACCAGGAGCCCGAGCAGGACGAACATCACAATCTGCGCCAGCCAGGTCGCGGCGTCGAGAAACGTCACCACCGAATTATGCGCGCGCGTCGGCCGGTTACCGATGATGATGCCCGCGAGGTAGACTGCGAGAAATCCCGAACCGTGTACGATCTGCGCCGCGCCAAAAATCACCAATGCCGCGGTCGCGACGAACGGCGCGTGCAGGCCCTGCGGCAGCGCCACGCGATTGAGCGCCAGCACCACCAGGCGGCCGCCGATGACGCCGGCAAGCGTGCCGAGCACGGCCTCGCGGCCGAGCTCCAGCACAACATGCATGAGCGAACCGTGGCCTGCCGAAATGAATTCGACCAGCATCAGCGTTAGAAATACCGCGAACGGATCGTTGGTACCGGATTCCGCCTCCAGCGTCGCGCCGACGCGCGGGCGCAACCGCAAGCCCTGCGCGTGCACCAGCAGAAACACCGCCGCCGCATCGGTCGAGGCCACCACGGCGCCGGTCAGCAGCGCCTCGGTCCAGTTCAGATCGAGCGCGTATTTTGCAACCGGCGCCGTGATCAGCGCCGTTAGCAGCACCCCGATCGTCGCCAGCACCATCGAGGGCGCCAGCACCGCGCGGATGTTCTGAAAGCGCGTCCTCAATCCGCCGTCGAACAGGATCAGCGCCAGCGCCACCGATCCGACCAGGTAGGTGGTGCGCAAATCGTCGAACTGCAGCCGCCCGGGGCCGGAATCGCCGGCCAGGATGCCGATCAGCAGAAACACCAGCAGCAACGGCGCGCCGAAGCGCAGCGCCAAAAGGCTCGACAGAATGCCGGCCATGACGAGCACGGCACCGAGCAGAATGGTTATGCTGACCGCGTCGAGGGAGCTCATGGGCTTCGCAAATCCTTGCAATTGCATCCTTATCGTCGCCACAGTTCGACGCCAACCCATTTCTCCCCATGGCCCGCTTTGAGAGACTTATCCCGCTCTTCAGGCGTGTGTGGACGATGGCATCTGCGCCGCGGTTGTGTGAATCTGCCGGATATTCGAATCAAAACCCGTTGGACGGTGCGAATTCCGGCCTGAGATGAGATTTTGACGATGGATATGAACGGCATCATCGATTTACTGCATGGCGCGACGCAGTCGGTCGGCGCGGAAGTCACATCGCCCTGGTTCTATCTGCAATGCGGGCTGATCCTGACCGCTGCCGGGATCGCGTTGGCCGCTGACGCCGGGATTCGCTCGCGCATCGACATGACCTCGTTCGCGATGGGCTGGCCATTGCCATTGCGTCACTTCGCCCGGGTGCTGGTCCGCAGCGCTTCCACGGCCGTATTTGCGGTATTGGTGATCGCCGCGCGCGTTGCGATGTTTCATTCGACCTGGCCGAGCCGAAGTTACCTGCTGATGGTGGCAGCCAAGCTCGCGCTCGCCTGGCTCGTCATCCGCCTGGTGACTTCGGTCATCCGCAACGCCTTCATCGTCAACCTGGTGTCGCTGGCGGCATGGCTCGTGGCGGCGCTGAGCATCGTCGGCCAGCTTGACCCGACCATCGAAGCGCTCGACTCGGTCTCGGTGGTGCTTGGCGGATTGCGGCTGACGCCGCTTCTCCTAATCAAGCTGGGGCTGTTGTTGATTGCAGCACTTTGGCTGACCAACATCGCCAGCAATTTCGCCGAAGGCCGCATCACCCGATCCGCCGACCTGACGCCATCGATCCAGGTGCTGCTGGTGAAGATGATCCGGATGGGGCTGATGGTGATGTCGATCGCGATCGCGCTCAGCGCGGTCGGCATCAATCTGTCGGCGCTGGCGGTGTTCTCCGGTGCGGTCGGCGTCGGTGTCGGCATTGGTCTGCAAAAGATCGTCGCCAACTTCATCAGCGGCATCATCCTGCTGGCGGACAAATCGGTGAAGCCCGGCGACCTCGTCACCGTGGGCGACAGCACCGGACGCATCAGTGCGATGAAGACGCGCTATATTTCGGTTGCCGCCGGCGACGGCCGGGAATTCCTGATCCCCAATGAGGATCTGGTGACGCAAAAGGTCATCAACTGGACCTACACAGACAATAACACCCTGGTGAAGGTCAATTTCGGCACCAACTACGACGCCGATCCGCGCCTGGTCTGCAAACTGGCGGTCGAAAACGCAGCGGCCGCACCTCGCGCGCTGAGATCCAAACCGCCGAACTGCATCCTGGTCGAATTCACCGAGGCAGGGATGAAATTTGCCCTGACCTTCTGGATCGCCGACCCCGACGGCATGGACAACGTGAAGAGCGACGTGATGCTGTCGCTGTGGGAGACGTTCAAGCGCGAGGGCATCCGCGTGCCCTATCCGGTGCGCGAGATTCGCATCCGCGGCGGCGCGCTGCCGGTGGAGTCCACGGTGGAGGTCGGGGGCTGACGCCGTGGAGCGAGTCCGAAAACCTTGGCCAATTGGCGCCTTTTTTGGTTCCCCCGCGCCGCCCGGGCGGTGCCAAGCGTAACTTGCACTGAGAGCGGCAATCATTAAATTAGCCTTCAACTCTTCCCGCCAAGATGCGATCCGCCCATGAGCTATGTTGAAGCCTCAGATACCTCCCTGCGCAAAACCGGGCAGATCAAGCTGCACGGTCCTGGCGGATTCGCCGGCATGCGCAAGGCAGGCGCGCTGGTGGCCCGGTGCCTCGATGAACTGACCGACATCATCAAGCCGGGGGTGCCGACCTCGCGGATCGACGACTTTGTCCGTGAGTTCGCCTTCAGCCATGGCGCCTACCCCGCCACGCTGATGTATCGCGGCTATCGCTATTCGACCTGCACCTCGATCAACCACGTGGTCTGCCACGGCATGCCCGGAGACCGGGCCCTGAAGGAAGGCGACATCGTCAATATCGATGTGACCTTCATCGTCGAGGGCTGGTACGGCGATTCCAGCAGGATGTATGTGATAGCGCCGATCGCGCGGAAGGCCGAACGGCTGGTCGAGGTGACCTACGAAGCCATGATGCGCGGCATCGCCGCGGTGAAACCCGGCGCCACCACCGGCGACATCGGCAATGCCATCCAGAGCTTCGTCGAGCCGCAAGGCATGAGCGTGGTGCGCGATTTCTGCGGCCACGGGTTGGGGCGCATGTTCCACGACGAGCCGAACATCATTCATGTCGGCCGGCCCGGCGAAGGCGTGGTCCTGAAGCCCGGCATGTTCTTCACGATCGAGCCGATGATCAATCTCGGCAAGCCGCATGTGAAGATCCTGTCCGACGGCTGGACCGCGGTGACCCGCGACCGCTCGCTGTCGGCGCAATTCGAACATTCGGTCGGTGTGACGGCGACCGGCGTCGAGATTTTTACCCTTTCGGAACGCCACAAAGAGAAGCCGCCGGCGGCGGCGTAGATTCCGGTAAAATAGAATTGGCCATCTGAAGTTCGCGGCCCTGGCGCTTGCCGCGACTTGGCTCTCGACTTTCATTCAACGCCGCTCAAATCAGCTCCTCGGGCATAGTCGGGTCAGGTCCGGATGCGCCGCGTTGGCGCGCGAAGGCGTTGTAATTTCATCGCAGGAAGCAACACCGTCCCTGGTCTACAAGCCGTTGTGGATCATTCCGGACGGAGCCTGATCCCGCTCATCCACACCGATGCATCCCTCAGTGCTCGCGTCGGGCCGACGCTCATCGGACAGGGGCGGCTCGGCGGGTTTGTTCGGGTCGCCCATGCTCGGACGGAAAGTTGAGATCCTGGTCCAGAAAAAACTTGCTCGTAACGCAGCGGCGAAAGCATCCCGTTACCGTCCGGCGCCAGATCGCGATTGGCTTCGTCCCTGACTTGACAGCGCGTCCGGAGCAAATCTCAACTCGATCCATGGGCTAACAAATTACAGGAGGTTTCGATGCGTTCGGAATTTTCGAGCGGTATCGTGCCAACCAATATTCGCGTCCTCGCGAGGCGTGGCGTTTCCATTCTTCTGGCCTCGACCTGCATCGGGATCATGTACGGCGCCGCAGCGCGCGCGGAGGATGCCGCCACACTCCAAAAGCTGGAGGCGCAAATCCAGCGCCTGGAAGAGCGCCACCAAAGCGAGATCAAGGCCCTGCGGGCGGAGATCCGGCAACTGCGTCGGCAAAAGCCCGCAACGGCGGTGGCCGCGACCCAGGCGCCTTCAGCCGATCAGCCGCGCTCCCCGGCCCCGGCGTTTCACCAGGCGCTAAGCCCGGCGTTGCCTGCGAAGGTGCTTATGACTTACGACCGCGGCTATCACTTCGGCTTTTCCGACGCGACCGGCGACAATACCGTCGAGCTGTTCGGCCGCCTGCAAGTCGATACCGGGGGATACACCAACTACAATCCCGCGCCGATGACGCTGGATCGCAAGGGTCTTTCGGACGGCATCGATCTTCGCCGGGCACGCATCGGCGTCGTCGGAACGTTCATGAGCGATTGGCACTACGCCTTTGTCTACGACCTCGGCAACACTTCGGACAGCAACAATTCGAACAACGCGCTCGCCAGCGCGAACTCAAGTACAAGCCCGACGACCAGCAACGCCTTCCTGTCGGGCATTGAGAACGCGTTCCTGACCTACAACGGCTTTTACAGCCACGGCCAGCAATTTCCCGTGGCATTCGATTTCGGTTTCATGGATGTGCCGTGGACGCTCGAAGAAGCCACGAGCTCGAACGATCTGATGTTTATCGAGCGTTCGACCGCGCAGGTCATCGCCACGGCCTTCGGCGGCGGCGACTTCCGATCGTCGCTCGATGTGCGCTCCAACAACGACCGCTACTGGCTGGGCGCGTTCCTCACCGGTCCGAATTCCGGCGCCCTGCATACCGCGGGCGCCTCCTGCAACACCGGTACGGTGGCGGTGACGGCGGGCACGCCTTGCGTCACCAGCGCGCAGATGACTGGGCTCGGCCCGCAATTGTCGTTCCTTGCACGCGGCGCCTATCAGCTCGTGGCCGAGGAGAACGCGACATTCCACCTCGGGGCAAGCTACGCCAATCTGTTCGCCCCGCGCGCCGGCGCCAACGCGGCCGCCATTCAGCTTGCCGACCGGCCCGAGCTTCGCGTCGATCCGAGCGCTTTCCTCAACACCGGCAACATTCCCGCCAGCGGCGGACAGGTCTACGCCGTCGAAGTCGCTGCCTCGTATGACAACTTCTTTGCGCAGGGCGAATATTATCACTATGTCGTCGATACAAGGGCGGCGGTACCGGCGCTGCCCGGCAACCTGCAAGGCGGCGTTGCGGGCCCTGTGCTCAACTTCGATGGCGGCTATGTCCAGGCGAGCTACAGCATCGGCGGCAGAAGGTATTACGATCCGACCCGCGGCGCCTATACCGGCGTCATCCCCGAACGGCCGATGGCGCTGGGGACTGCGGGCTGGGGCGCGCTCGAACTCGCCGGCCGCTACACCATCGTCAACCTCAACAGCCCGTTTCTTACGACCGCAACGCTCGGGCCGGCTTATTCCGCACCGGGCGTTTTCACGGGCGGCACCACCACGTATGGCGGCGGCAAGGAGACCACTTATGGTGTGGGACTTAACTGGTATCCCAACAACAACATGAAGTTCATGCTCGATTACGAGCACGTCGTGGTCGACAATCCGCAATTCTTCGGGGGTGCGAACTATCGCGGCGGGACGATCGACTGGATCGCGGCACGCTCGCAGATCGTGTTCTGAGCCCGCCAGACTTCGGCGTTGCGTCGCGCCTTACGCGGGTTGAGGCCGGTATCCACGAGCCCCTGTGGCAGCGAGGACAGCGCCCATCTTTGGATATTGGAGCGGATTCCACTGCCGGGACGATGATCCTGAGTGACTACGCGCTGGCCGACATGATTTTTTTTGCGGAGCAACGACCGCCAACCGACAATTGCCGGTTGCAAAACCTGACCGGCGCGGCATGGTTGGCGCGATGTCCACGAAGACCAGCGATACCCCGGATCAATCAGGCTCATCCGAAGCGCCGCATTATCACGGCCATCGGATGCGGCTGCGCGAGCGCTTTCAGAGCGCCGGGCCGGATGCGCTAAGCGACTACGAGTTGCTGGAGATGGTGCTGTTCACCGCCCAGCCGAGGGGTGACATGAAGCCGCTCGCCAAATCGCTTCTCAAGACTTTCGGCTCGTTCGCCGAGGTCATTCATGCGCCGGCGACGCGGCTGCGCGAGATCAAGGGAATTGGCGACCGGACGATCACCGAATTCAAACTGATCGCGGCAGCAGCGCACCGCATCGCCAGGGGCCAGTTGCGGCAACGCACCCTGTTGTCGTCATGGAACGATGTGATCGCCTATTGCCGGACCAGCATGGCGTTCGCCGACAAGGAGCAGTTTCGCATCCTGTTCCTCGACAAGCGCAACCAGTTGATCGCGGACGAAGTGCAGCAGACCGGCACCGTGGACCACACGCCGGTCTACCCGCGCGAAGTGATAAAACGGGCGCTGGAATTATCGGCGACCGCGATCATCCTGGTGCACAATCACCCCTCCGGCGATCCGACGCCGTCAGGCGCGGATATCCAGATGACAAAATCGATCATCGACATCGCGGGACCGCTCGGGATATCGGTGCACGATCACATCATCGTCGGCAGAGGCGGGCATGCGAGCCTGAAGGGGATGCGGCTGATTTGAACTGCGAGTTCATAAAGCGGCGCGCGGACATCGCAGCGCGGCCCGCCTGGCCGCTCGTGGCGCAGGCCGTCGCGGCGGACCGAGCGATGAGGTGCTGTCATCACCGACACTCCGTGGCGGATATGGCTATCGCGCGATCTGGTCTGTCACGATCGAGGCTAATTTTGCGTGACACAGAACCGTCGGATCGTCGCGATGACACCCGCAACCGGCGAGCAGACCATGCCAGACCGACGACCTCTCGCCTTCATCGCTGGCCTCCGGGCTGAGCTAGGACGGCGAAATCGCCGCATCGGCTGCGTTGGCGGCACGCCGCTTGAGCAGATCTCGTTCGCGCTTGTTGGCCGCGAGCTCAGCCGCCGCCTCGAACGCGGCGCAGGCTTCATCGAAGCGGCCAAGCTTATAGAGCAGGTCGCCGCGAACGCTGCCGACGAGATGGTAGGTCTTGAGCGCCGGCTCATGCACCAGACGATCCACGATCTCAAGAGCCGCTTCAGGCCCCTCCGTCATGCCGACCGCGACCGCGCGGTTGAGTTCGATGACCGGCGAAGGCACCAGCGCGGCAAGCTCGGCATAAAGTCCGGATATCCGCGGCCAGTCGGTTTCGGCCGCGCCCCTCGCCTGGACATGGCAGGCGATGATCGCCGCCTGCAGCGCATAAAAGCCGCCGGCGCCGCCGAGCTCGCGGGCCCGACCCAGCGCCAGCATGCCTCGCCGGATCCGCAATTGGTCCCACAGCGCGCGGTTCTGGTCGAGCATCAGGATGGGCTCGCCGTCGGCATCGGTGCGCGCCGCCGTGCGCGAGGCGTTCAGCTCCATCAGGGCGAGCAGGCCATGGGCCTCGGGCTCGTGGGGCGCGATCGAGGTCAGGACGCGGCCGAGGCGAAGCGCTTCCTGGCAGAGCTGGGGTCGCTGCCAATGTTCGCCGCGCGCGGCAGTATAGCCTTCGTTGAAGATGAGGTAGACGACCTCGAGCACGGCAGCGAGCCGCTCCGACAGCGCTGCGCCGCTCGGGGTTTCGTAAGCCAGTCCCGATTCCGACAATGTCCGCTTCGCCCGCACGATGCGCTGGGCGATCGTCGCATCCGGAACCAGAAAGGCCCTCGCGATCTCCCCAGTGGTCAGGCCGCAGATCATCCGCAGCGCCAGCGCAACGCGGCCCTCGCGCGACAGCAGCGGGTGGCAGGCGGTGAAGATCAGCCGAAGCAGTTCATCCCCGATGTCGTCGTCAAGCGCTGCATCCAGATCGGGCATGGCCTGCTGCTCCGCCTCCAACTCGAGGGCGACCATCTGACTTTTGCGCGCGAGCATGCGGGCGCGGCGCAGATGATCCAGCGCGCGGCGCTTGGCGGTTGCCATCAGCCATGCGCCGGGCTTTTCGGGAATGCCGGTCGCGGGCCAATGCTCGAGCGCCGCCACCAGTGCGTCCTGCGTCAACTCCTCGGCCAGCGGCACGTCGCGCAGCATCCTCGAAAGGCCCGTGATCAGCCGCGGCTGCTCGATCCGCCAGGCGGCGAGGATCGCGTGGTGGATGTCGGCGGCCGTCATGGCCGTCGGGTTCCCTGGCGGGAGGCCCGCATCAAGGACCGGCAAACGCACGAAGTTCGCAGGTCCCTTCCCAGCCGATCATGTGGTCCAGATGAAGCTGCATGAATTCTTTTGCCATTGCCACCGCCTCCTCCTTGTCGCGAAGCTCGAAGATCGCATAGCCGCCGACGACTTCCTTGGCTTCCACGAATGGGCCGTCGATGACGCTGAGCTTGCCGTCCTTGACGCGCACCTGAGCGCCCATCTGGACCGGCATCAGCCCGCCATTGTCGAGCATGCGGCCAGCCTTGATTTCCCTGTCGGCAAGCTTGTGCATGGCTTCCAAAAGTTCGGGCGTCGGACCCACCGCCGGTTGTGGCGACGTAACGATGTACATAAAGCGCATCTGAAAAACTCCCTCCAAGGCGAGCCCCCGGCATCTTGCCGTTGAACTGTCTCGCTCAATAGTCGACGAACCGGCCCCGGGCGGATCGACATGGGCTTGTAAAAAAATTGTGCCCGGCCCGACACAGCTCGGATTGCCATCTACCGATCACACCATAATCGGCAAGAATGGCCACGCGAGCATGGCCTCTGACAGGCAGGTTTCGATGAGAAGCATACCGCTGATTGTCCTTGTTTCGCTGGCGATCGCAGCTATTGCCTGGGCTATTACCCTCACGGCTTCCATGGTTTGGAGCTATTGGGCATCGGGCCTTTGGTGCGCCATCGTCATCGGCATCCGGGAATTACCGTCACAGCGCGGTGGTTTTGCGGACAACAATGCCCAAGCCTTGTCTCAGGCCTTCCCGGTCGATTTGCCGGAGCGTTCCTCTTCCAGAGTAACAGCCACCGCCGCATTCGCCGACAGCCGCACGTTCTCCCCTTCGACCTCCGCGACCAGCGCCAGATCGATGAAATGATGCTGACCCTTGTGGCGTCCTTCGCCGCTGTCGGCCTTGGCGAGCCTGATCCTGCCGTTTTCGACACGATCGACGATCCCGATATGAAGGCCGTCCGCCCCGATCACGTGCATACCCGCCTCTACGGTTTTTATTCCCTGCGCTCCGACCGACATGCTTGATTGTTGAAGGAGCTCATCGCGCTGCCTGAGCAGGAGTTCGAGTTGCGCCTCCTGATCGGCGATACGCCGCGCGTTCAGTTCCTCAACCGCGGCGCCGGAATAGGCCGCCATCTGCTCCTCCAATTCGACGAGGTTTTCCCTGATGGCAGCGATGCGTTTTTCGATCTCGGCAAGGTTCAGCGGAATATCGGGCATGGATGATCTCCCTGGAACGATCGCCGATTGGAAGATGCCGGGCGCCGGCTGAAATTGACGGATGCGGATCGTTTGACGATTTATTGCCGCAGCATGATCAGGGGATCGGCTCTGTCCGGCGAAGACCTGGAAAATGTCCGGCGTCGCCGCCTCGATGCGGCGAGCAGACCTGCGCTAGCCGGACTTGGCCCGTCCCGGCGGACCCGCGGGCGGAATGGTTGTGACAAAACTGGGTCGCGTCGCGTGGGCATCGTAATAGGCGGCGAGGTGGCGCGCCCGCGACAGCGCCTCGGCACCTTCGGGCGCGCGCCCGACCCGCTCCAGCATCGGCATCAGATTGATATCGGCAAAGGTGAATTGATCGCCGACGAGATGGCCGGTCCGCGCGACCGCGCGATCGAGGATTCCCAACTGCTCGCGCACCGCCGGCATCACGGCATCGATCGTCGCGCGGTCTGGTCTGCCGTCCGGCGTCTTTGCCGCCGCGATATAGGCGTAGAGATAGGTACGGATCAGGGTGCGGTCCATCACCGTGTTGACGAGCGAGACCCATTGCTCGACGAGCGCTGCGGAGTGCGGATCGGATGGAAAGACCACTGGGCCCGCAAAGCTGCGGTCGAGATAGGTGGCGATGGCCTTGGATTCGAACAGTTCGACCTCGCCGTGGCGCAGCACCGGCATCTTGCCGAGCGGATGGATGGCACGGAGTTCGGGCGCGCCGAGCGTGGTTTCCGTCAGCGTGTAGTCGATCGCCTTTTCGACGCAAACCATTCGCACGACGCGTGTGTAGGTCGATTTCGCTGCACCGATGATCTCTGGCTTCATCATGGCCGCTCTCCTGCTTGACGGGAAGATGACGGTCTTGCCCGGGCAGGAACGCACCACATCAAGCGCATCCCTTCCCGGGACCAGCCGTCCCCGGCCTCCAGACGAATCTGTTCGGATCGGATCGACAATGTCTTGAAAAAAATGGTGCTGCCGGAGCGGCGCCCGGAATCGGCGGATTCGCCGGTAAATTATTGCCGCAGCATGATCAGGGGATCGGCGCTGTCCGGCACCCGCCGCCACTGCGCGTTGTCGTCGGCCTGGAAGCGCCAGACCTCGCCATTCGCCGACATCAGGAGCAGCTCGCCGCGCTCCAGCCGCCACATCGTCGGCGCAAACGCCGCGACCGCGGGATCGCAGCGTGGCTTGAGAAAGACCTGGAAATTGTCCGCCGTCGTCGCCTCGGTATTGGTCAGGGTGAGGCCGCAGATCGACTGGCCGTTGCCGCGCACCATCGCCCAGTCGCCGATCATCTGATCCATCGATTTCGCAAGCGAGCGGGCGGCGGCGAGGTTCTGCAGGATGTAGATGCCCTCGCCTTGCCGAAGGCCCTCGAAGATTCCGCTTTCGACTTCAGTAAAATCGATCACCGGCTGGCCTGTGGCATCCTGCAGCCGGACGATATCGAGCCCCTTGACGTTCCACGCGGTGATATCCTTGGTGAAGGGCAACGCCTTCGCGCAACCCGGCTCGAGCTCAAGCTTGAGACCTTGCGGCGTCGCATCGCCCTTCAGCGTGACGACGCAGGTCTTGCTGCGTTCGGCGGTCGAGAGCTCCCATTGGCCGACCATGTCCTTCTTCAAGGTCGAGGCATCCTGCGCGGAGGCCTGCGGCCCGCAGGCGAGCGAAACCAGCAGCGCCGCGACCGCGATGCCGAGGCGGCTTCGCATCACCGGCCCTTCGCCGGGGTTTCCGCAATCGGCGTCAACGGCGGCTTGCCGGCGAACCAGGCCTTCAGATTGTCGACCACCAACTGGTCCATAGCGTTGCGGGTCACCACCGAGGCCGAGCCGATGTGCGGCAGCAGCACCACGTTTTGCATCGCGCGCAATTCGTCCGGCACGGTCGGTTCGTTGGCGAACACGTCGAGGCCCGCGGCCAGGATGGTTCCCGACTTCAATGCGGCGACCATCGCCTCTTCATCGACCACCGAGCCGCGCGCCACGTTGACGATGACGCCGCGCGGCCCGAGCGCCTTCATGACATCGGCGTTGATCATCTTCGCCGTCGCCGGTCCCCCGGGAACAATGACCACCAGGGTGTCGACCGCCTTCGCCATCTCGACCAGGTCGGGATAGTGCTTGTAGCTCACTCCCGCCGCTGGATTACGCGAATGATAGACCACGGGAACGCGGGACGCATCCAGCCTGCGCCCGATCGCCTGGCCGATCCGGCCCATGCCGACGATCCCGACCTTGCGATCCCTCAGCGAGCCGACACTCAAGGGAAATTGCTGGGTCAACCAAAGGCCGGAGCGCAGATAGCGGTCCGCCTTGACGAATTCGCGCAAGGTCGCGATCAACAGCCCCATCGCGACGTCCGCGACCTCTTCGGTCAGGACATCAGGCGTGTTGGTGACAATAATGTTATGCTCGCGGGCGTAATTGGCGTCGACATGGTCGTAACCGACGCCGAAGGAGGCGACGATTTCGAGCTTCGGCAACAGCGCCATCATGACGCCGTCGCAGCGGACCGTGCTGTAGGTGACGGCGGCGCCGCGGATTTTCCCGGCCACCGCCGGATTCAAGCGGTCAAGGTCTGCCCGCGTTTCAAAGGGGTGGAGCACGAACTGGTCGGAAAAGCCCTTGTCGATGATCGGTTTGTTTGGCCCGTAGACCAGCAAATCGATCTTCTCCGATGAAATATTTCCGCCCACCATCAGTTTTCCTTTCCAAGCGCGCTCTCGTGCCAGCGCCGCAACACCAAATGCGAGGTTAGCGCCAGCAGCCCATAAATGACAATTCCGGCGGCGGAGAGCAACAGTAACGCGGCGAACATTCGGGGAATGTTGAGACGGTAGCCGGATTCGGCAATTCGATAGGCCAGCCCCGACCCCGCGCCGGCAGAGCCCGCTGCGATCTCGGCCACCACCGCGCCGATCAGGGACAAGCCGCCCGCGATCCGCAATCCGCCGAGAATGAATGGCAACGCTGCCGGCAACTTGAGATAGCGCAGCGTCTGCAGCCGCGATGCGCCGTAAAGCTGGAACAGGCCGGCCAGGTTGCGATCCACCGAATTCAGACCGAGCGTGGTGTTGGACAGCACCGGAAAAAAGCCGACGATCCAGGCGCAGACGATGACAGCGGTTTGCTGCGACAGGTAGATCAAAAGCAACGGCGCGATCGCAATCACCGGGGTGACCTGCAGGATCACGGCATAGGGAAACAGTGAATATTCGAGCCACTTCGATTGATTGAACAACAGCGCCAGCGCGACGCCGCCGATCGCGGCCGCAGCGAAGCCTTCGAGCGTGGTCAGAAGCGTCGTCAAAAGCGATTGCGACAGCACCGGCCAGTCGGCAACGAGCGTCACGAAGACCGCTGACGGGGCGGGCAGCACATAGGGCGGAATATTGTTGAGCCGCACCACGAGTTCCCATGCCGCAATACCCACCGCAAGCACCACGACAGGCAGCAAGACCCGGACGAGACGCCAGCCGCTTCCATCGGGCGTCGCCCGACCGGCCGCCATGAGCGGGGTTTGCAGCGAGGTCATGTGGCGGACTGCCCGGGATAGGACGGCGCCAGCGCCTTCGAAACCTCGCGGCAACAGGCTGCATATCCGACCGAGGTGCGAAAATCCTCAGCCCTTGGCTCCGTGGTCTTGACGGCGATTTCGGCACTGATGCGTCCCGGCCGCGACGTCATCACGATCACCCGCTGCGACAGATACACCGACTCGAACACCGAATGCGTGACGAAAATGACGGTCTTGCGCAGATCACGCCACAGCGTCAGCAGATCGTTGTTGAGCCGGAAGCGGGTGATCTCATCGAGTGCGGCGAACGGTTCATCCATCAGGAGGATGTCGGGGTCGGTCACCAGGGCGCGCGCCAGCGAGACCCGCATCTTCATGCCGCCGGATAATTCGCGGGGGTAGGCCTCGGCAAATTCGGCGAGCCCCATTTGCGCCAATGCCGCATCGATGCGGGCGTTGGCATCGCCAGGCGGCACGTGCGCCAGTTTCAGCGGCAGCCGGACATTCTCCCGCACGCTGGTCCACGGCATCAGGGTCGGTTCCTGAAACACAAAACCGACGGCATGCCCCCCGCTCACCTCGACGGCGGGCCGGGCGACGCGGACGGTGCCGGACGTCGGCGCGTTCAGACCGGCAATCAGGCGCAGCGCGGTCGACTTGCCGCAGCCGGACGGCCCCAGCAAGGAAACGAATTCGCCCTTGCGCACATCGAGATCGATCGGACCCAGCGCGGCCACGCCGCTATCATAGACTTTGGTGACGCCGCGCAGGCTGACAGCAAGACCCGCCGGATCGGGCCCTGTTTCGGACAAGACTACGGGCTCGGCCATCTTGCCGTCCTAGTTCTTCGGCCGCAGGTTCAATCCGACACCCTTGTTGATAAAGCGAAGGGTGTAGGCCTTGCGGTAATCGATGTCGGAGCGCACGACGTGGGCCCGCACCATCTTGTCGAAGAAACTTGCCATCCGCGCGTCGCTCATCGCGCCGATGCCATCGCGGAGCGCGTCGCCGGAATCGACGATGCCATATTCCTTCATCCTGGCGATCGAGTAGGCAATCAACGTATCGGTCATCTCCGGATTGAGTTTCCTGATCAAAGCATTGGCCGCCGCGTTGTCGCCGTACAGATAATTGTACCAACCGACCAGCGAAGCATCGACGAAACGCTGGACCAGGTCCGGCTTCTTGTCGATCAGCTCGCCGCGGGTCTCGATCAAGGTCGAATAGCTGTTGAAGCCGTAATCGGCGAGCAGGATGATGCCCGGCTTGAATCCGGCGCTCTTTTCGATCGCGTAGGGCTCCGAGGTCACATAGCCCTGCATCGCGCTCTGCCTGTTGGCGATAAACGGCTGCGGGTTGAAGGTGTACGGCTTGACCTTTTCCTCGCTGAAACCGTATTCGGACTTCAGCCATTGGAAATAGCTCGACATGCCTTCCTTGGAGACGAACAGCGTCAACGGCTTGAGGTCCTCGAGCCTGGCAACCTTCGATTCCGGATGCGTCAGGAGCACCTGCGGATCTTTCTGGAAGATGGCGGCGACCGTGACCACCGGCACGTTGTTGGCGACCGCATCGAACGACATCAGCGTATTCGCGGCCATGAAGAAATCGAGTTTGCCGGCGATCAGGAGCATGCGATTGTTGTCATTGGGGCCGCCCGGCACGATCGTGACATCGAGCCCGTATTTCTGGTAGGTGCCGTCGGCCACGGCCTGGAAAAATCCGCCATGTTCGGCCTCCGCGACCCAATTGGTCCCGAACGAAACCTTGTCGAGCGCGGTTTGGGCGCAGCCCGGCGACAGGCCCATGACCAGGGCCACCAGGACGGCCGTTAACGCTCGCGGCAAAAGAGCCGGGTTCATGATTGGACTCCGTAGATCGTTTTGGCCCATGATAGGAATGCCGGACGCTGATGGCGTCCTCGTAACCGATACAAACTACCTTGCAAATCCGCCTAATGAAACAATTCGCTCGATGACTACCATCATCCCGCCCCGCGATTGGACCGACATCCGCTGGCCTGATTTCGCAGGCCCCTCGCCTGAGCGGTGGATCGCGGTGCTGCCGCTGGCAGCCACCGAGCAGCACGGGCCGCATTTGCCCCTTGGTACCGACGTCATGATCGCGCAGGCCTATCTGGCGCGGGTGCGGGAGCAACTCTCCGACGCGCTACCCGTGACGTTCCTTCCCGTTCAGCCGGTCGGAATCTCCACCGAACACATCGACTTTCCCGGCACGCTGACGCTGCCGACGGAGGTGGCGCTGAAGACCTGGTTTGGGCTGGGCGAATGCGTCGCGCGGGCCGGCCTTAAAAAGCTGGTCATGGTCACGAGCCATGGCGGCAACAGCGCCGCGATGAGCCTTGTCGCACAGGGCCTGCGCGCGAGCTGCGGGCTGCTCGTCGTCACCACGACCTGGTCCCGTCTCAGTGGGGCGGAGGCGGTGTTCTCCGCGCAAGAAATAGCCCACGGCGTCCACGGCGGCGCCGCCGAGACATCGATCATGCTGGCGCGATATGCCCAGCATGTGCGGCTTGACGCGATCGCCGATTTTCGCTCCTCGGCCATCGCGATGGCGAAGGATTATCGCTGGCTCTCCACAAACCGGCCGGCGCCATTCGCCTGGCAGGCCCAGGATCTTCACCCGAGCGGCGCCGCCGGCGACGCCACGCAGGCCTCAGTGGAGAAGGGCGAGCGCCTGCTCGATCAGGGCGCGCGGGCGTTCTGCGAGTTGCTGGCCGATGTCGACAAATTCGATCCCAAGATGCTGTCGAATGTCCCGAAAATCTGACGGGCATCCGATTAACTACCCGTAATCCCCGTCAAAATAGCCTTACCGGGATTTAATGGGAGGCATCGAACCGGATTCGAAGACGCCCCGTCCAACTGGCATGCGGGCCACAATGGGCCGCCTCAAACCGGATGGAGTTTCCAAATGTCGATCACGACGAAAATTGCCGCTCTCGCGCTTGCCACGCTCGCCGTCACCGGCGCCATCGCGTCCACCACCACCCAGGCACAGGCCAAGCCGTTTGGTTTGGGCTGGGGCATCGGAGCCGGCATCGTCGGCGCCGCGATCGTCGGCAGCGCCATCGCCGCCAACGACGGCTACTACAATGACGGCTATCGCCGCTGCGGCTGGGTGCGCCAGTTCGATGCCTACGGCAATTACATGGGCCGCGTTCGCACCTGCAACTACTGATGATCGGCTGAGCGAGATCGGCGCCGCATCAACTGCGCGGCAGATTTCCCTCAACACATTCTGATCGTGGATCCGCGTCCGGCACGGGCGCCTCATCCACCCCGTGTCGCACCCGACCCGCCCGGTCGTCCCCCCGGGCGGGTCAACCTTTTTGTTTCAGAAGCGATTGCGCCAAGGCACGGATGAGAACTCACCGCGGCGGCAGGGCGATCAGAAGCGGGAAAACGGCATTGATTTGAAGCGTTCGGCCTTAGTTTATCGGTCACAGCAATTGTCGCCTTCCCATGCCTCGCGCCCCTCCCGGATCAGGAACCAGACGACCCCTAGCGATGCCAACGCGTCGACCCACCAAGCGCCGACGAGGAACTGCGCAATGAGTGCACTTACCACGACGAATGCGAGCCAGCCGCATGTGATGCTCTCAACCGCGTCAGCCCGGAGGGCGCGGCTACCAAGCGCGTCAGCGAGTTGCAGCTTGCGCCGGGCCAGAAAATACATGACGGGAATGGCGAGCACGCTAATGATCAGACCCGATAGCGAAAACTCCGCACCTTGCCGTTCCCACAATTTCCAGCTGGCGCTCACAACCACATAAGCAGCAAGTGCGAACAGCAAGGCTCCGCCGATGCGGGAGGCCGTTCGCTCCGCATTCTCGGCGAAGGTCTGGCCGTGCCGAAGCTCGACGGTCAGACGCCAGACAAGGACGAGCGCGGACGCCAGCTCGATCAAGCTATCGATGCCGAATGCAGTGAGCGTGAGACTATTTGCAGCGACGCCGGAGCCGATCGCCACCACCGCTTCGATCGTCATCCAGGCGAGCGTAATGTACTCCAGCCGAAAAGCGGCTCGGATCAGCACAGTTCGTTCATCGGTGGTAACGGAAGAGCTGACAAAACTCATGGCCGGGTCCTCTTGGTGAAGGAACGAATTCAAGATCAGTATCACCGCGACGGCAGGGCGATCAGAAGCCCGACATTCACACCCAGATTCTGCTCGTGCCCACGGCTGAAGGCATAGCTGTAACTAGGCTCGACAAACCAGCCGAACTGCGGCGTGGTCCAGATCATGAAATCGAGCACCGCAACGGTGCCGAAGGAGTTGGTGGACGACCATTGCGGACCGAGGCCGACCATGAACTCGACGTTCTTCGACAACTGAAATGGCTTTTTGAACACGAGGTCGGCTTCCCATTCCGTCCCGCCCTTGCCCATCAGCGGGGTGATGCCGGCCTCGATCTCCAGCCAATGCTCGATCGGCGTGACCTCGATCGCGATGCTGGGGCCGATACTGGTTTTTCCGTCCTTGAGGCCCCACTCGCCCGCGGTGCCAATTTCAAGGACGGCGCCGCGGTGATCGTCGTCCGAACGCTCGCTGGCAACGATCTCCCCCGGCGCCGCCATGAGGCCGGCAACCAGAAGAAATTGCACCAAATTGAGCGATTTCATGAGCCCATCCCCTTCATCGCGAAACAGCCCCCCTTCAGGCAGGCACATCAAGCAGCGTTCAAACACGGCAGCGCACAGTACCCTAGTTGTTGCCTGTCAGCGGCTCAACAACGGCTTCCCAAAGAGGGAAGGTGCCAAATCGTCGAGGAAGAAAAGCAAACGCGCTCGGCAACCACCACGAGCCGGAGATCGCAATGATGGTCCAGGTGCCCGGCCCGCGTTGAGCAGAGGTTCCAGGCTTTCTTGCCGCCTGCAGGCTTCAGCCCATCAATGACACCGATCGTCGGCTTTCCGGGCTTGGCAGACATAAAACTATACTGTATCGTTTATATTTCTGGTGAAAGGCTTCCCGAGACGAAATGAAGGAGCAGCAATGGCAGACAAACTTTCCATCGATCGCCGGACGAGCGCGCTGCTCGTCATGGATTTCCAGACGCTGATCGTCGACAACTATGCCGCCGGTGCGGGAGCGCTGCTCGATCGGACGGCGAAGCTGATCGCCGCGGCGCGCACAGCAGGGATGCGGGTGATCTATGTAGTCGTCGGATTCCGCCCCGGCTATCCGGAGGTCAGCGACCGAAATGCAACGTTCAACAGACTTAAGGCCTCGGGCGTATTCGCCGCGGGTGCCGAAAATGCGAAGATCCATCCCGCCGTCGCGCCGCTGGCTGAGGAAATCGTCATTACCAAGCATCGGGTGAGCGCCTTTGCCGGGACCGATCTCGACCTGGTGCTGCGCGCCAACGGCATCGAGACCCTGATCCTGACGGGGATCATCACCAGCGGCGTCGTACTCTCGACCCTGAGCCATGCCGCCGACGCCGACTACACACTGTTGGTCGTCCGCGATTGCTGCTCTGACGGCGACGCGGAAGCGCATCGGGTGCTGCTGGAGAAGGTCTTTCCGCGGCAGGCCACCATCACGACGGCTGCGGAACTCGCGCAGGCCATCGGGGCTGGGCGGTAGGCGCCGTCACGCTGCGTATCCATCACACCGGCCGCGTTCGCACCTGCAATTACTGATAATCGGCTGAGCGGGATCGGCGCCGCATCAACTCCGCGGCAGATTTCGCTTAAGACATTCTGTCGTGG
>Ga0210405_10000852_pt1 | contig 37780 bp, 32 predicted proteins | sample IncBWH11MmetaG_FD_155492 | JGI IMG/M metagenome (GOLD analysis project Ga0210405, IMG submission 155492) | Forest soil microbial communities from Barre Woods Harvard Forest LTER site, Petersham, Massachusetts, United States - Inc-BW-H-11-M | ecosystem: Environmental > Terrestrial > Soil >... | reverse complement strand
AGCTGCCGCCGCTTATCGAGACTATCTCGCCGTACAACCGAACACACCGGGAGCGGAGTCTCGAGCGATCCATCTTCTGATCGAGCAAAAGCAATATGATGCGGCGCTCGCCGAGCTTGACCGCGCGGATGCCGGGAAGCCTGCCACCATGGACTCTCTCCGTTCCCGCGCGGACATCCAGATTGCTCAGAAAAAATGGGACGATTCGATCGTGACGCTTCGCAAAGCCGTTGCGCTCGCTCCCAACGACGCCGAACTTCATGGCGGCCTCGGCCGCGTGTACCTCCAGAAGCGCGATTTTGCTTCGGCCGAAAAAGAGCTCAAAGCCGCGCTGCAGCTCGATAAAAACAATCTCGTCTATTGGAAGGACCTCAGGACCACGTACTATCTCGGCGGCAACTTTCCGGCCACGCTCTCCGTGCAGGACTTGATCGCCAAGGTGGAAACACCTGGAGCGGGCGAGTGGTTTATCCGCGCGCTCTGCTACGATAAACTAAACCAGCCCAAGCCTGCGCTCGAAGCCTATGAGAAATTTCTTGAGCTAGACCAGGACAAGAATCCCGACCAGGTCTGGCAAGCGCAGCAGCGCAGCAAGGTCTTGCGTCGTATGCTGGATCAGAAAAGGTAATCGCATGGGGCCCCGGGCGGCGAAACGCGTTGCATTGCCAATCGTGCTGGCGGCGTTATGCGGTGTCGCCGGTGCCACGGACAAACTGAGCGATCTTCAGGCGCGCTTCGATAGCGAAACGAACGGTGTGCACAAAGCAAGAATGCTGCAGAGACTTGGCGACGCCCAATTCGATGAGGCCATCCGCGCGGAGAAGTCCGGCGATTACGGCGCTGTCGACCTGATCATGGAGAAATACCGAGACAACGTCCGCGCCGCTTCGCAGGTTTTGGAGAAGGATAGTCCTGATGCCGAGCACCATTCGAATGGCTACAGGCAGCTTGAAATGCACGTTCAAAAGGGGCTGCGCCAAGTCGACGAAATTCTGCTGGTTGCACCGGATGAATACAAGCCACCCCTGCAGCTTGTTCGAACAGACCTCTTGACCGTCGACGACGAATTGCTCAGGATTCTCTTTCCAAAAAAGCACGAGAGTAAGCCGGCCGTGCCTGCCGCTCCAGCGGGAGCTCCTCCTGATCCGGAAGTGCACCCATGAAACATCGCCTTAGCATTTTGTTTCTATTCGCCCTGATTTTTTATGCCGGTGCACCCGCTCGCGCGGGGGCGCAGACTCAGAAAGATTATTTGTCCTCTATCGAGGCCGACAAAATTCGTGAGGCCGAAACGCCGAACGAGCGCATCTCGCTCTTTCTCGCTTTCGCGGATGACCGCATCAAGAAACTTCAATACGAATTGGAGCATCCATCGGAAAATAAGCACGTGGAGATGCTGAATTCACTTTTAAACGCTTATGTCGGCTGCGTCGACGATGCCGCGGACCTTATCCAGCTTGGCATCGAGAAACAGCAGAATATTCGCAAAGGGATCGACTTGATGGCTTCGCGGACGAAAGACTTCCTCGCTATTTTACAAAAAATTCCTACCGATGCGCCTGACGCCGAGCTCTATAAGGACAATCTGGATGACGCGATGGAAGGCACACGCGACGCCGCCAAAGAAGCCGACGCCGCCAAGAAAAATGTCGCTCCGCCTCCCGTCCGGCGAAAGAAATGAACGCTGCGGCGCAAACACGCCCAGGGCAGCAATTGAGCGTAATCATGGATGCTGCTCCGCCGGTTAAGCTCACTCGTGCGAAGGAATCTGCTTCAGAAAAAAAACACCGAACGCCGCGCCGCGCGAGTTCTCCAGTCTCGGGTGGCGCCGCGCTTTTTCAGCGCGTCTTCACCAGGCTGGGTTGCGACGGCCGGCCGCCGCGCTTCCGCGTCGAGTTTTACCCCTATGCTAGCCTCGTACTCACGATTCGCCGCCGTGAAGATGTAGTGTTCGTCCGCTTCTCGGACCTGTTGCAGCGGGCTCCGCTACCAGTTCTTGAAGGCGCCGCCGCGCTGCTTCTTTCGCGCGTCTATCGTCGCAAAGCTGCTCGTGCACTCGTCGAGCCTTATCTAAACTACGCCCGCTCCAACCGCACCCGTGGCCGCATCAGCCGCATGCGGCGGGGCCGAGTGCGGTTAGCCTCGACTGGTCCGCGCGGGCGCCAGTTTGACCTCGAACAAATGTTCGAGCAACTGAACGAAAAATATTTCTCTGGAAGTCTGCAGCGTCCCCACATCGGCTGGAGCACCCGAAGTTGGCGCCGCCAGTTTGGTTGTTACGATCCCGGCCCCAATCAAATTCTGCTAAATCGCCGAATGGATCATCCCGGCGTCCCGCAAGTCGCCGTTGAATACGTCCTCTACCACGAAATGCTCCACGTCAAACATCCCACGCGCCGCTCCGGCTGCAGCCTCGTCTCCCACTCGCCCGAATTCCGCGCCGAAGAAAAGCTCTTCGCCGATTTCGCCCGCGCAAGGCGAATTCTCGATCAGCTGGCTCGCTAGCTCCGGTCCCGTCCATCGACAGCGTGCGGACGGCCATCCCTTTCTTTTACGAACATTCCAGTTTGCGGCCCGAAGCGATTGCCTGCTCTCGCGAACAGGTTACTGTTTAGCTTTACTTTTTCACATCTAACTATTCGACACTTTTTCTCGGCATTAGAATGGAATTCTTTCGGAAAGAGAAGAGAGGATCAATTTCGTGAAAATTGCGCAGGATTACACTCGGCTATTAATGGCGGCGCTTGTAATTTGCACGATTCTTCCGCTGCTATCTGGCGCTTCCGTGAAGCAGACGGCCAAACCAAAGCTGAGGGTTGCGGCGGACGGCCTTCCCAGCGGTCATGACACTCCGGAGGGTGTGGCCTGCGACCTAGCGCGGTCATTTATCAGTCGCGACGAAAAACTTTTCTCCTCGACGTCCATCAGACTCTACGGGGGTGGAACTGGACGGGAAGCTTATGCGAATTTCCTCCAATCTACTGTCGAGAGTATCAAGGCAGAAGCTGCGAAGAAGGAACCGTCACCTCAAGGCCCGAAAAGCATAGGAAAGGTTTTCGCGGCCAGGCACCTAAGTAAATCGGGCCCCGTTTCCTACGGTTACGCCGCCTTCGGATTTGAGGGCATAATGTTCGTGGACATCGGCGTTTACCTAAATAACGGAGAGCGGGCAATCAATCGGACTTTGGTCATCAAGGACAGAGACGGCAAATGGTACGTCCATCCAGACCCATCCGCCTCGCCGTCACTCTGTGACGGACTCAACGAGGAGAAAGCGTCGGTTGAAGATTTAACGGATGTGTATGAACTAGCAGGGTAAAAGGACTAACGGGTGAAGGCAACCAGAGTGCCGCGCTAGTTCATCGACTTCTTTTCTTTCTCTACGTCCTTATAGAGCTTGTCGATTCTTTTCTGGATTTTGTCTTTGTCTTCGGCTTTGGGATACAGATCCAGATAGCGTTTATAGGACTGGATGGCCTTTTTCTTCATCCCTTTTTTCTCTTGCGCTTCGCCCAAGTAGCGGTAGGGAAGTGCGTAGCCGGGCTTGGCTAATGCGGCGTCTTCGAAACGGTCGATGGCCGCGTCGATGTCGCCCTTGTGCATGTAAAACTCGCCCACTTGCATATCTCTTTCCGCTCGAAGGGGGTCCCACTTGGGCTGATCCGGTGCATCCTGAGTGGCGGTATCCGTAGTCGGATTCGCGGGTTTCGGCTTGTCTGTCGGAGTCGGGGGATTATCCGGCGGAGGTGGCGGCGGGCCCTGCGCAAAATTGCATGCTGGCGCAACGAGCATCGCGATACCAAGCAACGCCAAGTGAGTCGTTTTCAGAAAGTCTCGTCGCATACGATTCGTTGGGTGCTCCTCTCCACCTCGCATGTTGCTAACTCTGTTTGCCCGCCGATGACCAACGGTTTCTCACGGGTCACGGAACGCCGGTCACGGGCCAGCCCCTCCAGCCACTCTTTACAATTCTAGTATGATGGAAGTTGGCGCTTAAGCCTAAATTCTGCGCTGCACTCCCATGGAACCCCGAGAAATAGCCGCGCTGCTTCCCGAAAGTCCCGGCGTCTACTTGTTTAAGGACGCTGGCGGAAATGTTCTTTATGTCGGCAAAGCCGCGTCGCTGCGTAGCCGCGTGCGCTCTTATTTTCTCGAATCGAGCTGGGTGAATGCAAAAACCGGTTCACTTGCGCGTGAAATCGCCGATCTTGAAACTATCCTGGTCGGCAACGAACGCGAAGCTCTCGCTCTCGAACACAATCTCATCAAGAAATACAGTCCGAAGTTCAACGTCATGCTTCGCGACGATAAGACCTACCCGTATATCAAGTTCACGGCTGCTGAAAAATATCCTCGCGTTTATTTTACGCGCCGCATCAAGAAAGACGGCTCGCTGTACTTCGGCCCTTATTTCCCCGCAGGCCTCGCCCGCCGTATTCTTCATTTTGTTCACAAGCGGTTTCTCGTTCCGAGCTGCACTGTCGATCTTACGCGCAGCCATCCGCGGCCCTGTTTGCAGTATCACATCAAGCGTTGCCTCGGCCCATGCGTGGCTGGTCTGACCAGCGATGAGCGCTACGCTGAAGCTGCCCGAGACGTGCGCCTATTTCTCGAAGGCCGGAGGCAAGATCTCATCAAAAGCCTCGAAACGCGCATGATGGCCGCCGCCGAAAGAGAACAATTCGAACAAGCCGCCGCTTATCGCGATCTCCTCCGCACGCTCGAAGATATCGAAGATCGCCAGCGCATCGCGGCTGCCCAGGGCGACGATACAGACGTGCTTGCCTATTACGCCGAACCGCCGCTTGTCGCCGCCAATCTATTTCACCTGCGAGGCGGGCGCGTCGTTGATCGCCGCGAATTTTATTGGGAAGATCTCGAAGAGTTTGATCCGCAGGAGTTCGTGCCATCACTTCTCAAACAACTCTATTTGGAAGCGGAATATTTGCCGAAAGCCATTCATGTGCCCATCGATTTTGAAGACCGCGAACTTCTCGAAGAAACGCTCGCGGAGCGCGCTGGCCACAAAGTGGAAATCTTCACGCCGCAGCGCGGCAACAAACGGTCCTTCCTGGACCTCGTCGAAAGTAACGCCAAGCACTCCTTCGAACAGCGCTTCCGCGTACTGAAACCCAGCTCGAAAGCTATCGGGGAAGCCGTGCAAAACGCTCTAAATCTTCCGGAAGAGCCGCACCGGATCGAAAGCTTCGATATTTCCCACATACAGGGAACGGACACGGTCGCCTCGATGGTAGTTTGGGAAAACGGCCGAATGAGAAAATCCGACTACAGAAAATTCATCATCCGTGGAGATGAGGGGCGCGGTGAGGAAGGCCGCGACGAGAATTCGAACATCGCCTCACCGCTCCCCGTGCTCCGCGGGGCAGCAGTACCTGTTTCGAAGAACGACGACTTCGCAAGCATGCGCGAAGCCGTGACGCGCCGCTACCGGCGCTTGCAAGAAGAAAAAAAGCCGCTGCCCAGTCTTATCCTCATTGACGGCGGCATCGGCCAGCTCCACGCTGCCGCGCAGGCGCTGGACTCCCTTCAAATCATCAATCAACCGCTCGCCAGCATCGCAAAGAAGGAAGAAATTCTTTACGTATTTGGCCAGGAAGACGAACCAATTGTTCTTGAGCATCACTCGCCTGTTCTCCACCTGATCCAACAAATCCGTGACGAGACCCACCGTTTTGCGGTCACTTTTCACCGTCAACGGCGTGCTGCCCGACAAACAAAATCCGCACTCGATGGCATCCCTGGCATCGGGCCGCGTACTGCACAAAAGCTTCTGCGCGAATTCGGTAGCGTTTCAAACGTTCGCCGCGCCAGTATCGAAACATTGAGCAAAATCATTCCGCGAAAAACTGCCGAAAAGCTATTCGAAGAACTTGGCGCGTTGCAACACGTTGATGGAAAACCGGATAACCGGAGTGAGTAGCACATAGCGGTTAGCCCGTATTGCGCGCGACTGGACGCTATGCTACGGTTTTTGTGGAGGTTCTCATGGCGGACAATGTAGGTTCCAAAGTCACATATTTCCTCGTGGGTCTCGGAGTTGGCGCGCTAGTGGGCATTCTGTTTGCTCCGAAATCTGGAGAAGAGACGCGGGAATTTCTTTCTCAAAAGGCAGATGAGGGCCGCGACTTCGCGCAGCGCAAAGCGAAGGAGCTTCGCGAACGCGCGGATGACCTGATCGAGCGCAGCAAGGACGCGGCAACGCGAGGCAAGGATTCGATCTCAGCGGCCGTCGAAGGCGCGCGTGAGGCCTATCGCCGCGAAGCTTCGAAGTCTTGAAGCAGCGGGGCATTGAGGCGGCAAAGATTTGAAGCAGTGAAGCTCGGCACGGCATGATTCCGTCCTCCTGAGAGGACGCGTGGGGCGAGTATGGAAACTTGGCTGATGATTTTCAGCATTGTCGCGTCGATAGCCCTTGTAGTTCAGGGCGCGATGCTGATCGCATTGTTTATTGAATTCCGCCAGACCAATAAAAAAGTTAACGGTCTCGTCACCGATTTGCACACGCGAGTAGGGCCGATTTTGACCCGCGCGCAAATTCTTCTGGACGATACGCAGCCGAAAATTTCCAACATGGTGGCGGATGCGGCGCACATCGTTTATCTGACGCGCGGACAAGCGCAGAAGATGGACCGTGTGATTACGGATGCTAGCGACCGACTGCGCGGGCAGTTGAGTCACGCCGACCGCATTTTGACTGGAGCGCTCGAGGCGGTCGAAGATGCGGGGACCCAATTTAAGAGCAGCGTTTGGCGTCCGATGCAGAAAGCTTCCGCGCTGGTGCAGGGAATTAAGGTTGGTCTTGATTTGTTACGTGCACGACGCGAACGGCGCCGGCCTGACGAGCCGCTTGAACAAGAGGAAGAGCTTTTTATTTGAGAAGTCGACAGTTCACAGCTAACAGTCGAAACTCGAAACTCGAAACTCGAAACTCGAAACTCGAAACTCGAAACTCGAAACTCGAAACTCGAAACTCGAAACTCGAAACTCGAAACTAGAAACTCGAAACTCGAAACTCGAAACTCGAAACTCGAAACTCGAAACTCGAAACTCGAAACTCGAAACTCGAAACTCGAAACTCCTCTTCCCTGGATGGCCGTTCTTTCTTGCGGTCCTTTGCCAGGTTTCCTGCCTTAAAGATTTCTTTACTTTCCTTTTTCTTCTTCTCCGTACCTCGGCACTTCTTTACCTAGTTCCGTCGGCTCGCCTGCTCAGAGTCTCAGCCAGCATCATTTATTTAATCCAGGCGCCGCCGAGGACGCGATCGCTGTCGTAGAAAACTGCGCCTTGGCCTGGCGTTATCGCGCGTTGGGGAGCATCAAACGTAATTCTGGCGGTCGTTGCGTCGAGTGGTTCGACGGTTGCGGCGGCGGGCTCGTGCTTGTGCCGGATTTTTACCGTTGCGCGGACCGGCCCTGAAGGCTGCTCGATCGAAACCCAATTTGCGCCACTCACTTCAAATGAGGTTGTGCGCAATGCGTCGTCATCGCCGACCACGACGCGATTTTTTTCCGGGTCGATGGAAAGCACGTAGAGGGGCTTGCCCGCGGAGAAGCCAAGACCTTTGCGCTGGCCGATCGTGAAATTATGGACTCCGTTGTGATGGCCGACAACGACGCCATCTTCAGTGACAATTTCGCCTTCGCTTTTCGACAGAGAAATTCCGGCGTCTTTTGAATAGGCCTGGATGAACTGAACGTAGTTGCCGGTGGGAACAAAGCAAAGCTCCATGCTTTCCGGCTTCTCGGCTACAGGAAGATTGGTGCGGCGAGCCAGTTCGCGGACTTCTTCTTTGGTCAACTCGCCTAGCGGAAATTCGCTGCGCGAAAGCTGTTCTTGCGAAAGTCCCCAAAGAAAATACGACTGATCCTTGCTGTCATCGCGCGCGCGCAAGAGTTCCCAGCGGCCGGTGTGGTCGTTCTTGTGAATGCGTGCGTAGTGGCCGGTGGCCAGACGCTCCGCGCCGATCTGGCGCGCCATGCGCAGCAGCGGCTCGAACTTCACGTCCGTATTGCAGTTGGTACAGGCGATGGGCGTGCGGCCGGCGAGATATTGGTCGACGAACGGGCGAACGACGCGCTTCTCGAACTGTTCCTCGAAGTTCACTACGTAGTGCGGGAAATTGAGATGTTGCGCGACGCGCTTGGCGTCATAAACGTCGTCCAGCGAGCAACATCGGTGCTGCTTTGGGCCGTCGCCTTGCAACTCCGGCAGGCGACGCTGATTCCAAAGTTGCATCGTGAGGCCAACTATAGGGTGACCTTGTTCCTGGAGAACGGCGGCGACGGCGGAGGAATCTACCCCGCCGGACATGGCGATGGCGATCAGGCCGCGTTGAATTTCCTCGCGACTAGGTAGCATGTCGAATTCGGTTGCGGCCTTCATCGTGATGATTCTAGTTTACCGGATTCGACGGTGCGGCGCACGAGACAGGCGAAGGGAAAAGATAACGCAGAGACGCAGAGTCCACAGAGATACTGCAGAGAAGGGGCGCTGGGTCAGATGTGGAGGGCGGCCTTTTGATAGGTCGGGGAGAGGGCGCGCAGGTGGGCTACGGCGGCGGGGATGACTTCCAGCGCAAAGTCGATTTCGGATTGGGTTGTGTGACGGCCCAGGCTGAAGCGCAGGCTGGACTTGGCTTCTTCTTGCGAGAGGCCGATGGCGGTGAGGACGTGCGATGGCTCGACGGCTCCTGAGGAACATGCGGCTCCTACCGAGCACGCTAGACCCTTCAGATCTAGCGCGATCAACAGAGCTTCTCCATCGATGCCTGAGAACATGAGGTTTGTTGTGTTGGGAGTACGCGAAACGCCGCCGCCGTTTACATGGACGTGCTGGACTCGCTCGGCCAGGCCGTACTCAAGTTTGTCGCGAAGTGTTGAAACTCGCCGCGCATTGCTCGCAAGGGAGTTGCGCGCCAGCTCTGCAGCTTTGCCGAGACCGACAATTCCGGCAACATTTTCCGTGCCGGGACGGAATCCCCGCTGATGATGGCCGCCGTAGAGAAGCTGGCGCAGCCGAGTACCGTTGCGGACGTAAAGAGCGCCCACGCCCTTGGGTGCGTACAGCTTGTGGCCGGAAAGAGAAAGCAGATCCACATTTAGCGCGTTCACGTCGATCGGGATTTTGCCGGCAGACTGGACTGCGTCGGTGTGGAAATAGATTTTGTGTTTTCTGGCGATGCGGCCGACTTCTTCGAGGGGCTGCACGGTGCCAAGTTCGTTGTTGGCATGCATTACGGTGATCAGAAAAGTTTCGGGGCGAATGGCACGGCGGACGGACTCGGGATCGAAGAGACCCTGGCGGTCCACGGGGAGATACGCGACGCTCAAGCCTTGGGACTCAAGGGATTGGCATGCGTTGAAAACCGCTTCGTGTTCGATCGCGGTCGTGATGATGTGCGGGGCTGCGGCTTTTGCAGGGGAAGAGTGCACAGCCAGGATTGGCTGTGCCACTCCGAATATGGCGTGATTGTCAGATTCCGTGCCGCCGCTGGTGAAGACGATTTCTTGGGGGCGAGCACCGATTAGGGCGGCGACTTGTTCGCGGGCGGTTTCGACGGCGGCGCGGGCGCGCTGGCCGGGCGTGTGGATGGAAGAGGCGTTGGCGAAATCTCCGGAGAAATAGGGAAGCATGGCGTCGAGCACTTGCGGGTCGACGGGGGTCGTGGCGTTGTAATCGAGATAAACGCGGTTCATGTGCCTATTCTCAGGATACAGCGAAAGCGCGGCCTTGGGCGAGGGTGGTTGCGACCGACCACGAACTGACGGTTACGCTTAAAAGAGAATAGCTCCTGTGTAACCAAAATGCATGTATATGCATCTATCGTGGTATGAGCCACCGATCCATGCCGGAACTGCCATGCATGTGCGGGAGTTTTCGCAGGACAGCGCGGGCGCTTACGCAAATGTACGAGGAATCGCTGCGTCCTTTGGGTTTGCGGGCGACGCAGCTGACGATTCTGCAAGTCCTGGCGCGAGCGGGGGAAGTGCCGCAGGGACAACTTGGGGAGATGCTGGCGATGGACAGCACGAGTCTGACGCGGACGCTGGCGATCATGAGGCGTGCGGGTTGGGTTTCCGAGCAGCACGGGGAAGACCGGCGCGAACGGCGGATACGGTTGTCGTCGGCGGGGGAATCGAAGCTCCGGCGCGCGCTGCCGGTTTGGGAGAAGGTGCAATCGCGGCTCCGGGGGAAGTTGGGGAAGCAGAAGTGGGAGAACCTTTTGCGGCTCACGCATCACGTAACAGAAATCGCTAAAACACTAGGAGATTCGTTATGAGTAAGTATGGAAAGATCGTGGTTGGGCTACTCGTGGTTTGGTTCGTGGCGGTTTTATCGGCTTCGGCAATGCACCTTTTCCAGAACGTGTTGAACGGATTCGGACTCGGTATTGCTCTTGCAGCTCTGGCGCCCCTGATTGCATTTTCGTTGTGGTTTGCGGCGTCGGAAGGATTTCGAAACTTTGCGTCATCTTTGAATCCGAGAGCTCTCACTTCCATGCAATTCGGGAGGATCGTGGGGTTCACATTTGTTTTGTTGGAGGCGCGAAACGTGCTGCCAGCGATCTTTGCTATACCGGCTGGATATGGGGACATGTTCATCGGAGCTACAGCCGGGTTCGCGGCTTGGAAACTCGCGGATCCTGCGCATCGCAACAGTTTTATTTTTTGGCAATTGCTGGGGATACTGGACCTGATTACGGCCGTGAGTCTAGGTACGACTGCCCGTTTGATTGATCCTCGGGGCCCTTCGATGGGGCCGATGACGGTGCTGCCACTCAGCCTGATTCCGACGTTCTTTGTCCCGCTGTACATGATGCTGCACGTAATCTGCATCGCCCAGGCGCGGGCTTGGAAGACGTCATCGCAATCGCAGCGCCAGACGGCGGGACCGTTGCAACATCCTGCGATCTAGGTGAGCATTCGGACAATCGAAAAGAGAAAGGGGCCTCGACAAAGTGATCGTCGAGGCCCCTAAGTGTTTAGAGAACTGCGAGCGGCTATTCAGCGCGAAGGGCTTCGACTGGATCTACCGTGGCAGCGCGGCGCGAAGGTAGGTAGCTAGCTATGAACGCGGTAAAGATGAGGCCGAGGGTTACGGCGGCGTAGGTGATGGGGTCAACCGGATTGACGTGGAAAAGGAGCGAAGACATCAGCCGCATAACGATGGCGGCGGCGACCAGGCCGAAGGCGGCACCGATGCCAGTGAGGATTAATCCGTGTCGGATGAACATGCCAGTGACCGATTGCTGTTGAGCGCCTAGAGCCATGCGAATGCCGATTTCGCGGACGCGCTGCGAAACGGAGCAGGCGATGACGCCGTAGATGCCCACGACGCCGAGAAGTAGCGCCATTCCGCCGGCAACTGCGAGCATGATGAGCGTGAATGACGTGCGCGCCATGGATCGTGTGTAGAAAGCCCCAAGTGTGTGAACGTTTGAGAGCGGAAGATTGGGATTCACAGACCAGACAGCTTCACGAACTTCTTTTAGGAAGGCTTCCGAGCCGGCGCGTGGACTACGAATGCCGAAACCTGCGTAGGTGGCTACGTCTTGCGCTTGGCCCTCGAAGCGAACGCGCATGATAGGCCAATAGACCATGGACGGAGGAGTTTTGCTTACGCCGTCGCCATAGACGTTGGCAGCGACGCCGATGATTTCGCGCCAGTCATCGGTGGTAGCGACGCGAATGCGTTTGCCGATGGCGTTGGCCGGCGAATCCCAGTATTCGCGAGCAAAATTTTCAGAAATGATAGCGACCGGAAGCGTTTTGTAGATGTCCGTCCACGTGAAATCTCGCCCTGCCACCAAGGGAGTTCCTTCGGTTTCGAAAAAACCAGGAATGACGAAGGCAAAGCGGCGAATCGGAGGAATCTGTCCTTCGGAGTAAGCGCGATCCTGCGCAAAGACGAGGTCGTTGCTGGAGTTGCCGTCCATCGGGAAGGATGTGGAAACGGTGACGGCGGAGACGCCGGGAATCGCGGCGATTTTGCTGCGCATCGCTTCGAATGTGCGGACGACGCTTTCGTTGTCCTTGACTTGATTATCGGGAATGCCGATGCGGAAGGTTTGCACCTGATCGGGCTGAGAGTAGCCGGGATTGATGTGCGTGAGCGCGCGGAACGTGCGGATCATGAGGCCCGAGCAGATGAGGAGAACGAGGGCGAGAGCGACTTGAACGACGACGAGAACGCTGCGGGCGCGGTGCTGCTCGCGGCTTCCGCTGTTGGCGCGGCCGCCCGCGCGAATACCAGTGCTGAGTCGGACGCCGGCGTACTTGATAATCGGAATAGCGCCGAAGAGCACGCTGGCGAGAATGGAAATGGCAAAGGTGAAGAGCAAGACTGGGCCGTCGATGCCGATTTCGTTGATGCGCGGAAGACCATCAGGCGCAATCAGGACCAAGATGCGCAGGGCCGCATAAGCAAGCCCCAATCCAAGCGCGCTGCCGAGGAAACCGAGGGTGACGCTTTCCAGGAGAAGTTCGCCGGCGATGCGATACGGGCTCGCGCCGAGAGCGGAGCGGACAGCGAGTTCCTGGCGGCGGCCTTCGACGCGAACCAGCAAGAGGTTGGCGACGTTCGCGCAAGCGATCAGCAGAACCATGCCGATGGAGCCCATGAGCACCCAGAGCGTGTTGCCAACGTCGCCGATGACGTCTGTTTTCAACGGGCGAAGATTGGGACCGATGCGGGCGTCGTCAAAAATCTTTGTGCTGAATCCGGGAGGTGCAGGGAATGTTCGCGAAACAATCGGCAACATGCGCGCGATGTCGGCGCTGGCTTGCTCCATGGTGACTCCGGGTTTGAGGCGGGCAATACCCTCGAAGCTGAAATTGCCGAGATTGGTCTTGTTACGGTCCCAATTCAAGGGAAGGATTACTGCGGGATCCTCCCAATCAAGAAAGTGAAAGCGCTGTGGAAGAACTCCAATAATCTCGCGCGGCTTGCCATCTAAAGTGATGGATTGGCCGATGACGGAGCTGGAGCCGCCAAACTTCTTTTTCCAAAAACCATACGTGATGACGGCGGTGTCCGGAGCGCCGGGAGAGTCGTCCTGGCGCGTAAAGGTACGACCCAGCATCGGAGCAATGCCGAGCAGAGGAAGCGTGCCGTCCGTAACGTCAAGAGCGGTGAGGCGTTCGGGTTCAGCAACGCCAGTGATGCTGACGGCATCCCGGTTGTAGATGCCAATGTCCAGAAAACTTTGATTTTGCTCGCGATAGATGAAGTAGTTGGAGGGCGCCATGTTGAGGTCGGTGATGTTGATGCCGGGTGCGGTGTGCCAGACCCCGATCAGTTCGTTGGGGTTCGGATAGGGAAGTGGCTTTAGGAGGACGCCCTCAAGAACGCTGAAGACAACCGTGTTGCCGCCAACGCCGGCAGCGAGAGTGATTAGCGTGATGACGGTGAATAGCGGGGCCTGGGCCAGGCGGCGAAAGACTTGCTTCAGATGAGCTAAGAAAGTTCGCATGGACAGGATCCCCCGGGGCTGGGCGATAGAAAAATGAGATGGCCGGAATAGCCCGCACTATTAAAGACGAAGTAGCGCCCTGAATGTTCCATCTAGTTTCAAGACGTAACGAAATCGAGATTATTACGTAACTGAGGAGTGGGTGCCGACGCGGCGGGCTGGTGGTATGCAGAAAGGATAGCTGGGGTGTAGACTCGCGGCAAGGCTGCGAAAAAACTGCTGGTGGTGGCGGCAGAGGAGTGGCGAGCGATGGGACAATCCATCCCTTTTGGACAACACATTGCGAGACCGCCGATCTCGGCGCGCATTGGCGCCAGGGCTCGCGTGGAATCCGTGCCGTGGACGATTTGGTGCATGGTGGCCGGCGTGGTGTGCGGAACGATTGGCGGGCCGTGGGATATCGCTTGGCATATGTCGATTGGGCGGGACACGTTTTGGACGCCGGCGCATATCATGATTCAGCTGACGGGCGTGCTGGTGGGAATTGCTTGCGCGTACATGATTTTGACGACCACGTTTGGGCACAACGCGGCGACACAGGAATCCTCGGTGAAGATTTGGGGATTCCGCGGACCACTCGGCGCGTTTATCGCGGTGTGGGGCTGCATCGCGATGCTGACGTCCGCGCCTTTTGATAATTGGTGGCACAACGCGTATGGGCTGGACGTGAAGATCCTGAGTCCGCCGCATACGCTGCTCTCGCTAGGTTCGCTGACGATCAAGATTGGGTTGATGGCGCTGATGGCGGGGTTGATGAGCCGCGCGTCGGAAAGTGTGGCGCGAACGCTGAGATGGCTGTTGCTTTATGTTGGGGCAACTTGTGTGGCGCAGATGGGAACAATTCTGACGACGAGCACCTGGCCCAGCGAGATGCACAAGGCGGCGTGTTATCTGGCGGTGGCGATTGCGGTCCCTGCGGTGTTGATTGCGCCGGCATGGGCGTCGCAGTGGCGATGGGGCTGCACGGCGGTCGCTGGGATATATACGGCTATATTGCTGACGTTTGAGTGGGTTCTACCGTTGTTTCCCGCCGAGCCGAAGCTGGGACCGGTGTATCAGCACATCACGCATTTGGTGCCGCTGCATTTTCCTTTGCTGCTGATTGTGCCGGCGATGGTGCTGGACCTTTTGTGGCGCAAAACGGGAGAGTGGGGGAGATGGAAGCTCGCGTTGGTGACGGGACCAATTTTTGTGCTGAGCTTTTTGGCGGTGCAGTGGCCGTTTGCGAACTTTCTGATGTCTTCGGCGGCGCGCAACTGGATTTTCGGGATGGGGTACTTTGCGTATTTTGACCAGGCGAATTTTTCATATGATCCGTACAAATTTAATACCGGGGAAGTGGGAATTGTTTTTTTGCGAATTTTGGGGTTGGCGGTGGTGTTCAGCGGGGTTACGGCGCGTTTGGGATTTGCGTGGGGCGATTGGATGCGGCGGATGAGACGGTGAGAGGGACAGAGGTTGGAGAGACGATGGAGCTTAGGAGCGGCTTGCGTCGACGGATAATCGGGATTCTTGTGCTCGTATTGGTGACCGCGCTTTCGGTGAGCGCGCATGTTGGAAGTTCTGATGTGTTCTTTGAGGGAGATGCTGGGCCGTATCGCCTTTATGTGACCGTGCGAGTGCCACAAGTAATTCCCGGAATTGCTGAGATTCAGGTGCGCTGCGCGGCGAACGATGTAGAGAAGATCGAGATTGTACCCATGAAGTTGAGCGGAGCGGGGTCGAACCTGCCACCGACTCCTGACGTTGCGGAGAGGTCGAAGCAGGACCCGCAATTCTTCACAGGAAGTTTGTGGCTGATGGAATCTGGCGCACTGAAAGTGCGCGTTTCCGTGGAGGGAAGCAAGGGGAAGGGCGAGCTTTCCGTTCCGGTACCCGCATTTGCGCAGCGAACCTTGCCGATGGAGCGATCGCTAGGCGGGCTACTGGGATTCTTGATGGTGTTCCTGGCGGTCGGGCTCGTTTTCATCGCGGGGGCGGCGGCGCGCGAGGGGAATCTGGAGCCCGGAGAAACGCCTTCGCCAGCGAAGAATCGGCGAGCAAGAATTGTGATGGCGATTACCGCAGTCGTTGTGGTCGGGATTCTTTTCCTCGGGAAAGCGTGGTGGGGCGTGGAAGCTACGAACTACAGACGTACAGTTAGTTTTTTTAAGCCGCCGCTGGCGGAAACGGAACTCCAAAACGGAAATCGACTGATGATTCGAGCGAAGGGGCAGGATCCGGCGTGGTCGAAAGAAGTGAATATGGAAGACGTGATTCCCGACCACAATCATTTAATGCATTTGTTTTTGATCAGCACACCGGGGATGGACCGCATGTGGCATCTGCATCCAGAGCGCGGCGATGGCGGAGCGTTTATCGATGATTTGCCGAGCATGCCTGCGGGGCATTACCAAGTTTTTGCGGACATCGTGGACAAAGCCGGATTTCCGTGGACGCTGGTTGGACAAGTGGATCTTCCGCAGATAAGTGGACGACCGCTTGTTGGAGACGACTCCGCGTGGACAGGGACCGCGTTGGCGGCGCAGGCGGATGATGCCAGCGTCGCGCAGCTTGCGGACGGCGGGCGGATTGTTTGGGAAAAGGGAAGTGCGCCGCTGGTTGCGAATACGGCGATGGTTTTCAAGTTCCGAGTCGAGGACAAGGATGGGAGGCCGGCCAAGGATATGGAGCCGTACATGGGAATGGCCGGGCACGCGGAGTTCGTGAGCTCGGACATGAGCGTGTTCGCGCACATCCATCCCGCCGGCTCCGCCTCAATGGCCGCGCTTAAGCTGGCGAATGCAAGCCCGAACGATACCGTTATCATCGAGGCGGTCGGGCCAGACACACCGCCCCCGGCCGTGATGCCAGGAATGCCGATGCCGGAAGGGCCCCTGAAGCCGGAAGTGAGTTTCCCTTACGGTTTTCCGAAAGCGGGTGACTACAGAATTTTCGTCCAAGTCAAACGCGCGGGGCAAGTTGAGACCGGCGTCTTCGACGCTCACGTCCAGTAGAGAGGGTGTGAACGCGAGTGCGTTTCTTTGCCTACGCGCTGCCGTGCTAGAGTCTTCCGTTGGGGTAGCCCACCGCAACTGAAAGCAAGCGTCTAGAAGGGGAGGCACAGAAGTGGCGTACCGGGATTTGCGGGAGTTTGTCCAGAAACTGGAGAAGGAAGGGGAACTGAAGCGCATTCGCGCAGAGGTTGACCCCATTCTGGAGATCACAGAAGTGACGCAGCGAATTGCGCGGGACAAGAACCGCTTGCCAGACAGCGTTGGACCGGCCCTGTTATTTGAAAAGCCGAAGGGTTCGCGCGTGCCGCTGCTAGTGAACACGTTTGGAAGCGTGCGGCGGATGGCGCTGGCGTTTGAAGTGGAACATTTGGACGAAGTGGCGGCGCGGATTCAGGGTTTCCTGAAGATGGAAACTCCCCAGGGATTCTTCGACAAGATCAAGATGCTGCCGAAACTCGCGGAGTTGGGGTCATTCTTCCCGAAGAGCGTAAAGACTGGTGCGTGCAAGGAAGTGATGCATCACGGTAAAGACGTCAACCTTTTCGATTTTCCAATCTTGAAGTGCTGGCCACAGGATGGCGGGAGATTTATTACCTTTCCGCTGGTCTTCACAAAGAATCCCGAGACGGGAAAGCGAAATGTCGGGATGTACCGCATGCAGGTCTATGACGAGCGAACCACCGGCATGCACTGGCAGACGCAGAAACACGGCGCGGAGCATTTCCGCCGCGCACGTGCGAAGAATCCCGAAGGGCGCATTCCTGTGAGTGTGGCAATAGGAGCGGATCCCGCAACGGCGTTATCCGGGATGCTCCCGATTCCGCCAGACCTGGACGAAATGATGTTCGCGGGTTTTCTTCGGCGCGAGCCGGTAGAGATGGTGACTTGCGAGACGAACGATCTCGAAGTGCCAGCGAACGCGGAGATCGTCCTGGAAGGCTACGTCGGCCTGAACGAGATGCGCACGGAAGGCCCATTCGGCGATCACACCGGGTTTTATTCCCTGGAAGGCGAGTATCCCGTGTTTCACGTCGAATGCGTGACGCACAAGAAGGATCCGATTTATGTGACGACCGTGGTGGGGCCACCGCCGCAAGAAGACTATTACATGGGCTACGCGGTGGAGCGCGTATTCTTGCCGGTAATGAAGATGCAATACCCCGAAATCACAGATGTAGCGATGCCAGCCGAAGGAATTTTTCACAATTTGATGATTGTGGCGATTCGGAAGTCCTATCCAGGCCACGCGCGAAAAATCATGAATGCGATTTGGTCGCTGGGGCAGGCGATGTTCACAAAAGTGATCGTCGTGGTGGATCACGACGTAGACGTGCACAACTACAACGAAGTTGTGTGGAAAGCACTGTGCGCGCTCGACCCAGAAAGAGACGTGCAATTCTCCCTAGGACCGGTGGATACGCTGGACCACGCGCAAAGAATGCAAGACTTCGGTTCAAAAATGGGAATCGACGCAACGCGCAAGTGGGAAACAGAAGGATTCACGCGGCCGTGGCCAGACGAAATTAAAATGGATGAAGAAACGCGCGCGCGCGTCGCGGCAATCTGGAAAACATTGCACTTATAAAAATGCGCGAATGAGTTGCGAGAGATTGACTTCAAAGGATAACCGTCCCTGAGGACAGGCTGGGATGGCAGAAAAATACAATTAGTTGTGGTTATCTCGAAAGGCATCCACAATTCATAGTATCAACCTCCCCGAATACCCCAGAACTGCCTATGAATAGGGGTAGTTATAGGGCAACTCCGGTAGAGAATCCCTTGACGCTCTGAGGTTCCGAATGTCATAAAGCTTGCACGGGCCGCACCTCGAAATATCCGCAGCGCAGCAGGGGTGCCCTTTGCAGTGGTGGGTTTGGCGTCAGTTCGGACGCCGGGGTAACGTTCCTCGTGATTGAATCTCGTGAAGTGATGAATGTGAGACAGGCGTCGCAGTATCTGGGGATCTCTCCGGATACCCTGTACCGTTACATCACTGAGGGCGAAATTCCCGCGTTCAAATTAGGTAATCGTTGGAAACTGCGTAAGACGATTCTGGACCGTTGGATGGAACGGAAAATGAGCCAAGCGCATGCGAGGCGCCGATAGTTTGCCGATAGTGAAGGCGAAAGAGGCCGCGATATGTTGGGAATGGGCAAAAAATCAAGACAGCTGGTAGGGCTGGACATCGGCTCAAGCTCGATCAAAGCAGTCGAGCTGAAGGCGACGAAAGCCGGCTACGAGCTCGTAAGCTTTGGCATGGAATCGCTGGCGCAGGACACCGTCGTGGATGGCGCGATCATGGACGCGCCGCAGGTGGCCAACGCGATCAGCAAGATTTTCGACGCACAGCGCGTAAAGACGAAGAACGTGGCGACATCGGTTTCCGGACACTCGGTGATTGTGAAGAGAGTGCCGCTTCCTCTGATGACCGAGGAAGAGTTGTACGACCGAATTCCTTCCGAGGCCAGCCAGCATATTCCGTTCGATATCGCGGACGTGAACCTGAGCTATCAGTTGCTGGAATCGATGGACGCGCAGATGGACGTCCTGCTAGTGGCCGTAAAGAAGGACAAGATTCTGAATCACACGAACGTGCTGGCGCAGGCGGGCAAGACGCCCGTGGTTGTGGATATCGATGCGTTCGGCTTGCAGAACTGCTTTGAAGTGAACTACGAACCGGATGCGGGGCAGACAGTAGCGCTGCTGAACATCGGCGCGAGCGTCATGAACATCAATATCGTGCGCGGCGGAGTGCCGCTGTTTACCCGCGACGTCAGCGTGGGCGGCAACCAGTACACGGACGCGCTGCAGAAAGAGTTGGACCTAAGCTTTGAGGATGCGGAGCGCCTGAAGAAAGGCGATACGCTTCCGAGCGTCACAGACGAGCAGAAGCAACAGATTCTGCGCAGCGTTTCGGACATTCTGACCTTGGAAATTCAAAAGACGTTTGACTTCTTCCGTGCCACAGCGAGCGGCGAGAATATTCAGCGCATCGTGGTGGCAGGCGGTACGGCGCGCGTTCCTGGGCTGGTGGACTTACTCAGGGAAGAGTTTGCGATGCCGGTCGAGGAGTTGAATCCTTTCCGGAAAGTGCTCGTCAATCCCAGCCGGCACAGCGATGATCAGATCCGCGAGATGTCGCCGCGGCTGGCCATTGCGGTAGGTCTGGCACTGAGGAGCTTTGACTAACCATGATTCGCATAAACCTTCTCGGACAAATACGGCCTAAAGCATCGCGAAGGCCAGTCGATACGGGCGCAGCACTTCCCGTGCTTTTCATCGGCGCCGGCCTGGTTCTCGGCGTTCTTGTTCTTGGCTTCCTTTATTACTCGTGGCAACAGCAGCTGAATACCGAGAACACCAAGATCAAGACTTTGCAGGCGCAAAAGACCGACCTCGAAAGCATCAAGCAGCAGGTAGAGGCTTTCGACAAGCAAAAGCAAGTCCTGCAACAGAGAGTTTCGACGATTGAACAGCTGCAACGCGATAGGACCGGCGGCCAAGATCTTCTGGACATGGTGGCGAACACGGTTTCCAGGACGGAAAATCTTTGGCTGACGACCATGACGCGGAAGGGATCGACCCTGACGATCGAGGGTTCCTCAGCTTCCATCAACGCCGTCGCGAATTTCATCACGGCATTAAAGCGGTCCGGTTACTTCCAGAAGGTGGAGATTAAGGACGCGAAGCAGGACGACAAGACATCGACAGTGCAGACATTCAATTTCCAGTTGTCCGCTGAAATCACTCCGCCGCAAGCAAATGTTGCACCCCCGGCGCAGGCGAAGCCGGCGAACGTGCCGACGAAAGCCGCGCCAGCCGCGACTCCGGCGAAGAAGGGATAAGGGACGACCATGGCCAATCCGTTTCGAGACATGTCGGTGTTCATGCAAGGCCTGGTGGCAGTGGCCATCGCGGTCGTGGTGCTTCTCCTGGGAGTTTACATTCCGCTCTCTCCTGTAGCTCAGGAACGCGACGCCGTGGATAAGGCTGTGCAGCAGCGCTCTACCTTGAATACCGAAGTCCAACAATTGCAGGTTTACAGGCAGCGCTACGGCGAATTGAAACAGCAGATGGATGCGCTCTCCAAACAGCTGGATACGCTGAAGACCATCGTGCCGGAAGAAAAAGAAACCGACGAGTTTATCCGCCTGCTTCAAGGCGCAGCCAGCTCGTCGAATGTCCAGCTCCGACGCTTGACGGCTGAGGCAATTGTGCCGAAAGACTTTCACTATGAAATGCCGTTCGAAGTTCAAGCGGACGGGCCGTACTTTAATCTCATGGACTTTTTCGGGCGGTTGGGCAGGCTTTCGAGAATCATCAACGTAGGTGATTTGGAGTTCGCTGATCCAGACAAGTCCAAGGGTACGAAGTATCCGATTCGGCCTGGGACCACGGTATCTGCAATATTCACGGCAACGACTTTCTTTACCAAGCCAGCTGACGTGGGCCCAGCCCCAGGAGCACCAGGGGCGAAGTCCGCAGTCAAGCCGGCGGGGAAATAACCCTTGAGCGGGAATGAGCGATCTATGCGTTCAGCACTAACTCTCGTACTAGGGATTTTGCTCGCGGCAGCCGCACCGGGGCTGCGTGCGCAGGCTTCCACGGCTGCGCCGCAACCAGGGAAACCAGCAGCACCGGCAGCGGCGAAAAAGCCCCCAGCAAAGTCCGCAACTCAAAAAGTGGCGAAGGCTCCCAAGCCAGCCAAGCCTGTCGAGACCGCGGTGAATCTAGACGCGCCGAAGGAAGGCGATCAGGCAGCAGGGACATCGTCGCGGCGCGATCCGTTCGAGTCTCTGGTGGCGCGCCAGCAGGCGCAGAAGAATGCCACGGCACAGCTGCCTCCCGGCAAAGCGGGACTGCAAGTAAGCACGCTGCGGCTTGACGGCATTGTGAAGGCGCCGAACGGGATGATTGCCGTGGTAACCAATCCTCAGGCGCGCACCTATTTTCTCCGTGAAGGCGATCAGTTGTACGACGGACGCGTGGAAAAGATTGCGATGGATGGCGTTTCGTTCCATGAAATCGGGAAAGATGCGTTTGGCAAACCCGTGGAACGCCAAGTGAACAAAAGAATTTACTCCAGTGCAGGAGAACAGCAATGAAGACGAATTGGCCCGCCCTTCGGTGCGGCTTCCTGATCCTCTCGAGCGCAGCTTTGGGCGCAAGCCCGATGCTAGCTCAGACGCAGGAGCCCGCCGGCGCGACCGCGGCATCCGCGGTGATCTCTAGCGTGGCGATAACGCAAGCGCCACAACGCGCCAGTGTGCGTGTGGAAGGCGAAGGGCGCCTCGACGTCCATGCCTCGCGCATGCAGAACCCAGATCGGTTGGTGCTGGATTTCTCCGGCGCGCGACTGGCGGTCGATAAGACGGTGATTCCCGGTGTGTCGGAACCCGTTCGCGATGTGCGGCTCGGGCAGTATCGCCCGAACGTTGCCCGCGTTGTCGTCGACCTGACTGGTGTCACGCCCTATCAGATTTCGCACGATGGAACGGCGGTCGTGGTCCTTTTTGACGCACAGCCGGAAGCTCCCAGCGCAGCACCATCGGAACCGAAGACGGTGACTTCGCAGCAAGAGCCGAAGTCGCGCGCTTCGTTTGAATACAGCGCAGCGGCGCCGCATACCACTTCACGGCCCTCGAATTCGTTGCAGATTCCTGCTCCTCGCTTCGCTTTGCCCGGCGAACTGACCCAGCCCTCATTCACCCTCGCTTCTTTCCGCGGGACGAATGAGCCAGCGCGTCCGGCAACAGCGCAAGATGCGGCGCAGCAAGCTGCTCAAGCGTCGAATGCGGCTGCTAACAGACTGGCCGTATCCACCGCGCAGTCCCAGCAATCGCAAGCATCGGCCCCTCCGGCTGCTGTTGGAAAGTACACAGGAGAGCCGATCTCGGTGAACTTGAAGGACGTCGACCTGCGCGACTTTTTCCGGCTGATCCATGAGATCAGCGGGTTGAACGTCGTGCTTGACCCAGCGGTTAAAGGGACTCTGACGATTGTTCTGGATGAGGTACCGTGGGATCAGGCTCTGGATATCGTTCTCCAGAACAACGGCCTCGACAAACAGCTCAACGGAAACGTATTGCGTATCGCCACTCGCACAACGCTGAAGACGGAAGCCGAAACACAGCGCGACCTCGAAAAGGCGCAAGCGGAAGCTATCGCTCCCGTAACCGTGACCCGCGTTTTGAGCTATGCAAAAGCGGCGACCATGAAAGACACGCTGAAGAAATTCCTCAGCGCGCGCGGCGACATTCTTTCGGATGACCGTTCGAACCAGATTATTATTCGCGATATTCCATCGGTCATTCCGACGATCGACAACCTGCTTCACCAGCTTGACCGCAAATCGCAGCAGGTCGAGATCGAAGCACGCGTGATTTCAGCGTCGCGTGCTTTCTCTCAGGACATCGGCACGGAACTGGGGTTCGCCGGCACGACGACGAGTGGCCGCGACATCTACAGCGGCGCGCCGCAGGTCGGCGTCAGCCCTGGACCGATCAACACGATTCCAGCTCCTCCACTGGTCACGGCACCGACGAATACGAGCGGCGGCGGTCCTCAAACCGGTATCCCGCTGGCTACCAGCTTTGGCGCAGGCGTTCCGACAAGCGGTTTCGGCTTCTCGCATAGGTCGCCAAACTTCGCCATCGACTTCTTTATCACGGCTGCGGAAGCCAAGGGCGTCGGCAAACTGCTCTCCAAGCCGCGCATCGTGACGCAGAACAACGAAAAGGCGGTCATCAAGCAGGGCGTCAAGTTGCCCATTCAGACGACCATCAATAACACGATCTCGGTACAGTTCATCGACGCCGTGTTGCAACTGGAAGTGACTCCGCAGATTACGATCGAAGGCACGATCTTCATGGACGTGCTCGTGGAAAACACCCAGATCGATCAAGGTATTCCGCGCGTGCAGGGTATCCCGGCATTGGATACTCAGTCCGCACAGACCAAGGTCCTGGTTCCGGACGGCGGCACGGTCGTGATTGGCGGAATCATCGTCAACACGCAGAACACCAACATTCAACAGACACCAATCGTGGGCAGCTTGCCGCTGATCGGAAATCTGTTCAAACGGACAACCATTTCCATCCAAGCGCAGGAATTGCTGTTCTTCCTGACACCCAGAATTATCCCTGGGTAACGGGGGCTGGAAATAGACTGGGCTGAATGGCTCAGCAGATTTAGGCAATAAGTCTTGGTTGAGATTTGAAAGAGGCCGTCCTTCTAGACATGACCGCGAGGTTCTCTCGCAAGCATGTCAAAAGAAGGGCGGCCCTTTTGTCTCCGTTGATGAACCATCCGCACTTTCCGTCCACCCGAGTCCAGTTTTCAAACCGATAGTTCGGCCGCGTTACGGTGAAGGGACTCCCAGCTTTTGGAGCCGTTGAGATTCAACCAAAGTTGAGTGGCACGGTGGACCACTAGCGTGCCGCACCGAGAGGCTGTTACCCACGAGGCATGAACAAGTCTTTACGTTGGTTAGTGGCGGTCTTGTGCGTTCAAATGTTTCGGGAAGCGAACTTAAGCCGTTCTGATGGGACCGGAAGCCAGCGCTACGGCCAGCATCCGAAGATGCAATCCCAGGGAGTATCTAGATGCGCCATCTGGGGATAACACCGCACGAAAACTACCGCAGCCGAGAGCAGGAAAAGAAGGCTCAGGCGCATGCCAAAGATTCGAGCCGGCAAACTGCGTAGCGCGACGGCGATGGCCATGCCGAGGAACATCACACAGGGATAATAGTAGTAGTAATAGAGGCCGCTTTGCGGCGTGACCGCCCATTGAAAAAAGTTCGCGGCGAAAAGGAGGAGCACGAGGGCTTCGGGCAAGGCGATTTCTTTCCAGAAGCGCCGCAAACACAGGACCAGCGCCAGCAGACCTGACCACGTGATGACAGGATTTCCCACCAAATAAGAAAGGGAACGCTGGGGTTTCAAGTTCAGAGGCCACGAATACCAGGGCGAGATGAGGAACGGGTTGGTGACCGTCGTTCTGTTGAAGTGCCACATGAAGACATTTATCGCCGCTAGTTCGTGCAGGCTGAACGGCAAGTGGCTGAGCCTGCATAGCGGCCAAAAAACCAGGCAGTAGGCCGCGATGGGGGCGACGACCAAGGCGATCAAAAGAAACGGGATTCTAGTCTCTGCTATATTGTGCGCAAAAACTGAAAGTACGGGATTTGAAGCTCCAACCTTTAGTCGCGAGATCACCAACAGCGCGACCGCGACCAAAACAAATACCGAGAGCGTATCAATGGCATTCCATTTACAGGCGCCGCCCAGCCCGACCAAAACTCCGGCCAAACAGAAAAGCAGGCGCCGCTTGCCTACGCCTAAGGGCAAAACGAGAGCTGCGGTGTAGGCCACCAAGCTCCAGATCAGGAAGACCATCAGGAATACGTCCACAGTGGCGATGCGCGACATCACAAACAGGAAATTGTTGAGCAGCGCCAGCCCAGCCGCAAGGAAAGCAAGATTGGAGTCCTGCAGTAGCAGGAAAGCCCAAAGATAAACCGCAGCCACTGTCAAAGCGCCGCACACGGCGCCGGCGATTCGCCAGCCAAACGAATTATCGCCGGCGGCCTTCATGCCGACGGCCATAATCAGCTTTCCCAGGGGAGGCTTTGCAAGCGGAGGTGCCTGAGGATCCGGATTCGGTACGCCCTGGATAAGTGCTCGCGCTTCGGGAACAAAGTACGCTTCATCGAAAAACATCCGTCTGGGATTGCCCAAGCCGGCCAACAACAGCGCCAGGGAAACCAATGCGAAGAGCATCGCGGTGGCAAGCTGGGGACGACCTAGCCGTGCGTTTGGGAAGGTTTTTCCGGCCGAATTGCGAACAGGAATGGCATTCTCGGGAAGGGGGGCGCTGCCGCCTGCAGCCGTGGGGACTGCAGTGGGTCCGGAAGTGGCGCTGGGGCCCTTCCTGTTGAATACGGACATGCAATCATCTTATCCGGGACGCACAAATCCAGCCTGCTTGGCGTGCTCATTTTGTGCATAATGAGCCACTGCACTTCGCGCAAGTGCGCAAGACGCAACGCGCGAATCGCGAGAATTTCGAGTTAAACTGGAAAGGGTATTGGCTGGACTGTAGTCTCCCTGCTTCATCTATGAGCTCACCCTTCAAAACTCGCCGGAAAGCTCTCAACAAGCTCATCTCGGGCGCGAAGTTGGACGCCATGGTGATCACTCACCCCGCCAATTGGTATTACCTGACCGGTTTCACCGGGGAAGCTGGCGTACTCATTTTGGGCGATGGCTCAGCCACCCTGATTACCGACGGGCGTTTCACCACGCAAGTGCGCGAGGAGACCGTTTCTGTCCGCCTGGTCCAGCAGAAAGGCTCCTTAATGGAGTCCACGGGGCGCCTGCTCCGCGAAAAGGCCATCAAGCGGGTCGGATTCGATCCGGCGCAAACTTCCGTGGCGCAGCTGAATCTATTACAAAAGGCGGCGGGCTCTCGCACGAAATGGATTCCCGTCCCGGAGCTGGTCGGAACCCTGCGGGCGCGAAAAGAGCCCTCCGAACTGGCCCGGATGCGCCAGGCGGCCATACTGGCTGGCGACGCGCTCACCAGCGCGATCAAGCTGTTGAAGCCCGGAGTGATGGAAAATGAAGTCGCGGCAGAGATCGAATACCAGATGAGAAAGGGTGGAGCATCCGGTCCAGCGTTCGAAACTATCGTGGCTTTTGGCGAACGTTCCGCGTTGCCTCATGCGCGTCCTACCGCCAAGCGATTGAGGAAAAATGAGTTGGTGGTACTAGACCTGGGTGCTATACTCGCGCACTATTGCAGCGACATCACGCGCACGGTGTACGTTGGCAGAGCCCCGGGGCGTGTGAAACAATGGTACAAGGCGGTCCTGGAAGCGCAGAACGCGGCGATAACGGCTGTGCGGGCCGGAGTCACCTGCGGCGATGTGGATACTGCTGCGCGGCAGGTTCTGGCCGGTTACAAACTGGACCGGCTTTTCACCCATAGCACTGGACACGGACTGGGCCTGGAAGTACATGAAGATCCCCGGGTCGCGCGCGGGCAAAAGACACGGCTGGAACCGGGATTCGTGGTCACGATTGAACCTGGGGTTTACATGGCAGGCGTCGGGGGAATTCGCATCGAAGATGACGTCGCCGTGCACGCAGGGAATACCGAAGTACTGACCCGCATACCGCGGGATCTCATCGAGCTTTGACACAGGCATGAAACGAAAACAGCCCTCGAAAGCATCTGAAAGTTCCTCCATCGCTAGTCCAGAAGTCCAGCAAATCGAGCAACTGCTCCGCTTTATGAGCGAGCACAACCTCGAGGAGTTTGAGTATTCGCGGGGCGACCTGAAAATCCGGCTGAAGAAGCCGTCCGCCGGTGTGCCGATGTATGGGCGGTCGATGGGTGTGCCCGAGATTATCGTTCCTGGCGCTACGGAAAGGCCTGCGCCCGCTTCCCAGAGCGCACCCCCGCCGCCGGAACCAAGACCTACCGAAGACTTGCACCTGGTCAAGTCACCGATCGTTGGCACATATTACGAGGCTCCCAGTCCCGGCGCGGAGGCGTTTGTGAAGATCGGGGCGCATGTCGAATCCGGCCAAACGCTCTGTATCGTGGAAGCTATGAAGCTCATGAACGAAATCGAGTCGGACGAAAGCGGCGAACTGATTCGCATCTTTGTCGAGAACGGGCAGCCTGTCGAATACGGCCAGCCGCTCTACGGCATCCGTCCCAGCCGGAAGAGGTAGCCGGCGCCCGAAGCCATGTTCCAGAAAATCCTAGTAGCCAATCGCGGGGAAATCGCGCTGCGGGTCATCTGCGCCTGCAAGGAACTGGGCATTTCCACGGTTGCGGTGTATTCCGAGGCGGACCGCAATTCGCTGCATGTGCGCTTTGCGGATGAAGCGGTGTGTATTGGACCGCCGCGCAGCAGTGAAAGTTATCTGAACATTCCGCAGGTCATCAGCGCAGCGGAAATCACGAACGTGGATGCCATCCATCCTGGATACGGCTTCCTTTCAGAGAACGCCAACTTCGCTAAAGTTTGCGAAGCCTCCGAGATTACCTTCATCGGGCCGACTCCGGAAGTGATTGAGATGATGGGCGAGAAGGACCGCGCGCGAAGGGAAATGAAGGCCTTGGGCGTGGCTACCGTGCCCGGCAGCGACGGAGTCATTGAAGGTGAGGAACAACTCGCCAAGGAAGCGAAGAAGATTGGCTATCCATTGATCATCAAGGCTTCCGCGGGCGGCGGCGGTCGCGGTATGCGCGTGGTGCACAAGCAGGAAGAGCTTTTGACCGCCTACGAAACGGCGCGGAGCGAGGCGCAGCAGGCGTTTGGCACGCCCGACGTTTATGCGGAGAAATTTCTGGAGCATCCGCGGCATATTGAGTTTCAAGTGCTGGGGGATCAGCACGGCAAAGTGATTCACCTTGGCGAGCGCGAGTGCAGCATTCAGCGGCGTCACCAAAAGCTGATTGAGGAATCGCCGTCTCCGGTGATGGACGCCAAGAGGAGAAAAGATTTGGGCGCGAAAGTGGTGCGCGCGCTAGAAAAGGTCGGTTATACAAACGCGGGCACCGTCGAATTTTTGATGGATGAAGACGGCTCGATCTATTTTATCGAGATGAACGCGCGCATCCAGGTAGAGCATCCCGTGACGGAATTGGTGACGGGCGTCGACCTTATCAAAGCGCAAATTCGCATCGCGGCGGGAGAAGGTCTGGACGACGCCGTCGGCGAAATGCACTTCTCGGGCCACGCCATCGAGTGCCGCATCAATGCCGAAGATCCGGAGACGTTTGTGCCCTCGGCGGGGCGCATCACGACGTTCCAGGCGCCGGGCAGCACTGGCGTTCGCGTGGACTCGGCGGCGTATACCGATGCGGTGATTCCGCCGTACTACGATTCGATGATCGCGAAATTAATTGTGAAGGGCCGCGACCGTGCCGAAGCCATCGGGCGCATGAAGCGCGCGCTCGAAATGTTTGTCATCGAGGGCATCAAGACTTCCATCCCTCTGCACCGCCGGATTCTGGCTGATCCGGATTTTGCCGCCGGGCGCTTCGACACCCACTTCATCGAAAGATTGCTCGGCACGAACGGAAAATAAGTTCGTATGCGTCTTGTCCTCCCACGGCTGTATGTGATACTAGACGCAGCGTTGATTACGTCCTCCGAAAGAGATTGCGCGTTGGGACTGGCCGAGGCTGGAGTGCGTTTGCTCCAGTACCGGAACAAGTCTGCGCCGGCGCGACAGTATCTCGCCTCCTCTCGCGAACTGGCGGAAACGCTTCGCCCCCATGGCGTGTCATTTTTTGTGAACGACCGTCCCGACGTGGCGTTTCTCGCGGGCGCGGCGGGTGTGCATGTCGGGCAGGATGATCTGGATGTGGAACAGACGAGACGGGTGGTGGGACCCGAGAAGCTCGTAGGAGTTTCGACCCATAATCTGGAGCAGTTCCAGCGAGCGGCGGCGAGTTCGGCGGACTATATTGCGGTGGGTCCAATTTTCAGTACGTCGAGCAAAGTCAATCCTGATCCTGTCGTTGGCCTGGAATTCGTTCGCTCCGTGCGTGGTCTTACCGACAAGCCGCTGGTAGCGATTGGCGGGATCACTCTGGAGCGGGCGGCATCCGTGATTGAAGCGGGCGCTGATTCCGTGGCTGTGATTAGCGGGATTCTTGGCGCGCCAGATCAAGCGCAGCGCGCTCGGCAGTATATCGATGTACTTGAAGCCGCAAAACACGCGGCGGCGGTCTGAGGGACCCTCTGAATGGCAGACACCACGCAAACTCTCCCGCAAAGCCCCGCAAGAAATGAGCCGGGCTTCGTGCGCGCCATCGGTTTGTTCGACGGCACGATGATCGTGGTCGGCTCCATGATTGGCTCGGGCATTTTTATCGTCGCCGCCGACATTTCGAAACAAACAGGTTCCCCCGCCGGATTGCTCCTCACCTGGGTCATCACGGGCTTACTCACGATTTCCGCCGCGCTCTCCTATGGAGAACTCGCCGGCATGTTTCCGCACGCGGGCGGCCAATACATTTACTTGCGCGAAGCTTATTCACCGCTTTGGGGATTTCTCTACGGCTGGACGCTGTTCCTGGTTATCCAGACGGGAACCATCGCCGCTGTCGTTGTAGGCTTTGCCAAATACCTCGGCCAGCTTGTTCCCAGCATCTCGCCTACGGCTTGGGTCATCCCGCCGATTGCCCTGGGCTCGAACTACGCCATCAGCCTTTCCCTGCAACAACTCGTGGCCATTTTGCTGGTTGGGCTGCTCACACTCCTGAACATGCTCGGGGTGCGCCTTGGCAAGTTGATCCAAAACGTTTTTACCTCTGCCAAAACGCTCGCCTTGGCCGGGCTGATTCTGATTTGCGTTTTGATTGGGCGTCACGCGTCCGCCATCTCTGACAACTTCGGTCATTTTTGGTCGATACGGGGTGCCGTTCCTATCGCGCCGGGCACGGGCTTTCTGTCCAGCATCGTTCCCGTGGTCACCATAGGTGGTGGCGCCTTCGCGGCGCTGGTGGCCTTCGGTGTTGCGCAAACCGGCTCGCTTTTCTCTTCCGACGCCTGGAACAACATCGGCTTCACCGCCGCAGAAGTGAAAAATCCGAAGCGCGATGTCGCGCTCTCGATGGCCTTCGGAACCATCATCGTCACCGTGCTGTACGTTCTTGCGAACGTCGCCTATCTCTGCGTGATGCCGCTTGCACAAATTCAGAACGCCCCGGACGGCCGTGTCGCCACCGCCGCGCTCAATCTGATCTTCGGCCCGACGGGCGCGGCAATCATGGCTATCGCGATCTTGATTTCCACGTTCGGCTGCAGCAACGGTTTGATTCTCGCGGGCGCGCGCGTCATCTACGCCATGGCGCACGACCGTTTGTTTTTCCGTGGCACCGGCAAGCTCAACAGTAAAGGCGTCCCTGGCACGGCTCTCATTCTGCAAGGCATCTGGGTCGCAATTCTCGTGCTCCTGCGCACGCGCAACGCCGACGGCACCTATGGCAATCTGTACAACGATCTGCTGAACTACGTGGTATTCGCCGTTCTGCTTTTCTACGTGCTCACCATCATCGGCATCTTCCGTTTGCGTGCCAAGCGGCCTGATGCAGAGCGGCCTTACAAGGCGATGGGCTACCCTCTGATTCCGCTGGCCTACATCGCCGCTGCTTGCGCCATCATGTTTGTGCTTTTGCTATACCAAACAACGACGGCAGGAGCCGGCTTGGTCATCGTGCTCATCGGTATCCCGGTCTACTGGCTCTGGTCAAGGCGCGCGGCGTCCACCGCCTAGCACGTGAAGGGGGCACGATTTATCGTGCCCTGCTTTCGTTCGGTCACGGAGCGGCAAGGCCAGATTTTTGAATTTTCTTGTAGGGGCGCAGCATGCTGCGCCCCTACAATGTGCACGTCCAATTTGGCGGTCAGCTGAGGTAGCCGGGCACGGGCCCGCAAAGGAGGAGTTGCATGGGCAACCCCTTGTTCGCGACGAAGTCGATGAACACGCTGATGAAGGAGGCCGGGGCGACCGGCGAGCATAGCCTCAAGCGCGCGCTCGGGCCGGTGAACCTGGTGACGCTGGGCATCGGCGCGATCATCGGCGCGGGCATCTTCGTGATGACGGGCGCGGCGGCGTCGCTCTATGCCGGGCCGTCGATCATGCTTTCCTATGTGCTGGCGGGCATCGGTTGCGTATTTGCTGGTCTGTGTTATGCGGAATTTGCATCGATGATCCCGATCGCAGGATCGGCGTACACGTACGGGTATGCCACGCTCGGCGAGATCATCGCCTGGATCATCGGGTGGGACCTGATCCTAGAGTACGCGTTTGGCGCGGCGACCGTGGCCAGCGGTTGGAGCAGCACGCTGGTGGCTTTCCTGGCTGACTATGGAATCACCTTGCCGCCGCAAATCTGCGACGTTCCGGGAGCGAAGTGGGTGATGTACCACGGGCGCTGGACACCGCTGAACACGCTGGCGATGAGCATGGACCAGGTGGCTGGATTGCCGACGGTGACCGCGAAGTTTAACTTGGTCGCGTTTCTGGCGATGCTCGCAGTGACCGTGCTGCTGATCATCGGGATCAAGGAATCCGCGAACTTCAATACCGGCGTGGTTTTCGTGAAGCTGGTAGCGGTTTTCGTGTTCATCGCCGTGGCCGGAGCATATGTTTTGAAGCACCCAGAAATTGCGCATGCCAACTGGAAAGTTTTCATTCCACCGAATGCCGGGGCGTTTGGGGCTTTTGGTTGGTCAGGGATATTACGAGGCGCGGGCATTGTCTTCTTCGCGTACATCGGCTTTGATGCTGTGTCGACTGCAGCGCAGGAAGCGAAGAACCCGCAGAGAGACATGCCTATCGGGATTCTTGGATCGCTGGTCGTTTGCACGATTTTATATTTGCTTGTCTCCGGGCTGTTGACGGCAACTGTCCACTACTCGCGGCTGAATGTTGGCGCCCCTGTTTCGCTGGCGATGCGCGAAATTGGCGTGCAGTGGGGAAGCTACGTGGTCAACGCCGGCGCACTGGCGGGGCTGAGCACAGTGATGCTGGTCATGATGCTGGGCCAGTCACGCGTGTTTTATTCGATGGCGAATGACGGGTTGCTGTGGAAGTGGGCGGGGGACATTCATCCGCGTTTCCATACGCCATGGAAGTCGACGGCGATTGTCGGAGTTTGCGTGGCATTTGTGGGCGCATTGGTGCCGATCGGGCAGCTGGGCGAACTGGTGAGTATCGGCACGCTGCTGGCGTTCGTTATCGTATGTGCCGGCGTCTGGGTCTTGCGAGTCAAGCGCCCAGAGCTCGTGCGACCCTTCAAGACGCCTCTAGTTCCGTTGGTGCCAATCCTCGGCATAATCGTGTCGCTCGGGCTGATGGGCGGACTGAAGGCCATCACCTGGATACGACTGGTCGTATGGCTCGTGATCGGCATGATCGTTTACTTCACATACAGCGTGAAGCACAGCAAGGTGCGCAACGCAGTGAAGTGAGTGCGCCCAAGCTGGGCGCGTGAAATCCTCTCCAAATCCGCACACTGCGTTTGGCGTGCGCGCATGCGACCTCTTCAGGTAGAGTAGTATTTCTATCGATTGCCGATGACTGCTCTGTCTGCGAACCTCCGAAACGCGTGGCGCCGCCTCTCGCGGATCGACCTCTTTGCCATTGGGCTTATTCTTGGTGGGGCGACTTGCGCCATTCTCGATCTCAGCGGCGGCATCGCCAGCTTCCTCAAATTTGTTGCGATTATTGCCACGATTTATGTCATTTTTCGACTCGCGGCATGGTGGCGCACGCGGCTGCTCTGGAGCCTGCGCAACCGCTTGATTGTGGCGTATCTGTTCATCGCCGTTGTGCCGATTCTTCTGATCGTCACGCTCGTAGTCCTTGCCGGACAAATCTTGTATTCACAGCTCGGCGCCTACCTCCTTTACGACGACATCCACCAGCGAATCGCAATGATTGCCGATATTACCGAGCACATTGCTGCCGCGCATGGAACGCTGCCTAAGGGAGTCACAGAAGAGGAAGCGGAGCGCGTCCTTGCCGCACAGTCGAAACTGGTCCACGATCAAGAACTTCCTGGGTTGAGCATTGATTTTTCCAACGACGAAACGCTTTTGAGTAAAGTGGCGGGTCCGGGGAAGAACGCCTTCGCGGGCCTCGTTGAAGAAGGCGATAAGCTCTATCTCATGGGCTTTCGGGGGATGCCAGAACCGCAAGGCATTCGCGTGGTGACTCTGCGAGTACTGATCACTCCAGAGTTCCTTGCCACAATTGCGCCGGACCTTGGCGTGATTCAACTTAATTTGACGCGCAGATTCGAAGGGGGCACACGACAGGGAATTCTCTACAACCCTACGGGAAACATTCAATATGAGACAACCAAGCTCATTCCGGCGCTAAACAGGACGCTTCACGCACCATTGCATTGGATTGATCCAGCGGTCACGGGGTTTTCTCATCTTGACGCGGTTTATATCGGGGCCGAGGGGAAGTTTGAGCCTCGGCGGCCCGTACTGGTGATCTTCAATGCACGGCCGTCGAGATTGAATGCAAGAATGTTTTCGTCGCTGGGTGAGCTGAGCGATCTTTACCCGTTGGAGTTTATCGTCGCGAGCGTCATTTTCCTCCTGATCGAAATCGCGGCACTGATCACGGGAATCGTGTTAACTCGGCGCATCACCAAAGCTGTGAGCGATTTGTATGGGGCGACACAATACGTAAAATCCGGCGATTGGACCCACCGCGTGCGGATCGAGCGGCGGGATCAGCTTGGCATACTTGGTGAATCGTTCAATGACATGACGGGTTCGATCAGTGGATTGCTGGAAGAGTCCAAAAAACGGCAGCGCCTGGAAAATGAACTTTCTATCGCGAGTGAAGTGCAGAACCAGCTTTTTCCGCAGAAGATGCCATCGGTGGGCGGAGTCGAGCTCGAAGCAATTTGCAAGGCGGCGCGGACAGTAAGCGGCGACTACTATGATTTTATTCAACTCAGCCCGACGCATCTGGCCATCGCGCTGGCGGATATTTCGGGGAAGGGAATTTCGGCGGCGCTCTTGATGGCCAGCCTGCAGGCGGCGCTGCGCAGCCAGCTTCTGGCGGCAGGCAGCGAACTGATGAGCACCGCGGAGTTGGTTGCGCGGCTTAATATGCACATGGTGCGAAATACCGATGACGACCGTTTTGCGACATTTTTCATCGCCGTCTACGACAGCGCGACGCGCACATTGCGTTATACGAATGCGGGGCATTTGCCGGGATTTTTGATTTCCAACGGAACGTCGAAGCACCTCGACAAGGGAGGAATGGTTCTCGGGGTGGTGGAAGATTACGTGTATGAGGAAGGCTCCGTGAAAGTTCCTCCGAACGCGCTCCTCGTGCAATACAGCGACGGATTAGTCGAGCCGGAAAACGTATACGGAGAGGAATTCGGCATTCGCCGGTTGCAGGAAGCGGCGATTCGCGTTCAAAGCTCTACGCCAGTGGTGGTTGGCGAGTCACTGATGATGGCTGCTGAAGAGTGGGCGGGCACTCCGGAACAGGCGGACGATATGACAGTGATCGTCGCGCGGCTGCGATAGGCGCTGACAGCGCGGAGTGAAGTTAGACAACGCTTGCGCGGGCTGCGGTAGTGCGGCTTTCGCGAGTGGGCTATACTGACAAGCTTTCCATTGTTCTAGACGAGGAGAAGAATGCCGCTAGTTAATCGCGTGGCGCTGATTACCGGGGGAAGCCGAGGAATCGGGCGCGGAATTGCCGTGCGTTTGGCGCAAGAGGGCGCGCGCATTGCGATTTCTTATCGATCGAATAAGACTGCCGCGCAGCAGGCGCTGCGGCAATTGCAGGCGAGCGGAGCGGATTGCGTGGCCGTGGAAACGGACGTCACAGACTCTGCCAAAGCCGAACAACTCGTCCAAACCGTTGCAGACCGGTATGGCCGGATCGATATTCTCGTGAACAATGTGGGCGGATTTCTCTGGGGCACGCTCGCGGAATCTTCACTGGAAGACTGGGAAGGAATTTTCACTTCGAATTTATCGACTGTTCTTTATGTTAGCCGGGCCACATTGCCGCATATGAGGAAGGGCCGGTGGGGCCGAATCGTAAACCTTGGCGCTGTCGGCGCAGAGCGCGCGTTTGGCCAGGCGAAGATTTCCGCCTATGCCGCGGCCAAAGCTGCGGTGGTGGCGCTGTCACGTTCGCTGGCGCTCGAAGAAGCGAAGAATGGGATCACTGTAAACGTGGTGAATCCCTCGAGCATTGATGAAAAAGAGCTGACATTGAGCGAAGCCCGCCGCATCCGTGACGCTCGATTTCCGATTGGCCGTCCGCCGACCGTGGAAGATGTAGCCGCCGCTGTGGCGTTTTTTGTGTCGGACGAAGCCGAGTATGTGACCGGACAAGTTGTAAACGTCAGCGGCGGGTGGATGCTCTGACATGGATTCCGGATGCTATCGAAGGCATTCCGTGAGCCGCGTGAATCTTCTTCTATGAAAGCGCTTACCGCAGCCGAAATGCGCGAAGTCGACCGCCTTACGACCGAGCTATTTGGAATTCCCAGTTCACAATTGATGGAAAACGCTGGCCAAGCCGCCGCGAACGCCGCCTGGTCGCGAATTGCGGGCCGTGGCGTAGACGAGAAGACACGCGTCTCGGTCCTGTGCGGCAAAGGAAACAACGGAGGGGACGGATTTGTCGTCGCGCGCCATTTAAAGGATCGGAAACTGCCAACGCGCGTTGTTCTGTTCGGGAAAAAGGAAGACGTTCGCGGAGACGCCGAGAAAAATTTAACGAGATGGCTGGAAGCCGGCGGAGAAGTTGAGGTTGTGGAGGGGGAGCCGGATTGGGGGCGGGTCTGGCCCGGAGTACGCGAGTCGCACGTAATCGTGGACGCGATGCTCGGAACGGGGCTGAAAGGGGCGTCGAGCGGCGTGATTGCCGCGGCCATCACCGCGGTAAATGAGAAATCCCATAAGGCGACGGGAAGCTGGCCCGCACTGATTCTAGCCGTGGATACGCCTTCGGGATTGCCTTCCGATGGAGAGGCTCCGGAAGGGCCGGTGCTAGCGGTTCACTGGACGACGACGTTTACAGCGCCGAAGATCGGGCAACTGACGGGGCCGGGAGCGGAAGCGTGCGGGACCTTACAAGTTGCCAGTATTGGTTCGCCGGCGAAACTGGTTGAAGCAACCGGGAAGGGTACAGTCCGCTGGGCAGGGCCGGACGAATTTGCGGGCATGCCGCTGATACGGGCAGCGGATTCACACAAGGGAACTTTCGGGCATGCCGTAATTGTGGCAGGCTCGCGCGGAAAATCTGGAGCGGCCGTGCTTGCGGGGTACGCCTGTTTGCGTGCAGGTGCGGGACTAACGACGGTGGCCACGCCCGATGAAATCCAGCCGGTGTTGGCAGGGGCGTATCCGGAATACATGACAGAGCCGCTGCTTTCGACCAAGACAGGCGGAATTGCGGCTGCAAACGCTTCGTCAGGGCGAATGACGAAGCTGCTTGAGGACAAGGCGGCGGTGGCGATTGGGCCCGGGATCGGAACGCATGTGGAAACGCGCATGGTGGTGCAACAACTGGTGCGCGAGTCAACGCTCCCGATCATTCTGGACGCGGATGGGTTGAATTGTTTTGATGGCGAGGCCGCTAAGTTGGGGCAGCGAAAAACCCAATTTCTAGCGGTAACGCCGCATCCGGGAGAAATGGCTCGGCTCCTGGGAGTGAAAAACGCCGACGTGCAAAAGGATCGCCTGAAAGCTGCGACGGAAGCGGCGAAGAAATGGAAGGCCCACGTCATTTTGAAGGGTTTTCATACGATTCTAGCGGCTCCGGATGGGAGTGTTTTTGTGAATACGACCGGTGGGCCGGCTCTGGCGAAGGGCGGCACGGGCGACGTGCTGACAGGAGTGCTCGCGGCGCTGACCGCGCAGTTCGGCACAGAGGACTGGCTGCGCGTCTTGGCGCTGGGAGTTTTCCTGCACGGAACGGCGGGAGATATCCTTTCGCGGGAGGAAGATCCCTCGGGCATCCTCGCGCATCAGGTCGCAGAAAAAATTCCGGCCGCGCGGGAGTGGATGCTGAAGGAGATTCAATTCGGTGGCTGAGGAAATTGTTACGCGGTCATCCGAAGAAACGACAGCGTGGGGGCGGGAATTTGCGAAACGACTTTCGGCGCCCGTGCTTGTCTTGCTCACGGGCGATCTTGGCAGCGGGAAGACCACACTGACGAAGGGCATCGTCGCTGGGCTTGGAGCTGCCAGCGAAGACGAAGTGACGAGTCCCACATTTACGCTGGTTCATGTGTACGGAAAGGCCGCGAAGGTTTACCACGCGGATTTGTACCGCATCGAAAGCTTCCACGATTTTGAAACGCTAGGCTTGGAAGATGTATTTGCGAAGCCAGCCGTCGTAATTCTGGAGTGGTCGGAGCGTTTTCCGCTGCAGTTGCCCTGGCCGCAGGTGCGAATCCGGCTGGAACACCAAGGCGGAGACTCGCGAAGGATTTCAGTCAGCTAACTCTGTTCTGCGTCTTGTCGTTATAACTCCTCGTTTGGGATCTTCTCCTGCTAACCCTTCCGTCCGACAGCCCCATAACCCCTGTGTTTATCTGGTCTTGCGGCACGGTCCTTACTATCTCGTTACCGAATCGGGCAGTTCTGTTGCGGCGGTTGGCGCGCGCTGCTAGCTTGATAGAAGCCCCTTCGGGCGGAGTGTGCATGGCGGACGAGACTCTCACACTAGGCGTGGCAGAAGCAGCTCGGATCGAG
>Ga0210405_10000851_pt1 | contig 37816 bp, 33 predicted proteins | sample IncBWH11MmetaG_FD_155492 | JGI IMG/M metagenome (GOLD analysis project Ga0210405, IMG submission 155492) | Forest soil microbial communities from Barre Woods Harvard Forest LTER site, Petersham, Massachusetts, United States - Inc-BW-H-11-M | ecosystem: Environmental > Terrestrial > Soil >... | reverse complement strand
AGCCCGCAATAGCCGGCCGGATTCTTGGCCAGATATTGTTGATGATAGTCTTCAGCGAAATAGAATTCGCCTGACGGCGCGACCTCGGTGGTGATGGTGCCCAGACCCTTTGCCGCCAGCGCCCTTTGATAGGCGGCCTTCGACGCATCCGCGGCTTTGCGTTGTGCGTCGCTGAATGTGTAGATCGCAGAACGATACTGGGTGCCGACGTCGTTGCCTTGCCGCATCCCCTGGGTCGGGTTGTGGCTTTCCCAAAACGTCTTCAAGAGTTGATCGTACGAAATCCGCTTCGGATCGAACACCACCAGCACCGCTTCGGTGTGACCGGTACGGCCCGAGCATACCTCCTCATAGGTCGGATTCCTGGTGTGGCCGCCGGCATATCCCACCGCGGTGGTGTAGACGCCGTCGCCGAGCTCCCAGAATTTACGCTCCGCGCCCCAGAAGCAGCCGAGCCCGAACACCGCCTGCTCCAGGCCAGCCGGATAGGGTGGCTGCAATTGATGACCGTTCACGAAATGCCGGGGTGCTGTCGGAATCGGATTGGCGCGTCCGGGCAGTGCCTCGGCAGCGCTCGGCAGTGCAGTGGTCTTGCGCATGAACAACATGAGTACCCTCCCTTAAGGGATGCATTCGACCTGATGGCGGCAATACAGCCCTTAATATAGGCCATTGTGCGGATTACGGCAGCCCGTCAGTTCCTCGAATAGCCGATCAACGGTTTGCGCGGCCGGAACAGGAGCATCAGCAGGATTCCCAGGACACCCATGACGGCAAATGCCGGCTGGTCCAGGATGACCCGGACGACGTTGGTCCAGAGCCAGGGTGCCGTGCTCTCCACCGACGCCCGGAACGCCTGCTGGCTGGACTGATGGACATCGTTCCAGAATTCGCCGAAGCGGGTGAAACGCAAGGTGTTGTCGGCGACAAAGCGCGCCCCGTCATAGACCATGAAGATAAATCCGCCGGCCAGCAGCAATAGTCCCACAAGGCGGAAAAGACCGCGGATCATGCGTCACCTTATACCTCTCGCGCCCAAAAGCGCAGTCAGCCATTAATGGTGCAGCGAAGGAAATTCAACCTCATCAGCACCTTATCGACCCCTTCGCGAACGGCTCCCCGGCCCCAAACGGGCCGTTAGGCGTTGACGCTGCAGGGCCTGCCCTCTATAAGACCGGCAATGGCGGCGGGCGCAATCCCGCCGCCGCTGTTCTTTGAGCATCGCCGCCGCGATCTGAGTATAGGCTTCTGAGCCTGGGCTCGGGGAGTGGCAATCTCGATAGAACATCCGAAAACCTATCAGCGTCGATCACGCCAACCGTCGGTACGCTCGCCCGCGATCGTCACTGTCGAAGGAAATTTGAGAACATGGCCAATACCACTTCCGCCAAGAAGGCGACGCGCAAGATTGCCCGCCGCACCATTATCAACAAGTCCCGCCGGACCCAGATGCGCGGTTCGGTTCGCACCGTCGAAGAGGCGATCAAGCGCGGCGACCGCGACGCAGCACTGAAGGCAATGTCACACGCGGAACCGGAGCTGATGAAGGCAGCGCAGTGCAACATCATTCACAAGAACAATGCGAGCCGAAAGGTCTCGCGGCTCGCGCATCAGATCGCCAAGCTGGCCAAATAAGCCGGTCGAGAGAGGATTGATCAAAAAGCCCGGCGATGCCGGGCTTTTTTGTTTTTTCGCCCGCGCGTTCCGGCCAACGAGATTTTCGCGCCGGTGTTTTTACGGACGGGCGCCTTGCCCGGTCACGGACGTCGCGGCTGACGATGGCGAGGGATACCCGATCGCGGCCCTTGATCGGGGATGCTTTCGAAATAGCAATCGCGACGATGCGCCGGCATCGAGCAGCGCCGAGGGGTTACCCTTGCTCGATGAGCAAAAAAAAACGCGCTTGCGTAGTCACTTATCGGCATAGTGGCGATCAGTTGTTGGAAAAATGGCTTCGGTCTCATTCGAACGTAAACAATTTATGAATTTATTTTGGGCAACGGCGAGAAATATGACGGCGCCTCGGCGTTTCGAATCTTCGCACAGATTCAAAACCTTGCGGCTTTGCACGAAGGACGCCGGCTGATTTGGCGAGCGCCAAGTTGTATTTGCCGGCACCGGCGCAGAATCATTTTCGTTGCGGGAAGCAGGGCTTGATGTATCTCTTAGAGCGTTCGCATCGCCCATGGCTCTTGAGACCAGCGCGGATTAAGGATCGGGGCGGACGTGCAAATCGGCGGCGGTGTGCGCGTTGGCGACGCTTTCCAAGCGATTGTCGGGTTTAAGCCTATAGCAATATGGGTGTCGGAGTTCTGTGTCGAAATTTCTCAGGCGAGACGCATGCGTTTCGTTCGCTTTGAACAAGAGAAATAGGCACCGGCCAACCGACCGCACCGAAGGCGAAGTACGCGAGCGGGTTAAAGTGAGTGGGCGGAGCGGAATGGCGTAACGACTGGACATTTTGAGTTTCAGGCGTCGCCGCTCGAATTTGAATACTACTGGAATGACGACTTGCTGTGGGTATTCACGGTAAGAGGGGGAGGTCGTATGTCTTACGAAATCATCGCGGATTTTAATGTAAAGCCATTTTCGAACGACGCCGTATTGGATACTTTGGACGCCGCCTGCACGCGGCCTCCCGCGCGAGCTCCGGACAGAACGTCGAGTACGCGCTAGCCTCGCGACGCTTCCCTTCTAAGCACCGATTTGCCCGACGGCTTTCCGCCGAACGGCGTGTCTATGGCTGAAAGGGAAGTCTCGCGTGAGGCCAGCCCCGTGCGGGGCCCAAGCACGGCAGTTTCACCGTCAACAAAACTCCTTCAGAGAAGTCCTCAGGCAATGACAAATATGGAACAAGATCGCTGGTCGCGTGTGAAAGGCAGGTTGCGGACGAGTGTCGGGGAGGACGTCTACACCAGCTGGTTTGCGCGCATGGATCTGGAAAGCGTTCAGCCGGAAAGCGTGCACCTTTCGGTTCCCACGCGCTTTCTCAAAAGCTGGATCCAAGCACATTACGCCGAGCGCGTTCTTTCCTGCTGGCAAGCCGAGATGCCGGAAGTGCACCGCATCGACCTCACGGTGCGCACGGCGATGCGCTGCGCGGCGCCAGCCAAGGAGGCCGTCGCACCGCTTGATGCGCGCCGCACCGAACGGCCGGACGGCCGGCCCGCGCCCGAGTTGCGCGCGACCGCCATCGCGCCGGTGTCCGCCAGCCATGACGCACTCGGCGGTTCGCCGCTCGATCCGCGCCTGACATTCGGAAGTTTCGTCATCGGGCGCTCCAACACGCTGGCCCACGCCGCGGCGCGTCAGGTCGCGGAAGGCCGGCGCGGCGATCCCGTGATGTTCAATCCGCTCTATATCCACGCCGGCGTAGGCCTTGGGAAAACCCATCTGTTGCAGGCGGTGACCTGGGCCGGCAACTCGGGAAGCGAACGCAAGGTGCTCTACCTCACGGCCGAGAAATTCATGTACGGCTTTGTCGCGGCGCTCAAGACGCAGACCGCGCTCGCGTTCAAGGAGGCGTTGCGCGGTATCGACGTGCTTGTCATCGACGACCTGCAGTTCCTGCAGGGCAAATCGACCCAGGCCGAATTCTGCCACACCTTGAATGCGCTGATCGATGCCGGCCGCCAGGTGGTGATCGCGGCCGACCGCCCGCCTTCCGATCTCGAGAGCCTCGACGACCGCGTGCGCTCACGTCTTGCCGGCGGCCTGGTCGTGGAAATGGGATCGCTCGGCGAAGAATTGCGGCTTGGCATCCTCAAGTCGCGTGTCGCCGCCGCCCGTGCGCATCACGCGAGCTTCGAGGTGCCGGACCAGGTGCTGGATTATCTCGCCCGCAGCATCACCCACAACGGCCGCGACCTTGAGGGCGCCATCAATCGTCTCTTGGCGCACAGCAAGCTCAACGCGCAGCCGGTGACGCTGGAAATGGCCGAGCGCGAGGTGCGTGACTTGATCCGTCCGCAGGAGCCCAAGCGCATCAAGATCGAGGACATCCAGCGGGTGGTGGCCCGGCAATACAATGTGAGCCGCTCCGACCTTTTGTCATCGCGCCGGACCGCCAATGTGGTCCGGCCGCGCCAGGTGGCGATGTATCTGGCGAAGACGCTGACCTTGCGCTCCCTGCCCGAAATCGGCCGCCGGTTCGGCGGACGCGACCACACCACGGTCCTGCACGCCGTGCGCAAGATCGAGGCCCTGGTCGCAAAGGACGTCGCGCTCTCCGAAGAGGTCGAGTCGCTAAAGCGCCAATTGCAGAGCGAGTAAGCTGCCTTCTCAGGTTCCCCTTGGGGAGGGGAAGCGGAGGGTGAACCATAAGCACGGGGATTTGTGGTCACCATGTTCCCCCGTAAGGGGGAGGGGAACGAGAGACGCTGTCGGCTCTCTCGTTCCTTCCCGCCAAAACGTGGGGAACGGCTTGAGGCATCTCTTGCGCTTGCGGGCCATCCGCGCCACCTTGGGGTCCCCCCAAAGGGCTTGATCAAATCCAGCTTTGATCGGGCTTGCGGGTTCAGACGCCGCGGCGCGCCTTCGGGGCCGCCCCGGCTTTTCCATCCTTGGATCAGGCGGGTATTTGCAATGAAGGTTACCGTCGAACGCGCGCAACTCCTGAAATCGCTGGGCCACGTCCACCGCGTGGTCGAGCGCCGCAACACCATTCCGATCCTCGGCAACGTGCTGGTCCGCGCCGAAAACGCCCGGCTTTCGCTGAAGGCCACCGACCTCGATCTGGAGGTAACTGAGACGCTTGCGGCGGAAACGGCGACCGCCGGCTCGACGACCGTGCCGGCGCACATGTTTTACGACATCGTGCGCAAATTGCCCGACGGTGCGCAAATCGTGCTGGAAGGCGATGGCGACCGCTCGGTATTGGCGATCCGCGCCGGCCGCTCGCGCTTCACGCTGCAGACCTTGCCCGAAAACGATTTCCCTGATCTCGCCGCCGGCGAGATGACGCATTCGTTCGCGCTCGCGGCTGCCGACATGAAGCGGTTGATCGACCGGACGCAATTTGCGATCTCGACCGAGGAGACCCGTTATTATCTCAACGGCATCTATCTGCATTCCGCCGGCAGCGCCAAGGCCGCAACCCTGCGCGCGGTTGCGACCGACGGGCATCGCCTGGCCCAGATCGATCTGACCTTGCCCAAGAGCGCCGTCGGCATGCCGGGCGTGATCGTGCCGCGCAAGACGGTCGGCGAAGTGCAGCGGCTGATCGAGGACAACGAGGCCGAGGTCGGGATCGAATTGTCGCAGGGCAAGATCCGCTTCACCATCGGCAATGTGGTGCTGACCTCGAAACTGATCGACGGCACCTTTCCCGACTATGGCCGCGTCATCCCGCAAAACAACGACAAGGAGCTCGTGGTCGACAAGAAGGATTTCGAGGCCGCCGTCGACCGCGTCTCGACGATCTCGAGCGAGCGCGGCCGCGCGGTGAAACTGGCGCTCTCGGCGGGCAAGCTGGTGCTGTCTGTGACCAATCCGGATTCCGGCAGCGCGACCGAGGAACTTGAAGTCGAATACGCCTCCGATCCGCTCGATATCGGATTCAATTCGCGCTACCTGCTCGATATCGCAGCCCAGATCGAGGGCGAGGTCGCGGTCTTGAAATTGGCCGATCCCGGCTCGCCGACGCTGGTGCAGGACAAGGAATCCAAGGGCGCGCTCTACGTGCTGATGCCGATGCGGGTGTAGAATTTCTGCAACGAGCAGGCTTCTTTCCCTCTCCCCCTGTGGGAGAGGGTGGCGCCGAACGAAGTGAGGCGTCGGGTGAGGGGTTCGTGCCGCAAACGCCAAACCATCGACCAACCGCCAAGCGCATCCGCAATTTCGCAAAAATGATGCGTCGCGAGGCTACCGACGCTGAGTCTGCGATGTGGCGTTTGCTTCGCGACCGACGGCTCGCGGTCTTTAAATTTCGGCGGCAGGTCCCATTTCAGAGTTTTATTCTCGACTTCGTCTGTTTCGACAAGCGGATGGTTATTGAAATCGACGGTAGTCAGCACGCATCTTCGGAGCGTGACATGAAGACAGATGCCATTCTTGCGGCCGAAGGTTTCAGGATAGCGCGTTACTGGAACAATGACGTATTGCAGCAGCCGTTGGCCGTATTGGAGGACATTCTCGCAAAGCTCGTCGAGCCGTGAGAACCCCTCACCCGTCGCCTCACTGCGTGAGGCGCCACCCTCTCCCACAAGGGGAGAGGGAAGAAAGGTCAACGTCTCTCCTCCATGACCGCTTCCCGCATTCACCGCCTTACCCTCACGCACTTCCGCAACTATCGCGCGGCGAGCCTTGAAGCGCGCAGTGACGTGGTCGTGCTGGTAGGCCCGAACGGGGCCGGAAAGACCAACGCCATCGAGGCGATCTCGTATCTCACGCCCGGGCGCGGTCTGCGTCGCGCTACCCTCGAAGACGTCGCCGACAATCAGGGCGATGGCTCATGGGCGGTGTCTGCGGAAGTCGAAGGCGCCCTTGGGCTCGCCACCCTCGGTACCGGCATCGATGCCCCTGGCCTCGAGGCTTCCGCCACAAGCCGGCGCTGCCGCATCGACCGCGAGCCGGTGACCTCGGCGGCGGCCTTCGGCGATCACTTGCGCATGGTGTGGCTGACGCCCTCGATGGACGGGCTGTTTCTGGGTCCGGCGTCGGAGCGGCGGCGGTTCTTCGACCGCCTGGTGCTGGCGATCGACAGCGAGCATTCGGCGCGGGTCTCGGCCCTCGATCGCTCCCTGCGTTCGCGCAACCGCCTCCTGGAGGTGCGCAACTATGACGACCATTGGTGCGACGCGATCGAACGCGAAACGGCAGAACTTGCCGTGGCGGTGGCGGCGATGCGCGGCCAGACCGCGACAAGATTGGCGGCCATGCTGCGCGCACGCGGTGAAACCTCTCCGTTTCCATCGGCGCAGATCATGCTCGACGGCTGGATGGAGAACGCGCTGGCGTCGGAACCCGCGACCGCGGTGGAGGATCGTTACCGGGAGATCCTGCGCAATAACCGCGCGCGCGACGCCATCGCCGGCCGAACGCTCGACGGCCCGCACCTCACGGATCTGGAGGTGATCTACGCGCCGAAGAACATGCCGGCCCGCGACGCTTCGACCGGCGAGCAGAAGGCGCTTCTGATTGGCCTCGTGCTGGCGCACGCCAGCCTGGTCGCGGAAATGACCGGCATCACGCCGCTGTTGCTGCTCGACGAGGTGGTCGCTCATCTCGATCCCGGCAGGCGCACGGCGCTGTTCGATGAACTCTCGAGGCTCGGCGCCCAGGTCTGGATGACCGGCGCTGATCCAGCGGCATTTGCCGGCATTGGCACATCAGGCGAAATTTTCGGCGTCGATTCCGGCCAGATCGCCCGCCGCGCCTGAGCGCGCGATGGGGCCCGCGTGCAAACCGTGCCGAGCGATATCACTGCGACACATTCGACGATCGCCCGCCGAGTATGTTGCCGATGATCGATTGCACCAGAAAGGTCGATCCCTTTTCGGTCAGGTGAACCTGATCGCTCGCGGAAAGGTCACTGGCCGTATCGCCGACCCGGGCCAGGCAGCCATCCGCGTTGCACATCGTGTCCCAAACCGAAATGAACTCCGCGCCAAGCGGTACCAGCTTCTCACGCAGGCGCGCGCCGGAGGAATCGGCCGCGGCGCGGTCGGATCGCTCCGGAATCAGGCGATGATGCAGCATGAAGTAGCGCAGCACCTCGTTTGGCAGTCCGCGTTTCCACCACGGCACCGAACCGAGCACGATGATGCGCGCCTTGGTCTGCCTTTTCAGCGCCGCCACGGTGTCGGCGACGCCGTCGAGATATCGGTCCCAGGTACTGTGCAGCAGGACGATGTCGGGCTGGAGGCCGCGTGCGATCGACAGGATCTTGTCATTGATGGCGCGGCAATCGGGAACGCCTTCCACATCCGTGCCGAGCGCCGGAACGCACGAGCTGGACGTAAACTGCGCGATGCCGAAGTCGTTGGTTTCCTGGGCCTTGCGCAGGCCGGGCAACAGCGCGCCCGCGGTCGAATCCCCCCAGACAAGAACAAGCGGCCGCCGACCCCGATCGACGCAACTATCGGCGAACGAGGTTTCATGACTGAGATCGAGCAGGCACTCGTGAACCCGCCATTTCGACGAATCCGTCCGCACGTCCGCCATTTGGCGAATTTCCGGCGGCAGCCGAAAATCGAAGCCGCGCCCCTCGACGATGATGCCGCCTGCCGCCGCGACCAGCGCCATGCCCGAACACAGGCTGATGATCTTGTATTGGCCCGGCCGGCCAAATCGAAACGGTATTTCGATGAAGCGATAGGTCAGCCACGCCAGCGCAAGGCTCAAGCCGACCACGAGACCGCGCTCGAGCAGGGTCAGGGGTGCGAATTTGATAATCCCGAAAAATACCAGCAGCGGCCAATGCCAGAGATACAGCGGATAGCTGATCAGTCCGATCCGGACGAAGCCTGTGCTGGCCAACAGGTGCCGGCAGCCCCATGCCGCGGGCGCCGACAGGATCAGCGCACTGCCGGCAACCGGCAGAACCGCCCACCAGCCGGGAAATGCGCTTTTGGAATCGAGCACGGCGACCGCCGCTGCGATCAGCACGAACCCGATCGCGGCGCGGGTGTTGCTGGCAGCACTGGTTTGACTGATATGGCGCCAGCCGCCGGCCAGGGCGGCGCCTGCGAGCAATTCCCACGCCCGGGTCAACGGCAGATAGAAGGTCGCCACCGGGTCTCGACCGATCAACGCCACGTTGAGCGCAAAGCACGCAACGCCGATCACCGAAGTCACGGCGAGAAAACGAACTCGCATTCGCGCGGCGAGCATCAGGATCAAGGGCCAGAACAGATAAAATTGTTCCTCGATGCCGAGCGACCACAGATGCAGCAACGGCTTCTTGCCCGATTCGATATCGAAATAGCCGGACTGCAGCATCAGCGCGATGTTCGAGAAAAACGCCGCGCTGGCAAGGACATCGGCGCTCAGCTGCGCATAGGCCGAAGGCAGCATCCATAGCCAGCCGAGCGCCAGCACGGCCACCAGCACGGTAATCAGGGCCGGAAAAATCCGCCGGATCCGCCTGCCATAGAAAGCGAGCAGGCTGAAGCGGCCCTGATCCAGTTCACGCATGATGATGCCGGTGATCAGGAATCCGGATATCACGAAGAAAATATCGACACCGATGAAGCCGCCCGGCATGGCCTCCGGGAAGGCGTGAAAGCACACCACCAGCACCACCGCGACCGCGCGAAGGCCATCAATATCCGGCCGGTATCGATCTGAAGGCTGGGACAAATCAGGCCAATCCAAGGTCACGTCGCCACCACAGCGCATCAGCGAAGTCCGTCAACCTCGCGACGCGGGCGATGGTGTTCTCTAGCAGTTCTGGGGCGGTCTGCCATTTTCAGCCGGAATCGTCCACGTCGGCCTGCGCGGCCCTGCACAGCGGGACTTTGGGGACGAAAAATCACCGTGCGAATCGCGCTTTTGCCAAGCGGTCGAAACGGCCTCTGCCGACCTTGAAAAACCGCATAAAATCCCTATTTATTCAATAGCTTGTTGCCACAGACTTTGCGCTAGGCGGCTTGCGCCTTTCATGGCAGAAATAAACCAATCAGCGCCCGTTTTGCGCCGCTGATTCGAAGACATTCTCGAAGGCCTCACATGACAGAACCTGCCCGGCGATCGATCGCCGACACTGAGCATTCCATTCCGATCGAATACGGTGCGGAATCGATCAGGGTTTTGAAGGGGCTCGACGCCGTCCGCAAGCGGCCAGGCATGTATATCGGCGATACCGATGACGGGTCGGGCCTGCATCACATGGTCTACGAGGTCGTCGACAACGCCATCGACGAAGCGCTCGCCGGTCACGCGACCGCGGTCGAGGTCGTGCTCAATGCCGATGGCTCCGTCACCGTGCGCGACGACGGCCGCGGCATTCCCGTCGACATCCACAAAGGCGAGGGCATCTCCGCGGCCGAGGTCATCATGACCCAGCTGCATGCGGGCGGGAAATTCGACCAGAATTCATACAAGGTGTCCGGCGGACTTCATGGCGTCGGCGTTTCCGTCGTCAACGCGCTGTCGAGCAAATTGCAGCTCAAGGTCTGGCGCGACGGCAAGGAGCATTTCATCGAATTCGCCCATGGCGACGCGGTGGCGCCGCTGAAGGTGGTCGGCGAGGCCAATGGCAAGCGCGGCACCGAAGTGACCTTCCTCGCCTCCAAGGAAACCTTCACCAACGTCGAATACGACTTCGCGACGCTGGAGCATCGCCTGCGCGAGCTCGCGTTCCTGAATTCCGGCGTCAACATCGTCTTGTCCGATATGCGCCACGCGGTCGAGAAGCGTGAGGAGATGCATTACGACGGCGGCGTCGAGGAGTTCGTCAAATATCTCGACCGCAACAAGAAGGCGATGGTGCCGGCGCCGATCATGATCAATGCCGAGATGAACGGGATCGGCGTCGAGGCGGCGCTGTGGTGGAACGACAGCTACCACGAGAATGTACTGTGCTTCACCAACAACATCCCGCAGCGCGATGGCGGCACCCATCTCGCGGGCTTTCGCGGCGCGCTGACGCGCCAGGTCAACGGCTACGCCGACGCCATGGCCAAGCGCGAAAAGATCGCGCTGACCGGCGACGACTGCCGCGAGGGCCTGACCGCGGTACTTTCGGTGAAGGTGCCCGATCCGAAATTTTCCTCGCAGACCAAGGACAAGCTGGTGTCCTCGGAAGTCCGCCCGGTGGTCGAGAATGTCCTCAACGAGGCGCTTGCGGCCTGGTTCGAGGAACATCCCGCCGAGGCCAAGGTCATCGTCGGCAAGGTCGTGGAAGCCGCCGCCGCCCGCGAGGCCGCGCGCAAGGCGCGCGAATTGACGCGGCGCAAGGGCGCGCTCGACATCGCCTCGCTGCCCGGCAAGCTCGCCGACTGCCAGGAACGCGATCCCGCAAAATCCGAACTGTTCATCGTCGAGGGCGACAGCGCCGGCGGCAGCGCCAAGCAGGGCCGCAACCGCGAATTCCAGGCGGTGCTGCCGCTGCGCGGCAAGATTCTCAATGTCGAGCGCGCGCGCTTCGACAAGATGCTCGGCTCCGAGCAGATCGGCACGCTGATCACGGCCTTGGGCACCGGCATCGGCCGCGACGACTTCGATCTGTCAAAGCTGCGCTATCACAAGATCATCCTGATGACCGACGCCGACGTCGACGGCGCGCATATTCGCACCTTGCTGTTGACGTTCTTCTTCCGGCAGATGCCGGCGCTGATCGAGGGCGGCTACCTCTATATCGCGCAGCCGCCGCTCTACAAGGTCTCGCGCGGCAAATCCGAGCAGTATCTGAAAGACGAGCGCGCGCTGGAAGATTACCTGATCAATACCGGGCTCGACGATTGTGTCTTCAAGCTGGCGTCCGGCGAGGACCGCAGCGGCCGCGACTTGCTGGCGCTGGTGGAAGATGCCCGGATCATTCGCGGCACGTTGCACAATCTGCACAGCCGCTATAACCGCAAGGTGATCGAGCAGGCGGCGATCGCCGGCGTGCTCAGCCCCAGGATCACCGGCGATGTCGCCACCGCCAATGCCGCCGCGGACTATATCGCGCGCCGGCTCGATGCGCTGGCCGATGAGGTCGAGCGCGGCTGGACCGGCCGCTTCACCGAGGGCCAGGGTTTCCTGTTCGAGCGCACCATACGCGGCGTCAAGGACGTCGCCATTATCGATGACGCCTTGCTCGGCTCCGCCGACGCGCGCAAGCTCGACGAATACGCGGCAAAGCTCCAGGAGGCCTATCCGCGGCCCGGCCTGTTACGCCGCAAGGACGCCGAAACCGTGATACACGGTCCGGTCAGCCTGTTCGAGGCGGTGACCGACGCCGGGCGCGAGGGCGTCAAGCTGCAGCGCTACAAAGGCCTCGGCGAGATGAACCCGGGCCAGCTCTGGGAAACCACGCTCGACACCAACGAGCGCTCGCTGCTGCAGGTGAAGGTCAAGGAGGTCGACGAGGCCGACGACATCTTCACCAAGCTGATGGGCGACGTGGTCGAACCGCGCCGTGAATTTATCCAGGACAATTCGCTCAGCGCGAATGTGGATGTGTGAGGCACGGTCAGCGCGTGCCGCCCATTCAATACATCGTTGAGGGCGGCCATCGGCTGAAAGGCACGATCGAGCCGTCGGGCAACAAGAACGCAGCCCTTCCTATCATTGCCGCGGCGCTATTGACCGACCATCCGGTGACGCTCAACAACGTCCCACGGATTCGCGATACCGAAACGCTGGTGGAACTGATCCGCTCGGTCGGCGCAGCGGCCGAATGGCGGACGCGCAATACGCTGGCCATCCACGCCAAAAGCATTCGCGCCGCTGATCTTGACCCGGAGCTGTGCGCGCGGATACGCGCCTCGATCCTGCTCGCGGGGCCGCTGCTGGCGCGCTGCGGCGAGGTGCTGTTGCCGCCGCCCGGCGGCGACGTTATCGGCCGGAGGCGTCTCGATACCCACCTTCTGGCCTTTGAGCAGCTCGGCGCCACGGTCACGGCGTCGGACCGGCTGGAATTGCGGGCTTCGCGTCTCAAGGGTGCAGACGTCTTCCTCGACGAGCCCAGCGTAACGGCCACGGAGAACGCGTTGATGGCCGCGGTGGCCGCGCACGGCACCAGCCATTTGCGCAACGTCGCCTCGGAGCCGCATGTGCAGGATCTCGCGCACTTCCTGGTCGCGCTCGGGGCGCGCATCGAGGGCATCGGCACCAACACCATGGTCGTCCACGGCCCGGCAAAGCTCGGCGCCGTCAGCTATTCGATCGGAGCCGACCACATCGAGGTCGGCTCGTTGATCGGGCTCGCCACGGTGACGCGTTCGCCGCTGCGCATCGCGCGCGCCGGCATCACACATCTGCGCTCGATCCGGATGGGCTTTGAGCGGCTCGGCATCGTCTGTGAGGTGGAGGGCGATGACCTCGTCGTGGCAGCAGAGCAGACGCTCAAGATCAGGGACGATTTTGGTGGCCACGTGCCGAAACTCGAGGATCAGCCGTGGCCGGCGTTCCCGGCCGATCTGATGTCGATCGCCATCGTTACCGCGACCCAGTGCGACGGCGTGATCCTGATGTTCGAAAAAATGTTCGAATCCCGGATGTTCTTCGTCGACAAGCTGATCGCGATGGGCGGGCGCATTGTCTTGTGCGATCCGCACCGGGCGATCGTGGCCGGGCCCAGCCGGCTCAGGGGTGCGCTGATGACCTCTCCCGACATTCGTGCCGGAATGGCCATGCTGTTGGCAGCGGCGTGCGCCGAGGGCGTCTCCACCATCAACAATGCCGACCAGATCGAACGCGGCTATGAGCGCATCGACGAACGGCTCAACGCGCTCGGCGCGAAGATCAGGCGCGTTCCGGCACGGTAAACGGGGCGTGAATTCTCTTTTCCGCCTCCCTTCACGGAAGCTAGAACGAAAAGGCCGCTTGCCACCATTCTGACCAGCGACGGTGCCAATCTGCCGCGATGACATTCCTTGATGAAATCAAGCGAGGGCCGAGCGCCGCACCTGACATCGGGGAAATGTCCGGCGGTCATCTCGCGGTCGAATTGACCGAGACGCTCAAACTGGCAGTGCCCATCGCGCTGACACAGCTCGGCCAGATCGCAATGATGACCACCGATCTTGCCTTGATCGGACGCCTCGGGGACGTCGCCGTGGCGGCAGCAGCGTTGGCCCACACAATCTTCTTCTTCGGCTTCACCTTCGGCATGGGGTTGGTGTCCGCCGTAGCGCCGCTGGCTGCGCAGGCGTTCGGCGCCCGCGATCCGCGGCTGGTTCGGCGCGCGCTTCGGGTGGGGCTGTGGGCCGCGCTGCTGGTGTCGCTGCCGATGATGGCGCTTCCATTGTACGGTGAGCAGATCCTGTTGCTGTTGGGCCAGGCTCCGGCGACCGCACATCTCGCGCAACGGTATCTATCGGGTCTGTCATGGGGCGTTGCACCGGCGCTGGGGTTTCTGGCGATCCGCGGTTTCATGGGCGCGGTCAACCGTCCGGAGCCGGGATTGTGGATCACGCTTGCGGCTATCCCGGCCAATGGGGTGCTGGTGTATCTGCTGATCCACGGTGAATTGGGAATGCCGCGACTTGAGCTGCTGGGTGCCGGCGTCGCCACCACGACAATCAATTTCGGCATGTTTGTCGCGGGCATTTGGTTCGTTACCCGTCGTCGGCCTTTCAAAAAATATCACGTGCTGGGTCGCATCTGGCGCATCGACTGGGTCTTGATGCGGCGCCTGATTGTCATCGGTGCTCCCATCTCCCTGTCATTCCTGCTGGAGTATGGCCTGTTCGGTACCGCGGGGCTTTTGATGGGCCTGATCAGCACCACGGCGCTGGCAGCACACCAGATCGCGCTCCAGATTGCGGCTATCCTGTTCATGGTGCCCTTCGGTATCGGGATGGCAGCGACGGTGCGCGTCGGGCACGCTGTCGGAGGGGGCAATGCGCTGGCGGCGAAACGTGCGGGGCTGGTCGCGACTGGCCTCGGTGTTGTCTTTATGTCAGCTATGACGCTCGCCGTGATCCTCGGGCGGTATGCGATCGCGCGATTCTTCTTCGGCCAAGCCAGCGAGAGCGCCGGCGTCGTCATCGATCTCACCGCCGCGCTCCTGATGGTCGGTGCGACCTTCTTTATCGCCGACGGCATCCAGACCGTTGCGGCCGGCGCGCTGCGTGGCATGAATGACACGCGGGTGCCATTATTGCTCGCCGCAATCAGTTACTGGCTGATCGGATTCACAGCTGCTTACGGGCTCGCCTTCTGGGCGGAACTCGGTGCGATCGGCGTCTGGATCGGGCTGTCCTGCGGGACCGCGGCTTATGCCCTGCTTCTCATCTTGCGGTTCCGATGGCTCGCGGATCATCTGGCCCTCGCGGGGATCGTGCGAGGCGGCGGACGCTGATGGCGCGCCGCGCGTCGGGATTTTTCAAGCGCGCCGATGCGGCGTTTCCGACCATTCCGTGACACAGCGCTCCAGGTCATTCAGATTCTGCCGCATCTGCTCCAGCACAAATCCGAACGCGTAGAAGCGCTCGACGACGTCGCCGGGCAGATCGCGCGTCAACCCTTCGCTGCGCAGTGCCGCGACTTCGGCGGCATAGGCCTGCAGCGCTCCGTCGACCGGCGAGGCGGCCGGGCAGGCGGCGCGGGCCCGCAATGCTGCGGCGATGCTACGCAGATAGGTGACGAATGCATCGTCGATCTGGTGCAGCGAGCCCGCGAGCCGCGCCTGCAAATCTGACGGCAGGGGTGCCACGCTCGCGCGCCCGAACATCACAAGGTCGTGGCGCAGCCGCATTGTAGTGCGCAGCAGCGGGCCGGTATCCGGCCCCCTCGATAGATGCGCAGCGCGCTCACGCTCCGCTTCGGCGCCAAGGGCATTCAACTCGACCAGCGCCTTGCCGATGCCGTCCTGAATTCGGTGCAAGGCGTCGTTGTCCAGCCCACGCGTCAGGCCGGCCAGCAATTCGCCGAATGCGGCAGCGATCAATTCAAACGTCCCTGCGGCGCTGATACGAATCTGGTTGTGTGCCCGCGACGGCAGGACGAAGAAAGACACCAGAAGCCCTGTAAACGCCCCGACCGCTACTTCCATGACGCGGTCGATCGCGGAGCCGAGGGGATCGGCATGGCTCAAGGTCGGAACCAGCAGCACGATCACGGCGGTGACGGTGGCCGCATTGAAGCTGGGATTGATGGCGGCGATGAAAGCCAGCGGCGCGACCGCGAGCACCAGCAATGCAAGCAGCCCGAGCTCGCCGGAATGCGGAAGCAATACCGCGATGGCGCCGCCATAGATCGCGCCGCCCATGGTCCCGAACATATAGTCACGGGTGGCCTTCAGCGACCGGCCGACGCTCATCTGGGTCACGATCAGCGAGGTCAGCACGGCCCACAGCGGCAGCAACAGATGCAGCGCGGTTGCAATCGCGTAGGCGCCTGCGGCTGCCAAAGTGACCCTGAAGGCCAGCGCCAGTTGCGTCTTCCGGGACCGGACCAGGCTGGATAGCGGTTTCAGAAATGCGGTCATTCGCCACCTTTTCCGGAAATTTACAAAACAACCCCGTTATAGACGACATTGAGCATGGCTGCTGCCCGTCTCGTGCCGGCGGCTTGAAACCGGAAAACAGTCCGCCTACCGTGTGCGGTAATAGCGAGGAAACAAAATGGCCGATGAAACCGCTACGCTCGCCGCCTATGTCGCCGATCTGAAATTCGAGGATATTCCGGCCGAAGTGCGCGAACGCGCCAAGGTCCTGACGCTGGATTTCCTCGGCAGCGCGATCAGGGCGCGGCGTGACGCGGAATCCACGCCCTCGCTCTTGAAAATGCTCGAAGCGCTGGCGCTTGACGGAAGCGGTGAATCCACGGTGTTCGGCGACGCCAAGACCTGGACGCCGGCGGTCGCGGCGCTGCTCAATGGCGCGCTCGGCCATTCGCTGGATTTCGACGATACCCACGCGGATTCCTCGCTGCATCCGAGCGCGCCGGTGGTGCCGGCCGCGTTCGCGGTCGGCGAACTGGTCGGCGCCTCGGGCCGCGACGTGTTGACGGCGATCGTGGCCGGCTACGAGGTGTGCTGCCGGCTCGGCAACGCGCTCGATCCCACCTCGCATTACGCCCGTGGCTTCCATCCCACCGCCACCGCCGGCACCTATGGCGCGGCGGCCGCGGCGGCAAAGCTGTTCGGGCTATCGAAAGCGCAGATCGTCGCGGCGTTCGGCGTCGCGGGCAGTCAGGCCGCGGGCTCGCTGCAGTTTCTGGTCAACGGCGCCTGGAACAAGCGCTACCAGGTCGGCGCGGCCGCGATGAACGGCGTGATCGCCGCGACCCTGGCGCGCAACGATTTCGTCGGCGCGACCGAATCGATCGAGGGCAAGCATGGCCTCCTGGTCGGCTACAGCGACAACGCGCAGGCGGACAAGGCCATCGCCGACCTCGGCAAGATCTACGAGACCATGAAGATCGGGGTAAAACCCTATCCGAGCTGCCGCTACACCCACGCCGCCCTCGATGCGCTGATCGCGATGCGCCGGGAGCATAATCTGACGCCGGACCAGATCAGGCACGTCGAGATCGGGCTGCACCGCAACGGCATCACGCTCACCGGCGACGCCGCCACCAAGCGGCACCCGACCTCGATCGTCGGCGGCCAGTTCTCGATGTTCTTCACCGGCGCCGTTGCGCTCGATCAGGGCCGCTTCGGGTGGGACGATTACGAGCGGCTTGGCGAGCCCGCGGTTGACGCGCTGGCGGACAAGTTCGACGTCGTGCGGGATGACCGTCTTGAGATCGGGCGCAACCATCCCTTTGGCGCGCGGGTCAGTATCACTACCGACGACGGCGTGCACGAGCGGATCTATGCCGATCCTTCCGGTGAGCCGAATTCATTCCCGGACGCGCAGGCGATGGCGCAGAAATTCCTCACCCTCGCGCGCCCCGTGCTCAACGGCCGCGCCGATCAGCTTGCCGATGCCATTCTGTCGCTGGAGCGATTTGATCGCATCGAGACGGCGACGCATCTGGGACGGCAATAAACTGCAACCCTATGGTCTGGGCCGCGCCGTCCAGGCTTCGCGTTGTGTCACCCACACATCAGCGACGTGGCCGAACAGATCGAACTCGCTTTCGATGATCGCCCCAAGCCGTCGGGCCACGCCTTGTGACGCGACGTTTTCGCGGTCGATGCAGTGAATGATCCGGCCGATCTCGAAACGCGCGAACACCCAATCGATTGACGCGGTTGCGGCTTCGACCGCGTAACCCTTGCCGCGAAAGTCGCTGGCGATACCCCAGCCGATTTCAAAGCCCGGCCAGCCTGGCGGCGACCACGGCCCGACCCGCCCGACGAAGCTGCCGGTCTGCTTTTCCTCGACCACAAACATGCCAAAGCCGTATAGCGTCCAGTGGCCGGCCATGATGGCGGCGTTTCGCCAGCCGAGGAACGCGTCGGTGACGGGCTTGCCATCCGACGTGATGAATCTCCCCGAAGCCGGATCGGCGAGCATCGCGGTGTTTGGCTCGATGTCGGCTTCCCGCCATCGCCGCAGCAGGAGACGCTCGGTCTCGATGACGGGGTCATTCGATTGGGGGAGGGGGATACTCGGTTTGACCGGGGCAGCCATCGGTTTTCGTCCTCACATTCCGCGAGCCAGCACAACGATATCCTGTATTTTACGAGGCGCACATGCGAGGAGGCAATCCAGCCACCCCAACCCTCCGCCGCGCGCGGGAGGAGAGCGCACTTCCCTCATCGCCGCAAACCCGATCAATCTCATCACGTTCTAAAGCGAAATCCGCCGATATTCGCGGTTGGCGAGGCTGGCTTCCTCCAGGTCGAGGTCGCGTTCGATCCGCCGCCGTATCTCGTCGGTAATCTTGCCGTCGCGCAGCAACGCGTGAATGAATTTCCGTTCGTCCGCAATCAATTCCCGCGTCAGCTCGGTTCCGGCCGCGGAGACATGATCTTCCTCAGGATCAAGTGAACCTGGCAGCTGGTTGGCGCGGGTCTCATGCCGTCCGCGCAACAACCTGACCACTTCGTCAGACAATTCGCGGTCGCCGGTGATGGCATCGAGCGATTTGAGCGCGGCGGCCAGCGCCTCGCGCCGGGCTGCGATTTCAGATTCAATCTCCGCCGCGTGCTCGGCCCGGCCGGCCTGGGCGACGCCGAGCCACTTCACGACTGGCGGCAATCCAAGCCCAAATCCGACCAGCGTGATGAAGATGACGCCGAAAGCGACGAACAGGATCAGGTCGCGATAGGGGAAGGCGTCTCCGCCGGGAAGCGCGAAGGGCAGCGCCAGCGCCGCAGCCAGCGAAACCGCGCCGCGGACGCCGGCGAATGACAGCACGAACACCCATTGCCACGGCGGCGACGGATCGCGGATGCGAACGCGCTCGATCAACCGCGGCAGGTAGGTCGCGGGGAAGACCCAGGCGAAACGCGCGAGGACGACCATGACGGTGACCAGCGCGGTCGCGATCAGGATGTCGTCCAGCGGAAACGCTTTCGACTTCTCGAACAACAGCCGCATCTGGAATCCGGTCAGCAGGAACAACAGGCCCTCGATCAGGAAAATCACGAGGTCCCAGAAAAAGATGCCCTGCAGCCGGGTCGCCGCCGAGATCAGCAGCGGCCCGTTCCAGCTCATATAAAGCCCGCATGCGACGGTGGCGATCACGCCGGAGCCGCCGAAATGCCCAGGCACCCAATAGGCCACATACGGCGTAATCAGGGACAGCGTGATCTCGATCTGCGGATCCCGCGCGCGATGCCGCGCTCGCAAGGAGAGCCAACCCACGGCCACGCCAAACAGCATCTCGCCGGCGACGATCGCGGCGAACTCGCCCATGGCCGCCGGCAGTGAAAACGTGCCCGTCGAGATCGCCGCCACTGCAAACCGATACAGGACCAGCGCAGTGGCGTCGTTTGCCAGCCCCTCGCCCTCGAGCACCACCAGGATGCGGCGGGGTATGCCGAGCTTGCGGGCGATCGCGAGCGGTGCCACCACGTCGGGCGGCGCGACGATCGCCCCCAACAGGAAGCCGACATTCCACGGCAGTCCGATCAGATAGTGCGTCGCGGCGGCGACCGCGAAGGCCGTGAAGATCACGCAGCCGACCGACAACAGGATGATCGGGCGCAGATTGTATTTGAATTCGCGCCAGCTCATGGCGACGCTGGCCGAATAGATCAGCGGCGGCAGCACCACGAGCAGCACCAGCTCCGGCGGCAATTCCACCGAAGGCATGCCGGGCACGAAGGCGAGCGCGACGCCGGCCAATAGCAGCAGGATCGCCGGCGCGACGTTGATGCGCCGCGCCAAAAGCGCGGTGCCCGCCAGCACCGCGAGCAGAATCAGAAATATCTGGAACTCGGCTTCCACCTAACTCACCCTGCGGGGTAGTTTGCCCGGAAGGTGACCGAGGTCAACGGAGCGATTGCTCACTCCTTCAGATCGTAGCGGTAGGATTTGGAGACGATCTGCCAGCCATCGCCCAGTTTCATCGCCACCAGATAGTCGGTGAAATAGCGCGGCGGCAGCTGGCAGCGCACCTTGATGAAGGCGGTGGAATCGTCGGATCGGTCGATGGTGACAATGAAATCCTCGCGCGGTTTGCCCTCGGTTTTGGCGGATGGCCGCTTCCTGACGCGACCGAGCCAGTCAGGCACGGTGAGGACCTGCAGCTCGCCCTTTTCCAGCCAGCGCAAATCCGCGGATGGGTGGAAGATCGCGCCGAGTTTGTCGGCATCGCCTTCGTAAAGCGCATCGAAATAGTGCTGGACGACGGCTTCGACGGTGGAACGGTCGTGACTCACGGTATGCTCCTCCTGTGTGACTGAGTCGTCATTCCGGAATGACGTTTCCAAATCTAGATCGCGCTCGCGGCGATATTGACCATCAGCGCTAGCAGGGCGGTGTTGAAAACGAAAGAGATGATGCCGTGCGCGGTCACGGTGCGGCGGATGGTCTTGTCGGTGATGCCGACATCGGAGACCTGCGCGGTCATTCCGATCACGAACGAGAAATAGACGAAGTCCCAGTAGTCGGCGTGATCGTGGCGGTCGCCGCTCGGAAACTGCAGGCCGCCGGGTTCCTTACCGCGGTAATAATCGTGGGCGTAATGCAGCGCGAAGGCGGTGTGCACCGCCGCCCACGACAATACGATCGTCAAGGTCGCCAACATCAGTTCGGGCCGGCCGCGGTGCGCTGCGCCGAGTTCAGTTACGATCGCAGCGAGGCTGGCGAAGGCGCCGAGCGCGGTCAAGAGCGGTATCAGAAAGCGGCCGTCGTCCTGCAACGCGGCAGTGCGGCGGATAGTGGCCAGTCCGCTGCGCAACATCATGGTGTAGACCAGAACAAGATACATCGCGACGAAGATGTCCCAGCCGATCAAAACGCGCGTCACCAGCCGCAGCGATGCCGGCAACAGGAAGAAGGCGACAATGCCGACCGCGATCGAAAGGAAGGTGCGCGGACGCGCGTAGACCACGCGGACCGGCCTCGGCAACTTCCTGAATCGAAGCAGGCGCTCTTCGAATTCCTCGCCAATCTTGGGGGCCTTCAATCTTCCAGGTCCTTATTTGACGCGCTTTCTTTCCGCTCTCAGGTACATGCCTCGCCCGAGCACGCTCTAATTCTTGCGCTCGGCGACAAAGCGCGCCGCCGCGCGCAGCACGTCGCCCCTGGCGCCGAAGATCGACAGCGCCGAATCGGCGCGCGCCAGCAGGTCGCGTACGCGCTGCCTGGCGCCGTCGACCCCGAGCTGGGTGACGAAAGTGGTCTTGCCCAAGGCGGCGTCCTGCCCGGTCTGTTTGCCGAGCGCCGCCGCGTCGCCCTCGACGTCGAGCAGGTCGTCGGCGATCTGGAAGGCCTCGCCAAGCGCCCGGCCGTAATCGTCGAGCGCCTGATATTCTTTGGGCGACGACTGGCCGAGGATCGCACCGGCAATGCAGCCATAGCGCAACAGCGCGCCGGTCTTCATCTGCTGCAGGCGCGCGACATCGACCGGCTCGCGGTCGCCGAACCGCCCCTCCCCGGCGAGGTCGAGCATCTGACCGCCGACCATGCCGCCGATTCCGGACGCCCGCGCCAGCGCGCGGGTCAGCAGCAGGCGCACGGTGGGATCCCTGTGGATCTCGTCGCGGGTGACGATGTCGAAGGCGAGCGTCAATAGCCCGTCGCCGGCCAGGATCGCGGTGGCGTCGTCGGTCTTCTTGTGCAGCGTGGGCCGGCCGCGGCGCAGGTCGCTGTTGTCCATCGCCGGCAGATCGTCATGGACCAGCGAATAGCAATGGATGCATTCGAGCGCCGCGCCTGCCAAAAGCGCGGCTTCGCGCGCGACGCCAAACACGGCCGAACTCTCGACCACGAGGAACGGCCGCAGTCGTTTTCCGCCGCCCAGGCTCGAATAGCGCATGGCGTCCATCAGCCGTTTCGGCCGCGCGATCTCGCCGGGCAAAAGTGAGTCGGACAGAAGCTTCGCAAGCAGCGCTTCGGTATCCTCCGCGGTCTGGTCCAGGCGCTTCGCAAAGTCTGAGTATGCCGTGCCGGTCGTCATCAAAAACAGCTCCCAATCAAGTTGGCCGGACAATCGGTTATGACGCAGGCTTCGTCAATTCCGCTTGACCCCCTCAGCATGGCTTGAAAGGACCGAAAAATGCAGGAACTATCAGTGAGATATCGTGCGAGCCCGCTGATAGAGCGGGATGACTTTTCTTCGAATCGTCTTCCCGCTTTATCCCTTTGTTTGAGCATGATCTTTTTCGGAAAACCGGTATCCACTTTTCCGGATCATGCTTTTGAGCCGGAAAACCTTGGAATTTGCGCATTGCCCGAAATTTGCTGCTGATTGTGCTAATCGTGCTGGTGCTGCCGTATCTGCTGGTGCCGCTGTATCGCGGCGGCCATCCGGTCTCGACGCTGATGGCCTGGCGCTATTTGGCCGGCGCGCCGATGTCGCGGCAGTGGATCGACCTCGGTGCGATGTCGTCGTCGCTGCCACGTTCGGTGGTCGCCTCCGAGGACGCCAAATTCTGCAGCCATCACGGCATCGACTGGGACGCGCTGCGCGAGGTGATGGACGACGCCGAGGACGGGGAGGTGACCCGCGGCGGCTCGACCATCACCCAGCAGGTGGCGAAGAACCTGTTCCTGTGGCAGAGCCGAAGCGTGGTCCGCAAGGCGCTGGAGTTCCCGCTTGCGCTATGGATCGATTGGGTCCTGCCGAAGCCGCGAATTCTCGAAATCTATCTCAACATCGCCGAGCTAGGCCCCTCAGGCCAGTTCGGCGCGCAAAGTGGGGCCATCTACGCCTTTGGGCATGGCGCATCGGCGCTGTGACCGCGTGAGGCAGCGCTTTTGGCGGCGATTCTGCCCAACCCGATCCGGCGCAGCGCGCGCAATCCCGGCCCCGGCGTTCGCCGCCTGGCCGGGATTTATGTGGCGCGGGCGCAGGCGTCGGAATTGCAGCGATGCTGGAGCGAAAATCGCGGTTTTTGAGCCATTTGGGCGTCTTTTGAACAAGATCGCGGTCCCATCTCTTTGTTTGCGCACGATCTTTTTCCGAAAACCGGTTCCCACTTTTCCGGATCATGCCCTAGCCTTGGGCCATTCCATCCTCTATAAGCGCGGCCTTATCGGCATTCAGCTTGCGCCAAAAGCGTTCCAGCCCTCCGTCTTTGCGACGATGCCTTACCAAAACGCCCCTAGAGGACACCGACATGGCCGTTCCCCGTAGAAAAACATCGCCCTCGCGGCGTGGCATGCGTCGCTCGGCGGACGCGCTGAAGAAGCCGACCTATGCCGAGGACAAGGATTCCGGCGAACTGCGCCGCCCGCACCACCTGGACCTGAAGACCGGCATGTACAAGGGCCGGCAGGTTCTCAAGGCCAAGAAGGAATCCTGATCGGGCTCGGGCAGAGCGCGGCCCTGCCCGAATTCGGCCAACGAGGGGGGTAAGACGGTTGCCGACGGTGAAGCGTGTGGCGCTTCGCCCGGGAGTGTTCCGGTTTTCCTTAAGAAGGCCCCGCCGATGTCCATGGTCGGTTTTCCGCTTCTGCTGATCCCGCTCGCGATCTACAACATCATCGTCTTCCTGATGCCCGGCGTTTCGCTTGCCGAGCCGGTCCTGGCGCTGACGCTGATGTCAGGTGCAGAATGGTCGCTGACGCTGAGCGATATGCTGCTGGCGCTCGGCATCCTCTTGTTGCTGCTTGAGGTGATCAAGGGCGCGCGCCCCGGCGCGAAATATCTCACCGATCATATGCTGTCGCTGATTATATCCGGTGGCGCCGTCGCCGAGTTTCTGCTGTGGCCACGTTTCGGCAACTCGACCTATTTCCTGCTCGCGCTGCTCTCGCTGGTGGATTTCCTGTCGGGTATTGCGTTGCGGGCGCGGCGCGGGACACAATTGGCGCCGGCTGCGCCGCGGGGTGCGAGGCGGCCCGCTCCCGTCGCGCCCGAATCCAAGCCAGAACCTAAATTCGCTGATCACCCGCCAGTGCCGGCAGCGGCTTCGGTCGCCGAAGCCGTGCCGCCGGACCATCTCCAAACCCAAACCACCCATCCCGAGGTGGCGGCATCACCGTCGCCCGAGGTGCCGTCGCCGGAGCTGCAGCCTGGCAATGACTCGCCGCGGCCACCCGACGCGCCACCGCGCTAGAGCCTGATCCGGAAAAGTGGGTACCGGTTTTCCGAAAAGATCATGCTCAAACAGAGAGATGAGATCATGATCAATCGGATCATGATCTAGCCTGATCGGTTCTGAGTGAATCAGAACCGAGGCTCTGATCTTTTGACGTTTTCTTGACGCGACCGGTATCCACCCCCGGATCAAGTCCGAGGGCATGCTTCGCTCGAAAACGCGCTTCTCACTCAGATGATTTGCCGCGTCCGGCTGCCCGCGCCGCGGATCGGAGTTTGGCTTGCATGGTAGGCGGTCTGTGCGTCCGCAAGCGTTGCCCGTCGCGAGCCGCGCGGCTGTGGGGCCTGCTCGGCGGTAGCGATCAGCTGCGTGACAAAAATCGAGTTGGGCGACCAACGCCGGCCCGAACCGTGCGACCACTGTGTCGACGGGATTATGGGCACCAGCGCGACACAAGCAGGCTCTGACTCAAGGACGACGCCGTCATCTACCGCAGGCTCTGGTCGATCGGTGGTTAACATGGGTAGTCAAGATCCGGGCTGAACTGTCGCATTCTGGGACGCTCAGTCCCTCGCTACATTCATCCTCGCAAGGACTATGCCGGTTCTGCCGAACTTGCTCCGGGGGCGCCGTCCGATGTGGTTTCCGGAATATTTATGAACTTTTCATAAGGTTGGGCACCAAAGTAGCCCTATGCTTGAGGTCCGAGAATCACCGGCTTGTCCCGAAACGAGGCGATTTTGACACCCGTTCTCCCCCCGGCTTCGGCCATCCTTGCTTCGCTCGGTCAGGCGGCCTTCATATGGGACGTCGCGACGGACGAGATCGTTTGGAGCGATCATGTGGCCTCGGTGTTTCCGGATATCCCGATGGCGTCGCTTTCGAGCGGCGCGGAGTTCTCGAATCTGATCGAGCCTTCGCGCTCGATCCGGACCGACGTACTTGGCCATTCCCCGCCGGTCCACGGCGGCGAGGGCGCGTCCTACCGCATCGAATATGGCGTGCGGGCCAACACCTCCGCCCCCGTGCAATGGATCGAGGAAACCGGCTGCTGGTTTGCCGGCGCCGACGGCAAGCCGGTGCGGGTCGAGGGCATTGTCCGCGTCAACAACGAGGCCCACGCCCGTGACGAGCAACTCGTGAGGCTGTCGCGGAACGACCCGCTGACCGGCGAGCTCAATCGCACGCACCTTGTTGCGTCGCTGGCCGAAGCCATCGAGGAAGCCGCCCGCTTCCGCGCGTCCTGCGCGTTCATGCTGATAAGCATCGATCACCTGGCGCGCATCAACGACGCCTTCGGATTCGATGTGGCGGACGCCGTGATTTCGGAGGTGGCGGCGCGTATTCGCACCCGCTTGCGCGGCGGCGACGTGCTCGGCCGCTTCTCCGGCAACAAATTCGGGCTGATCCTGAAGAACTGCACCGTCGACGATATGAACATTGCCGCCGAACGGTTTCTCGCAGGTATCCGGGACGAGGTGGTGCCGACCAAATCCGGCCCGGTCTCGGTTACCGCATCGATCGGCGCCATCAGCGTGCCGCGCTATGCGCGCAGCGCCGACGACGCGATCAACCGCGCCCAGGAAACGCTCGATATGTCGAAGCGCCGCCGCGCCGGATCGTTTTCGCTGTGGCGTCCGAATGTCGAACGCGACGCCCAGCGCCGCGTCAATATTCGCGTCACCGACGAAATCGTCACCGCGCTCAATGAACGCCGCATCGCCATGGCGTTCGAGCCGGTCGTGGAAGCGCGTTCGCGCAATGCATCGTTTTACGAATGTCTGGTACGCATGGAGCAGGACGACGGCCAGGTTCTGCTGGCGCCGGACATTGTCCCGGTGGCCGAGAAGCTCGGCCTGATACGCCTCGTCGACCACCGTGTGCTCGAACTCGTGGTGGCCGAACTCGCCGTCTCACCGAACGTTCAACTCAGCCTCAACATCTCGCCCGAGACCACGATGGATCCGGTCTGGTGGGCGTCGATCGAATCGCTGATGCGCGCCCATCCCGGCGTCGCCGAGCGGCTGATCGTCGAGATCACCGAAACCGTGGCGATCCAGGACATCGATGATGTCCGCGGTTTCGTCACACGACTGAAGAACTTCGGCAGCCGGATCGCAATCGACGATTTCGGCGCCGGCTACACCTCGTTCCGGAACCTGCGCAAGCTCGGCGTCGACATCGTGAAGATCGATGGCGCCTTCGTGCAGAACATCGCGCGCTCGGCCGATGACCGCGCCTTCGTGCAGACGCTGATCGATCTGGCGCGCCGGCTGGACATCAAAACCGTCGCCGAATGGGTCCAGGATGAAGAGTCCGCGGTGATGCTGCGCGAGTGGGGCTGCGACTATATCCAGGGGCGCCTGATCGGGCTTGCGTCGTCCGGGCGGCCCTGGAGCGCGCCGGTTGAGCCGGCCTTGCCGGCGGCGAGTTAGAATCTCTCGCCCTCGTCAGCGCGTATTATCGTTCGAGCGATGGGCGATCGACACGACCAGGGCCTTGAGGGGCCCTGGCCGGATCGGCGGCTTGCGGATCAGGTCTCGCCGCCGGCGAAGATATCCTTCTTGATGACCGCATGGACGCCCCAATTTCCGTCAACCACCTGGGTGATGCCGAAATCGACCCCGATCGTGATCAAGGAAATGGCCTCGTCTTCGGTCAGCTTCTTGGTCGTCATCAGGAATTTTCGCATCTTGCGGAACGCATCGCGCAACGCCAGGTCGACCGACGATTTCGAGTAGATCTCCGACTGCGCCTTGTCGCCAAGTTCGGTGAGATAATTGGCGAAGCTGAAGCCGTGCACCAGCCACTCGTCCTTGGTTTCCAGCATCGGATAGTCGAGGGCTTCGAGCGCGGTGCCGACCAGATCGGCCTTCTTGTGCAGGATGATCTGGAAGGTGCCGTTCAGCGAGCATTCGATTGCCGTGCCGCACAGCTCTGAATCTCCCTGCGATGCGTGCGAATCGCCAACCGACAGCAGGCCGCCTTCGACCGCAACCGGATAGTACATCGTGGCGCCCTTGCCGATCCGCCAGTTATCGATGTTGCCGCCGGTATAGCTCGGCGGAATCGAGTCGACGATATCGGCTTCCTTGGGCGCGAGGCCAATGACGCCGAAATGCGGACGTATCGGAATGCGCACATTCTTCAGGATGCCGTGGTTCTCCTTGATCGTGGAGTGGTCGACCGGAACGCCGGGATAATCGATGGTCTTGTGCACGACGCCGAAAGGGTCGGTCTGCGGAGTCCATCTGAAATTGTACACGGCTTTCGCCCAGTTGCGTTCGCCGGTGGCGTCGACCTCGTAGATCGTGACCACTTCGCGTGGCTTGGGCTCGGTGAGCAGGTCCTTGTAGTGAAAGCCCCACCAAGCCGCCGCATTGCTGCCGAATGCCTTTCCGGGATAGCTCGGATTGGCGCAAGGCCGGGGTGCGACGTCGATGATGCGCAGCTCGATCACGTCGCCCTCCTGGGCGCCGCGCACATAGACCGGGCCGGTGCAGATGTGCACGCCAAGGCCCTCGCCGGCGCCACGCCCGAACAGCGAGGCGTCCATCGGTCCGGCGCCGCGCCGGTTGACGCCCTTCTTTTCCTTGGTCCACAGGAACACGCTTTCGGCGCCGGGATCGCCCTTCACCATGCGCTCGGCGTCGTCATTGGCATGGTGGGTCAATGCCTCGATGGTGATGAAGTCACCGGAATCGATCTCGACCTGCGGTTTCAGCTTCTTGCTGAAATAGCCCCAATGCACAGTATCGGCATTCGCGGGCAAATGGTGATAGGACCGCTTGGCCGGTTGGTTCTTCTCGGCGGCCGCCGCCATCTGCGGCGTCACGAGAGAAATGCCGCCCGCGGTCATCGCCGCCGCGCCCCCGGCCGCGGCGAAGCTCGACCTCAGAAACGACCGGCGTTCCCGATCGAGGGTTTCCTTGAACTTGCGGTGATGCAATTCGAATTCCGGACAGTTCCTGTCATCGCCAGCGCACATGCCTTCTCTCCCCATGGTTGAAAAAGTTGCCTACAAAGCAAGTCTGCATGCAAAGAGGGTGCCGCGCGGAGCCGCAATTGAACGATGACAACGAACATAATTTGTTCGCATTCTATTGCGGCAAAAGCCTTTTGGCGGCCCGACGATGCAGTTTTTGCTATCTCAAATCGCGACTAAGGCTTTTGCAGTCAAAATTTTGGGCGCTTTTGGGCAGCTTGCCGTATCCCGGCAATCGTGCACGCCGGCCTTTCACGGTCAGGCCTGTGAGAAGGCGGTCGGCGCTCTGGAGCACGCGGTGGCCACTACGACGGGTTTCGATCGACACCATCCCGTTGCAAAACCAGCGGGAAGCCGGGCGCGCGGCTCTGTCGAGCATCATGCGAGATTGTCGTTGCCGGCGAGCGGTCGGTTCAATCTCCAAGAACTGGCCGCGTAGCAAAGCGATCGTCGGAAAGCAGATGTTCCACCAGGCGGTCCCGTCGCCGCTCACTCTTCCTTTTTCGGCTCTTTCGACATCCGATCGAGGCGATCCTGCATGTCCTTCATCTGACGGCGCAGATCATCGATGTTGTCGTCTTCAACCGCCGGCTCCGGAATCTTCTCGGGCTCGGGAGCGGCAGCCGTTCCCATGCGCGGCGGCACGAACGGCTTGAACATCGAAAAGGTCTGCTGAAACAGTTCCATGTTGCGGCGGACATGTTCTTCGAGCGGAGCAAAGGGTGTCCCGCTGAACGTATTGGTAAGCTGCTTGCGGAATTTCTCTTGCTCGCGCGTCAGCGTGTCGATGGATTGTTCGAGATATTTCGGCACCACCAACTGCATGCTGTCGCCATAAAACCGGATCAGCTGCCGCAGGAAGGTGGTCGGCAGCAGATTCTGGCCGGCCTTGTTTTCCTGCTCGAAGATGATCTGCGCCAGCACCGAACGGGTGATGTCGTCCCCGGTCTTGGCGTCATAGACGAGAAAATCCTCGCCCTCCTTCACCATCGCCGCGAGATCCTCAAGCGTCACATAGGTGCTGGTGCCGGTATTATAGAGCCGCCGATTTGCGTATTTCTTGATCGTGGTGGGTTGGTCTGATTTCGCCATGGCTCACACATGCACACCGAGGATGGGAACCCGACGGCACGGCCGTGGGGCTGACGAGCAACGCATCGCAGCAAAGGTAAGCATTTTCAATGCGGTTCGGCTACCGTTTTGTGCGGCACGGTTAATTTCAGGGCACAGGCAGGGCTCAGGAAGGCGCCGCGCGCGGTCCGCAAAAGCGGGAACCGGTTTTGCCGTTAGACCGCGCCGCCATCATTATAAAGAGGCATTTTCTAACGGCAAAGTGGCGTCCACTTTGCCCGAAAATGCCCCGGGCATCATTTTGAATGCGCCGCGGCAAGATTCTGCCCTCCGGCCGATTGACATGCCTCAAGGACGTTAACAGGATGAGCAAGAGACTGGCCCGCCATCCGGCCGCCCGCCGTCCAAGGCCCCAGGCCCAAAGAACTCAAACTCAGGAGATGTCCATGTCAGACGATGTCGTCATCGTCAGCGCCGCCCGCACTTCGGTCGGAAGTTTCAACGGTGTGTTCGCCACCACGCCCGCCCACGATCTCGGCGCCGTCGCCATCAAGGCCGCGCTGGAGCGGGCAGGCATCGAGCCGGGCCGTGTCTCCGAGGTGATCATGGGTCAGATCCTGACCGCAGCCCAGGGCCAGAACCCGGCGCGTCAGGCCTCGATCGCCGCCGGCATCCCGGTGGAAAGCCCGGCTTGGGGCGTCAATCAATTATGCGGCTCGGGCCTGCGCACGGTGGCGCTCGGCTATCAGGCCCTGCTCAACGGCGATTCCGAAATCGTCGTCGCGGGCGGGCAGGAATCCATGAGCATGGCCCCGCACGCGCAGTATCTGCGCGGCGGCGTCAAGATGGGTGGACTGGAACTGGTCGACACCATGATCAAGGACGGGTTGTGGGACGCTTTCAACGGCTACCACATGGGCAACACCGCCGAGAACGTGGCCAGGCAATATCAGATCACGCGCGCCCAGCAGGACGAGTTCGCCGTCGCTTCACAGAACAAGACCGAGGCCGCGCAAAAGGCCGGCAAGTTCAAGGACGAGATCGTTCCGGTCACCATCAAGTCGCGCAAGGGCGACATCGTCGTGGATACCGATGAATTTCCGCGGCACGGCGCCACGCTGGACGCGATGGCCAAGCTCAGGCCGGCCTTCGAGAAGGATGGCACGGTCACGGCCGGCAGCGCCTCCGGCATCAACGACGGCGCGGCCGCGGTGGTGCTGATGACCGCCAAGCAGGCGGCCAAGGAAGGCAAGAAGGTGCTGGGGCGCATCGTGTCGTGGGGCCAGGCCGGCGTCGATCCGAAGATCATGGGCACCGGACCGATCCCGGCCTCGCGCGCCGCGCTGAAAAAGGCCGGCTGGAGCATCGGCGATCTCGATCTGGTCGAGGCCAACGAAGCCTTTGCGGCGCAGGCCTGCGCCGTCAACAAGGACCTCGGCTGGGATACCTCCAAGGTCAACGTCAACGGCGGCGCGATCGCGATCGGCCACCCGGTAGGCGCCTCCGGCGCGCGCGTGCTGGTGACGCTGCTGCACGAAATGCAGAAGCGCGACGCCAAGAAGGGACTCGCCACGCTGTGCATCGGCGGTGGCATGGGCATCGCGATGTGTATCGCACGCGACTAAACAAGCAGCAGCTCCTCGGCGGCGTGATGAAAAGATCATCTCGCAATTGCAAAGATTGCTATTTAGATGAAACGCCCGGCTCGCGCCGGGCGTTTTGTTCTTGATGTTCGTCAAACGGCCCGCTTAATTCGAGGCTACATAAAAAGCGGTCTACAAAAATACCCAGGGAAGGATCCAACATGGCACGTGTTGCATTGGTGACAGGGGGTACGCGGGGCATCGGGGCTTCGATCAGCAAGGCGCTCAAGGCGGCCGGCTACAAGGTTGCCGCAAGTTACGCCGGCAACGATGCGGCGGCAGAAAAATTCAAGGCTGACACCGGCATTCCCGTCTACAAATGGGACGTCAGTTCGTTCGACGCCTGCGCCGCCGGCGTCAAACAGGTCGAGGCCGATCTCGGCCCGGTCGACGTGCTCGTCAACAATGCCGGCATCACCAGGGACGGCGCGTTCCACAAGATGACGCTCGAGCAATGGAACGCGGTGATCAACACCAACCTCGGTTCGCTGTTCAACATGACGCGTCAGGTGATCGAGGGAATGCGCGGACGAAAATTTGGCCGCATCATCAACATCTCCTCGATCAACGGCCAGAAGGGCCAGTTCGGACAGGTCAATTATTCGGCGGCGAAGGCCGGTGACATCGGCTTCACCAAAGCCCTCGCGCTGGAGAATGCCAGGGGCGGCATCACCGTGAACGCGATCTGCCCCGGCTATATCAACACCGAGATGGTGCAGGCTGTGCCGAAGGACGTACTTGAGAAGAGCATCCTGCCGTTGATCCCGATCAACCGGTTGGGCGAGCCCGACGAGATCGCCCGCGCGGTGGTGTTTCTCGCCGCCGACGATGCGGGGGCCGTCACCGGCTCGACGCTCTCGATCAATGGCGGGCAGTATATGGTGTGAGTACCGGCTTAACGATCAGTTGGAATGAGTCGTCATGCCCGGGCTTGTCCCGGGCATCCACGTCTTTGCGACCAAGCAGCGAGGAAGACGTGGATGGCCGGGACGAGCCCGGCCATGACGGAAAGCTGCTTCGACCTCGCTTTCCACGACTCACAATTCAATGAGCCCCCGCACCGCCACGTTGATCGGACTGACCGCAATCCTGATGTGGTCGCTGTTGGCCGTGCTGACGGTAGCGACCGGAAAAATCCCCGCGTTCCAACTGGCGGCGATGACGTTCGCGGTCGGCGCGCTGGTCGGATCCCTGACCTGGATCGGGCGCCCGGAGGCCCTCATTGCGCTGCGGCAGGAGCCACTGGCCTGGATCGTCGGGGTCGGCGGACTGTTCGGCTATCACGCGCTGTATTTCCTTGCGTTGCGTTTCGCGCCCCCGGCCGAGGCGGGCCTTTTGAACTATCTCTGGCCGCTTCTGATCGTGCTGTTTTCGTCGGCTCTTCCGGGCGAGCGGCTGGCGCCGCATCACATCATCGGCGCGCTAACGGGACTTGCCGGTACGGTGCTGCTGTTTGCCGGCAATAATGTGAGCGGCTTTGCGCCCGGCCAGCTGCCCGGCCTGCTCGCGGCATTCGTCGCAGCTTTCGTCTGGGCGGCCTATTCGGTGATGTCGCGCAAGCTCAAATCGGTACCAACGGATGCGGTGGCAGGATTCTGTTTCGTCACCGCGCTGCTCGCCGCGCTCGTTCATCGCCTGGTCGAGGACACCGTGTGGCCCGATAGCCCGACCCAGTGGCTGGCGATCGCAGCGCTCGGCGTCGGGCCGGTCGGCGCCGCTTTCTACGCCTGGGATATCGGCATGAAGCGCGGCGACATCCGTGTGCTCGGGGCGGCCTCCTATGCGACGCCGCTGCTCTCGACCGCGTTTCTGATTCTGGCCGGCTTTGCGAAACCGAGCGCCAATATCGCGATCGCCGCCGTGCTGATCGCCGGCGGCGGCTTGATCGCGGCGAGGGATATGGTTTGGAAGCGCTGAGCGCCCTTGCGGCTTGCTGGATTGCTTCGCTACGCTCGCAATGACGGCGCAGGCGCCCATCCTTTCGGCGCCAGTTCGAATTTTGCAAATTCAAATCCCGGCGCGACGGTGCAGCCGACCAAGGTCCAGTCGCCCGTGCTCTCTGCTGCCTGCCACGCCTGAGCCGGTACGATCGCTTGCGGCCGCTCGCCCGCGGCGATGTCAGGTCCGAGCCTGACCGTATGCTGTGTGCACCCGTCATGGGCAATCCGCAAGGTCAACGTGCTGCCCGCGTAATAGTGCCAGATCTCTACCACGTCGATGCGATGCCAGTGCGAGGGCTCGCCGCGGGCGAGCAGAAAATAGATCGCGGTGGAGCGCGCGCGGCCGTGGGCGCCGCCGCTGGCGTCGCGAAACGTCTCCCGATAGTAGCCGCCCTCCGGATGCGCCTTCAATTCAAGTCGCGCAATGATCTCGGCAGCGGAAGGGGACGTGGTCATCAGGATTTGTTCTTGCGTTCGCGAAGTTCGGCGAACACTTCGGCCGCGCTTCTTCCTTTCATCCGAACGCTGGCCGCAACCGAAGGCTCGTCGGCGCGCAGGAACACATTGGCCTTTTTTTCTTCGCCAAGCAGGGTCGGAACCGTCGGTTTGTTTTCAGCCCGCAAACGCTTCACTTCCTCGGCGCGCGCCTTCAGCGCGGCATTGTCCGGTTCGACCGTCAGCGCGAATTTGACGTTGGCCGCGGTGTATTCATGGCCGCAATAGAGTTTGAAATCATCGGGCAGCGCCCGCAGCTTGAGCAGCGAGTCCCACATCATCGGATAGGTGCCCTCAAACACCCGTCCGCAGCCGATCGAGAACAGCGTGTCGGCGGCAAATAGCGCCTTGTCGTTGTCGAAGACATAGCTGATGTGGTCAAGCGTATGGCCGGGGGTTTCCAGCACCCGCGCCAACAGGCTTCCCACCTTCACGACGTCGCCCTGACCGGCGCGCAGGTCGACATTGGCGATCCTGGTGGTTTTGTCGTGGGGAGCGACCACGCGGCATTTGTATTTCTGCTTCAGCTCGGCGACGCCGCCGACATGGTCGTTGTGATGATGGGTGACGAGAATGTCGGTCAGCACCCAGCCCTCGCGCTCGAGCGCCTTGAGGATGGGGCCAGCTTCCGGCGCGTCAATCGACGCGGTCGCCCTGGTCGCGGGATCGTGAATCAAATAGCCGAAATTATCGGACAGGCACGGGAACAGGCGGATTTCGGCAGCCATGATATCTCCGTCGATTGGTTAAGGCGTCAACGCCAAACAATGCCGTTATACAGGCAATGAAATATGGCGTTAACGCCGAATAGCAATGCGTTATTCGGCGCGCCCATCGAGCCGGCGTCGTGTTAGATTGGTTCCATGACCATCGATGTGATCGATCTTCGGGATTTCTATTCGCAGCGCCTCGGCATCGTGGCGCGGCGGCTGATCAATCGCGGCATTCATGCGCGTTGGCCGAGTGCCGGGGGTCAGCGGGTACTCGGTCTCGGCTATCCGACGCCCTATCTCGGCCTGTTCCGCGAGGACTCGGAGCGCTGCATCGCCTTCATGCCGGCGGCGCAGGGCGTGTTGAAATGGCCGACGGCGCGGCCGACACTCGCTACCCTGGTTGACGAATTTTCGCTGCCGCTGCCGGATGCGGCGGTCGACCGCATCCTGCTGGTTCATGCGCTGGAAATGTCCGACGATCCGGAAGGGCTATTGCGTGAGGTGTGGCGGGTGCTGGCGCCGTCGGGCCGCATGGTGGCGATCATTCCGAACCGGCGGGGTGTGTGGACCCGCACCGACAACACGCCGTTCGGTCACGGCCGGCCCTATTCGCGCTCGCAGATCACGCAATTGCTGCGGCAGGCCTGGTTTACCCCGACGGGGTGGGGCGAAGCCCTGTTCATGCCGCCGGTCGCTGGCGGCTGGTTCCTGCGCTCGGCGATGGCGTGGGAGCGGGTCGGCGCCGCCCTGTCGCTGCCTTTCGCCGGCGTTCACATCGTGGAAGCCACCAAGCAGGTTTATCGTGCGATCCCGGCGCACCGCGAACGCACGCGCCTGATACCGGGGTTGCCGCCGGTGCTGGTGCCGTCGTCATTCCAGCGGGATGATGTGACGTAACTTCGTACGGTGGGCTAAGCGAAGCGAGCCCACCATCTGATCGTATTCCCAGCTTGATTTGGTGGGCACGGCGCAGAGCGCCTTTGCCCACCCTACGAATCGCTACTCATTCCCCGGATTGAAATCGTCGCCCGGCGTCACCGGCGCAGCCATCCCTTCGGGACGCGGGCCATGCGGTCGGCGACGGCGTCGCGGGAAGCGCTCTCCGCCATTGCCCTCGAAGCCGCCCGGGCCGGCATTGATCTGCGGCTGCGGTCCAGTGATGAACGAGGGCAGACGGTCGACGTTGGCGTTGTCGGGGGTCACCGGCTGCGGCTGGGGCTGCTGCGGCTGAAACTGCGGCTGCGGCCGATGGTCGCGATGGCCGGAATGTTCGCGGGGCTGATACTGCTCGCGCGGCTGATAGGGCTGTCCTTCGCGCTGATTGTTGTCGCGCTGATTGTTGTCGCGCGGCACAAACGGCTGCTGCTGCACCGGAACGAAGCCGGGCTCCTGGCCGAAGTTCGAGAAGCTCTCCTCGTCATCGCCTTCCTCAGTGGCCACCATTTCATTCTCGGTGCGTGGCTGCGGCTGGTTCTGACGGAATTGTTCCTGGGCGGCGGCGATCAGGCGGAAATAATGCTCGGCGTGCTGATAGTAATTCTCGGCCGCGACCGGGTCGCCGGAAGAGCGCGCGTCGCGCGCCAGTTGCACATATTTTTCGGCGACGTGCGATGCAGTGCCGCGAATCTTGATGTCCGGTCCGTTGGACTCGAACACCCGGGTCATCGGGTTCTGGCCGCGCCGGTTGTTATTGTTGTTGTTATTATTATTCCGGTTGCGCATCCGCTTGTTGTTCTGACCGTTTCTCATGTCGTGCCTTTATTATTCCAGCCCTGAAGTTGATAGCTTTGAAGTCGATAGCCTTTAAGTCGATAGCCTTGGAGTGCCGTTGTCTTGGTCCGCCCTTGGTCCGCCCGATTCGGCGCACGCTTTCCCGCGCGCCAACACGCAGCGCTGCTCAATTCCACACAGATTTGCCGTACGTCGCAGTCAACAAAAGACGCGTCCCCACCACCCCGGCGTGCGTCGCCGGCCGCATCAAATCATTCAGCCTGCCAAAACAAGCACAGGTTTCGAACGTGAGTTTTCGAGCGCAATATCAGGCTTTCGTTCGCTTTGCGGTCGGAAGCGGCGCAGCTCTCTAAAGCCATCGCGCTCAAATGGACCTGCGTTTTGGAACCTTTCACTCGGGGCGGGCTCTCGCTTTGAGAACTCTGGCCTCCACCCGTAGCATCTACGGGGCCAGCAACCCTGGACCGATGTTGTACGAGGGAACGTAGTCGCTCCCGAGGAATATTCCAAGTGGTTTTTTTGCGTTCCAATCAGGCTTTATCGGGGCGCTTTCCAGCCCGCCGCAGCCCGCGGCACGCCGGACAGATCGGCCTTGGGAGGCCGCTCCAGCGTTAACCCCGCCGCCGTCATCAATCCCAGGATCTTGCCGCTTTGGCCGACACCCGCTTCCACGACAAGCGCGCCCCCGGGGGCCAGCAATTCTGCTGCCTCCGGAATGAGCTTACGGTAGGCGTCAAGGCCATCGACGCCGCCGTCCAGCGCGCCGGGCGGGTCGTGCTCGCGCACCTCCCTTGCGAGACCGGCGATTTCCGCCGAGCGGATATAGGGCGGATTCGAAACGATCAGATCGAAGCCGCCCGCCAGCGCCGCCGCATAATCGCAGGCGACGAAAGCTGCGCGCGGGGCGAATCCGAGCCGAGCGGCATTGCCGTTTGCGGTTTGCAACGCTGCCGGGTTGATGTCGGTGCCGACACCGAAAGCCTCGGGTAGTTCGGACAACAGCGCCAGTAGAATAGCGCCCGATCCGGTGCCGATATCGACGATGCGGAGCCGGCGACTGGGATGGTGCTGGGCACGCCATATTTCGAGGGCCAGTTCGACCACCGTTTCAGTGTCCGGCCTTGGCACCAGCGTCGCGGGGGAGAGTTGCAGGGGCAAGCCCCAGAACTCCTTCTCTCCGAGAATGCGCGCGACAGGTTCTCCTGCAAGGCGCCGCCGTGCGAAATCCTCAAGATGGATCGACTCCTCTGCGGTGACAGGCCGCGCCGCCGCTCCGATCAGCCCGGTGAGGTCGAGACCCAGTACAGATCCGACCAGCATTCGCGCGTCGAGGTCGGCTGATTCGATCATGGCGGATTTGAAACGCGCGGCGAGCATGCGCCGTGTTGTTTCGACGGTCTGTCCGGTGAAGGAATCGGTCACGTCAGCTACCCGATATCGTCGAAGCGTCGCGACAATCTCGGTGTCGTCCCTGCGAAAGCAGCGACCCATAGCCACGCCGATCGTTGCCACGGAAAGTAGTAACCTTCACCGCCCAAATCGAGAGTTCACGGGGTATAGGTCCCCGCTTTCGCGGGGACGACGAATAATGGCTTGACCGTATCGACGACTCGCTCACGCCGCGGCGCCCTGGGCGGCGAGCTGCGCCGCCTGGTGCTCGGTGGTCAGCGCGTCGACCAATTCGCCGAGTGCCTCGCCCGCGATCACCTGCGGGAGCTTGTAGAGCGTCAGGTTGATGCGATGGTCGGTGACGCGGCCTTGCGGAAAATTATAGGTGCGGATGCGCTCGGAGCGATCGCCGGAACCGACCTTCTCGCGGCGGTCCGCCGAGCGCGCCGCGTCGATGCGTTGACGTTCGGCGTCATAGATCCGCGAGCGCAAAATGTTCATCGCCGAGGCGCGGTTTTTGTGCTGGGAGCGGCTGTCCTGCATCATCACGACGATGCCGCTCGGAATGTGGGTGATGCGGATCGCCGATTCGGTCTTGTTGACGTGCTGGCCGCCGGCGCCCTGCGCGCGCATGGTCTCGCTCCGCA
>Ga0210405_10000849_pt1 | contig 37856 bp, 41 predicted proteins | sample IncBWH11MmetaG_FD_155492 | JGI IMG/M metagenome (GOLD analysis project Ga0210405, IMG submission 155492) | Forest soil microbial communities from Barre Woods Harvard Forest LTER site, Petersham, Massachusetts, United States - Inc-BW-H-11-M | ecosystem: Environmental > Terrestrial > Soil >... | reverse complement strand
ATCAACGAACTTGTCGGGCGCTACATAGCGTCCCGCAATCAGGCCTGAGCAATGGCCAGGAGGAATGAACCATGAGTGACACCGACGCACAGGTTCCGCTCCCCGACCTCAACGCTGCGCCCACGCCGGCGACGGATGACGTGGCATATCTCGAGGACGAGAATGCTTCGCGCATTGCCGCCGATCTCGAAGCTGTATTCGACGTTCCGGTGCAGGTCTCCGCGGTGCTCGGCCGCTCCAAGATGGATGTCGGCGAATTGCTGAAGCTCGGGCCCGGCACCGTACTCGAACTCGACCGCCGCGTCGGCGAAGCCATCGACATCTACGTCAACAACCGGCTGGTGGCGCGTGGCGAGGTGGTCCTGGTGGAAGAAAAGCTTGGCGTGACCATGACGGAAATCATCAAGGCAGAACGCAGTTGAGGCTCACGCTTTAGCGACGCGCGCATAGCGGGCCCGAACAGACGAAGGAGATTACCATGCGGCTTCTCATCGTTGGCACACTGAAAGGCCAGCTTACGACAGCCACCAAGATCGCGATGGACAACGGCGCTTCCGTGACCCATGCGGAGGACCACGAACAGGCCATGCGCGTGCTGCGCGGCGGCAAGGGCGCCGACCTGCTGCTGGTCGACGTCGCCCTCGACATCCGCGATCTGGTGATGCGGCTTGAAGCCGAACACATTCACGTCCCGATCGTCGCCTGCGGCATCTCCAACGACGCCCGGGCGGCCGTGGCGGCGATCCATGCCGGCGCCAAGGAATACATCCCGCTGCCGCCCGACCCGGAATTGATCGCCGCGGTGCTCGCCGCCGTCGCCAATGATTCACGCGACCTGATCTACCGCGACGAGGCGATGGCCAAGGTGATCAAGCTTGCCCAGCAGATCGCCGGCTCCGACGCTTCCGTCATGATCACCGGCGAATCCGGCACCGGCAAGGAGGTGCTGGCGCGCTATGTGCACAGCCGCTCCAACCGCGCCAAGAAGCCGTTCATATCGGTCAACTGCGCGGCCATTCCCGAACATCTGCTCGAATCGGAACTGTTCGGCCATGAGAAGGGCGCGTTCACCGGCGCCGTCGCGCGGCGGATCGGAAAGTTCGAGGAGGCCACGGGCGGCACCTTGCTGCTGGACGAAATTTCCGAGATGGATGTGCGGCTGCAATCCAAATTGCTGCGGGCGATCCAGGAGCGCGTCATCGACCGCGTCGGCGGCACAAGGCCGGTCCCGGTCGACATCCGCATCATCGCGACCTCGAACCGCAACCTGGCCGACGCGGTGCGTGAAGGAACCTTCCGCGAAGATCTGTTGTTCCGGCTCAACGTCGTGAACCTGAAGATTCCGCCGCTGCGCGAGCGCCCGGCGGATATACTTGAACTGGCGCAGCACTTCGCCAAGAAATATGCCGACGCCAACGGCGTGCCGTTGCGGCCGATTTCCGCCGAGGCCCGCCGCGTGCTGACCTCCAACCGCTGGCAGGGCAACGTCCGCGAGCTGGAAAACACCATGCATCGCTCGGTGCTGATGGCGCAGGGCGACGAGATCGGCGTCGACGCGATACTGACCCCGGACGGCGACCGTCTGGATAAGTCCAGGACCGTGCCGGCGGTGGCCCACGCCACATTCGCCGCCGAACAGGTGACCCGCGCATTGGTCGGACGTACCGTCGCCGACGTCGAGCGCGATCTGATCCTGGAGACGTTGAAGCATTGCCTCGGCAATCGCACCCATGCGGCCAATATCCTTGGCATCTCGATCCGCACACTGCGCAACAAGCTGAACGAATATGCCGATGGCGGCATCCCGATCACTCCTGCCGGAGCCGGCGACATTCACCGCGCCGGCGCGACGGTGTGATGCCTTTGCCGTACCGGCAGGTTCGATAAATCCGGCGCGGGAGACACCCGCGCCGGAACCGCTTCACGCCAGACACGCTTTCAAACAGGCATTTCGTCTATTCTTGTTTGAAAGCCATTGATGTCCTTCTTGCACCTCGATCCGCCGCTTCCTGTCATCGCGCCGTGGGCTGCACCTTCGTCTCCCGTTATCAAGCGAAGTCGCCACCGGTCGCCGCCGAATAGTTCGGCGCGTCGGGTTTGCGGAAGATATGGATAGGGTCGCCGGGCTGAAAGTTGCGCCCCGTGAACGCCGCGTAGGCGTAAAGCGCGAGATAGGCAACGGCGAGCATGCCGATCCCGTAAAATGCCCAGGTCGCGATACGCTTCATGCTTTCACGCTAACAATCGAAGTGCTTTTATGGCACATCATACCATAGCCCCCTGACGGCTGGAGAACGCAACGCGAGTCCAACATGCCAACACCCAAGCCGCCCGCCTTTGAGACCCTGAGCCTCCATGCCGGTCAGCATCCGGATCCCGTTACAGGCGCCCGTGCAGTCCCGATCTATCAGACCACTTCTTACGTCTTCCAGAATTCCGAGCATGCCGCCGCGTTGTTCAATCTGGAACGCGCAGGACACATCTATACCCGCATTTCCAACCCGACTACGGCGGTGCTCGAGGAGCGGCTTGCCGCGCTGGAAGGCGGCGTTGGCGCGATCTGCACGGCGAGCGGCATGGCGGCAATGCATCTGGCAATCGCGACCCTGCTGAATGCGGGCGACCACATTGTCGCGTCCTCCTCACTCTATGGCGGCAGCATCAACCTGCTCACGCATACCCTGCCGCGCTTCGGCATCACCACCACTTTCGTCAAGCCGCGTGCGCTTGACCAGTTCCGCACGGCAATCCAACCTAATACCAGGCTCGTGATCGGCGAAACCATCGGCAATCCCGGTCTCGAAGTGCTGGATATTCCCGCTGTTGCCAGGATCGCGCATGACGCGAAGATCCCGCTGCTGATCGACAATACATTCGCGACCCCCTATCTGAGCCGGCCGATCGAGCTTGGCGCCGACGTCGTGATGAATTCGGCCACAAAGTGGATCGGCGGCCACGGCATCGCCATCGCTGGCGCGATCGTCGACGGCGGTCGGTTCGATTGGCGGGCTTCCGGAAAATTCCCGGTCCTGACCGAGCCCTATGCCGGATATCACGGCATTGTCTACGACGAGCAGTTCGGCCAGGCGGCGTTCATCATGAGGGCGCGCACCGAAGGGCTGCGTGATTTTGGCGCGTGCCTGTCGCCCACCAATGCTTTTCAACTGTTGCAGGGCGTCGAGACGCTGGGCATTCGCATGGAGCGCCACATCGCCAATACACATGCGGTGCTTGCGGCGCTCGCCGCGAACGAGGCGGTGGAGTGGGTTCTTCATCCTTCGCTGGAAAGTCATCCCGATTACGAACTCGCCAAGCGATTGCTGCCGCGCGGGGCCGGATCGATCGTCAGCTTTGGCATCAAGGGCGGCCGGCCTGCCGGCAGGAAGTTCATCGAGTCCTTGCGGTTGATCAGCCATCTGGCCAATGTCGGGGATGCCAAGACACTGGTCATTCATCCCGCCAGCACAACCCATCAGCAGATGGATGCCGCCCGGCTTCAGGCCGCAGGCGTCGGCGAAGAGCTGGTACGGCTGTCGATCGGAATCGAATCCGCCGCCGACATCATCGATGACCTCCGCCAGGCCCTCCGCATCTCGCAAAAGGCTTGAGCCATGCAGTTGTCCGTGAACGGAATTGAAACCTTCATCGCCACCGGCGGCCGGGAATTCGATTCCTCGCAAACGACCGTCGTGCTGCTGCACGGCGCCGGCTTCGATCATACCGCTTGGGCCCTGCACAGCCGGTGGTTCGCTCATCACGGCCACAGTGTACTGGCCCCCGATCTGCCCGGCCATGGCCGATCCGCCGGCGCGCCGCTGCCCACGATTGCCGGTATGGCCGATTGGACCGCCGCCCTGCTCGACGCCGCCGGCGTCGCAAAGGCGCGGCTTGTCGGTCATTCCATGGGCTCGTTGATTGCACTCGAGACCGCAGCAAGGCATCCGGCGAAAATCTCGGCGCTCGGTCTGATCGGAACGGCGGCAGCCATGTCGGTCGGACCCGACCTGCTCAAGGCCGCCGAGGCCAACGATCGCGCCGCCGTCGATATGGTCTCGATCTGGGGTCTCGGCTACCAGGCGGAGCTGGGCGGCAGCCTCGCGCCGGGTTTGTGGATGCACAGCGGCGCCCAGCGCGTGCTTGAACAGTGCCGGCCCGGCGTACTGTTCAACGACCTGTCCGCGTGCAACGCCTACCAGAACGCGCTTGCGGCCGCCGCGAAGGTCACGGTCCCGACCACCCTGATTCTCGGCGAACGCGACATGATGACCCCCGCAAAAGCCGGCAAAGCGCTCGCCGCCGCGCTGCCGAATTCACGCACCGTCGTGTTGCGCGGCGCTGGCCACATGATCATGGTCGAGCGCCCGGACGAGCTGCTCGCGGCGCTTCAAGGCTGACCAGCCACGCGTTTCGCAGCAAACTGAACGGAGATTTACCACGCGGGCAGAATGGCTCCCTTGAACTTCGTCAGAACGAAATCGCGGATCTCCGGCGTCTGATAGCTTTGAACCAGAAGCTTGACCCAAGGCTTTTCCTTGTCGGCGGCGCGCACCGCGATGAGATTTGTGTAAGGCCCCTTGGGATCTTCGCGAAGGATCGCATCCTTGACCGGGTCAAGGCCCGCCTGTGTGGCATAGTTGGTGTTGATCCCGGCGGCATCGACGTCGTCCAGGGTGCGCGCGGTCTGCGCAGCGTCCACCTCCACAATTTTGAACTTCCTCGGATTGTCGACGATGTCAGCGACCGTCGGCTTGAATCCGACACCCTGCTTGAGTTTCAAGACGCCCTTGTCCTGCAGTAGAAGCAGAACGCGGCCACCATTGGTCGGATCGTTCGGAATCGATAGCGTTGCGCCTTGCAGCACCGCATCCCAGCTCTTGTATTTCTTCGAATAGACGCCTAACGGAAAATTGACGGTTAAAGCGACCGATTCGATTTTGTAGCCGCGATCTGCCTTCTGGTTGTCGAGGTAGGGCTGATTTTGAAACGAATTCGCCTGCAGGTCGCCGGCGTCGAGCGCTGCATTGGGAATCACGTAGTCGGTGAACTCCACGATTTGAATGTCGAGACCGCTTTTTGCGGCGATCGGCTTCACGGCCTCGAGGATTTGGGCATGGGGGCCGGGGGTGACGCCGATCTTGATCGTTTCGGCCTGCGCCGCGCCTGCAACAACTGCCAGGATCGCGGCTGAGACGATGAGAGAGCGTAGCGACATGAATTTTCGTTCCTGTGAGTTGTATGAGCTATGATTTCCGGGTGCGCTTGTCGAGCCGGCGCGCGATCGCTTCGCCGAGGGTTTGTACGCCCTGCACAAGCGCAATCAGCACCAACACGACGGTTGCCATGACTTCCGGCATGAAGCGCTGATAACCGTAGCGGATGCCGAGATCCCCCAACCCGCCGCCACCTACCGCCCCCACCATGGCCGAATAGCCGAGCAGGCTCACCACCGTCAACGTCAATGCCAGCGTCACCGCCGGCATCGCCTCCGGCAACAGAACCTTCTGCACGATCTGCAGCGGGCTGGCGCCGAACGCGCGCGCGGCGTCCACCAGTCCCTGGTCGACTTCGCGGATCGCCGCTTCAATGACGCGGGCGATAAAAGGAATGGCGGCGAGCGTCAACGGCACCACCGCCGCGCGGGTACCGATCGACGTCCCCGCGATCAACCGCGTCAGCGGAACGATGGCGACGACGAGAATGATAAAGGGCGTCGAGCGCGTCGCATTCACCACCAGGCCGAGAATGCGATTGGCCGCCGGCGCCGGAAGCAGCTCATGGGCACGGCTCGTGGCCAGAAAGATGCCGAGCGGGAGTCCCAGCAGCGTTCCGAACACTCCGGAAAGTCCCACCATCACCAGGGTATCCAGGGTCGACCACGCAACAAGTTGGAGCATTTCAGGCGACATAGCCAAGGTGCTCCACGGTATTTTTGCCAGCCCTCAATTCCACGACGATCCCGCGCAAAACTGCCGGTTCGGCCGAAACCGAAATGAACAGCGATCCGAACGGATGCCCTGCTATCGTTTCCACCTGCCCGTGCAGGATGTTGACGTCGACGCCAAGGGTTCGCGCCAGCCGCGACAATACCGGCTGGTCGGCCTCTCGGCCAACGAAGGCAACGTGCAATACCGCGCTGTCGCCGGCGCAGCATTCAGGCCTCAGTCTCGCAGCCAGCCACTCCGGCACATTGCCGCCGGTGATCGAGCCGACAAATCTCCGGGTCGTCTCGTGGCGCGGACTGGCGAAAATTTCGTAGGTCGTTCCCTGCTCGACGATGCGTCCGCTCTCGAGCACTGCGACCCGGTCGGCGAGCTTTTTTACCACCGACATTTCATGGGTGATGAAAACGATGGTCAGTTTCAGTTCGGCGTTGATCGTCTTCAACAGCGACAGGATCTGGTCGGTGGTTTCCGGATCGAGCGCGGAGGTGGCTTCGTCCGACAGCAGGACCTTCGGCCTGGTGGCGAGTGCGCGTGCGATACCCACGCGTTGCTTTTGTCCGCCCGACAATTCCGCAGGATAGCGGTCGCGTTTGTCGGACAGCCCGACCATTGCCAGCAGCGGCTCGACGACGCTGGTTATCTCACTTTTGGCGAAGCCGGCAATTTCCAGCGGCAGCGCAATATTCTCGAAAGCCGTCCGGGAGGATAGCAAATTGAAATGCTGGAAGATCATGCCGATCGATCGACGGGCCTGCCGCAAGCCCCGCTCGTCAAGCGCGGTCACATCGGTTCCGTTGACCAGCACGCGACCGCGGTCCGGACGCTCCAAACCGTTTATCAGGCGAATCAACGTCGATTTGCCCGCGCCACTTTTACCGATCACCCCGACAATAGCGCCTTCAGGCACCGCCAGATTGATGTCATCGAGCGCCACCACCTCCGCCGATTCATTTCGCGAAGGGTAGACCTTGCCGACATTCGCGAACGCAATGATGGGGTGAGTTTTCGTGTCGCTCGGCAGCAGCACGGACGCTCCGGACTGAATCGGGAATGGAGCATTCATAAAAGGCTACTTCTGCGCTGAAGGGAAGATCAAAGAGGCGGTGGCGGTCTGGTCGACGAATGGCCGGACCTGCGACGGTCAAACCCGCCTCGCTGAAGCCTGCACTCCCGCAGGCCGTCGGCGGCACAGCCGACTTTTGCCGCTACAATTTGATCGGCACGAAATGATTGACGGCAATCAGGACGACCAGCAACGCTATCCCGAGCCCGAGGCTCCAGCCGATCAGCTTTTTTTCGATCGGCAGCAGCGGCTCGACTTCCGCGGCGTTGATTTCCTCTCTCAGATCGGTGCGCGACATGCCGCTTTCCTTTTCGACTAGCTGACGAGCGGCGGCTTGAAGCCGCTGAAAAACAGCCATGAAATCAGGAGCCCGACCCAGATCACAAATCCGAACAGGCTGACGAAGTAAACCGCGGCAAGCTTGCCAAAACCCTGTTGCCAGAGTTTGCGGAAGTCCGACAGCACGCCGATCGAAAAGAACGTCAGGACGAAGAAGATCACCCGGAACACATTGGCCTCGCCGGCCGCTGCCGGCAGCGCTTTCGCGATCTCCGGCGTGGATCCGACCGCGAGCCACAGCGACACCGCAAAGACCAGGATGAAGCCGAGAATGAACTTGGGAAAGCGCTGCCATATCTCGATCGGCTTCGCCTTGTCCGGCCCCTTGTCGATATGGTTGGTCCAGATGTAGCCGAGGATGAAGGCCCAGATGCCGATGAAGATATCGATGAAGATCTTCACGGTTGTCGTGGTCGCGAGAATCCAGCCGGGCTGGTATTTGATGCCTTCCGCCGCCGCCTTCGCCATGATCAGCGACTCGGTGATGCCGCCGCCGGCGACCGCCGCGCCGTCGGTCTTGATGGCGAGCCCGATCCAGGCGCCGGCCACCAGCGGCTCGTGCCACAGGAAGGTCTGCGCCAGAAACGGCAGAACAAGAACTTCGACGACCGCGAACACGACCACCAGCGATGACACCAGGACCGGCACCGCCGGCCGCGCCCTGATGGCGCCACCGGTCGCGATCGCCGCCGCCACGCCGCAAATCGAAATGCCGGAGGCCAACGGCACCGACCATTCACGGGAAAAGCCGAACCATTTGCGCGCGACGTAATAGATGACGGCCCAGTAAATCAGATAGGCCTCGACGATCGCAGCCGCGCCGCGCAGCAGCAGCGAGGAAGCCAGGTTCAATCGGCCCGCGGCCGTGACGGCAACCGTGGCGCCGAGAATGACAATCGCGATCTTGATGTAGAGCTCGGGCCGGATCGCCTCCTTCAGCCAGTCCGCGAAACGGGGAAAGAAGTTGGCGATGACAATTCCGGAAAGCAGCGCCACGATGAAGCCGCCCTCATTGGTCAGTTTGAGCGACCAGGCGATGCCGAATTTCTGCTGCTCCGCCGGCGTCACCGCGGCGACATAGGCGTAGCTGCCGGCAATCCAGCTCGCATAGGCAATCGCGAACACCGCGGAGAACGCAAGCGCAAATTTCCTGGCATCTCCGCCAAGCGTGACCACGCCGGCACTCAGCGCCACCAGCAATGCGGCATAGGTGGCGAGCAACGCGCCGCCGCCTCCGAGCCAGGCATAAGCCTTGGCAAAGGGATTGAGCGCCAGAGCGATATCGCTGTAAACCGATGTCGTTACCGCCCAGCCCAAAAGGTCGATGCCGCTGATGCTGACAAGCGCCGATCCAAAAACCAGAAGACCGATGACGACGGCGAGCCAGTCCTCGTTTAGTCGCGCCCGCAAGGCAATGGGCTGCGAGACCTTGACCGCGATATCCGACATTCCAGTTCCTCAAGCTGATCCCCGGACGGAGACGCCGCACTCCATCCATTCCAGCTTGACGATGACGGCGCGCGCGACTTGTGTCGAGCATCCGCTGAAAATAGCGATATCCGGCCTGTCGCCTCAGTGACGGACGCTGTGTTTTTTCCAATGATCCGATCAATCGGAGTTTAATTCTTTCCCGCTGGCGGCGGCCGGTATCCTTACCGAAAACCGACCTCACCCACCGCCGCGGAGGCCGGCCTTGCCGGCGCGACATTGACCGCCAGCTTGCCGTAGCGGTCCGTGAAGGCTTCGGTGTCGATCTCCTCGAGCCTTATCGCACCGCTCATCACACCGGCCTTCCATGCATCGTGTTCCGGATCGCTGCGGAATTCCGGCATCACTTCGCTCGCAAACAGTTCGAGCGATTCGCAGATGTGCTGATGGCTGTTCTTGCCGGCCTGGTTGAGCAGGATGACCTGGTCGATGTGGGAGGTACGGAAGCGCCGCAATTTCCTGGCGATGGTTTCCGGCGAGCCGATCAGGCCGCCGCGCAGCGCAGCTTCCTGCGCTTGCGGATTCTCGCGCTTCCACTTGTTGTACTCGTCCCACATGTTGACGGTGCCGGGTTCGGGGCGCTGGCGGTTCTGCGAAGCGCCGTAAAAGCGCAGCGCGAACTGGAAAAAGGTGGCGCCGTCCGCACGCGCGCGGGCCTCCTCGTCGGTCCTGGCGCACATGAAGAACGACACCAGCGCCATGTTGGGATTGATCTCATAGTCCGCGAGTTTCTTCAGCCGTTTTGTCATCGCGTTGTAATAGGCGTGCACCCAGGCATGGGCCGCATCGGCGCTGACGAACTGAAAGCCGAGCGCGCCAAAGCCGTTTTGGCCCGCGCGCTCGATGGTCGGGAGCTGCGAGCAGGCCATCCATAGCGGCGGGTGCGGTTTCTGGACCGGTTTGGGCACCACGTTGCGCAGGGGAATGTCGAAATATTTGCCGTGATGCTCGCTGCCGCCATCCCTAAACATCGGAAAAATGGCGCGAACGGCCTCCTCGAACACTTCCTTCTTGGTTTCCATCTCGCGGCCGAACGGCGTCAGTTCGGTAATCGACGCGCTCTCGCCCATTCCGAATTCAACTCGTCCATTGCTGAGGAGATCGAGTACCGCGATCCGCTCGGCGACGCGCGCGGGATGGTTGGTGGTGAGCTGGAAAATGCCATGGCCGAGCCGGATGTTCTTGGTGCGCTGGCTCGCGGCAGCCAGGAATGATTCCGGCGAGGGCGAGTGGGAATATTCCTCGAGGAAATGATGTTCCACCACCCAGGCATGGTCGTAGCCGAGCCGGTCGGCGGTCTCCAGCTGCGTGAGCGCATCCTGATAGAGCTTGAGCTCATCGCCGGCCTGCCACGGACGCGGCAGCTGCAGCTCATAGAAGATGCCAAATTTCACGACGTCTCTCCCGAGGACCGGCTTGTTGTTCCGTCAAGTGTATTCGCCGTGGAGACCAAGTCCAGCCGCAGCCCGCTCCGTGCAGCGGGAGCCGGCTTGCACCGGGCGCATGAATGGTTAGTTTTGGGGCTCGTTTGAGTCGTCGCCGCGCGCGGCCCTCCCCACCGGGACCTCATGACAACCTTTACGCCGCATCAGGATTCCGCGCTGAAGGCCGTTGCCGATTGGCTGAAGGCAAAACCCGGCAAGAACGGCACGCCGCCGGTGTTCCGCCTGTTCGGCTATGCCGGCACTGGCAAGACCACGCTGGCGCGCCACATCGCCGACGGCGTCGACGGCGAGGTGAAATTCGCCGCCTTCACCGGCAAGGCGGCGCTCGTGATGCGCAACAAGGGCTGCGACAACGCTTCGACGATCCATTCGCTGATCTATCGCGCCCGGGAAACCGGCGTCGAGCAGCCAAGCTTCGAGCTGTGGGACGACGCGCCGGCCTCGAAGGCAAAACTGATCGTGATCGACGAATGCTCGATGGTGGACGCCGAGCTCGGCCGCGACCTGATGTCGTTCGACTGCCCGCTATTGGTGCTCGGCGATCCCGCGCAGCTGCCGCCGATCCAGGGCGGCGGCTTCTTCACCGATTGCGAGCCTGACGCGATGCTGACCGAAGTGCACCGCCAGGCGCAGAACGATCCGATCGTGCGGATGTCGATGGATATTCGCGAGGGCCGCGATCTCGAGATCGGCCGCTACGGCGAAAGCGAAGTCGTGTCGCGCACGGAGCTCGATCCGGACCGGGTGATGAGCGCCGACCAGGTGCTGGTCGGGCGCAACAACACCCGCCGCGCCTACAATATGCGGGTGCGGCAAAAGCAGAACATCGAGGATCCATTGCCGGTCGCCGGCGACAAGCTGGTCTGCCTGCGCAACAACCGCAAGAAGGGTCTATTCAACGGCGGGCTATGGCGCGTGAAGTCGCGCGCGCAGTCGAAATCGAAGATCGTCACCATGCGGCTGTCGCCGGATGAGGATTTCGGCCACAAGGTGACCAAGGTTTCGGTGCGCGGCGACTGCTTCGGCGGCGCCATCGAGACCATCCCGTGGGAACAGCGCAAGCCTTATGACGAGTTCGATTACGGCTACGTGCTCACGGTGCACAAATCGCAGGGCTCGCAATGGGACGACGTGGTGCTGTTCGACGAGAGTTTTGCGTTCCAGGACAGCCGCGCCCGCTGGCTCTATACCGGCATCACGCGGGCGGCGAGGCGGCTGAGTGTGGTGGTGTGAGGACGGCATGCCCTCGAGAAATGAAGTGACGAAACGGTTTAAAGTTGGCGACCGCGTCGGCTGGAATTCCGAGGCCGGACGCGTCAGCGGCAGGATTATCAAGGTCCATAAGCGAGACGTGAATTACAAAGGACACACCCATCACGCCAATCCCGAGGAGCCACAATATGAAATCAAGAGCGATAAAACCGACCATATCGCCATGCATAAAGGAGCGGCCCTCGAAAGGCTCAAAAAGAAGTAAGCAATTTATCAGGCAGGCCCTGAAGCTGCGGCCCAACCGGCCAAGGCCCTTCCCGTCTTCCGCGCCGTAATCAGCCTGAGCGACTACAATAATTTCGCCTGATCGGGCGGATATGTAATTCGCGCTCCTTCTACGCGCGCAAATGGGGTGAGCTTATGCGCGCGATAGCTGCTCTCCGATAGAATCTCGATCACCGGCACCGCGCGCGTACTCAGCGCGTCGGCAACCAGGGAGCGATGGCATCTCCATGGCACCGCTTCGGCGCACATGATGGCAACGCGCTTTTGACGGCTGATCTCAACGAGCTTGTCGAGCGCGACTTGAAATGGCTCGGTTTGCATATAATCGGCATAGCCGCGGAAGCTTGCGTTGCGCCACCCGGTGTTCGGGGAATCCTTGCGGGCGCGCCGCAAACCGCCCAGTGCTTGCATGGGCACATATTCGACGCTCTGGGCAGTCAGCGTGCTGGCCAGCGCGGTGTCGTTGAATTGGGGGTTGTGACGGGAACGGGGCACAGTGCGGATGTCCACAAGACGTTCGATGCCATAGGTTCGCAGCAACGCGACGAACCGCTCAATAGGCAACGTCGAATGACCGAGGGTGAAAATAGCACCTTCGGGCCAATGCGCGGCTTGCGGGGAAGGAGCGCCGCTCATGGCAACGCCCCCGACCGTATCGATTGCCTTGTCGGGCGATCCTTCGTTGTCCCAGGAGGGCCATTCGGCATGCCTATCAACCTGATCCGCCGCAGCCAGTTCGACAGAGGGCATTCCCTTGCGGATATCGACCGGCACCATCGCACAAATTCGGTCTGGACCAGCTGAAGCGGTGCGCTGCCGCCAGTTTTCCAACGCGAGCTCGCTGGCCGCAGTTCCGGTTCTTCTAAGGTATTGGCGATGCAACGATTTTACTCACGGACTCGTGTGCATGCGCTTGTAACAATCTCGGCTTTGCCGCGTATCTTGGGGCAACCGGCAGAGGGCCGATTGCGGACCGCCGCTGCCGCTCTAAATTGACATTCTTCCGCCCAGCCCCAAACTCCCGAACCCAAAAGGAAGCCCCATGACCCGTAGCCCACTCAGCGGCCTGTCGCTTTGCGCTGCCGCCATCGGCGCGCTCGCGATCACCGCCGTCGCGGTCGCTCCCTCGTTCGCCGCGGAAGACGCCGTGATCATCCCCGCGCCCGCCGTCGACGCTCAGGCCGCAAGCGGCATCCAGACCGCCGTCCTCGCGGGCGGATGCTTCTGGGGCGTCCAGGGCGTGTTCCAGCACACCGTCGGTGTCGTCAACGCCGTGTCCGGTTATGCCGGTGGCAGCAAGATGACCGCCGACTACAACATAGTCTCCAGCGGCACGACCGGGCATGCGGAATCCGTCGAGATCAAGTACGATCCGAGGAAAATCAGCTACGGCAAGATCCTGCAGATCTTCTTCTCGGTGGTGCACGATCCGACGCAGTTGAACCGCCAGGGACCGGACTCGGGCACGCAATATCGCTCGGCCATCTTCACCACCAATGACGAGCAGAAGAAGGTCGCGGACGCCTATATCGCCCAGCTCAACGCCGCGAAGGTTTACAGGAAGCCGATCGTGACCAAGGTCGGACCGCTGGAAGGGTTTTTCCCGGCCGAGGCCTACCATCAGGACTACCTGACACTTCACCCCAACCAGCCCTATATTGCCTATAATGACATTCCGAAGGTCGAAAACCTGAAGAAGATTTTCGCGGAAAATTATATCGAGAAGCCGACCCTGGTGAGCAGTGTAAAGGTCACCAATTGAGGACGGAGACTAGGGAGGTAGTTCCATGTCCGACGCCAATACGATGCCAAAGGTGGAAAAGAGCGAGGCCGAGTGGCGGCGAGAACTGACGCCGATGCAATATGCGGTGCTGCGGGAGAAGGCGACCGAGCGGCCGTTCTCCGGCGAATACGAGCATGACCACCGCTCGGGCACCTATGTCTGCGCCGGCTGCGGCCAGACGCTGTTCGAATCCGACGCCAAGTTCGATTCGGGCTGCGGCTGGCCGAGTTTCACGCAGCCGGCATCGGAGGGCCATGTCGCCGAAGAGCGCGACATCACCCACGGCATGATCCGCACCGAAGTGCTGTGCTCAAGCTGCAACGGCCATCTTGGCCATGTGTTCGAGGACGGCCCGGGCCCGACCGGCCTGCGCTACTGCATCAACTCGGCGGCGCTGAAGCTACAGCCGAAATAGGCCGAAGCCGCCGTACGCTCAGCCTCCGTCATTCCGGGATGGTGCGCCAGCACCAGACCTCAGATGCGCAATTGCGCATCGGGGAATCTCGGGATTCTCCGATGTGCAAGTGCACATCGTAGTTCGATGCTTTGCATCGCCCCGGACTGACGGCTTGGGCGAGTGACGCTTCCGGTTCCTTCCCTGGAACCAAAGGCCGGGATATGCTTTTTCCTTCGCTGGCGGCGGGCGAGTTGATCCACCGGCCGGCCCTCGGGGAGAGTGCCATGTCGCTCGGAACGATACTCATCATCATTGTGATCATCTACCTGCTCGGCGGATTCAGCGGCCGTTTTGGCGGTTACGGCTACGGGATGGGCCATTCCGGGATGGGCCTTGGCGGGGTCATTTTGGTCGTGCTGCTCGTCCTGCTGCTGCTTGGCAAGCTCTGAAGCCCATAAGTCATTGTAAAAACACGATTTATTTCTGATCTGCGGCCGGGCGATATGGATTCATCATCCGGCCCGTCAGGAGTCGCATTTCTCTCAAACGAGCTTATATTAGGGGCTGTCCCGAAATGACGTGTGCCGGCGCGCCAGCCTAGATTTGCGCCCGTGCGATCTGTTCGCGAGTAGCTCGCGTTCTCACTAAAAAGAACAGAGGTCCCTGACCATGGCTTCCTTCAGCTTCAACACTGCTGCCGAATTGTTTCCCGCCGCGATCCGAAAGAAAAAGCGGGCGGGTTTCGCCTATCGGCGATTTGGCACCGCGGCCGAGGCGGTTCGCTTCGCGATCGAGGAATTGCCGGCGGATTCGCTGAACGGCGCCTACCTGCAGGTCGATGAGGCCCGCTTCGATCAGAGCGGTATCCGCACGCTGTATGAGAGCCAGGATTTTCCGCTGCCGCGCCGTCCCCGTGCGCCCCAGCCTGCTCCTTCCAGCGACAATGAGGATACGGAAGCGGCTTAACTTCACGTGCTACAACTCCGCCCTCGGAGAAATCCGAGGGCGTTTTCGCGTCCGCGCTAGCGCGGCTGCTTGTCCATCCAGCGCCGCAACAGCCGCACATTGCGGATGTTGGCGCGGAACAGCACGTCGAAGGCGTCGCCCGCGAGCGGCACCATTCCGACCACTCCATCGATCGCGACATTGCCGAGCATCCGCGCAGTGACATGCCAGGGCGCGCCAAGCGCGCGCGCCTCGCGCACAAGCCACAGCGAGAACGCGGTTGCAAAGAGATCGCCGATCACAGGGACCAACCGGATGATGCCGTCGATGCCGTAACGGATCTTGGTGCCCGGCAGGATGAAGGCGATATCCAGAAGCTTCGCCAGCGCCTCGAGTCGCGCCAGCCGCTGCTCGCGGGTGAGATCGCCGAACGGGTTGGCGCTGGAATGCCCGAAATCGAAGCGGAAGCGCTGGAACTGCTCGCCGAGCGTTTCCGGCGGTATTTCGCGCCCCTCCTGATCGATGATCTTGCCTTGCGCCCGCGTGCGAAATGTTCCGCCGGAAGACGTGCGGCGACTATCGCTCCGGGGATGATCACCCCGGGGACTATCGCCCCGGGGATTTTCACCCCGGGAACGCGTGTTGATCGGAATCAGGATTTCTTCGTTTGACATCGCCATCACATGGGTAACGCGCGAGGCAGGCGCAAGTTGCGTCGTGCCGTCGCGGGGTCACATCATCGTCGGCTCTGCGAACGCGGCGACGACGTCCGGTCACATTACGAATCCTTCACGCCACCGCCGGCTCGTCGACCACCTGATGCGCGAGCCACGACGAAACTATTCCCGGGATGAAGCCGACCAGGCCATAAAGAATGAACTGGACCGCGCCGCTGTCCTGTCCGCGCGAGCCGTAGAGCCATTCGGCGGGGACGAAGGCGATGAGGCCCACGATCAGCATGCGAATGAAGGGACCAATTCGTTTGACGTGAAGCAGAATATCATCCACCGCGCCGATCATCAGCGCCGGCACCAGTCCCAACAGATAGCTGTACTGAATTGTTTTGGCGAACACGGCCAAAAGCTTTTCCGCCTCCGACAGGCTCGGCGGATGACTCCAGTAGCCGGACAATACGGAGGTCGTCAGCAGAAACCAAAACCCGCCAAGCAACGGCCCCAACGCCGCAAAGATCAGATACCGCTTCATCCCGCACCCCGCGCGTTTTGGCGCAGCATAGCAGGTTTGTTTCAGCGAAAAATGAGGCCCGCCGGGGCCGGCACGGACTTGAAATTGGTAAGACAGTAAGATAACTTACACATATGAATCGCATCTCCCGCCGGCCCGCCGCGTTCTCGAAGGTTTCGGTCAAGAGCCAGACCGTAATTCCGCGCGAAGTGCGCGAGCAACTCAAACTGAAACCGGGTGATACTCTGCGATATCGCATTACCGACAAGGGTATCCTGCTCGACAAGGCGACCGAAGCCGGCGATGACCCGTTCGCCGCGTTTTCCGAATGGACATCCGAGGCCGACGAAAAAGCCTATGGTGGATTGTAACCGAGGTTTCCTCATCCAGTCATGGCCAGGCTGGACCCGGCCATCCACATCTCGCTTCCTGCGTGAGAAGTGAGTAAGCGAGCGCCCCCCGTTACCAACTCACGTTTCGATGCATTCGACATCGTCGTGGTGCCATTTCCTTATGCCGACCATCTTGCCGAAAAGCGTCGCCCAGCCCTGGTCATTTCCAATCGCAAGCTCACGCCTTTCGGACTGATCTGGGTAGCGATGATCACGAGCGCCGACAACGCTCCATGGTCGTGCGATGTGACGATCGCCGATCTCGCGCGCGCCGGTCTGCCCGCGCCGTCTGTTGTGCGCGTCGGGAAGATCGCATGCATCGAACCTGCACGGATAGAGCGCCGCGCTGGGCGCCTAGACAAGGTAACGGCGAAGGCGGTTGCGCAGAAGTTGAAGGGATTTTTGGGATGCGCGTGAGGCGTGTGCGCATATTGCGTCTCGTGCCAAGCACGCGTCTCTGGCGATATCCCGCGGTGCGGCACCTTATCAGCGCTACTTTCACAACCTTTCAAAACTGAAGATTTTATTGTGAGAGCAGCTGGAGCGGGATGGATTTAAGCATCACATTTCGCCCAAGTTAAAAATACAAGCCGTCGGGCGGGCTGCCTGCCAAACCCACGGCTGCTTTGCCCTACTCGCCCCACGCCGCGAAGGCGTCGTTGAAGGCGCGCTCGCCGGGGGCGCCCTTCTCGATGGCGATGATGGCGCGGCGCTGGTTGACATAGACCAGCGGCACGTCGAACCACGAGCGCTCCTTCAGGAGCTGCAGGTTGCGGGCGCGATCGGCATCGACGTTCGACAGGCCCACCAGGAAGAAGCCGTCGGTGACCTTGACGGCGAGGCCGGCGAGCGGCGTGCCGCGCGCCTGCTCGTTGGATTTCATCAGGATGCCCGGCACGTTGCTGACGCCGCCGCCGGCGAAATCCGGCGGCAGGATGAAGGTGAGTTCGGCGGTGTGGCTCGCCGGCAGCGACGTGTCGGTGTTGCGGCGGAACGACATCGTCATCTTGAACTTGCGGTCGGGGATTTCGATGTCGGCGCGCACGGCGATATCCGCCTTCTGGTTGCCCGACGCCTTGATCTGTTCGGTGCGCCAGATCACCGAGCCGACATATTGCTTGCCCTTGGGATCGGAGGGATCCTCGTCATACAGCACGACGCGCTGCGCCACCGGGGCGACCTGGTCGCTCGACGGCTGGCCGACGCGATCGGGAATCTTCGGCTTGGCCAGCGGCGCGCCGGCGTCCTTGGGCCCCTCGACCACCGTCGGCTGCGATTTGAACAGCCCGCTCACCGTCGTCACCACCGACTTGCCCCACAGGATCGCCGCTCCCACGAGGATCAGAACGATGCCGACCGCGATTGCGCTCTTGAACGGAAATACCGTGCCCGACCGGCCGGCTTTCTTCGGCTCGCGGCCCCGCTCCTGTGCCGGACGAGGACGCGGCACCGGCGCTTGCGGCGACCCATAGCGCTCGGCTTCCTCGATGGACTCATCATACGAATAGGGCGCGTCGGGATCGCCGCGGTTCTCCATGCTCGGCTCGAGCCGGTCGAATTCCGGCGAGGGCGAGGGCACGTTGGCATAGGTTTTCCGCGCGGCGCGGTTGGCCTGCGCCGCGGCGCGGCCGAGATCGTCGGCATCGGCGGCGATGTCGCGGAAGCCGCGCATGCCCGGCGCCTGCGGAGTGCCGTTGTCGGGGCCGCGGCGCGGCCCCCCCGGCCGTTCGCGGGTCGGCGGCAGCTGCGGGTCCTGCATCGGGATTGGCGGCGGACGTGGCGCCTCGGGGCGACCGCGCGAGCGCTGGTCTTGCCAATCTTCCTGCCCGAGCGGCGGGCGCTCGTTGCGCTGTTGCGGGGGCCCTGGCGGTCGCGGACGCGGCGACGGCGCAGGCTCGGCCTGGCGGGTGCCGGGGCGGGTGTTGGCGCGGAAGGAATCGCCGGCGCGGGGACCGTTACGCGAAGCATCCGCGGAGCGCGCAGCATCGCCGGCGCGCGTGGCGTCCCGGGCGCGCTGGGCGGCTTCGGACTCCACCTTGCGCACGGCTTCTTCCAGCGACAACCGCTCACGGGTGATTTCGGATTCGCTCAAAGGCGGCTCGACGCTGCGCAATTGTGCGATCAGCGCGGCGCGGGCCCGTTCATAGAGCGCACGGCGGCTCTCGCCGGGAGCACTGGGATCCAGTCCGGCGATGGCACGGGCAATCAGCGGGTAGTAATCAGCCATCTCTACTCAACAATGCAGGCTTTCCGGTAACATCTCGTTAAGCCTCGAACGGGTTCTGGACCAGGATAGTATCCTCGCGTTCCGGGCTGGTGGAAAGCAAGGCGATCGGGCAACCCACCAATTCCTCGACCCGGCGGACATATTTTATCGCCTGCGCCGGTAAATCCGCCCAGGATCGGGCGTTTGCGGTCGGCTCCTTCCAGCCCTCGATCGTCTCATAGACCGGCACCACCCGGGCCTGGGCGCCCTCGCCGGCCGGCAGATGGTCGATTTCCCTGCCGTCCAGCATATAGCCGGTGCAGACCTCGATGGTGTCAAATCCATCAAGAATATCGAGCTTGGTCAGCGCCAGGCCGTTGATGCCGCAGGTCCGCACGGTCTGGCGCACCAGCGCCGCATCGAACCAGCCGCAGCGCCGCTTGCGCCCGGTGTTGACGCCGAATTCCTTGCCGCGGCGGCCGATCTCCTCGCCGATCGCATCATGCAATTCGGTCGGAAACGGGCCCTGTCCGACCCGGGTCGTATAGGCCTTGCAGATCCCCAGGACATAGCCGACCGCGCCCGGGCCCATGCCGGTGCCGGTCGCCGCCTGCGCCGCGACCGTGTTGGACGAGGTGACGTAGGGATAGGTGCCGTGGTCGACGTCGAGCAGCGCGCCCTGCGCGCCCTCGAACAATATCCGCTTGCCCTCGCGCCGCTTTTGATCGAGCAGCCGCCACACCGTTTCCGCATAAGGCAGGAGCTGCGGCGCCAGCACCGTCAGTTCGCGCAAGATTCCCGCGCCGTCGATCTCCTCCAGCTGGAGCCCGCGCCGCAGCGCATTGTGATGCGCCAGCAGGCGGTCGACCTTGTGCGGCAGCGTGTCGAGATCGGCGAGGTCCATCAGCCGGATCGCGCGGCGGCCGACCTTGTCCTCATAGGCCGGGCCTATGCCGCGCCGCGTGGTGCCGATCGCGGTCGCAGAATTGGAAGATTCTCTCAGCGCGTCGAGTTCGCGATGCAAGGGCAGGATCAGCGTGACGTTCTCGGCGACGCGAAGATTTTTCGGGCTGACCGCAACGCCCTGCGCCTTCAGTTTCGCCACCTCGTCGAGGAACGCCTGCGGATCGAACACCACGCCATTGCCGATCACGGCCAGCTTGGAAGGCCGCAGCACGCCGGACGGCAGCAGCGCCAGCTTGTAGGTCTCGCCGTTGATGACCAGCGTATGGCCGGCATTGTGGCCGCCCTGGAAACGCACCACGATATCGGCCTGCTCCGACAACCAGTCGACGATCTTGCCTTTCCCTTCGTCGCCCCATTGGGCGCCGACGACGACAACATTGGCCATTTCGCGCGTATTCCCTCTGCAACTATCTTGGTTCGAGCATGATCTGTTCGAAGACCAGTCCCCACCCGCGGGATCCCGTCCGAGGGCATGCTTTCCGGATCATGCGCCCAGCCCAAATCACGGCCGGGGCCGGTCGCATGCGAGGCACCCATCGGATAAAGGATGCGGGCTATCGACGCAAGCAAGAAGGCGCTCCTGACCGGCTCCAAAGGCCGGTTCAACCCATTGATATCCCCCGAAAATTTGTGGCCGCGTCAAGGCAGGCAGCGGCCGTGTTCGGATGCCGACAGTCAGCCGGAGCTGTGAGGCGATGGCGCCGTCACCTGTTGCAGCTGCCGCTGGCGCTGCCCAAGCCTGATGCGTACTACTTTGCGCCTTGAACGGCTAAATTTCAGGGGGGTGACCGCTTCATGCGCACGATGTTCTTTGGCCTGCTCGCCTGGCTCATGGGCGCTGCACCACTTCAGGCGGAACCGTATCCGGAACGGCCGATCACCATCGTCGTGCCGTTCGGCAAGGGCACCACCGCCGACCTCATCGCCGCGGTCGTGTCCGAGGCGATGTCGAAGAATATCGGCCAGAAGGTCATGGTCGAACTCAAGCCGGGCGCCGGCGGCGGCATCGCGATGGCGCAGGTCGAGAAGGCGGCGCCCGACGGCTATACGCTGGCCATGATCACGCAGAGCACCCAGGTCTTCAATCTCAGCCTGTACAAGACGCTGCGTTACGATCCCGACAGGATTACGCCGATCACACCGATCGCCGCCGTCTCCAATGTCATGACGGTTCATCCTTCCAATCCGGCGAACACCCCGCTGGAGGTCGCCGCAGCAGCCAGGGCAGCGCCGGGCCAACTCACCTATGCCTCCGGCGGCGCAGGCACGTCGCATCATCTGGGCGGCGTGCTGTTTTCATCGATCGCCGCTGTCGATATCAAGCATGTGCCCTATCTGGTTTCGGTCGAGGGGGTGAGCAAGATCGTCAGCGGCGAAATCACGATGGGCTTCTTCAACCTGCCGACCGTGATCGAGGACATCAAAGCCGGCAGGCTGAAGGCGCTGGCGGTGACGAGCCCGGCACGCTCGCCACACCTGCCAAACGTGCCGACGCTCGAAGCGAGCGGGTTGCAGGGTTATGACCTCGTGACATGGTTCGGCTTCGGTGCACCCGCCGGTACACCGCCCGCGATCGTGCAGCGGTTGCGCGACGAATTCGCCAGCGCCGCGGCTGATCCTTCGGTGAAGGCGAAGCTCGACGAGGCCGGACTGGATCCGATCGACCAGATGCAACCGGCAGAATTCGCCCGCCTGATTGCGTCGGACCTTGCGAGATGGACGCCGATCATCAAGGCGACTGGCGCCAGCGCGGAGTGACGATCGCGCGCGCAATGATCATGCGGCTCGGCGCAACCTGCTGACGGCCCGGCTGCGCCTGAGGGCTGCGGCCGAACTGCGCCTCGAAAATGCAGCAAGCAGCAAGCCCGGCCGCCCCGCGCATGGTCGCGATGCATCCTTCGCCATTGAAGCGTGGTGAAAATCCGTGTCTGTGGGGCAGCCGGGCAAGAATATGCCGGCCGGGTATCTCACACCGGGCCGGGCCGAGGCATTATGACCCGGGCCGAGAACCACTGCCGCATGTCTGCTTCCGATCAAACCTCCGATGCGGCCTCCCCCGGCCGCTGGCTCGCCAATCAGCCCTATCTGCTGCTTTCGATCACCGCGCTTTGCTGGGCCGGCAATGCCATCATTGGCCGCCTCGCGGCCGGCCATATTCCACCGGTGACGCTGGCATTCCTGCGCTGGGGGCTGGCATTTCTCATCATTCTTCCGCTCGCCTGGAAACATCTTGCGCGCGACTGGCCGACGATCCGCGTCACGCTCGGCACGATGATCCTGCTTTCCATCACCGGGATATCGGCCTTCACCTCCCTGCAATATTGGTCGCTCGAACATACCCAGGCACTGAACACGCTGCTGCTGCAATCCGCCGGACCATTGTTCGTCGCGGTGTGGTCGCTGATCCTGCTCGGCGTGCGACTCACGCTGGCGCAGGCCGCCGGGATCGCGCTGTCCCTGACGGGGGTATTGGTGATCCTGCTGCAAGGCGACCTCACGGCGCTCAGGAGCATCGCGTTCAACAAGGGCGATATCATCTTCACCGTGGCGTTGGCGATCTTCGGTCTTTATTCGGTGATGTCGCTGAAACGCCCGGACATCCACGGCCTTTCGTTCGTCGCCTTCACCTTCGGCTGTGGCGCGGCCTGCCTTGTTCCGCCGTTGATACTGGAATTGCTCACGCGCCCGGTGATGCAGCTCGATACCGCCAATCTGCTGTCGCTGTTTTACGTCGCGGTATTTCCCTCGACGGTTGCCTATATCTGCTTCAATCGCGGCGTGCAGCTGATCGGCGCCAACCGCGCTGCGCCGTTCTTCCACGTCGTCCCGGTGTTCGGATCGGTGATGGCAATCGTCGTTCTCGGCGAGCACCCGCAGCTATTCCACATCATCGGCTTTGCGCTGGTGCTGACCGGTGTCTTCGTGGCGTCTCGGAAGGCATCCGCACGATCCGGCTGAACCGATTCGCTGCGGACCTTGCGCATCGAGGATCGCCCGATCGGCGAACGCCTCTGACAACCGATCGGTAGTCAGGACATTGTAGCATTGCAGGCGCGACACTTGTGGCGTGCGGCGAATCCAGCGCATCCTTGCCTGAAACGATGACGATTCCCGCGCCGCTGCCGTCTGCCCCCGATCCGGTCCGATGGCTCAACCATCAGCCCTATCTGCTGTTGAGCCTGACCGCGCTGTTCTGGGCCGGCAATATCGTGCTCGGGCGCTATGTCGCCGGCCATGTGCCGCCAATGACACTGTCTTGCGTCAGATGGATCGGCGCATTTTTCATGCTGCTGCCGTTCGCGTGGCCGCATCTTGCGCGCGACTGGCCGGTGCTGCGCGCGCGGCTTGCGCTCATGATCGGGCTGTCGGCGACCGGCTTTGCCGTCAACAATGCGCTGTCATACTGGGCGCTGCAATATACCGAAGCACTGAACGCGCTGCTGATCCAGTCGGCCGGACCGCTGTTCGTGGCGCTGTGGTCGCTGATCCTGTTCGGCGTGCGGCTGACCTGGGCCCAACTCGCCGGCATCGCCATTTCGCTCGCCGGCGTTTTCATTATCATCCTGCGCGGCGATCTCGGAACCCTCGCGGGCATCCGGTTCAATGTGGGCGACGTCATGCTCGCCGGTGCGCTGCTGTCGTTCGGACTGTATTCGGCGCTGATGCCGCGCCGGCCGGTGATGCATCAGCTGTCGTTGATCAGCTTCACCATCGCATGTGGCGCGATTTTGCTGTTGCCGTTCTCGATCTGGGAATACACGACCGGCGTCACGCTGCATTTCGATACGATGACGGTCGCCACGCTCATCTATGTCGTGATCTTTCCGTCGACGCTGGCCTACCTGTTTTTCAACCGCGGGATCGCGCTGATCGGGCCGAACCGCGCCGCGCCGTTCTTTCACCTGGTCCCGGTGTTCGGCTCGGCCATGGCGATCCTGCTGCTCGGCGAGCAGCCGCGGCTGTTTCATCTGGTCGGATACGTCCTTGTGCTCGCCGGCGTGGTGATCGCGTCGCGCCAGGCGTCCGCAGCCGGACCGAACAGCAAGACGCGGGCGTCCTAAAACGCCAGCGCCTTGGCCTGCTTCACCTGCGGCAATGCCTGCACCTTGGCGAGCACGTCCGCCGGCACCACGCCGTCGACCTCGACCAGCGCGATGGCATCGCCGCCCTGCTTGTTGCGGCCAAGATGGAAGGTCGCGATGTTGATCTGGGCGTCGCCGAGCAGGCCGGCGAAGTGGCCGATGAACCCCGGCCTGTCTTCGTTGGTGACGTAGATCATCGACTTGCCGAACTCGGCGTCGACCCGGATGCCCTTGATGTCGACCAGCCGCGGCTTGCCGTCGTGATAAACGGTGCCGGAGACCGAACGCTCCTGCCGCTCGGTGATGACGGTGACCGTGATCAGGCTTTCGTAATCGCTCTGCGCCGCGCGGGCGATCTCGTCGACCACCATGCCGCGTTCCTTGGCGACGACCGGCGCCGAGACGACGTTGACGTCGCCGAGCATCGGCCGCAGCAGCCCCGACAGCACCGCCGAGGTCAGCGCCTTGATCTTCATTTCCGCGACCTGCCCCTCATAGGTGATCTGCACCTTCGAGATGCCGGTCTCGGTGAGCTGGCCTGCGAACGAGCCAAGCTTTTCCGCAAGCGCGATGAACGGCTTCAGCTTCGGCGCCTCTTCCGCCGTGATCGAGGGGAAGTTGACCGCGTTGGAAATCGCCCCGCTCAACAGATAATCCGACATCTGCTCGGCGACCTGAAGTGCAACGTTCTCCTGCGCCTCGGTGGTGGCGGCGCCAAGATGCGGCGTGCAGATCACGTTGGGGTGGCCGAACAGCACGTTTGACGTGGCCGGCTCCTCGACGAAAACGTCGAAAGCCGCGCCCGCGACGTGCCCGGAATTCAGAGCTGCCACCAGCGCCTGCTCGTCGACCAGGCCGCCGCGCGCGCAATTGATGATACGAACGCCCTTTTTCATTTTCGCAAGCGCGGCCGCGTCGATGACGTTCCGGGTCTTTTCGGTCAACGGTGTATGCAGGGTGATGAAATCGGCGCGCCTGAACAATTCGTCGAGGTCGACCTTTTCGACGCCGATGTCCTTGGCGCGTTCCGGCGACAGGAACGGATCGAACGCGATCACCTTCATGCGCAGTCCAAGCGCGCGGTCGGCGACGATCGAACCGATATTGCCGCAGCCGACCACGCCCAGCGTCTTGCCGGTGATCTCAACCCCCATGAAGCGGTTCTTCTCCCACTTGCCGGCCTGGGTGGAAGCATCGGCTTGCGGAATTTCGCGCGCCAGCGCCAGCATCAGCGTGATCGCGTGTTCGGCCGTGGTGATCGAATTGCCGAACGGCGTGTTCATCACGATGATGCCCTTGGCGGTAGCCGCCGGTATCTCCACATTGTCGACGCCGATCCCGGCGCGGCCGATCACCTTCAGCCGCGTCGCCTTCTCGATGATCTTGGCGGTCACCTTGGTGGCGGAGCGGATCGCAAGGCCATCGTAATTGCCGATGATCTCGGCGAGCTTCTCCTTGTCCTTGCCGAGATTGGGCTGGAAGTCGACATCGATGCCGCGATCCTTGAATATTTGCACCGCGGCGGGCGACAGCGCGTCGGAGATGAGAACTTTGGGTTTTGTCATTGCGATGATCCGTGGATGAACGATGCATTTGATATCGTCACCCACGGGCTTGACCCGAGGGTCCATCTTTTTTCGATGGATGGCCGGGTCAAGCCCGGCCATGACGATGATGAGGCGAAACTCACGCCGCCTTCGGAATCTGCGCCCTGGTCTCGGCGAAAGCCCAGTCGATCCACTGCGTCAGCAGTGCAACGTCGCCCGCTTCCACCGTGGCGCCGCACCAGATGCGCAAGCCTGCCGGCGCATCGCGATAATGCGCGAAATCATAGCCGGCGCCTTCCTTCTCCACGAGCGCGACAAGCTTCTTGGCGAAATCGGCCTGCGCGTCCGGCGTCAGCGAGGTGATCGCGGAATCGACCACCTTCATGCACACCGACGTGTTGGAACGGATCGCCGGATCCTTGGCCAGGAAATCGATCCACGGGGTTTTCGCCTTCCAGTCGGCGAGCACCCTGGCGTTGGCGTCGGCCCGGGCGATCAGGGCCTTGAGCCCGCCGACCGATTTCGCCCAGTTCAGCGCGTCGAGATAGTCCTCGACGCACAGCATCGACGGCGTGTTGATGGTCTCGCCCTCGAAGATGCCTTCGTTGAGCTTGCCGCCCTTGGTCATGCGGAAGATCTTCGGCAGCGGCCATGCCGGCTTGTAGGTCTCAAGCCGTTCCACTGCGCGCGGTGAGAGCACCAGCATGCCGTGCGCGGCCTCGCCGCCCAGCGCCTTCTGCCAGGAGAACGTCACCACATCGAGCTTGGCCCAGTCGAGGGCTTGCGCGAACGCAGCCGAGGTCGCGTCGCAAATCGTCAGGCCCTCGCGCTTCGCACTGATCCAGTCGGCATTGGGAACGCGAACGCCGGAGGTGGTGCCGTTCCAGGTGAAGACGATGTCGGAAGCAGGGTCGGCCTTGCTCAAATCAGGGATGTCGCCGTAGCCGGCATGCAGCCTGGTGACGTCCTTGAGCTTCAACTCCTTGACGACATCGGTGACCCAGCCTTCGCCGAAGGATTCCCAGGCGATGGTGGTGACCGGCCGCGCCCCGAGCAGCGACCACAAGGCCATCTCGACCGCCCCGGTATCGGAGGCCGGCACGATGCCTATTCTGTAACCGGCGGGAACTTCAAGCACCTCGCGCGTCAGCTCGATCGCAAGCTTGAGCTTGGCCTTGCCGACTTTCGCGCGATGCGAACGGCCAAGTGCGGCGTTCTGGAGGTTTTGGGGGGTCCAGCCGGGGCGCTTGGCGCAAGGGCCGGAGGAAAAATGCGGCACACTGGGCCGCGAAGCGGGCTTCGCTGCAGTCATGATCTATCCTTCCAGATAGCAAGCCTCCCGTTGGGGGGAGGTGTCCCGCCGCGGTGCATAAGGGAATCATCTGGAATCGTCAAGGAACTTCGCTGGGCTCGCAGGCGATTATCGGCTCGTCGTCGGCATGCGGCGGCAGCGAATTCAGCAATTCCGCCGCATCGTTGATGAGCTGGGCGGCCCGTCGCCTGCTTGCGACCTTCAAAACGCAATGGTCACCCGCCCGCACCACATACTCGTCGCCGACCCTGACAATCGAATAATATTTCATCTGCGGTCCCCCCAGGCTACCCGAGCCCGACGGGATACGCCAAAACGTCACGGATCGTTCCACCGCAATCATTACGATGATCTGATTAGTTTATCGCGCGTTAACCGGAAGGAACGGCAAATCCAGTTTCGCAATGAGCTCAAGGGAGGTGCCAGTCAAAACGCCGAACAAAGGCCAAATCAAAACCGTAATGTCATCCCGACATGACTCGGCTGAAATCCCAGCCGTTTGTAAAATCGTTGCGCATCGACTCGTGTATGATGCGTGAGCAGCTCGACCAGCTTGCAGCCCCTCGCCCGCGCCTCCGCGACGGCCCATTGCACCATTTTCTCGCCAATGCCACGGCTGCGGCAGTGGCTGGCGACCCGAACGTCCTCGATCAGACCGCGCGAGGCGCCTTGCGAGCTCAGTCCCGGCAAAATGCAGAGCTCAAGGCAGCCGACGACGGCGCCATCACCATCCTCTGCCACCACAAGCTGGATGTGCGGATCGTGGTCAACCGCCTCGAATGCCCTGAAATAGCACGACGGCAGGGGCTCCTCGATCCGTTCACGGCCGCTGCCGAGCGGATCGTCCGCCAGCATGCGCACGATGGTCTCGACGTCGTCGCGCCGGGCGCGACGGAGCGAGATGGAGGAAGTCGCGGTCATGATGGTTCCGATCAGAATATTCTAGCGCGCCGACGGCAACCCAAGAAATTTCTCGGTCTCGCCGATCCAGCGCCGCAACGAGCCATAACCGTCGAGGTGAAAGCCGCCTTCATGCGCCAGCCTGGTATAGGCCAGCAGCGCGACATCGGCGAGAGACGGCGTATCGCCGATCAAAAATCGCGTCGTCGCAAGTTCGTGCTCCAGCCGCGCCAGCGCCGCGTAGCCCCGCTTGACCCTGTCGGGATCGAGATCGGACGCCGGCTTGCCGAGATAAACCATCTGGAAGCGGCACCCCGCGATGTAGGGCTCGTGGCTGTATTGTTCCCAAAACAACCACTCATCCATCTTCGCCGCTGCAAAGGCATCGGCTGGAACAAGATCGCTGTCGCGGGCGAGATAGCGAATGATGGCATTGGACTGCGCCAGCGTGCGGCCGTCGTCGAATTCGACCACCGGCACCTGCCCCGCGCTGTTGAGTTTGAGGAATTGCGCGGTGCGGCTCTCGCGCTTGAGGATATCGACCGCAATCCAGGTATTGGGCAGCGCAAGGTAGTCGCAGACCCATTTCACCTTCAGGCAGTTGCCCGAATTGGTATCGCCATGGATTTTCATGGGTCCCTGCCGTCCTCACCGGGGCGACAGACCAACAGGCCAGGCAAGCTCTGTCAACAGTTCGAATAGCAGACGAGAGAAGCCGGCGTCAGGTCAGAATTTGTAGCCGAGGCCTGCGCGCACCGTATTGATGGTGGTGTCGATGGCGGCCGTGAAACGCACATATTCCCACTCGGCACGCAGGAACAGGCCGCCGACTAAATTGACGTCCATGCCGAGACCGGCCGTGTAGCCATAGATCAAGTGATTGTGCACGGCGTCGTCCGCATTTAGGGGCTGCAGCGCGATGAACGGCGGATTCCCTGTCTTGCTCACGGCGTCCGTGACGAACACGGAACGGGTGATGTTGGCATTGCCGAGCGCTATACCGGCGAAGCCATAAGGCAGGAAACAGCCAAACGAATACGCGGCACGGGCGCGGAACGTCGCCATATCCGAAATCGATATCGCAGACGAAGACGTCACCGAGACATCATGAAAGTTGCCGTCGGATAACGCCGAGCCGCTTACGAGTTCCTTGAAGGCGCTGGACTTCCCCCCGAACGTGCCGTGCAGATAGGACATTTCGACGCCGAGCACGACGTCGTCCCATTGCCAGTTATATCCGGTAAAGGCGCCGTAGCCAGGCGCCCGCGCCGAGTCTTTGCCAAGGCCGAGATTCCAATTCGCAACATCCATCTGCTGGATGACGTTGTGGTCGAGCAAGGCGTTGAGCATGGTCGTGTTCGAACCACTGAGATTCTCGTCCGACGCTCCGTAACCGCCCTGGCCTCCGATGTAGAAGCCGCGCCAGTTGACGGTCGAGGCAGGTGCGGGATACAGCGAGCCACGAAGATAATCGGGCATGTCGGCCGCCTGCGCGCAGGTCACCGTTCCGAACAACATCGCCGCCAGCAGCAAGAACCTACGCATCGAATACTCCCCCTCGGACGCTTCCGAACTTGGCGCTGATCATCGCTCGTTAACCTTAACCAATCGTTGTCGTGGCACTCCGATTGGCATGATCTTGCGGGAAAGCCGGTGCCCGCTTTTGCGATCACGCCGCACGCGCAAAAACAAAACGGCGCGGGAGGCATCCCGCGCCGTTAGCAAAGATTAAGAAATCAGATTGCGATCAGCCCTTGCGGATCAGCGGCTGCTCGTAGACCGCCGGGCTCTCCAGATTCCAGCGCACGCCGAGCATCAGGTCATGCGAGGTGATGTCTTTCATGGTCCAGGGGAATTGCGGGGTCGGGCCACCACCGAAGTTTGAATTGACCCCGGTAGTGGCATCGCCAAGGTTCATGAAGCTGTAGCCAAGTTCGAGCGTCACGTTCGGCGTGACCCTGTAGGCCAGACCCGCGTGGAGCGCCCAGGCAAAGTTCCATTTGCCGTTGTCCGCCGCGTATACAACGCTGGAAGGCCGCGCGACGCCGAAGGTATTGCCGAAGCCGTCGTCGCGGAAGCTGGAGATCCGGTTATACGACGTTCCAATGCCGGCACCGATGAACGGGGTTACGCACCACCAGGTTCCGAGATCGACGTAGCCGTGAGCCATGAAAACGGCCTCAGACTTGGAGGCGGTGTAATTGTCGACCAGCGCCGAGCCGGCAAAGGCGTCGGTGAATTGCGAGCCGTGAAAATTCGCACGACCGCGCCATTGTCCCGTGATGTCCGCTCTGAGCCAGTTGTTGAATTGATAACCGACGCCGACGTCGAACAGCATGCCGCTGTCGAAGCCCATCCCGACCGGGGTGAACAGAACCGCGTTCGGATCGGGATTGTTGAGCGACTTCATTTGCTGGTTTGTCATTCCGATATCGCCGCGCAGATACCAGCCTCCGAAGTCGGCCGGGGGCGGCGCATAAGACATCGGCGGGGGTGCGATCGCCAGGTCGGCGGCAAAAGCCATCGACGACAACAGTGATGCCGCTCCGGCGGCAACGAGAAACTTAACGCTACGCATTGGCTTCGTCCTTTTGGCCGGTGAGGCAGACAACGGAGGCCCCACGTAAAAACTCACGGTGGGACGATGGCATCAAATGCTTAAGCGCCGCTTAACCCTAATTTTTAAGGTTGATAATCTCCGAATAAAATTTCGCGCGGGGGCCGTGCCGCAAGCACAAAATGGCGAGATCGCCACAATCGCTAACAATTGATTGATAACGACGGGGAGAACTCGAGGCGGGTTTTCCGCGTCAGCGCGCGGCTCTCGGCATTTTCGGCAGGAACACGGCGAGCAGCCCAAGCGCCGGCAGGAACGCGCAAACCTGGTAGACGAAGCCGATGCTGGTGTGGTCGGCAAGCTTGCCGAGCATCGCCGCGCCGAGGCCGCCGATGCCGAACGCGACGCCGAAGAAGACGCCGGAGATCATCCCGAACCGGTGCGGCACCAGTTCCTGCGCCAGCACGATGATCGAGGAAGTCGTCGAGGAGATGATGAGGCCGATAAAAACCGTCAGCACCGCGCTGACTGAGAGGCCGGCATAGGGCAGCGCCAGCGTGAATGGCAACGCGCCCAGAATCGAGAACCAGATCACGATCTTGCGGCCGAAACGATCACCCAGTGGACCGCCGAGGAATGCGCCGACCGCATTGGCGGCGAGGAAGATGAAGAGATAGAGCTGCGCTGCCTGGGTCGAGACGCCGAACCGGTCGATCAGATAGAAGATGTAGTAGCTCGACAGGCTCGACACGTAGAGCTGTTTGGAGAACAACAGCGCCACCAACACCGCGAGCGCGAACTTGACGCGGCGAGGGCTCGGGGCATCCGGATGCGGATCGACCGGCACCGCCTTCCGGGCCGTGATCTGCGGCCTGTACCAGCGACCGATCCGCCACAGGATGACGATCGCGAGAAACGCGATGGTCGAGAACCAGGCGATGCTGGGCTGGCCGAAGGGAACCACGATCAACGCCGCCAGCACCGGTCCCATCGAAGTACCGAAGCTGCCGCCGAGCTGGAATACCGATTGCGCGAAACCGTAGCGGCCGCCGGATGCAAGCCGCGCGATGCGCGCCGACTCGGGATGAAACACCGCCGAGCCCAGACCCACCATCGCCGCGGCGATCAGGATGACGGAATATTGCCGCGCGATGCTGAGCAGCAATAGACCGAAGAAGGTCGAGGACATGCCGATCGCCAGGGAAAACGGCTGCGCCTTCTTGTCGGTGAAATGACCGACCACCGGCTGCAACAGCGACGCGGTGAACTGGAACGCCAGCGTGATCAATCCGATCTGCGCGAAGTCGAGCGCGTAATTGTCCTTCAGGATCGGGTACACCGATGCGATCAGCGACTGCATGGTGTCGTTGAGGAAATGCGAGAAGCTGATGCCGGCGAGCACGATATAGGCCGGCCCGGCCGCGGCTTTGGCAGCGGTGGGAGACATCGCGTCAGGCACGATCACCGGCGCGACCAGCGCTTCCTCGGAGACGACGACCGGCTTGTTCAAGGGAGGGCTTCCGAATCTGGCGAGGTTTAATGCGTGCTTTCTACGACAGCCGCGCCGCGCCGACCAGCGCCATAAGATAATGGCTGCGATGCGTTCAGGCGCGCTCCTGCTGCCGCGGCGCTGTGGCGATACGATCCACCACTCGCTCTGTCAGGATGCCGGCGAGGGATTCTTCACGGCACCGGCTCGAATACCAGTATCGCGGCTTCCTGTTCACCGATGGCCTGAGAGGCGACGTAAAAGCGATTCAATTGCGGTACCAGCAGCGAAGTGCCCGACCCGGGTCGGGTCTTGATCCGGGAGATCACATCGTAGTGGTCGGGGTCCTTCTGCTGGTAGACGTAGATCCAGCCTGACGCGGCCTCCGGCGCGCCATACCAGCGCCCGCCCGTCAGGTAGATGCGTTTGAGGCTGGCGTCGTAGTAGACCCCATCCATCGCTTCGGGCGCCGGCAGGCTTTGCACCTCCCTCCCCGACACGCTGTCGTAGACCGTCATCTCCGGCGGCGTCCGCGTGCCGACAAATAGCCGATGCCGGACCGTGTCGAGCGCCATGTCTGCCGCACCGTCACCCTTCGCCGGCCAGCTTTTGACGAGTTCGCGCTTGCGTGTGTCGAACTGATAGATCAGGTCGGCGCGGGAATCGCAAACAAGAAGGATTCCATTGTCGTCCATCGCCATCTCGGCGAGATGCCCGGGTCGGGTGGTCGGCGCGATCATGTCGGCGACAAGCTGGTCGTACCCGGCGCCGGATTTCGGCTGCAGGATGCCGACGCGGCCGTACCCATCGAACCCTGCATTCTCGCCGCCATGGCCGAAATAGATCAGGTTGGCAGCCGCGTCATAGAAGAGACGATTCGGATCGGGCTCGACCTTGAAGTCATGGACCAGCCAGAAGGTTTCGCCCTGGAAAACCCTCACATGGCCGTCGAGGCTGGATACGTAAAGCTTGTTGAAGTCACCACCCAGAAACAATGCGTCCTGAGTATCCTTGAATCCGGCGAGACTCTTGAGCACCTTCCCGCCGGTCAGGTCCACCACCTCCAACGTATTGTTTCCGGTGGCGGCGACAAAGAGGCGTTTCTTTTCCAGGTCGACGCCCATGTGATCGAGGCGTCCCTTGACCCCCGGCAACGGAATGGTTTGTACCAGCCGGAGCGCAGGTTTTTCCTGTTGTGTTTCCTGCGCAGATGCCGGGTTGACCAAGCCAATGACGATGGCAAGGCCGCACAGTGCAAGCAGCCTTGTCATGGATTGTACCCTGGCGAGAAGATCATGTGCGCTTGAATGATTACGCCGCGGCCTGGCCGAGCGCCGTGACGATCCGATCGACCACTTCCTCGACCATCAGGCGATCATCGCCCTCACCCATCACGCGTATCACGGACTCAGTGCCGGAGGATCGCACCAGCAACCGGCCGTGGCCGTTCAGCCGCTTCTCGCCGTCGTCGATGGCCGATTTGACCTCGGCGTCATCGAGCGGCTTGCCGCTGCGGTAACGCACATTTTTCAGGATCTGCGGCAGCGGATCGAAACGGCGGCAGACCTCGGACACCGGGCGGCGAAGTTTTTGCACCACCGCGAGCACCTGAAGCGCCGCGACGAAGCCGTCGCCGGTGGTGGTGTAGTCGGACAGAATGATGTGGCCGGAAGGCTCGCCACCGAGGTTGTAGCCGCCGTTCAGCATCCGCTCCAGCACGTAACGGTCGCCGACCGGCGTGCGAATGACCTCAAGCCCAATACCTGCCAGAAAACGCTCCAGTCCCAGATTCGACATCACCGTGGCGACGATGCCCGGCTTGGCAAGCCGGCCGTCTTCCTTCCAGCTTTGGGCGATGACGGCGAGCAACTGGTCGCCATCGACCAGGTGTCCGCGCTCGTCGACGAGGATGACCCGATCGGCGTCGCCATCGAGCGCGATGCCGATGTCGGCACGCATTTCGCGCACCTTGCGGCTCAACGCCTCCGGCGAGGTCGATCCGCACTCCTTGTTGATGTTGAAGCCATCCGGATCGACGCCGATCGAAATGACGTCGGCGCCCAGTTCCCACAGCGCTTCGGGCACCACCTTGTAGGCGGCGCCGTTGGCGCAATCGACCACCACGCGCAGGCCGTCGAGGCTGAGTTCGCGCGGCAGCGTTCGCTTGGCGAATTCGATGTAGCGGTCATGGACGCCGTCGATGCGACGGGCGCGGCCGAGGCTCGCGCTCTGCGCCAGGCGCTTGTCGAGGGATTCATCGAGCAACTGCTCGATCTGCCTTTCGACATCGTCGGACAGCTTGAAACCCTGCGGGCCAAACAATTTGATGCCGTTGTCCTCGAACAGATTGTGGGAGGCGGAAATCATCACGCCGAGATCGGCGCGCATTGATTTGGTCAGCATCGCCACCGCCGGCGTCGGCATCGGGCCGAGCAGCAGCACATCCATGCCGACCGAGGTGAAGCCGGCCACCATCGCGTATTCGATCATGTAGCCGGAAAGACGCGTATCCTTGCCGATCACGACGCGATGGCGATGTTCGCCGCGTTGAAACACCAATCCGGCGGCCTGCCCGACCTTGAGCGCCAGCTCCGGCGTAATCAGACCATTGGCGAGGCCCCGAATCCCGTCCGTTCCGAAATATTTGCGGCTCATATATCCCCCAGCATCGTCCAGGCCTTTCTCGAACCATCCCGGTGAAAAGCCCCGAACGCCCGCCCATCTTAACGTGCTGCCGGTTATAATGCCTCCGGCGCCAAAATGACTTCAAAAAATATGATTAATCATTACGGGCTACCTACCCGTGGGCGAGTACCTAACATATTGTTAGCATTGATATTATGCCCGCAGCCAAGGGTAGCAGGGCGCTGCCCTAATCCTTGCGCTTGACGTGACGGTCCGCTTTCGAGGGCGGCGGCTGGGTGACATTGACCGGGTCCGACCCGGGAAAGGTCTCCTGCAACCCTTCCTCCAGGGCCTCGTCGAGCCGGCGCTTCTCGGCGTCTTCGACGTCGGTGGGCTTGGAGCGCGGTGCTCTCATGAGAAGCGTCCTTTGGATTTCCCGTGAAGCGATGTTGAAAGCGGTCCAAGCGTGATAGATGAACAGGCAAAGCGGCAAATACAAGAAGGCCCCGGGACGTCCATGAAACATATCACCTGCATCGAGGATCTGCGCCAGCGCCATATGCGAAAGGTGCCGAAGGCCTTTTTCGATTACGCCGATCGCGGCTCCTATGCCGAGGAGACGCTGCGCGCCAACCGTGACGATCTTGCGCAGATCAAGTTCCGCCAGCGCATTCTGGTCGACGTGTCGAAGCGCGATCTTTCCACCACTATCCTGGGTGAGCCCGCCGCGCTTCCCTTGATCCTGGCGCCCGTCGGCCTGACGGGCATGCAATATGGCGACGGCGAAATTCATGCCTGCCGCGCCGCGCAAGCCGCGGGAATTCCCTACACCTTGAGCACGATGTCGATCTGTTCGATCGAGGATGTCGCCGCCAATGTCGACAAGCCGTTCTGGTTCCAACTCTACGTCATGAAGGACCGCGGCTTCGTCAAGGAGTTGATCGAACGCGCCATCGCGGCCAAATGCAGCGCGCTGGTGCTGACCGTCGATCTGCAGGTGATCGGGCAGCGCCATGCCGACATCAAGAACGGCATGACGGTGCCGCCGGAATGGACGCTATCGAAGTTTGTCGATTTCGCCACCAAGCCGGCCTGGGTGGCCGGCGTGATGCGCGGCAAGCGTCGCACCTTCGGCAATCTCGTCGGCCACCTCAAGGGCACCGACGATATCATCGCGCTGGGCGCCTGGATTGCGACGCAGTTCGACACCACTCTGAACTGGAAGGATGTCGAGTGGATCCGCAGCATCTGGCCGGGCAAACTGATCCTGAAGGGCATTCTCGACGTCGAGGACGCCAATGAGGCGGCGAAGTCGGGCGCGCAGGCGCTGGTGGTCTCCAACCATGGCGGGCGTCAGCTCGACGGCGCGCCTTCCTCGATCGAAGTGTTGCCGGAAATCGTCGATTCGATCGGCGGCAAGATGGAGATCATGTTCGACGGCGGCATCCGCTCCGGTCAGGACGTGATGCGGGCGCTCGCGCTCGGCGCCAAATCCTGCATGATCGGCCGGGCGTATATTCATGGCCTCGGCGCTTTCGGCGGCCCCGGCGTCGCCAAGGCGATCGACATCATCCGCAACGAGCTCTCAACCACCATGGGCCTGTGCGGCGTCAACACCATCGCCGAGATCGACGATCACGTGCTGGCGGTGTGAATCGAATAAATCTCTCGTCGCCCCGGCTCTCAATTCCCTTCTCCCCTTGTGGGAGAAGGTGGCGCGGACAAAGTCCGCGCCGGATGAGGGGTCTCTATCCGCGGAGACAGACCCCTCACCCGCCTCCGATGCTTCGCATCTCCGGCACCCTCTCCCACAAGGGGAGAGGGTAGCAATAGTCACATCGGCGGCGTCAGCCCGTCGCGGCCGACGCTGATGCGGTTGGTTTCGAACGATCCGTCCGGTAGTTGCTTGATGAAGGCGATGATCCTGGCCCCTCGCTTCAAGTCCGATTTGTCGGCGCCAACATAGGTCACGACGGGCGTATCGGGAGCGACCACGACTTTCTTCTCGCCATCCTTGTACTTGATCATCAGGGTCTGGCCGTCATTGCCCGCGACGGTCTCGGCAACCGTTGCATTGGTCATGGTCGAGTTGGGGCGCAGATCGTAGGGTCGCGTTCCTTCGCCGGTGCCGCGCATGTCTTCGGGAAAGACGTGCACCTCGACCGCGTTTTGACTGCCATCCGGTCCCGGCACCGTGGTGGTTCCGATGAAAGAACCAAGCTTGATGTCGGAGAGCGAAATCTTGATGATCCCGACCACCCGCATATCGCCGGTCATGCGCAACTTGACGTCCTCACCGCTGCGCGATTTGACGGAGAGCACATCGCCGTCGACGCTTTCGATGGTGCCGCGCACCCTGGTCGGCGTCGGCGATTGCTGGGCGATCGCGTAGAGAGACGATGCGGCGACCATCGCCAAGGCGACGAGCGGGCGCATCAAGGTTGAACGGCAAACCGACATCAGGAACCTCTCCGGGGGCCAGCCCAACCTAGCAAGGCAACCCAACGCTTCCATGATATTTCGGTCAAACCTTTGTGAGAAGATCGGCCTCGACCAGCGCGCGAAGCTCGGGCGTGACCTCGGGACGCTTTCCGAACCACAATTCAAATCCGCGTACGGCCTGGTGCAGCAGCATGCCCAGACCGTCAGCCGTCTTCAGCCCGCGCGTCCGCGCGGCCGCCAGCAGTGGCGTTTCCAGCGGAACGTAAACGAGGTCGGCGACGATCGCATGCGACGGGAGTAAACTGACATCGATTTCCAGAGCCGGCTGGCCGCGCATGCCGAGCGACGTCGTATTCACCAACAGGCCGGTGCGCGGCAGCGCGTCTGCGATGGTCTCCCACGCGATGGGATGCACGTTTTCACCGAATTGCTCGGCGAGCGCACGCGCCCGCTCGGGGGTTCGGTTCGCCAGATGCACGCGCTTGATGCCGCGCTCGATCAGCCCGAACACCACCGCGCGCGACGACCCGCCGGCGCCCAACACCAGCGCCTCGTCGATTCCGTCCCAGCCTTGCGCGCTGGCGTCGAGATTGTTGATAAAGCCTTCGATGTCGGTATTGGTCGAGCGCAGCTCACCGCCCTCGTACCACAGCGTATTGGCCGCGCCGACCGCGCGTGCGTGGGCGTCCGGCACCGACAGCGCCATCGCGCGCTCCTTGTGCGGAAGCGTGACGTTGGCGCCGACAAATCCATGCGACGAAAGGCGCAACACGAATTCCGCAAAGCCTTCGGGTGGCACCGCCTCGATATTATAGCCGCCCTCGATTCCAAGCGTTCGCAGCCAATAGTGATGGATCAGCGGCGAGCGCGAATGCGCCGCCGGCCATCCGATCAGGCATGCCGCGCGAGACCTGGTCATGGCACTTCCTCTCGTCCCGTCATGCCCGGCATAGCCGTCCGAAGGACGGCGTCGCTTCCGCTCGCCTATGTCGCGGGCATGACAATCAATTTATCTTCCGTCCGGGCATGTCAAGAATGCGCTGGACGCGTGGTCGCGGCAACGATCACGCTCAAGGTCAACGCCATGCCTGCGGCGAACCAGATCGCGGCGAGATTGATCCGGTGATAGGCGAGCGCCCCGCACACCGATCCCGCCACCAGCGCGGCCCACAGCAACAGATTGGGCACCCAGCTCCAGCGCCCGCCACCGGTCAGCGCCGCCGCGAGAAGCTGGCCGACCTTCACCAGCGCACC